>Ga0335070_10003491_pt1 | contig 18384 bp, 7 predicted proteins | sample Lox_Sample_13_FD_206722 | JGI IMG/M metagenome (GOLD analysis project Ga0335070, IMG submission 206722) | Soil microbial communities from Loxahatchee National Wildlife Refuge, Florida, United States - Lox_Sample_1.3 | ecosystem: Environmental > Terrestrial > Soil > Wetlands | place: USA: Florida...
CAGTAGTATGTGTGATCCATCCAACTCTGGAAACAGGAGAGATGGAACGTTTGTTGCACTAGCATAACATTTCCACAAAATCGTAAAGATGGCGTCATCGCGAGGCCTGCGCGGACTGGGCGGCCCGGTATTCGGTGGGCGTGATCTTGCAGACCTTTTTGAACACCCGGCAAAAATATGCGGGATCGCTGTAGCAGCAACTGGCGGCGATTTCCTTGAGGGTCATGGTGTAGTTCTGCAGCAGGAATTTGGCGCGATTCACGCGAACCAGGTTCAGGTAATCGTTAAAGCGCATGAAGCCTTCTTTGCGGAATAGACGAGAGACATGGTTGGGGGCCAGGCCGAAGTGCTGGGCGATGGTTTCGCGGGTAATGGGGGTATGGAAGTTTTCCTGAACGTAGAGGCAGAGGGTTTCATAGGTGCGGATTGCTTTGCGGGGCATTTGCTTTTGGGGAGACTTCAAAAGCCGCAAGCAGGCGTGCAACAAGGATTCGGTCAAAAGCCGCGCCAGAGGCCCTTTAGAGTGGTCTGCCGCCAAGACCATGAGCGCGGCCAGGATGCTGTGAGTGGGTACGTCGTAGCCTCCGTGGACGCTGGCTTTGACCGCCGTAGGCGGCACCTGAGATCCCCCTTTGTGACGCACCAGGCTGATTCCCACCTGCTTCACCCCAAATAAAAAGGTAAGAACGTCGACGTGGCCGGTCCAGTCCGGCCGATTCCAGGCGTGATCGGGAATGAAGACCGCGTGGCCGCGCACCGGTTTGATGATTTCCGTGCGTCCGCTGTCGGCAACTTCCATGGTGTGACAACCCGCAAGGGGCAAGGAGAGACGGGGGAAATTGGTGACGTAGGCGAGCGGTGGAGGAACGATAGTGCCGTCGCCGAAATGAACCCGGCGGATGCGGGTTTCGCGCAGATATTCCTCGAGCTCATGCACGATCAGACGGGCGCCAGAAGAAGTGCGCGGCCGTACCGGGTTGCTGTCAGAATTCACGGAACGTTACGTTAGTGCAATTAATGTTAAATGTCTACTATTTCTTTTGCTGCGCGCATTCTCCATACTTGCCAACCGAATTGCAATCGCTCGTGTGCGCAAACATTGGGTAGACGGCAATCCTGTCCGGGTGGGGAGATCTTTCCGGTTACGAGAAAACAAAATCGATATTGTGAGCGGGAGAAGAGTGCTCCCGCGCAAGGAAGCGTGACTCTGCGTTGTGCAAGGAGACCACAATGAATCGGGAATCCAGTCCCGGGCAGTGGCGGGAATCGCGGCCGATGGTGAGGGCATTTGCAGTCCAGCGCGAGGGGAGAGGTGAGCAATGAGTCGGAGAGTTCTGTGGTTGGCAGCTCTGCTATCCGGGATTGCGATTCTTTCCGGCTGTGGTAACGGGATTGGGAAACTGCCGGGGTCGTCGAGTGGGAACCTGACGGTGCAGTTTGCGCAAGGTCCGCCCGCCGTGGTGATTGCCGGTCAACCGATTGGTCTTGTGGCTAATGCACTGAACGATACCAAGAATGGCGGAGTGAACTGGAGTTGTGTTCCAGCGAACGCGTGCGGAACATTTACCCCGACCACGACCGGCTATAGCATCACGACCTTTTACACCCCTCCGGTTGCTCCGGTAAACGGACCAATTACTCCGAACCTGAGCTATCCCGTAACGATTACGGCGACCTCGGGCACAGACAGTTCCCAATCGGTAAGCGCAACGTTCAACGTGTCCCAGCAATATGCGTTTGTTCTGGTGGGGAACGGGTCGTTTGGGATGGTCGGCAGCGTGACTCTGGACGGGAACGGAAACATCGCAGGTGGGGAGGCGGACGGTTCGGCCAATGGATTCTATTCGACGATCCCTTCGATCACAGGAACGTACTCACTGGATGCGACGGGTCACGGATTCATTTCCATGAGCCTGAACAACACCAGCTGCTGCGGCACCCTGCAACAGACTCATGGGATTACGGCAACCTCAAATTCTCATCTCGTGATTGCCGAGGAAGATCAATTCAACGGACTGACCATCGCAGGGGTTGGCAGTATGGACCTGCAGGCGGCGCCGTATTCCGCAGGGCAAGTGACGGGTGGATACTCCTTCACTCTCGCCGGTTACAGTGGGGCGAACAGCGCGAATTCAAGTTGGGGCGGGATTTTTACCGCTGACGGATCGAGCGCGCTGAGCAGCGGCATTTTCGACGGGAATTTCGGCGGCGGATCGGGTTATGGATCCGTTCCGTTTACCGGCAGTTTCACAGCTCCGGACGCGAACGGGCGGGGAACGCTAACCCTCAGCGCTACCACGGACACTCCCACGAAGAGTACGGACTACGCGTATTACATTGTCACGCCGGAAGTCCTGCGCATCACATCGATCTCCAATACTTCAAATGCGGGCAATACGGGTAGCGCTTATGGACAAGGATCGGTGGCGACCACGAATTCCGCTCTTTCCGGAAGCTATATCTTCAGCGATTTCGGATTCACCAGCGACGCCAATGGAGGTGAATCGGGTGCAGCCGCCGGGCAATTCACTACGGATGGCGGGGGGAACATCACAGCCGGAATCATGGACCTCAATGCGTTCGGCTCGGTCTCGACGAGTTCGCTGGCAGGATCAACTTATTCGATAGCGGGCAGTCCGCGAGGCGTGATGACGGCGTCTTCGGGACAGACTTACAACGTCTATCTCACCGATCCGGCGCTTAACTTACTGGATCCGAATAATCCGAGCGGCGCGGGTGGCGCGCTGCTGCTGGAGACGGATGCGGCCGACACGATCGGAATGCTGGTTCCGCAGACGGATAGCGCCGCTACTCTTTCCGGGGCGTACGCCATCATGCTCTCCGATCAGGACAATCTGGGCGGCTGCTGCAACTACGACGGCGGTCTGACAGGACAATTCTCCGTGAGCACCACGAATGCCGGAACCTATTCCGGCGAAGGAGACTTCCAAGGGCAAGGACCCGGCAATGCGACGTTGATCGTCGGACCGTTGAGCGGAACGTTCTCTGCGGACGGCGGGAATCCGGGCAGGTTTACGGGATCGATTACAACCGCTCCCGCTTTCCCGTTGGCGCCGGTAGGAAACACGACTCCGGGGACCCAGAACGTCTCCTACTACATGGCCAATGGGTCTCAGGGTTTCATCGTTGAGACGGACTCCCTTGCTCCCATCTTCGGCGTAGTAGAGGCGCAAGGGGCGATCTCATCCGCAGCGCGAGCGCGCCAGCGATCTCTCCATCAGCCTCATTCTTCCAACGCATCAACCCGACACGTGAGCGGCAAGCAGCTTGAGATTTCGAGGAGGACTCGATGAAGTTCGTGGCGAAGAATCTTTTTCGTAACCGCGGAAGCGCGCAAGGGCCGATGGCGGCGCTGGTCGTGTGTTTGGTTCTCCTAATTTCTCCGCTGGGACTGCGCGCGCAGGAGTTTCGCGCGACCCTGACTGGGCAGGTCACGGATGCTTCCGGAGCGGTGGTGGCGAAGGCGCAAGTGACGGCGACGAATAACGAAACGGGATCGGTGTACACGGCGGAGACGAGCGATGCCGGCGTTTATTACATCCCGTATGTGGTGCCGGGTACATACACGGTCAAAGCCTCGGCCACGGGCTTCAAGACCGCCGTTCAGGACAATGTGCTACTGCTGGCGGGCAAATATTTCGGACAAAACTTCAAACTCACGGTGGGCGCGATCCAAGAGACGATGGAAGTGACGGCGGCGCCTCCGATGATTGAAACCGAAAACGGATCCGGCGGAACAATTCTGGACGAGCGGACGCTGCAGAACGTTCCGGTGGCGGGACGGCAGGTTTACAACTTGATCTCGACGACTCCGGGTAGCCAGTACACAGGAAGTTCGCAGAAAAGAGGATGGGATAACGACAACGCCTACATCATGGGCGGTGGCGTTGATCCGACGGGGCAGGACAACACGGGGAATTCCGGCGGCTTCAATCAATTCACCTTGAACGGAACGAATATCACCCAGCAGATCAGCTACGGCAACCAGGGAGCGGGAACCTGGAACGTCTCGCCGACGCTGGATTCGGTGCAAGAAGTCAACGTGATGACCGACACGTACGATGCGCGCTATGGGAGAACGACCGGCGGCACCGTCAATGTGGTCACAAAGAACGGGACCAATGAGTACCACGGGGAACTGGTCGAAAACTACAAAGACGGAAAGCTGTTCGATGCAAACACCATGACGAACGTTTTCCTGACCGGCATTCCGACACAGCAGCAGGTCGAGAATCAGTTTGGAGGAACCTTCGGCGGGCCGGTTCTCAAGAACAAGTTGTGGTTCTTTTTCAGCTTCGAGGGATATCGACAATCGATTCAGAACACCGTTGTCGGCAGTGTTCCACCGGCCTATCTGCGGCCGGGCTTCAACGGCAATCCGGGAGTGGATTTCGGCTTGGTTCAGACTATGGATCCCGGACTTGGGCAAGACAGCAGCGGCAACGAAATCGATCCTTACAAGCGCTATGGACTCACGCTATTCCAGCCGGGAGACAGCACCAACCCGAGCAATCCGAACAATGCCATTTGTTCCACCGGCGGACCGGCAAGCAACTGTGCCAATACATCGCTCCAGAATGTAAACGCATTCAGTGGCGGAACGAATGGTGGCGCTCTCATCCCAGCGTCGCAAATTAACAATACTGCCATGCTGATGCTGCAGGCCGGATACATCCCGATGCCGAACATCGCGAGCGCGGCAAACTTCATTGGCGGATTCAACGAGCCTTCAAACTACTTCGCCCTGGCGCCGGACGTCACCAGCTACAACCAGCCGATGATCCGGGTCGACTACAACACGAGTGACAAGACGAAGTGGTATAGCTTCTTCGGCATGCAGAGAGGGCATGAAAATCGCAACCAGAACGGGTTGCCGGGAGTTTTGGCGAATGGAGTGTTTTTCGAGCGCGATAGTTATACGGCCTCGCAAGATTTCACGCATACCTTCTCGCCGACTTTCCTGGCCGATATCAAACTTTCGCTGAGCCGTCTGCAAAACCGCAATGCCAACGGCATCTTGTCGGCGGCAAAGCCGGGGAGCACGATTGGAATCAATATCACGCCTCCGCCGGTTACGAATCTGAAAGATGTACCGGAGATAGACATCGCTGGATTCCCCGATCCTATTCCAAATACAAACTTGGGACAGATCTTTGGGAATCAAAACGATCTGGAGGCGTCAACCAATATTTCTCTTGATGCCGATTTCACAAAATCTTGGAAGGCTCACAACTTCCATTTCGGCGGGGGGATTTTTTATTACACGTACGGAAACCCTATCAACGGCACTGTTCCTAATAATGCAAACGGACAATTTCAGTTTAGCGGGCAATGGACGCAATTCGATCCGCAAAACGGCAACTGTTACCAGCCGTCTAGCCTGGGCTTCGCCTCACAGACGTGCAGCGGATCGTATGCACCGAACGGATCGGGGTGGGCCGACTTTCTACTGGGACTTCCCGGAGGTGGGCACGTCAATTGGAACGACTCGTTGTTCGACTACCAGCCGGTCTGGAATCTCTATTTCCAAGATGACTGGAAGATCACCCATCGACTCACAGTGAATCTGGGACTTCGCTATGACGTCCAGATGGGATTGAAGGAGCGCTATAACGAATTGCCGCGTGGTTTCTGCGAAACGTGCGTGAACCCCATCACGGCGGATGGTGTGTACCAGTCGAATGTCAACAACCTTTCGAATGTGGCAGCGTGGCAAGCGGCGGGAGTGAATACGGCCGCGATGTCGCAAGTATTGGGGACGATTGCGCCCGCGGGCATCAACGGAGCGCCGCGCAATGCTTACGATACGGATTGGGGCAACATCGCGCCCAGAATCGGCTTCGCGTTTGCCGTCAATCCAAAGACGGTTGTGCGCGGCGGCTGGGGCTTTATGTACGGTGGTGGTCTGGAAGGTGGGTCGCCAATCGGATATCAGCAGACGACGAATTACCTGGCGTCTACCGACAACGTCAATCCCAATCAGGGCGGGGCGGCGCCGGGAACGCTTTCTGCCGGCCCGTACGGAATCGGTACGCCGTTCCCAGCTACCTCGGCCTTTCCCCTGGGATTGCAGCCTCCCGTTGGCGTGCAGGGACTGGCGCTTGCTGGTGTGGGCAGCGGTGGTTTGCAGGTGGACAGTCCGGCGAGAAAAATTCCGCGCACGCAAGTGATGTCTCTTGGCGTGCAGCGGGAACTCCCCAGCCAGATGGCGTTGGACGTGCACTTTGCAGGAAACTACACCAATCACTTGCGCGCCACTCTGTGGGATAACGGGCTGGTCAGCTACGCGCAATTGCAGTACGCCCTGGCTCCCGGGAGCTCGGTCTATAGCCAGTTATTGCCCAATCCGTATTACGGCGTTTTCGCGGAGTCATTCCCGGGCGGCTGTGGCCAATCGCCAACTATTCCGGCGCTGGCGCTGTTGTTGCCGTGGTCGCAGTACTGCGGTTTCAACAGTGCTCCTCCGGTCGGTGTCTACAATGCGCCCATCGGGAAGAACTGGTACAACGCGCTGGAGGTAAAGCTCTCTAAGCGCACATCTCACGGACTTACTCTCAATCTGGCCTATACGTATTCGAAGACCATGGACGGAAGCGGCTACGAGAATGGATATCCGTACCAGGATGCGAATGAAGTTCACTGGATCTCGCAGTTCGATCGCACTCATGTTCTTGCCGTGACCGGCGTGTATGACCTGCCAGTCGGGAGGGGAAGAACATTCCTGGCGTCCGCTCCTCGCGCGGTTGACTACGCGCTGGGAGGCTGGATGTTGGGTTGGTCATTCGCGGCACAGAGTGGTACGCCGCTCAGCATCAGCACTGGGCTGAACTACTTCTGCTCCTTCGCTCCGCCCCACGGTACATCGGTCGCGCAGTGGCTCAATCCTGCCATGACGAATTCGAGTTGCTTCAGTAGCGTCGCCCACATCGGCGGTACGGGATTCACGTACAACACAACCCCGGGCTACACGACGGCAGTGCGTACTTACACGGTGCCGAATTTGGATCTCTCGCTGCAGAAGAGCTTCAAGATCACCGAAAGATTCTCCTTCTCGCTGCGAGGGGAGGCATTTAACGCTTTGAACTCGGTGCTGCTGGGTGGTCCGGACACGAATCCAAATGACGGGCCCGCGACCTTGTTCACGAACACGGCGACGAAAAAGTCTTACTGGAGTGGATTCGGGACGGTTGGTCCGACGCAGCAGAATTTCCCGAGAAACCTGCGTGTGACTGGGAAGATCACCTTCTGAGAAGTGGCTAGTTGCGGAACGGAGCACTTATGCATCAACCACAAGTTCCATTGAACTGCGAGGAAAGAATGATCTGTAAAGCTAATAAGGGATGGTTCCTTCTGTCGCTCGTGGCGTTCTTTGTTGTGGCGCTACTTTCGTCGACTCCTTCTCATGCGCAAAATCTGCAGGTGGACTTGAGTTCCACGTCGAATCTTTGCGGCGGACAACAGTGCTTTAACACGGCTGGTCTCTTTACCACGGGAACGCAGTTCATTGGAACATCGGGAATGGACAACGGCCACAACGGCTGCAATACGCCGCCTTACACCACCTGCCCGGATGCCTATTCATCGACCCAGTTAGGGCTGTCGTCGACCACGCCGCCAACGCTTACGCCCCCATCGCTCAACGTACCGTTCACGTTTGGGACGGTGAACACCACGAATTGCGGCCCATCCACTTCGGTGGACTGCACGGTTGACGTGGTCAACTTCACAACCTCAGGCGTAAAAATTACGCTTCCTGCGGCTAACCAAATTGTTTATTCAACCATGATCATTTTGGGGACCGCGGTCAATGGGTCTCATTCTGGCAAGATCACGGCGACTTACACGGACGCAACCACCAACGTGTTCACACAAACGTTGAGCGACTGGTGCGGCTTTGGTGGAAATACGCACGAATCCATCGCGGTCGGCGGAATCAGTCGCATCAACAGTGATGGAACTCTAAACGGCGCACGTTGCAATCTCTATGCGTACACGTTTCCACTGGACTTCACGAAGACGCTGGAGAGCATCACGCTGACGGATAATGATGGCTCAGGTGCATCCTTTGCACTCGCGATCACGTTGAAGCCGCCGAGCTATACCATCAGCGGGAGCGTGGCGAATCCGACGTCGGTTGGTCCGGGAGCTTCCAGCACGGCGACCGTTGAAATTGATCCGCAACCTGGCTATATCGGCACGGTGAACCTCTCCTGCAGCATCTCGCCGGAAATTATCGGTCAACCACCATCGGCGGCTACTGCACCAACCTGTTCATTAGATCCGACGTCGGTGACGATCACCGCGGGAGAGACTTCGGCTCCGACGACATCGCTGACATTCACGGCGGCCACGCCTTCGAAAGCTTCGGTGCAGGTCGGGAACAAACTTGTTTATGCATTCTTCGTGGTGCCGGGCATTGCCATTGCGGGGTTTGGGTTGGGTTCGGGGACTTCGCGGCGCAAGCGGGTTCTCGGCTTGTTGCTGCTCGCCTTCCTGGCGGCGACCTTGCTGCTCACGCCGGGCTGCGTGAGCTACAAGCATTTGGGGAATGTTGGCACTCCGCCGGGACAGTACACGGTTTCCATCACGGGTGTGGATGAGAACGGACTGACGCAGGCGAGCAATGCGACCGGCACGTCGAACACCGTAGTCGTTACCGTGACGGAATAGCTGCAAGGTTTTCAGATTGGATGGGCGGGACGGTTTGGTCTCGCCCAACGCAACGGTGAAGCCGGTCCCTGCCGGACAGGATCGGAGAACTGTTATCCCGCAAATGTGCTCGTCCCCTTCCTTATTCGTGGAGCATTCATGACTCGCAAGGTGGTGCGTCTCCGTCCGTTCTCCCTTTTAATCGTTGCCGCGGCTTTGTTGGTGGTTCCGTCGCTGTGGGGGCAAGCGCAGCGGCAGACACTGCAGACTCATCTTGCTGTCGGCGGCATTCAGCCTTTGGGGAGGGTTCCCGGGTCTCAACAACTACGGCTGGCCGTTTCGCTGCCGTTGCGAAATGAAGAGGAACTGAATTCGCTACTGCAGGAACTGCACGATCCCAACAGTCCCAACTACCGGCAGTATTTGAGTGTGCAGCAATTCACGGAACGGTTCTCACCCACGGCAGCAGACTATGAACGCGTGATCGGATTCGCGCAAGCGCACGGCCTGCAGGTTACGCATACGTTCGTGAACCGGCTGGTGGTGGACGTGAGTGGTCCAGTTGCGGCGATCGAGCAGGCGTTTCAGGTGCGGATGTTTTTGTACCAGCATCCGACGGAGAATCGGAATTTCTACGCACCGGATGTTGAACCGACGGTCGACGCCGGCGTGCCTGTGTTGAGCGTGGACGGGATGAGTAATTTCAGTCTTCCGCATCCGATGCTGAGAAGGGCACAACCGAACGCGGGCGTGCATAGCGATCAGACTGGTTCGGGTCCGGGCGGGCAGTTCCTGGGAAGCGACATGCGTGCGGCGTATGGCGGAGGAACGGCCCTCGACGGCACCGGTCAGGTGGTGGGATTGATTGAGCTGGGACCGTATCGGTTGGCCGACGTTCTCAGTTATTTCAGCAGCTTGAACCAGCCACTGAACGTTCCTGTTACGAACGTTCTGGTGGGAGTGAATGGAGTGTGCGGGGTTGGATGTGACGACGGCGAGGAAGCGATCGATATTCAGCAGGCGATCGCGATGGCGCCGAATCTTTCAGCGCTGATCGTCTATGAAACGAATGGTCCGAACACCGACGCGTTGAGCGCATACACGCAAGCGGCGTCAGACAACATTGCCAAGCAGTTGAGCCTGTCGTTCGGATGGGGAGGCACTCCCTCGACGGAGCCCGGCTATGAACAAGTGTTCAAGGAACTGGCGGCGCAAGGTGTGAGTTCGTTCGTGGCATCGGGAGATGCGGGGGCGAGTTTGTCGGGAGGTTATCCGGGGAACAGTCCGAATATTACCGACGCCGGCGGAACTGACTTGACCACCGCCAGTGCGGGCGGCGCATGGCAATCGGAGACGGGTTGGATCGGGAGCGGCGGCGGCTGGAATACCGCGTCGCCGATCCCGAGTTATCAATCGCCGGTGATTAATTCGACGAACGGCGGCGATCCAAATTTTCGAAATATTCCTGACGTTGCTGCCGAAGCGAATACCGACAACTATTTTTGCGCGAATGGATCGTGCCAGGGAGGAATTGGGGGGACGAGTTTGGCCGCTCCACGTTGGGCCGCATTCGTGGCACTGGTCAATCAGCAAGCCGCTTCGAATGCGACGTCATCTGGTGCGAATTCGCCAGTCGGGTTCATCAATACCATGTCGTATACGGTGGGCCAGAATTCGAGCTATGGAAATGTCTTTCACGATATTACGAGCGGCACGAATGAGAATGGAACGGCGTGTACGCCGGGAAGTTTGGGATGCCTGCCCAGCGGCCAGCAGGGCTTCGATGCGACGACGGGCTTTGATTTAGTCACGGGTTGGGGCAGTCCGAATGGTCCAACAATTTTCAATGCATTGGCTCCGGCGTCGAGCAACGCGAATTTTTCGATGGCGTCCTCGCCTTCTGTGTTGAGTCTTACGCCGGGCGGATCGAAGACCAGTTCGATTTCGATTTCTGCGCTGAACGGGTTTAGTGCGTCGACCAATCTCTCCGTAGTCATTCCCGGATCCGGATCGCCCAGTTATGCGCCAGTCGGACTGACGGCAGGCCTGAGCGCGTCGACGATTGCCGCGGGCGGCGGGCCGGTGACGTTGACGGTGAATACGACCAGTTCGACGCCGGGAGGAACGTACGTGATCGCCGTGGTCGGGACGAGCGGGTCGCTTACGCAGACCGCTTATGTGACGGTGGAGTTGCCTGCGTTCGTTGGACTCAGCGCCACGCCGGCTTCGGGATTGTCGGTGAAGCAGGGCGGCACGACGTCGGCGACGATCAGCGCGACCGTCATCAATGGATTCAACAGCGCGGTTACATTTTCAGCGACAGGTTTGCCGAGCGGAGTGACGGCATCGTTCAATCCGGTGAACGCGACTACTACCACGGTGACGTTTGCGGCGAGCGCTACCGCAACTCTTACTGGGGCAAACCAGCCGGCGGCAGTCATCATCACCGGTGCGGCCAGCGGGTCCTCGCCACAATCCACCAGCATCAGTCTTTTTGTGAATCCGGCTGCGAGCGGGGGGAGCGGGACCTCGGTCGATTTGTCGTCGGCATTCAACGTGTATGCCTTTTATGACGATGCTAATGATTCCAGCATTACTGCGGCGAATAGTTTGGACGGAGTGGGGTACGCGTACTCAGCAGATATTTTGGGAAGCGGTCTGGATATGAAGGGGACGCAGTTTGGATTCGGTCCAGCTAATCAGCCGGATGCTGTGGCGGGATCGGGCGGAGCAATTGCTTTACCGGGAGGAATCTATACCTCGCTGGAACTGATTGCGACCGGGCTGGAAGGGAATCAAACGTCGCAGACAGTGAAGGTCACCTACAGCGACAGCACTTCGACAAACTTCACGCAAAGTTTCAGCGACTGGTGCAGCGCGCTGAATGGGAATGGCTGTGTGAGCACTGGGGGAAACCCTGGGGAATCCGTAGCGGTGGCGATGCCATACCGCGACAGCGCGGGAGGAGCAGATAATCGGGTCTTCTACGTCTATCACTATTCGTTTGCACTCAATACGAATAAGACTGTGCAGAGTGTGACACTGCCAAACAATCGCAACGTGGTGGTGCTGGCTGCGACATTGAGCGGGCCGGTCGCTACCGGATTTACGTTGGCGCCGACCGCCAGTTCAGTGAACGTGCCTCAGAGCGGAAGCAATACGAGCACGATTAATGTAACGGAGACGGGAGGATTCACCGGTGCGGTTGCGCTGACGGCGTCCGGTGTGCCGACAGGTGTGACGGCATCGTTTAATCCGACGAGCACGTCGACGTCGAGTACGTTGACTTTGACCGCGGACGCCACGGCTGTGACGGGAGCCACGGCGATCACAATTACGGGCACGTCGGGGGCGCTTACGCAGATGACCACGTTGAACGTGAACGTGACTGCGCCGGTGAGCTATTCTCTGTCGGCGGGAAATCCTTCACAGGGGACGATAAGTCCGGGCGGTTCGTCGCAATCGACGATTACGGTGGCTTCGGCCAATGGATACACCGGGACGGTGACGCTGGCGTGCAGTATCGCTCCGGTGGTGACGCCAGCGCCGACGTGTTCGTTTGGCAGTTCGAATCCGGTGACGGTGAGTAGTTCGGGCGGGACTGCGACGCTGACTTTCAATACCGTCGGACCATCTGCGATGCGTGTGGGCTCGCGCGCCATCTTTGCATTCGCATTACCGATCCCGGCCATCCTGCTGATTGGTGTTGGTGCGGGGGCGCACGGTGGGTCGCCGAAGAAAATCCTTAGCCTGTTGCTGCTGTGGTTTGTAGTGGCGACGTTGCTGGTTGTCCCCGGATGCGGTGGCAGCGGAAACGGGGGCGGTGGGGGTGGCGGCAACAGCGGAACTCCTGCGGGCACTTACACGGTAACGATCACTGGGAAAGATGCGACGGGGACGAGCCAAACGAATACAGCGCCGACCGTATCGATCACCGTGAACTGATGAAGCCGGGCATTCGAATATCGCTATTAAACTCCAGAGGCTTTCTTCACTCTTTTGTCCGACGCACCGGTCTGCCGATCTACCATTTCTTGCGGAGAAATCTCATGCCTAAATGCTGCATGGCCCTTGTAGCTGCCCTGTTTCTTTCCCTAGTCCCTCACGGTGCGGTTGCGCAGACGGCGGAGAAGCCGGACCTCAGCAAAGATCCGACCCTTTATGTGGTCGGGTATGCGCACCTCGACACCGAGTGGCGATGGGAATATCCACAGGTAATCGACGAATATCTGCGCAAGACGATGGAGGACAATTTCAAGCTGTTTGAAAAGTATCCGCACTACGTCTTCAACTTCAGCGGCGCGAATCGGTATCGACTGATGAAGGAATATTTCCCGGCAGACTTTGCGCGATTGAAAAAGTACGTTGACGAGGGGCGATGGTTTCCGGCGGGATCGTCGATGGAAGAGGGAGACGTCAATGCTCCGAGTGCCGAGGCGATCATCCGGCAGATTCTTTATGGAAATAAGTGGTTCCAGGAAGAATTGGGCAAGAGCAGCGCAGAGTACATGCTGCCAGATTGCTTTGGGTTTCCAGCGTCGCTGCCGACGATACTGGCGCACTCGGGGGTGAAGGGATTTTCAACGCAGAAACTGGTGTGGGGATCTTCCGCGCCGGGCGGCGGACCGCAGTCGATTGAGAAGACTCCGGAGGGAACGCCGTTCAATGTAGGAGTTTGGGTCGGGCCGGATGGAGAAACGGTTTTGGCGGGAATCAATCCCGGAAGTTATAGCGCAGGGATCGAAACCGATCTCAGCAAACCGCTGCCGGTCCCGCCGACGAATGTTGCGTTCGAGGAGTTGCAGAAGAGCATTGGGGATCTGCAAAAGAAGCTGCAGCAACAGGAACAGAGCGGACAATCGTTTGATGCAAAAGACGTGCAACAGTTTCGAGCGCTGCGCATGGAACAAATGGGAGTGAGCCGAGAGGAGCGCGATAACGCGTTCGAAAGATATCAGGACGACTGGGCTGCGCGCGTGATGCAGAACGGGAAAGTCAGCGGCGTGTTCACCGACTATCACTACTACGGTACGGGGGATATCGGGGGGACTCCGGATGAAGAATCCGTCAAGCGATTGGAAGCTATCGTCACCAAGGGGTCGGTGGCATTGCCGCCGGAAGGGCAGTTCTACAGGAGAGGCGAGCATCCGGAATGGCCTGCCGTTAAAGTGGGGGAAGGACCGGTCCATGTGATCTCCGCGACCGCCGACCAAATGTTTCTCGACATTACTCCGGCCGAAGCGGCAACTCTTCCGCGCTACACCGGAGAAATGGAATTGACGAACCATTCGGCTGGATCGTTGACGTCGCAGGCCTACCAGAAGCGGTGGCTGAGGAAAGAAGAATTGCTGGCGGATGCGGCGGAGAAGTCTTCGATTGCGGCGGAGTGGCTGGGGGCGCGGCCTTATCCGTTGGAGCGCTTGAACGACGCGTGGACACTGGTGATGGGCGGACACTTTCACGATCTTGCCGCTGGAACCGCGACGCCGAAGTCGTATGAATTCGCGTGGAATGACGATGTGATCGCGATGAATCAGTTTGCCGGAGTTCTGAACAATGCGACGGAAGCAGTCGCGGCCGGACTGAATACGTCGGTAGAAGGGATTCCGTTGGTGATTTTCAATCCGCTGAACATTGAACGCGAAGACCTGGTGGAAGCGAGCGTCGATTTTCCGGGCGGCATGCCGAAGGCGGTTCGGGTCAGCGATTCCGATGGCAAGGATGTTGCGGCGCAGATTTCAAACGGCAAAGTGATCTTTGCCGCGCATGTGCCGTCGGTCGGTTATGCGGTCTACAGCGTTCAGGCTGCCGATTCTGAAACACCATCGCAGTTGCGTGTCTCGAACAGCGAACTGGAGAACCAGTATTACCGCGTGAAGATCAATGAGGACGGGGATGTCTCGAGCATTTTCGACAAAGCTCTGAACCGGGAATTGCTGGCCGCGCCTGCGAGGCTGGCGATTTCGTACGACAATCCGCGGCAGTGGCCGGCGTGGAATATGGACTGGGATCAGGAGCAAGCGGCACCGAAGGCGTACGTGTCAGGGCCGGCGAAAGTAAGTGTGGTTGAAAATGGCCCAGCGCGAGTTGCGGTGGAAGTCTCGCGGGAAACGGCGGGATCGCGCTTTGTCCAAACGATCAGCCTGGCTGCGGGCGATGCCGGGAAGCGGGTGGAATTCGGCAACGTGATCGATTGGGATACGCGCGAGTCGAATTTGAAAGCGACGTTTCCGCTGACCGCTTCGAATCAGAAGGCAACGTACAACTGGGATATTGGCACGATCGAGCGGCCGACAGCCGAGCCCAAGAAGTTCGAAGTGCCGTCGCATCAGTGGATCGATCTGACCGATGCGAGCGGAAAATTCGGAGCAACGATCCTGACCGACTGTAAGAACGGATCGGACAAGCCGACCGATAATACGGTGCGGCTCACGTTGATCCGGACACCGGGAACTGCTGGCGGTTACGCCGATCAGGGCACGCAAGATGTCGGGCACCACGAATTCACCTATGGCATTGCCGGCCACAATCACGGTTGGCGCGATGCGCAGACGGACTGGCAGGCGCAGCGCCTGAATGCGCCGCTCATTGCTTTTCAGACGTCGAAGCATTCGGGAGCGTTGGGGCGCTCATTTTCGTTGCTGAAGGTGAGCAACCCGCGGATTCGAGTCTTAGCGCTGAAGAAGGCTGAACTCAGTGACGAAGTGGTTGTGCGTCTGGTTGAACTCGACGGCAGACCGCAAACTGATGTGAAGGTATCATTCGCCGCGCCCATCACGGGCGCGCGCGAAGTGAATGGGCAGGAGCAGCCTCTCGGTGCAGCGACGATTGATGGTGGCGCGCTGGTGACGTCATTCGGCGCATACCAGCCGCGCACGTTCGCGCTCAAGCTGGCTACAGCAGAAAAGATTCCCGGCGTGGAGTCTGCGGCAGTGCCACTGAAGTACGATCTGGGCACCGCAACCAGAGACGGCGAGAAGGCGGCCGCGGGAATGGATGGCAAGGGCGACGCGTATCCTGCGGAGATGCTGGCGCCGCAATTGACCTTTAGCGACGTGAAGTTCGACTTGGGCAAAGCAGGGGCGGGCGCGGCCAATGCGGTCATCGCTAAAGGACAAACGATCGCACTTCCCAGTGGCCATTACAACCGCGTGTACTTGTTGGCGTCTGCGACGGGTGGAGATCAGAAAGCTGCATTCGCCGTCGATAACAAGCCGGCGGAACTGACGATTCAGGATTGGAGCGGCTTCGTCGGACAGTGGGACGACCGGCAGTGGACCTCGAAGGACACTTCACACGACGACTATGGAGACATGATCGGACTCAAGCCGGGCTACATCAAGCGTGCCGACTTGGCCTGGTACAGCAGCCATCATCATGACGCTGTGGGCATGAACGTTCCTTATTCTTACTCGTACCTGTTCGCATACTCGCTGGATTTGCCGGAGAACGCGAAGACGCTGCGGTTGCCGAAGAACGACAAGATCCGCGTCTTTGCCGTCTCGGTCGCCAGCGAGAATCCGGAAGTGAAGCCGGTGCAACCTTTATATGATGTGCTGCCGTCGCCCAATGCAGGACCGAGTGACTTCACCCTATCGACGGCGCCGGCGAGCGTTTCTGTTCCTCAAGGTAGAAGTACAACCGCGAAAGTCATCGTGATGCCGAGAGGCAGCTTCAATGGGACTGCCAGCCTTCAGGCGGTGGGATTGCCTAAGGGCGTGAGTGCGTCATTTAGCCCGGCTGTGACGTCGGGAGTGAGCACGATGACGCTGACGGCGGACGGGGCTGCGGTTCCCACAAGCGTCTCCGTGACGGTTGAGGCCCGAGCGGGCAAAGTGACGCACACCGGCATCGTGAAGACAGTGGTCACGCCGGTGTTCAGCAATACAGTGCCGGTGGACTTGCATTCGGCATTTAATGTCACGGGCATTTACAAAGACGGGACGAAGTTTGCTCCTCCGGACAGCCTGGATGGCGACGGGTTTGCGTTTTCGGCGGAGTTGATGGGAGCGGAGCAAGTCGGCGATGGAGCGATCTTCAAACTTGGAACGGCCAATGCTCCGAATGTGGTGACGGGTAAAACGATCACTCTTCCCAGCGGGAAGTTTGCGAGCGTGAAGATTTTGGCGGTAGGTGTGAATGGAAATCAGGAATTGCAGAACTTTGCGGTGACGTATGCGGACGGCAGCTCGGCTTCGTTTTCACAGAATCTCAGTGACTGGGCGGTGCCCGGCAATTTTACGGGTGAATCGATTGCGGCGAGCATGCCCTACCGCCTGGTAAGCGATGGTGACAAAGGCAGCCGCACGTTCTATACGTTTGCCTACTCGTTCAAGCTCGACGCTGCGAAGAGTGTTCAGAGTCTTACTTTGCCGAGCAACCGGGACGTGCTGGTCTTTGCAGTTACATTGGTGCCGAAGGAGTAACGTCCGACAGAACTTTTGTGCGGGTTGCGGATGAAGGCACCTATTCCCACTTGGGCGCGCCTTCGCGAACGGTGATATAGCGGTCGATGGGCAAGTCGGTCAGGCGCTGGACGAGGGTGCTGGGTTGCGGCCACTTGATTTCGACCCAGTCGATTTTGGTGCGCTTGCCGATCCCGAGAACCATCCGTGGATCGTGCGACGAGAGATAACTTCCACCCCCCACTTTCATGAACCGGCGCTTTAGATCGCCAGACTGAAATGTGACGACGGCTCCGACGGCGTCAATATTCGCTTTCTTGCCGACCAACTTAATTCCCAGCCAATGATTCTCGGCTCCCACCGCGTTCTTCAACAGCAGAGGCGGTTCGTCGTTGCAGGAGACGAGTACGTCGATGGCGCCATCGTTGTTGAAATCACCAATCGCCAGTCCTCGAGCCGCCATAGGGCGGGAGAAAACCGGGCCACTTTGCGCGCTGACATCTTCGAGTACTTTGCCGTTGCCGTGGAACAGAAGCAGGGGTTCTTTATAAGTCACATCTTTGTGAACTTGTTGAATAAGGTCGTCGGGGTTTCCGTTGGCCTGGAATAAATCAAGGTTGCCGTCATTGTCGTAGTCGAAGAACTTCAATCCCCAGCCGCTCATGAGTTTTGTGGCTTTGGCGATTCCTGCGGGAAGCGCTACATCGTCGAAGGTCTCGTCGTGATTGTTCTGATACAGCGCGTACATTTCGTGATCGATGTTGGCGACGAACAAATCCATCCAGCCATCCTGATTGAAGTCGGCCGAATCCACACCCATGCCGGAGCGAGGGCGACCGGTTTCGCTGTAGGCGACTCCGGCCTGCGTACCGATTTCTTCGAATTTCCCAGCGCCGCGATTGGCGAACAGGAAGTTCTGCACGGTGTCATTGGCGACGAAGAGATCCATGCGTCCGTCATTATTAATATCGGTCGCGACCCCCCCCCATGCTTTTCCCAGGAAGTTGCCGATGCCCGAGGACTTGCTGACGTCGGTGAACGTTCCATCGCCATTGTTGTGAAAGAGCCAACTGGGCGCGGGTTTGTAGAGACGAGGAATACAGTAGCCGGGACTGTCGCCCATGGCACAGGGAAGATTCTTGGATTTGTCGAACTCGACAAAACGGCAGACGAAGAGGTCGAGGCGACCGTCGCCGTCGTAGTCGAACCAGACGGCGCTGGAGGCCCATCCCGGGGCGGCGACTCCGGCTTTTTCGGTGACGTCGGTAAAGGTCCCATCGCCATTGTTGTGATAGAGAATGCTGCGGCC
>Ga0335070_10003492_pt1 | contig 18375 bp, 6 predicted proteins | sample Lox_Sample_13_FD_206722 | JGI IMG/M metagenome (GOLD analysis project Ga0335070, IMG submission 206722) | Soil microbial communities from Loxahatchee National Wildlife Refuge, Florida, United States - Lox_Sample_1.3 | ecosystem: Environmental > Terrestrial > Soil > Wetlands | place: USA: Florida...
AGGCTTTGTAACTCCAGATGAGACGACGATGGACTTGCAGCCATACTCGTACAACAGCGGCCAGGGAGCCGACCTGCTGTATGGTAGTGGCCCATTCATCATGGTAGACGACGCAGCAGCAGAAACTTCGACTAACATGAGACTCGAGAGGTACATAGAAGGCTTAACATACGGACCTGGTCTGACAGGCGATCATGGAACGGACACGGTCACGACAGCCAACAGCTACTTCTGGAACACAGCAGCAGCTATAGTAGTATCGGCAGTACCTGGTTCAGGAACCGCGACATCTACGGTACCAACTGCTGATCCTGGTCCAACAATCACCTTTGCTACGACCCTCCAAAACAAAAACAGCAGCGCCGCAGACATCACTTACAGTTGGACATACAAATATTACAGCCCTGACGGAACACTACTCGGAAGCGGCACTGCTGCTGGCGGAGCAGTTACGATCACAGCAAGCGGCGGCACACAAACATTGAGCGCAACGGTCGGACCGCTAAACAATTTCGCCAACCCACTCACATTCAAATGGACATTACTATACACATACCTAGGCAAATATTACTCTACGCCGACCAGCAGCGCGGAATTCACTTATCCGGGCTTGGCTGGCGACTGTGGCATCACTGGCTTCAAGCTGTATACCACGCAAACATTGAACAACAGCGGTTCTGCTGTAAACATTGACTACTGGTTCACTTGGACGGCAGATTCAGGAGACAGTGGCGCCACCACACCCGTAACGGGTTACTCAATGGCAAGCGGCGTATCAGTGATCTCACCTACTTACATCTACTTAGGTCAGTTGGCGTCAAAACCCACATGGGATACTGATGTCGTCGTCTCGTGGACCTTCCACTGGGATATCTCCAGCAGCCCAAGCACAGTCTACAATATGAGCTTCAGCAAGACTTTGAACGTACACTCTGGAGACATCGCAGGAGGGACGGTAAACTTCGAATACATCGGAGCTAACCACATCTGCAACCTGCAAGACCTTGGTCTCATCACGGGCAACTGGCAGGTACCCGCCACCATAGGCGGTGACCCCACGACCCCGACGGTGAGAGCAGACATCAACAACAACGGCTTCATCAACATCGCAGACCTGGGCTATGTTACAGGCAACTGGCAATCAACGTGGTAATAGACGTCTTAGCAATGCATAAGCGGATAAGCATACCAAAAATACCATAACCGGTGGGGATAACCCCCTCCGGATATTTTCAAAGTAAAAAAATAACAGGAAAGTGAAAAAGAAAATGAAAGGAAACAAGATGAGCGCCATTCTCGCCATACTGCTGATGCTAAGCGGAGCAATCACGATAATTCCCATAGCGTACTCTCAACTAGGAGACATACCAGTCGGTGCGATGTCACCGAACATCTCTCCATACGCGACGCCGCCTGCTTCAAACCTCCATTTAACGTGGGGGGGTGACGGAAGCCCTGGCAGCACGTTCACGGTTGAAGTCTGGGCCTACGACATCAATACACAAGATTCCATGATGGGCTACCAGATCGGATTCTTCTTCAACAAAGACGTACTCCAAGTGCTGTCGGTCACGAACGGCAGTGCCTTGAACCCCTACGTAGAAGGTGTTGACTACACGTATATAGCAGGTCAGATCTTCAACAACAACGGTAGCGTCTCGGTTTATACCTGGGCGATATACTCCACTGCCACTCCGCCATCTATTTCAGGCAATAACACATGGTTCGACTTGATGCACGTCACATTCCAGGTCAACCCTGCACTCACTTACACGCAAGCTTTGGCCATTAGCGGCATACCGCAGCTGATGATGGGCTTCTCAACTGTGCCCAGCACACGGTACCAGACGTACTTTATCGACCAAGGAAGTTATGACATCACTCCGTACGGCCACATCACCAACGGCACAGTTACGTTGACCGTCCCATTCTTCTCACCAAACGTTCCATCCTACCCCACTCCGCCGGTTCCAAACCTTCACTACGAATGGAGTACCAACGGAACTCCTGGCAGTACTTTCACGGTCCGAATCTGGACCACCAACCTTAGTGCACCACTGATGGGCTGGTCTATCGGCTTCTTCTTCAACAAGGACATACTCCAAGTGCAGTCGGTCACAAATGGCAGCGCCCTGAACCCCTACACGTCTGGTCTTGATTATACATACATCCCAGGACACATCTTCAACACTAACGGCAGCGTCACGGTTTACACTTGGTCGTTATTCTCCACGGCTGTCCCGCCCACAATCGACACGACGAGTGGGTGGATCGACTTGATGCACGTCACGTTCCAGATCAACCCAGCACTTACATACGGGCAAGTACATGCCGTTGCAGGTGTACCGCAGCTGATGATGGGCTTCATATTCACGATTGGGTCGCGGTACGCGACGTTGCTCATCGACTCAGGCAGTAACGACATCACTCCATACGGTCACGTCGTCAACGGCACAATCACGTATACCCTGCCACCACCACCACCGCCAGGTGCACCGACAGCCAAGTTCACCATCAGTCCAAACCCAGTTACCGTGGGTACAATGCAGACGTTCGACGCGAGCAGTTCATTGCCAGGATCTAACGGCACCATGACCGAGCCGATAACTGACTACGCGTGGGACTTCGGAGACGGAAGCCTAATCTTCCACATTGCTACTCCCATAACGACCTACACGTATGCGGCAGCAGGCAGCTGGACGGTTACCTTGATTGTCACAGCTACTGGAGAAAACTACAACATGAGCAGTGAACCAGTATCTCACACAGCTATTGTCAGAGCGGCGGCAGTAGGTTGCGCCATAGACTTGTACACTCAGAACTGGCGGTACGTAGATCCGTACTTCATAAATACGACGTATACCGGCAGTTTCACGACTCTATACCCAGGTCTGGCTGACCTGTTCAGACCAGGCGACCTTGTACAACTCTTCGCCTACACCACCTACAACGGTGCGCCAGTGGCAAACGCGCTGGTGACATTCGAGGTGTTCGACAACCAGAATAATACGGTACTTGTCGCCACAGCGATATCCAACAACACAGGCGTAGCGGAATGGGAATTCCGCATTCCATGGCCAGCAGGAACTAGTACCCAAGTGAACAACTTCACTCAGGGAAGCTTCGGCCCCTCACCGAACGAGGAGCTGTTCGGGTTGTGGAGCGCAGTTGCCACATGGCAATTGGGCAGCCAATATTCAGAGCAGCCACCGTTCGAACTGACACAGAGCGCCTCCATATCGTGGCTCGTTGGATGGGGTCTAAAATTCACTGCAATAAGCGTTAGCCCGGACCCAGCGCATAGGGGAATTACTAGCGTCGTGATCAAAGTCAGCGTGGAAAACGACTACTTTGAATCAGTGTCAGCTCTGCTAACAGCAACAATATTCGACAACCTACTCGTCCCAATATACCCACCAGCCGCTGTAAGTCAATCGTGGCCAGTTGGTATAACTGCCGACTACGCCCTACCAGCGGTATCAATTCCAACCTATGCGTTCGTTGGAACTGCCTACGCAGTCGCAAACCTGCTCTCGACTTGGCCAAGTGCTATGGGAACGGCGTTCTGTCCACCATCAATCGCGGAATTCGAAATTCAGTGGCCATAACAAAGTAAGAGGGTAATCTACCCTTCCCCCTTTTTATTATCCATTGAGGCAGAGAGGATTACCCATGAAGAAAATTCGCGCGGAAGAACAGTTCTCGCTGAGGACTCAAAGCTTTCATGCGACATTCTTCCATTTCCTTTTAGAAAGCGCGCGAAAGGAGAAATGAGGCATTAATTTCAAGCCATAACACTTTTTTTCCTGTGCGAGCGTGCGCGAAGAAAGGTAACTAAAGGAAACTCTTCTGCATCTTCGGTTCAAGATTTTTGTACAAGCGTACAAAGACATAGGATTAAATGACCGGAATACATTATAAGATCAAGACTAAGGTGAAAACAATTGAATACAACAACGAACAGGCCAAAGCATAGAACAAGATTCCTGCAACCTTTTTATTCCAAGCTTCACCAGCTGGTACCAGTGAAAGAAAAATTGACGCGCAAACACTTACTCAGTGGTTTTTCATTACTTCTATGCATTCCAATAATCACCATGGCGATGTTTGTAGCGCTGCCAACAGTCTTCGCATCATCTAGCCAGGTCAGTGTGGGCATGAGCAGCAACTTCTACTTCTGCATGCAGGCAGCACGGCTTTATGCCAACCTCACCTCCAACGGTGCGCCAGTACTCAACAGCGTCCTGGCAGCTGAAGTTGACTCGTCGAATTCAACAACATGGCATCCAATACTGCTCCGCAGTTTGAAAAGCAGCCAAAGTCCAGACCCATTATTTTTTGACAACAACTTAAAAATAGTCGGAGTAACGCCCATTGACGCTAACTGGATACCACGCACAAGCTTCAAACGAGGCAGCCTAAGCTGGGCTTACTTCAACATCACAATCAGGAACTCTGGCGACGCAGTAACCGGGCTCATAGCTTGGAGCGTCATAGATGTAGCATTAGTACCGCTCGGAGCAAACGCTTACGGCAGCAATCCCGGGTATCCAATAACCATCAACCCAGGCCTAACAACCGTTCTGGGATCCTCAAGCATCCCATCATGGGCTGCCTTGGGCACAGCCACCGTATATGTCAACATCTTCACAGACGCACCTAAATACGCCGGCTACCCTCTCACAAACGAAACGTCAAATACCTTCCAAATACAAAGCTCCTTCGGACCCTCGAGGACATATGGCTCATTTAATCAGAGCCTATACTCTGCGCCCGCTTTGACCCAAACATATGGATTTTACAATTTCTCATGGAGGGCCCCTCCTTACCCTACCTTTGGAACGTACGATGCATACGCTTCTTACTTTGGCGCAACCCCCGCGGTTGACTCCACATCATTTCAGATCATGCAGGCTTCAACGCCTCCTCAGGCGAGCTTTTCATGGTCTCCTTCGGCACCATACGTGAATGGAACGGTCTACTTCGACGCATCTTCATCCTTCTCCTACAACGGAACGATCACAAACTACAAGTGGAACTGGGGTGACGGTTCCCCGCAGCAGAGCACTTCAAGCAAAACTATTACACATGTATTCAAAGCCAAGGGAACATACACCGTGACATTAAACGTAACTGACACACAAGGATTATGGAGTGTTAGCCAGCAACCTGTGCCGGTTTCAGGCCCAATTCCACCCGTGGCGAATTTTATTTTTACTCCCAGCCCCACCTGGGTTAACGCTAGCACGAAATTCGACGCTTCATCCTCAGTGCCTGGCTGGAACGGTACGGGAAACTCGCCGATCGTTACTTGCACTTGGAATTTCGGAGATGGCACGCCCGTTGTGACCACAAACAATACGGTGACTTACCATCAGTTCAGAAGTGTGGGTAACTTCGTTACTACTTTAACTGTCAAGGACAAGCGCGGCTGGAACGGCACAACAGCTCAAGTGGTACAAGTTCAAACAAAGGGAACACCTCCTCAGGCGAGCTTTTCCTGGTCTCCCTCAACCCCTTACATTAACGCGCAGGTTCTCTTCGACGCATCTTCATCCTTCTCCTATTACGGAACGATCACAAACTACAAGTGGAACTGGGGTGACGGTTCCCCGCAGCAGAGCACCACTAGTTCGCAAATTTCCCACGCATTCAACTCAAACGGAACCTTCCTCGTAACCCTGAACGTCACTGACAGCGTGAACCTATGGTCCATTACCAAGAAACCAGTACGAGTCTTCCCACCTACCCCGCCATTTGCGTTTTTTGTTATCACTCCTAGCCCAACATGGATTAACGCTACCACGACATTTGATGCCTCATTATCACTGCCTGGCTGGAACGGTACGGGAAACCCACCAATCGTTAGTTACACTTGGAGATTCGGAGATGGCACGCCCGTTGTGACCACAAACAATACAGTGACTTACCATCAATTCAGAAATCTCGGGACCTTCAATATCACTCTGACTGTTACGGACACGCGAGGATGGAACGGCACAATAACTCAAACGGTCCAAGTAACTACAGTGGTACAACGTGTAGATGTCGCAGTTACGCGCGTAGACTTTACCCCGCCTCCATCCGGACTTTATCAAATAGCCCCTAAGTACTATCAACCATACAAAGGCTGGGCTGGCTACATATTGGTCACTGTGCTGAACAACGGAACAACCGCTGCAAGCTTTGACGTGACGGTGAATTACTCTAATGGGACTTCTTACTCCCTTGGAACCAGGCATCTGACTAACTTGGCCTCTCTAAACTCGACAGTTCTAACCTACTCTTGGGATACTTCATCGATGAAACCGACAATGAACTACACAATAACAGCGAGCGCCACGGTACTTCCAAGCGAAACAAACACGCAGAACAACCAGTACAGCATTATCGTCAGGGTAAAGGGCCCAGGCGACGTTAACGGTGACGGTCTTGTCAACCTCAAGGATCTCGGCTATATCACTGGCAACTGGCTGGCAAAGGTTCCTCCAGCAAACCTGTTAGGCGACATTAACGGCGATGGCGTTGTCAACCTCAAGGATCTCGGCTATATCACAAGCAACTGGCAGCGGACATATGCTTGATCCGCCAAACACTTCTTTTTTTGTGTTCAGCCGAAAAAGTTCTCTTAACATTCAGAGTTTTTTTGAGCAGGCCTCAACCAATACATCGCAAGCAATTCTAAGACTTGGTAAATACAGGCAAAAATGGTTTTTACCAAACGGTTCACTCGCTTAACACTCCTTGACGCCAGCAGGTATAGTTGCGAATGAAATTCATTACGTCCAGACTTATCAAAGCCTTTACGCGAATAAGCAAGTCTCACGAGAGCACCAACTTAGATTGAGTCTCTTCGACAAGTGTCAAGATAGCCTTGCAAAACCGCATCTAAGTCATTACGAACTAAATCTTACATGAAGAGGCTCATTTGCTCTAGTAGTTCTGACCAATCGTCCCTCTTTCTTCTTCGAAACGCAAAAAGGGCGAGAAGAGCCAATAGAAACAACAAGAGAACCACTACCAAGATCAGGTAGAGGTTTCTCGGAATGAAGGGCAAACGTTGAACCAGCGTAACCTGACCTGCAATGCGATTGTTGTTTGAAATGCTAGTTTCTCCGGGCAATTGGCTTGCAGACGCGATTATGGTGTATACTCCAGCACTAGCGCCAGTCGTGTTCCATGAAAAAGACAAGTTTTTTTTAGCGTTTGGATTCAGAGATATTTTGATTGGTAGTCCAATTGCCGTGCCATTACAATAAACAGTCACATTGAACGTTTCAGTTAAGCTTCCTAGATTCGCCGCTGTAACACTGATGCCTAATACTTGCCCAACATAAAGCTCGTTGGCCGAGAGGCTCGCATTAGTTATCGCCACATCTATTGATGATGGCGTGGGTGCTTGCTCAACTATTTCGAACTCTGTCGAAATTGGTGGACTGTATAAGACTCCGCCTTTTTTAGGCAAGGCGTTATATATTGCTGCCCAAACCGTTGCGTTTCCAATCGCAGCTGTAGCAGGTATCGTTGAAGAACCGTCCACATAGCTCTCGCCGGGCTGAAAGGTTAAGTTTTCTTTAATTATACTAATTATTGGATAGCCCGCTGTATCTATCACTTCAATCGTTACCGCTGCCGGTTTTTTAACCATTGCGATATTTTTCACAGTCAAATTGAAGTCTATGGTGTCCAGTCTGAGGAACGTAGTTTGAGACGTTAGCTCGGAGTTCGAGGTTGCCACACCAATTACTTGGAGTATCCATCCGACTTGAAAGGTCAGCATATCGCTGACTGTTTGTTGCGCAACGTCAACTGTTGCAACGACAAACCATGTACCAAAAATAATCTCCTCTGGGTGCTCATTAGGCCATGGCACTCTGAAAGAAAACGTTGCCAGTCCACTTTCGTTGGTTATCGACGAAACCAAAACAGATTCGTTGCTGAATGCGTTTGCTGGCCCTTCGACCTGATAACTCACCAACTTACCTATCACAGCCGCGCCATTATAAGTTACGCTTGCATACAGAATGACTAACTCCTGTGGTTGAAAAGCATCACTCGGTGCATTTGGTCCAATTCCACCATATGGCACTTTCTGTGTAAACAAGTCCAGGACTGCACCAGATTGATTGCTTCCGGCAACGTTTTTTACACTCAGGATTGTTGAACCCATCAGGAAAAAAAGAAGTATCAGTGCTACTAGACATCTTTTTTCCTTTCTCCTAGAGCGCGTGCGCTTAGATTTTCCTAGCATGTCTTTTCCCTAAGCAGGATCTGAGCAGTCCGCTGCTCTGTTCGTTGATGAGCAGCAACTTACGTTGGTTTCAACGTTTCGATGTTCATTATGAATGATCAGCGTCCTTCATAATAAAGGAATATAGAGGTTTTTTCCATATTCTTTTTCTCAGCATATTACCTTCAACGAAACACGCTGATTTTCCATGCATCAATGGCTTTCATCAAATATGCGTATGCAACTTACAGTAATTTAATCTACGTTTTTGTACGGTCGTACAATAATGTTGAACGGCTGAACCCACATATCTAGCCACTGATGAATACGTTCGGCGAGCAAAAATTCTGGCGGGTGCGATGAGACTTGGGAAACGTTATCGTCATTCACATTGTATTGCACCTTTTCACGGCGATGAATCTATTCTTGAGTCGCGCAAGCATCGATTCTCCAGTGAAAATTGTTCCAAGAGCATGTATCGCTGACGATTTAATGATAGTTTGTTTCTTTTTAGCGCGCGCTAGGATATCACTTGGTGGAATTTTCATTTGGCTAAAGTAAATCTTAAAAACCCTTACGTAGTACTATGGTGTCGGTGAATCAATTTGAAGAAGACAAGATTGCTTATAGGGAAAATCTTCGCAGCAGTGTTGATTCTTTTTGCCATCAGTGTACCATTCATGTCTTCGGCTTCAGCGACTTACAAACCATCAGTAAACACGATTCCTCCGACTACTGTCTTCCTGTCTCCGTCCAGGATTGAAGGAACTGCTGGACAAAACATAACGATCTATGCTGAGATCACCGATGTAAATCTCATGATGGGATATCAACTCGGACTTGTCTGGTCAAACACCGCGGTCGCCCAATGCACGAAAGTCACGAACGGAAGTATTGTGAACCAACTACCCTCTGACCAATTCACTATAGTCCCCGCCAAGATAAACAATACTATAGGCTTGATAAAACCCTTCGGCGCGTCTGCATACTCCCCATACACAATGAACGGAAGCGGGGGATTGGTCGCGTTCACCTTCCATATAATTCAGACAGGATACTCCGACGTACATATCAACAACATGTTTCTAATAGATCCCAGCGTTTTCACCATTCCTTGCAACACCGTTGATTACTTCACGACAGTGGCCGGCGGTCAGCAATACATCACCAGACTTCAAGGCAACCCTCTGGACTCGTCAGGCCAGGCTGGTTTCGGCGCGATGAGCGTTGAAAAAGACATCCAAACCATAAACTCGTTCTCTTACCAGGGCAACATGACTTTCAAAATAAACGGCACTTCTGACGACTGCGGCACCTTCGCCTACTTCAACGTCACGATTCCAAACGACCTGATGAACTGTACCAACCAAGATTATTGGATAGTCGAAGTAGACGGTGTCATACAGTCCGGCGTGCTCGTCAATCTTGGCAGCCAAAACGCTACGATATCTCTAGGCACTGATTCAGACCCCTCCTTCGTTTATACCCCGCACTTTGGTGGCACGCGCACCCACACAATCCAAATCTTTAGCAACAATACAGCCGTTCCAGAGTTCGCTTCAACATTCTCTTCGATGCTCTTAGCCACTCTGTTGTTACTAGTAGCCTTTGCCACTGGGCTATTCAGTATAGCAGCACGATCCCGGAAACTACGGCTGATTCATAGCAGCCAAGTATAGCCCACTATGCCTCTGACCATAGCGCGCGACAGCACCTAGAAGAAGCTGCTAACCCTTTTTTTTCTTCTATTATTGGTAAGAGCCTACGCTTTCGATGCCTCCCTTTTCAGAAAAACCGAAACCTAGCTACGTTCGAAATCAGGCCAAATCTCAGATCCAGCTAAAATGCTTGAGGATTGAAAGCTTGACACGGTTAACGCGAGAGCGGCTGATCGCTGTGCGCACTTACGCACAGTAATTCGCCTACATCGATAACCCAGCTAGCCGAACCATCCAAAAATCTAGATGTTGCGATCGTTCCAGACTTGTCGGCAGTCTCTACGCTTAGTCTTCTACATGTTTGCATCCGTGTTCATTCATTGCTTCCTGCCCAGAAGAATACTCTCTGCATAGAAGTATCCTTCAGAAACTTTATTATCGTTGATTTAGAAGCATAACTTATGCAAAACATCGAACATTTCTTGCTTTTGACTTTTGTGATTCTCTTTATGTGTCTTCCTATCGTATCCGCTGGCACAGTCGGCTTTTTCTCTCAAGACTGGAGTTATCCGGCGTCCTATTTAGTATACCCTAGGGCGTTGGATTGTGTCGGTCAAATGGTCTATTTCGGTTCGCACAATACTTTTGGCTTCACCAATTACCTCTATGCGGTCAATATCACGAACGGTCAGCTCAAATGGTGGTACAACACCACTCTTCCCGTCAATTACGTATCCAACTTTACCTACAATGGCAACACGTACATTATCGCAGCAACAGGCGGCTCCGTATCCTTGCCCTCCCAAAGTTACGTCTTAGCGCTCTACACGCAAAAAAACGCGACACTTTGGAACTCGACCAACCTTAACGCGCCCGTTCAATCCCTAGGGACCGCAGGAAGCGACGTCTCAATCAATGAAGACGTGATTGCAGGACTCGCAAACGGACAAGTGCTGAGGCTTTCGGGAAGTAATGGTTCTTTGCAATGGCGATACAACTGCGAGGGCAATATAACTATCGGCAATGTTCCCAACATAGTTCAACTAGATAACGGAAGCATCGCAGTAGGCACATCTAGTCTGACTACAGGGCAAGGTTACCTTTACTGTTTTACGAAAGATGGCCTGCCTATATGGAACTACACATCAGAAATCTCCAATCCATTACGTGAGATCAAGAGATTTAGGACTCTTAACGAAATCGTCGCAGCGTTTAAGGACGTTATCGATGTCCGCAACGGAACGAACGGGGCAGAGATTTCCCAGTGGCCCTTTAACACCACCCAACATATTGCGCCTTTCAACGTCACACAAGAGATCACAGATATACTCTGTATCGAAGATTATACCGGAGATGGCTTTCCAGACATCGTTGTGGGCACGGAGGGGGGAACTGGCGGTTTCCTAATGATTATTAATGGTCGAGATGCAACATTGACCCGGGGGGCAACTCAGGTCTCCTCGTATACGTTGCCCTATATTCAGTACATGTATTTCAACGATAATCTTCTGAACAAAACACTGGCAATTAGCATCGAAGACTCTAGCCATCAATACTATGTCTGCGGGGTAAACGCATCCGACCTGACCGTGATGAAGGAATTTCCAGTTTCAGGCATTTTTGCGCCAACGAACCTTGTGAGCATTGCAAATTCCACCAACTTTACGGGAAACCTGCTTTTTTCAGCCGGCAACGTTGTGTACTACGTATCTGGCAATGAGATTGTTTATTCCGAGTTTCCATCCCAAATAATGGTTGTCGTCCTGATTTTGACGATTGGGTTTTTGCTGGCGATCTCACGACGAGAACATCCGCGTAAAGTGGAATGACTGGCTGTGGATCAACTTCACCTTCCACTGGACATACAGTAGCACAAACTACACAGACGACTACTCAGCAAAGCTGAACGTACATCCCGGAGACATTGGCAAAACGACGCCGATAACCTTCCCATACTTGGGAGCAGACGGAATCGTCAACCTCAAGGATCTCGGCCTCATCACGGGCAACTGGCAGGCAACTTGGACAAACACGCCACCACCCTAGAACAAATTGACCAAGAGTAGAGTAATGACGACGTCAACCGCGCAATTCCTTCTTCTCTAGCTTTGAAATATACATTTCATAGTCATTTCAGAATTATGTCTACTTTGCTAGATAATAGAGACCACGTTAAGAAAGGGATAGGGCTCGCTAACATTTTCTACTCGCACTACCGATCCTTCCAAAGGTCTGAAGAAGGGTTAAGCTAAAGAGCATGATTGAAGAAAGACTAAGTGGAAGAGCGCACACACGCTCTCTCAGTATCTACAACAACTTGAAGTCAAAAAGAGTAGAAAAACGATAGGAAAGTGAAAAAGGAAATGAAAGGAAACAAAATGAGTGCCATTCTCGCTATACTGCTGATGCTGAGCGGAGCAATTGCAATAGTTCCAACAACGTATTCTCAGACGATAATACCAGTTGGCGCATTGTCCCCGAACATTTCTCCATACTCCACCCCACCACACTCGAACATTCATTTCCACTGGGGAATTAACGGAAGCGCTGGCAGCATTTTCACGGTTCAAGTTTGGGTCTATAACATCAGTGATCTTGATCCCATGTTAGGCTACCAGATCGGCTTCTACTTCAACTCGACCTTACTCAGGGTAGCGAAGAATGGTATCACAAACGGTAGTGTCATGAACCCTTATGTGCCTGGTGTTGACTTTACGTATCTCCCAGGAAAAGTCAACAACGCTACTGGTGTCGTTTCAGTTTACACTTGGTCCTTATTCTCCACAGCTACTCCACCTGGTATCTCCGCACCCAATGCGTGGGTCGACTTGATGCACGTCACGTTCCAGGTCAACCCTGCACTTACAACCGCGCAAGTTCAGGCCATTGCGGGCAAACCGCAACAGATGATGGCATTCTCTATCGAGACAAATCCACAAGAACTGATGCTCATCGACCAAGATGCTAATGACATCACTCCGTATGGCCACATCACCAACGGCACGATCACATACACCATGCAGGACAGTATTCCGCCAAAGTATTCAGGCATAGCAAAGAGTACCTCTTCTGCTGGTCGTGCATGCACCTTCAGCATCACTTGGCAGGACAACATGGCACTGAGCAAGTACATTTTCAGCTTCAACAATGGCGCAGGCTCTTTCACCAATAACACAGCTATAGCTTTTGCCAGCAACCCGCAGACCATCTTAGTGACAAAAACTTTGACGGCAAACATTGGAGCGACAGTTCGGTACAAGTGGTACGCCAACGACACGTCGAACAACTGGAACAGCACTGCAATCCAGACATTCGTCACGACGGACGGCACCCCGCCCACTTACTCAAGCATTACTCGCAGTACTACAATTGCAGGAGCCTCATGCACGTTTTCAGTGACCGTTAGTGACAACGTGGGCTTATCCAAGTACATATTTTCGTTCGACAATGGCGTGGGCTCGTTGACAAACAATACAGCAGTAATATTCTCTTCTAATCCTCAAACAATTTCAGTTACAAAAACGTTAACACCCACAGTCGGTGCAACTATTAGATTTCGTTGGTTCTTCAACGACACGTCGAACAATTGGAACAGCACTGCAGTTCAAGCCTTCAACACAACTTTAGTAACAGTAATCATCTCGCCCAGTTCAGCCACTAAAGATCTAGGTCAGTCTCAAACTTTCACTTCAAGCGTTTCGGGCGGTTATCCACCATACTCTTACCAGTGGTATCTGAATGGAACAGCCGTAACTGGGGCTAATTCCTCAACATGGCTGTTCAAGCCCACATTTCCAGGCACATATAATGTATACCTAAACGTAACAGACACGTTAAATGAGGTCGGTAAATCAAACATTGCATCAATAGTCGTAAACCCACCCCCAACGATATTGGTGAGTCCTGGGTCGGTTGCCTTGGACATAGGTGAGTCTTGGGCGTTCATTGCAAGCGTGTTCAACGGTACTCCGCCGTACTCGTCCTATCAATGGTATCTTGACGGTTCGCCAGTGATAAACGCAACCACCGCAACATGGACCTATACTCCTCTTGTCCTAGTCAACAGAACAGTCTACGTAACAGTTATGGATTCCCTGGGTGTCATGGCTACGAGCAAAACAGTTTCGGTAACGGTGAGTAGCGCGATGAGCCCAACGATATCGCCATCATCAGTCACGATGGACCTAGGTCAGTCTCAACTATACACTGCGAGCGTTTCAGGCGGCACGCCGCCATACTCGTATCAGTGGTATCAATGGCTCCCAGGCGGAAGCACGCCATTTGCTGGAGCAAACAAAACGACTTTTGACTTTACGCCGTCTTTTGCTGGATTAAACTTGATATACGTCGAAATAACAGACAGCCTCGGAGCAAAGGTCGACATAGGAGCAAAAGCTATAGTTAACCCACCGCCGTCGATATCTGTTTCGCCCAGTTCGGGCACGATTGATGTTGGTCAGTCTCAAGCTTTTACTTCAAGCGTTTCCGGCGGCACAGCACCCTACTCTTACCAGTGGTACCTGAACGGCAGCCTTGTCTCTGGCGCGACTTTAAACAGCTGGACTTTCACGCCCATTTCAATGGGCGTCTACGAAATCCATGCACGGGTTACAGACAGCTTGGGCACTTCGGAAATATCAAACGCTGCCACGATGGTCGCCAATCCGCAACTGACGATATTGGTGAGTCCTGGGTCGGTTGCCTTGGACATAGGTGAGTCTTGGGCGTTCATTGCAAGCGTGTTCAACGGTACTCCGCCGTACTCGTCCTATCAATGGTATCTTGACGGTTCGCCAGTGATAAACGCAACCACCGCAACATGGACCTACACTCCCTATTCGCTTGTCAGCAGAACGATCTATGTAACCGCCATGGATTATATCGGGTTCGAAGGCACGAGCAACACGGTATTGGTAACCGTAAGCGACGCTATGAACCCGCAGATTTCTCCGCCTTCATCAACACTGGACCTTGGGCAGTCACAGGAATATATTATAGGCGTCTCGGGTGGGACTCCTCCATACTCGTATCAGTGGTATCAATGGCTCCCAGGCGGAAGCACGCCGTTCACAGGTGCCACGAATGCAGCCTTTGTCTTCACGCCTCCTAGCATCGGACTGAACATAATCTACGTCGTAATTACCGACAGCCACGGTGTAAAGGTCAATTGGGGCGCGACAGCTAACGTTAATCCCGACCCCTCAGTTGTCATATCGCCGATATCGGTTACAATGGACATAAGCATGTCCCAGCAATTCGCTTCAGTATCAGTCAATGGCACCTCACCATACACGTATCAATGGTACCTTGATGGCTCGCCTATTTCAGGCGCCACCGACAATACGTGGACCTACACGTCAACACCGTCATCAGTCGGAGTTCATGAGGTCTATTTGGTCGTTACCGACTCGGTTAATTTCGAAGTTCGCTCTGACAATGCCACGATAACGGTGAATCCCCCGCTGACTGCCAGCATATCGCCAGTACATACTGTCACCGATGCGGGGCTCTCGGTAACATTGACATCTACAATAGCGGGTGGAATGTCGCCGTACACTTACCAATGGTACATAAACGGCTCTCAGGTTTCGGGCGCTACTAAAGCCTCCTTCAATTTCAGTTCAGCCTCTGTAGGGTCGTACGCCGTATCGCTTGTGGTCACAGACTTTTTCGGCTTCACATCGTCTTCGAACATTGCCACAATTATAGTGAACCCACATCCAAGCGTCTTGCTCTCACCTGCATCTGCCATTTTGCTGCTCGGGCAGAATCAAACATTCACAGCTACTGCCGCAGGAGGCACGCCGTCATATCAATACCGGTGGTACGTAAATAGAATCCTATCAGCCCAAACAACAGGCCCTACGTTCACGTTTTTGCCATCTACCCTGAGCATATACTACCAGCTCTACGTTACGATAATCGACATCTATGGGCTGAATGCAACATCCAATGCAGCCATAATTAATGGACATGACGTCGCAGTCACAAGCATCGTCTCGGTGGACAACGTAGGTATCAGTGCTCTAAAGACCGTTTACGGCCAAGGTATGCCTATGGGGATAAACGTAATCGCGGCAAACCCGGGCTACTACACCGAAACATTCACGATCACGGCTTACGCTAACACAATGGTCATCGCCTCGCACAACGTCACGCTGCCTGGCGGAGGCATCGCCCTGATCACACTTGGCGCCATTGCGAATCTTGCCTACGGACGCTATACCATAAGCGCGTATGCCTTGCCCATCACAAACGAAGTTAACTTGGCTAACAACCTCGTCGCAAACACCACAACCACGGTAACAGTTACGCTTCCAGGCGACATTAACGGCGATGGCCTTGTTAATCTCAAGGATCTTGGCTTTGTCACAAACAACTGGCTGCAGAACGTTCCGCCGGCTGTAGCTAACGCTGACATCAACGGCGATGGCGCTGTTAACCTCAAAGACCTCGGCTACGTCACGTCACACTGGCTGCAGACAATCAACCTATGACTCGACATATTCTTCCCTCCTTTTTTCTCTGTTTAGGAGGCTCGGAATTCAAAAGAAGCCGAATTTAGGTCATAGCTAGAGCCTCATTCATGGGACTGAACGTCGTCTCAAATTAGAAGAAATGACGGAGAAAACTGCAGAAGGAACTCAAGCGAAAGTTTCTAAGCAATTTCACCAGAGACTTGATCTATTCAGCGGGTTACACACGTCTTTTTTTCATTCAGATGAAAGATCGCCGCCTCAGAATTTCCATCCTAGATCAGCGTGCGCTATCTTGGATAGAGCTTTCTTCCAGAACCCTTATATTGATACGAGGAAAAAGATATTAGTGCTGATAAGAGTAAAGGAGACTATCACCACGCAAGAGGTTCGTATAGCAGTCGGCGTGCTTGTTATTATTCTCTTGCTTAACATGTTTCCTGTTCTTTTAGTGAAGGGGAATAACACTTCACTTACCTCATTCGAGGTCTATTCACCCGATTATCCTCAGCCCGGAAGTGTTGAGCCTTCTTCCAAGCCTATCGGTACAATACCTTCGGTCAGCATCTCGCCCGCTTCTGTTACTTTGGATGTTGGTCAGTCTCAAGTCTTCACTTCAATAGTGTCTGGTGGCACAACGCCTTACTCCTATCAATGGTACGTCAATCGCCATGCTGTTTACGGCGCTACAAGCGCTACATGGACCTTCAAGCCAAAATGCGCCGGTTCATACTCGATTTATGTTGTAGTCACTGACCACGTATGCATGAAGATCAAGTCTAACGCTGCGACCGTCAGCGTGAACGAGGCACCCTCTGTCACTGTTTGGCCCGCTTCTGTTACTTTGGATGTTGGTCAGTCTCAAGTCTTCACTTCAATAGTGTCTGGTGGCACAACGCCTTACTCCTATCAATGGTACATCAATGGCGCGGTCGTTTCAGGCGCTACGAGCAAAACTTGGACCTTTACCCCTACATCCATCGGCACAGACTCAGTTTATGTGATAGTAACTGACGGACTCGGAGTACAAGTCAAGTCTAATGCTGCGACTGTTACGGTGAAGGCAGGGCTTTGTGTTACTATTTCGCCTTCCTTGGTTACTTTGGATGGTGGTCAGTCTCAACTGTTCACGTCTGCAGTTTCTGGTGGTACGTCTCCGTACTCTTATCAGTGGTACTTGAACGGTGTTGCTGTTCCGGGTGCTACTGGTGCCTCGTGGACTTTTACGCCCTCCTCTTCAGGCTCTTACATGATCTATGTGAAAGTCACGGATACGGCTAAAGCCGTGGCTGCGTCTAACACCGTTCTTGTTACCGTGAATGCCGCACTATCAGTTGTTATTTCGCCCACTTCTGTTACTTTGGATGTTGGTCAGTCTCAAGTGTTCACTTCTGGCATTTCTGGTGGCACTTCGCCATATTCCTATCAATGGTATATTGATGGGAGTCCGGTCTCGAGTGCAACCGGTTCGACATGGACCTACACGCCGTCTACTTCAGGATCGCACCAAGTCTACGTGAAAGTCACTGACAGCGTTGGAAAGCATGCCAAGTCTAATACCGCCTGCGTAACTGTGAACTGTCAGCTTTCTGTTAGTGTTTCGCCTTCTTCTGCTACTTTGAATGTTGGCTCATCTCAGCTGTTCACGTCTGCAGTTTCTGGTGGTACGTCTCCGTACTCTTATCAGTGGTACTTGAACGGTGTTGCTGTTCCGGGTGCTACTGGTGCCTCGTGGACTTTTACGCCTAGTGCTGCGGGTTCCTACAGCGTATATGTGCGAGTCACTGACAAGGTGGGCGTGACCGCAGCGTCTAATACTGCGACTGTTACGGTGAAGGCAGGGCTTTGTGTTACTATTTCGCCTTCCTTGGTTACTTTGGATGTTGGTCAGTCTCAGCTCTTCAATTCCAGTGTTTCTGGTGGTACGTCTCCGTACTCCTATCAATGGTACCTGAACGGAGTTGCACAAGGAACAGGTTCGAGCTGGACTTTTACGCCTAGTGCTGCGGGT
>Ga0335070_10003493_pt1 | contig 18373 bp, 13 predicted proteins | sample Lox_Sample_13_FD_206722 | JGI IMG/M metagenome (GOLD analysis project Ga0335070, IMG submission 206722) | Soil microbial communities from Loxahatchee National Wildlife Refuge, Florida, United States - Lox_Sample_1.3 | ecosystem: Environmental > Terrestrial > Soil > Wetlands | place: USA...
TTTCAATCCACCCCGGCGCGACCGCATTGACCGTGATGCTGCGCGATGCCACTTCGCGCGCCACCGCCATGGTCAACCCGATCAGGCCTGCTTTCGAGGACGCGTAATTCGCCTGGCCCGCCTGCCCAATCTGCCCAAAGATGCTGGTGATATTGATAATCCTGCCCCAGCGCTGCTTCAGCATGGAGCCGATGACCGCCTGGGTCAGCAGGAACGGCCCGGTGAGATTAGTGTTAATCACATCATCCCAGTCGGAGCGCTTCATCCGCATTACCAACTGGTCGCGGGTTACCCCGGCATTGTTGACCAAAATGTCGATCTTGCCGAAGCGTGTCAGCACGGCTTTCACACCGGCCTTGATCTCTTCCTCGTTGCTGACGTCCATTTTGTAGGCTTCCGACTCGCCGCCCAAGCCTGCGATTTCTGCGGCCACTTGCAGCAGCTTCTCCAGGTTGCGTGCGCAGAGCGCGACCTTCGCTCCAGCCCGGGCCAACTCCACCGCACACGCGCGGCCAATTCCCTGCGAAGCGCCGGTCACAAGTGCAACCCGGCCTTCCACACCCGCCATGATGACCTCCTGTATGAATCCAGCAGGATTATAACTACCGGAGCAGACACTTTCGTTCTGCGGCCCTCGTACGAGGGCTAATCGTGGATGGCACACGGACGCCGGTATTAAGCCAGCCGCTCTGGCGCCCACACCAGGACTTTGATGGAGCGGGAAAAATACTTGAGGTCCGGCTGCGCAGGTAACTCAATGCCGGCCGCTACCGCCACCGTGTTTCGCTCGACAGCCGCTTCTGCTGCCTGCAGCTCCCACGGCAGATGATGAATATCGGCCCGGTACAGCCGCTTGCCGCGGACCGAATAGAGGCAGTAACGCTCCGTCAGAAAGTGCTCGATCGAGTCGGAATATGCGCGGCCAGCGGTCGAAACCGGACGGTACGAGCCTTGCCACTCAGCCGGGCGCGGACCGTGGGTCCGTTTGCTGCGATACACAATCTCCGGACTGCCGCGCCCCTGCACCTTCATGGCGGCATGCCAGTACGGCAGCCGGTAAAACATCCGGGCTCCCCACACTGCGGAAAGATGGCTGGCATCGAGGCTGAAGAAATACACGCCCGGCTTTCCGCCGTAGCTCACGTACGTTCGGACGTTAAGCTCGGCAAACTGCGAGATCCACGGCAGCGACGGAATTCCCGGCGGCCGCAACTGGTTGACCCAAAATGGCGTTACCGAGACCCAGGCGCGATGCTGGTAGGTGTCCAGCGTCAACACCTCCGGGACCAGCGGCCGCAACCTCTCCACCGGCAACTCGTAGTGCAGGAACAGCAGGTCGTTCCACCGCTGGGTCATCACCCACGGCGTCATGGGTGCGGGCCACGGCCGGTGCCGCGTGGCGAACAGGATGGAATCGGCGCCGATCCACTGGGTTCTACCTTCTTCGGATGCGGAGGCGGAAGCGTTGCGCGGCTGGGACACGGCAGTCATGCGATTCTAACCCGATTCCGTCCTAGCGAGCGGTGACGAGTTTTCCTCAACTCGTACCTGTTTCCACATTGCCCAAGGCCGCGCTCGCCACCTATGATTCAGCTCAATGTCGAACGATGCGAACCCCGCCGTCCATTCCACCGAAATTCCTGCCGAACCCGGCCTCGCCACCGATGTCTACGCGGTCCATGGGGCCGACCCCGAAGTCCTCGCCTACGGCATGGCCAAGTATTCGCGCTCGGCCCTTTCGCTGCGCGAGTCGCTGTCCGAGCTCAACGAGCAGAAGGCCGAAAAATTTCTCAACACGTTTTACTTTCAATACGGCCACCGCAGCATCGCCGACCTCGCTCACCTCGCCTTCGCCATCGAGAAGCTCTCCATCCTCGCCGCCACCGTCCTCGTCGATGAGCCCCGCTGGGACGGACAGGAGCGCTCCACCCGTTATCAGGACTTTCAGAAGAGCGGGTATTTTGTTCCCGATATTGGCAACGACACGGCGGCCCGCGATCTGTATTGCGGGACCATTGACTTCCTCTTCGCCGAGTACCGCCACTTCTCTGAGCAGATGTTCCAGCATCTCCGCGGCCGTACCCCCAAGCCGGAGGAGATGAAGCAGGACGCTTACGAGCGCACCCTGAAGGCTCGCGCCTTCGACCTCTCGCGCTATCTGTTGCCCCTGGCGACCAACACTTCGCTGGGACAAATCGTGAGCGCCCGCACCTTGGAAAACCAGGTCTCGAGGCTGCTGTCACATCCGCACGCCGAAGTCCGCAAGCTGGGAGAGTTACTGAAGAAAGCGGCGCGCGAAGCCGCATACGACGTGAACTACGCGAGTGCCGAGCGCGTGCTGCACGAGGTGGAGCAGAGATCGTCTGAACTGGCTGATCGTCTGCACAACGTGCTTTTGCGGGAGGTCCATGCCGCTCCTACATTGATGAAGTACGCCGAGCCCAATGCCTACGAGCAGCAAAGCCGCCGCGAACTGCGCGCCGCCGCCATCGAACTCCTGGGCCCGCGGCCAATCGATCCCGCTCCGCTCGTCGATCTGCTGGAAGACGACCCGCTCGAAGTCGAACTGGCGACAACACTCCTCTACCAGCACTCGCACCACTCTTATCGGCAGATTCGCGGCACGGTTGAGGGAATGACTGCCGCCCAACGTGCCGAGATCATCGACCTCGGCCTGCGCCATCGCGGCCGCCACGACGAAGTCGCCCGCGCGTACTACAGCGGCCAGAAGTTCCGCTTCGACATCCTCATGGACATCGGCGGCTTCCGCGACATGCACCGCCACCGCCGCTGTGTGCAAATTCTGCAGGACTACACCACGCTGCACAGCTACGAACGGCCGGAGGACATCGACCAGGCGGGTCTTGCCGCGCGCTACCATGCCGCCATGACACGCGCACGCGAGACCTCTACGCATCTTGCGTCGCGCAACGCCTCCGAGGCCGTTGCGCAGTCCCAGTACGTGATTCCCCTCGCCTACCGCAAACGCGCGCTGTTCAAAATGGACTTCGCCGAAGCGCTTTATATCAGCGAGTTGCGAACCGGTCCGGCGGGACACTTTTCCTACCGCAACGTCGCCTATGCCATGTATGAAGCGGTCGCGATGCGCTTTCCGGAGTTGGCGAAGTATTTTCGCGTCACCGACGTGCGCGAGCCGGTGGACCTACTGAAGCGATAAAGCCGCGCCAGTGCTCATGCCACACCGGCTGCTCGGTTCCACACCCGCCGTCGTGGAAAGCCCGGCAGAGCGCCAATTTGTCCCAAAATGAAACTAGCTGGTTACTTTCGTCATGTGAGGGCCTGAGTATTTCGCTATTTCTTCGCCTGCAAAAACATGTATACTACGCCGTCAACGAATCCGCGCCGATGCTCTCAGCGGCAGCGTTCGCCGACCGGGTTTCACTCGCAATCCTCAGTATTCAAAGCCCTTCCGGCCATTTGATTCCAAACCGGTGAGGCAGCTAGGAGCGGCATATATGGCCGACGAAAGAACCGAAAAGAACCGTGCAGTCGATGTAGCCATTTCGCAAATCGAGAAGCAGTTTGGCAAGGGCTCGATCATGAAGCTGGGAAACAAGGAAGCCGTGGTTCCCATTTCCGTCATCTCCACCGGCTCCATTTCCTTCGACAACGCGCTTGGCGTGGGCGGCGTTCCGCGGGGTCGCGTCATCGAGGTCTTCGGTCCTGAGTCCAGCGGCAAGACCACGATTGCTCTGCAGGTCATCGCCGAAGCCCAGAAAGGCGGCGGCATGGCCGCATTCGTGGACGCCGAGCACGCTCTGGATCCGATCTACGCCAAAAAGCTCGGCGTGGACGTGGACAACCTGCTGGTCTCGCAGCCCGACTACGGTGAGCAGGCACTGGAGATCGCTGAAGCCCTGGTACGCTCCGGCGCCATCGATGTGCTGGTGGTCGATTCCGTTGCCGCCCTCGTCCCCAAAGCCGAACTCGACGGCGAGATGGGCGACAGCCACGTCGGCTTGCAGGCCCGCCTCATGTCGCAGGCCCTGCGCAAGCTCACCGGCATCGTCTCCAAATCGCGTACCTGCCTCATCTTCATCAACCAGATTCGCGAGAAGATCGGCGTAATGTTCGGCAACCCGGAGACCACCACCGGCGGCCGCGCGCTGAAGTTCTACTCCTCGGTCCGCATCGACATCCGCCGCATCGGCGCCATCAAGGAAGGCGATCAAGTTGTCGGCAATCGCACCAAGGTCAAGATCGTCAAGAACAAGACGGCCGCGCCCTTCCGCGAGGCCGAGTTCGATATCGTGTACGGCGAAGGCATCTCGCGCGAAGGCGACCTCATCGATCTGGCCGTCAACCTCAACCTGGTGGAGAAGTCAGGCTCCTGGTTCAGCTACAAGAGCGACCGCATCGGCCAGGGCCGGGAGAACGCCAAGCAGTTCTTGAAGGACAATCCCGACATCCGCGAGAAGCTCGAGGCCGAAGTCCGCAAGGCGCTGGGTCTGACTTCCATTGCCGAGAAGGCGCAAGCCGCGGCTGCGAACGCCGAAGCTGCGCCCACCCCTACGCCTAAGGGCCCTGCCGGACGGAAATAGCGGTCGGAGAGTTTTGAAGGGGCACAGCTCTGGCTGTGCCGCTAGAGGGCATTCCTCTTGTGGTTTGGCGCGGACTTCGGTCTGCGCCAAACCTCGGCGAAACTGCCGGCCCCCATCACGTCCCACTCCGCAATTGCCTCTCACCCGCGCCGCATCATAAAATCGAAGCTCCAAATTCCGCCCGTCGAGGCCCATTGAAACAGATCGCCGCCATCTATCCCGGATCGTTCGATCCGGTGACGAACGGACACCTGGACCTGATTTACCGGGGCTGCAAGCTCTTCGATCACCTCATTGTCGCCATCGCCCAAAACCCCGACAAAGGGGGCTCGCTCTTCAGCCTGGGAGAACGCATGGAGATGCTGCGGGCGATGACCGCCGAGATCGATAACGTCACCGTCGATGCCTTCGAAGGCCTGCTGATGAACTACTGCATCGAAAAGCATGCCAATGCGGTGTTGCGCGGCATCCGCGCCGTCAGCGACTACGAGTTCGAACTGCAGATGGCCCTGATGAACCGCAAAATGGAGCCCTCGGTCGAAACCGTCTTCATGATGCCGGCGGAAAAATACTCGTACCTCAGCTCGAGCATCGTGCGCGAGATCGCTGTTTTCGGCGGGCCGCTCAACGGCCTGGTGCCGGAGCTGGTGGAAGAACATCTGCGCCGCAGGGTCGCCGAAAAGCGCGCCGCGGCTGTCGAAATCCCAACCAAGTAAAGGGCCGAAACATGACCACGTCCGCAACTCCGCTCTCGACCACTCTCACCCACCGCATTCAGCGCATCGAAGTCTCCGCCACCATGGCGGTCGCCGCCGAAGCCGAGAGGCTTCGCGGCAACGGCGTGGACATCGTGGACTTCGGCGTCGGCGAGCCGCATTTTAATACCCCGCAGCACATCAAGGACGCGGCCATTGCCGCCATCAACAACAACTTCTCGCGCTACACGGCGGCCGGCGGTACCGTCGAGTTGCGCAACGCCATAATCAAGCGCCACGACGACGACTTTGGCTCCGGCTACAAGCGCGAGCAGTGCATGGCCTCCGTCGGCGGCAAGCACGTGCTCTTCAACGCAATCCAGGTGCTGGTGGACCACGGCGACGAGGTCATTCTCCCCGTTCCGTACTGGGTTTCCTTCAAGGACATGATCCGGTACTCCGGTGGCGTGCCAGTCTTCATCGAAACCGATGAGAAGGAAGACTTCGCCCTGACTGCGGAAATGGTTGAGCGCGCCATCACTCCGCGCACCAAGCTGATCATCCTCAATTCGCCGAATAATCCCTCGGGTGCGGTGATGAAGCCGGAGGACATCACCGCGGTGGTGCGCCTGGCGCATGAGCGTGGGATCTATGTCATCTCCGACGAGTGCTACGTGTACCTCAACTACACCGGACAGCTCTTCTCGGCGGGCGAGATTCACGACGTCAAGGACCGCCTGCTGATTGTCGGCTCGCTCTCGAAGACCTACGCCATGACCGGGTGGCGTCTCGGCTACGTGCTTGGCCCCGCGCCTGTGGTTGCGGCCATGAACAAGCTGCAAAGCCAGAGCACCTCCAATCCAACCTCGATCGTGCAGAAAGCCGGGGTCGCGGCGCTCAACAGCTCGCAGGACTGCATCGCTGAGATGCGGGTCGATTACGTTCGCCTGCGCGACAGGATGATCGGCGGACTGCGCGCCATTCCCGGCATCACTTGTCCCACGCCGGGTGGCGCGTTCTACGCGTTTCCCAACCTCAGCCATTACTTCGGTCGTGGCGGCATGAACTCGGCCGCGGACATTGCGCGCAAGCTGCTGCAGGAAGCCCACGTCGCCGTGGTGCCGGGGGAGGCCTTTGGTACCCACAAGCACGTGAGGCTTTCCTATCCAGTGGCCGAGACCGAAATCGATCGCGGCCTGGAGCGCATGCGTCAGTTCTTCGCCAGCTTATAGTTGATATCCTGATTTAAAGTGGGTGGGGGTTCTCCAGAAATCATGTCCGACCTCTACCCATTCCTTCTGATTCCGATCTTCGATGAGCGCCCTTGGGGTGTTCGCGACCTTCGCCCCATCTACACCCGGACCGTGCAGGAGCCCATCGGCGAAAGCTGGCTCACTTGGGGCGACAGTCGCATTGCCAACGGCCCTTTCGCCGGACGTACGTTGGGCGAAGTTGCTACCCAATACAAAAGAGAGGTGGTCGGCTCAGCCGCGGTTTACGAAGATCGTTTTCCGCTGCTCGTGAAATTTCTTTTCCCCTCCGAGAAGCTCTCCGTGCAGGTGCATCCCGACGATGCCGGCGCGCAGCGTGTCGGTCAGCCCTGCGGCAAGACCGAGTGTTGGTATGTGCTCGACGCCCAGCCCGGCGCGCAGGTCGCGCTCGGCCTCCAACCCGGTGTCACCCTGAAGGACTTCGAGAGGTCCATTCGCGATAACCGCGCCGAGGCATTGTTGAACTGGATCGACGTGCACCCCGGCGACATGCTCTATGTCGCCGCCGGCACCGTGCACACTATCGGCGCCGGCATGGTACTGGTCGAGACCCAGCAGACCTCCGACATTACCTACCGCCTGTACGACTATGGCCGTCCGCGCGAGTTGCACATTCAGGACGGCATCGCCGCCATCAAACTTAACGCGCGCGCCGGTAAGGTTGTGCGCCAAGCCGGGGACGATCCGAATGTACTGGTCCGCTCGGCGTTCTTTCAGGTCGAGAAGATGAAGATCACGATGCCGCTAACAGCGTCGGTGTCGCCCGTGTCGCCGCACATCCTCGTTGCCATCGAAGGTTCAGGCATCATCGAGTCCGCTGGCATGGAACCCGTCAGTTTTGCTAAAGGAGAAGCCGTGGTGGTGCCGGCGAGTGTGCCACAGTATCGCGTGCGTCCGCAGTGGGAAGTCGAAATCATGCGCATGTCGCTTCCCGCTGGCCGCGTTGCAGAACCGCATACAACCCTTGGATAATCGATGGTTTGAAGGTGCACGGCTTCAGCCGTGCCGGAAAGGCTGTATTTCTTGATGTCCCCGCGGACTTTAGTCCGCGGGGGCCGCGCGGATACACCCGCTGCCGCGGACACAAGGACTTCTTTGGCCAACTTATTCATACCGAACTTCTACCCCGTCATCCTAGCCGGCGGCCGCGGCACGCGCTTCTGGCCGCTCAGTCGCAGGCGCCGGGCCAAGCAATTGCTCCCCCTCAACAGCGCAAAGACCATGATCCAGGAGACCGTCGAGCGCCTTCAACCGCTCGCCCCCAAACGCAAATTCTGGATCATCACCAACCAGGACCTCCGCGACCCTATCCTGCAACAACTCCCCGAACTCAGCCCCAGCCAAATCCTCGCTGAGCCCGTCGGCCGCAACACCGCACCGGCTATCGGACTGGCCGCCTTCCTGCTGGAGCGTATCGACCCCAACGCCGTGATCGGCATGTTTCCGTCAGACCACGTAATCCTCGCGGAGGAGCAATTCCGTGCCAACGTCCAGACAGCCGCAGCAATCGCCGCCTCCGGTCCGAACATCGTGGTTATGGGCATCAAACCCACACGTGCCGAAACCGGTTACGGCTACATCGAAGTCGCGCCCACTGCGCAGCAAGACGTCCTGCCCGTGCGTCGCTTCGTCGAAAAACCGTCGAAGGATCTCGCCGAACAATATCTGGCCGCAGGCAACTACTTCTGGAACAGCGGCATGTTTGTCTGGGGCGCGCGCACCCTGGCCGACGCGCTGCGCGAGCACCTGCCCAGCACCGCGCCCATCCTGGAAAAGATCGTCGCCGGCTTTGGCACGGAAAGCTTCGACACCACCTTCGCCAGCCAATATCCGCAATGTGAGAACATCAGCATCGACTACGCCGTGCTGGAGCCCCGTTCCAAAAAAGCCGATGGCCAATCGGAAATTTTCTGTATTCCGGCCGCATTTGGCTGGAACGATCTCGGCTCCTGGACCGCTCTTTACGAACACAAGACAGCCAACCAGTCTGGCACGCCGAATGTCATCTCTGCGGACAAGAAATTCGAGTTGGACGCCTCCGGCAACTTCGTCCACTCCGGCAAATTTGTGGCATTAGTTGGCGTGAACGATCTCGTGGTTGTCGAAACCGACGACGCGCTCCTTATCACCACGCGCGACAAGGCCCAGGACGTCGGCAAGGTGGTGAAACATCTGGACGAGCAGAAATTGGATAAGCTGGTGTGAGGCACAGCAATCAGCCGTTTGGGAACACTCTGATTCCGTGCCTTCGTTGCAAGCGCCTGCCTTCAGGCCAGCGTCGATGGCGGTTTCACACTTAATGTAGTCCAGCTCTCGCCTTGTAACAGGGCCCGACTTCAGTCGTGCCGATAAGTCCTTTATTTTTGACCCTCCGCGCGGACTTCAGTCCGCGCAACAGCGGTGCTTCGGACTTTTTCAGCAGCCTCTTCGGCCGTGCCGCAAGTGGCATCCACGGCCTCGGGCTTTACAGCTTGCGGAAAAAGTCGTTCCGGGCCACGTTTTGAAAGGGCACGACTTCAGGTGTCCGGCAAGAACGCGGCACACTCGAACGTCGGCTTCGATCTGCTGGCTAGTCTCGTCCGGCGACTCTCGGCAACACAGCACGATAATGCCATTGACAAGCCTCGGAAGTCGGCACAGTATTGTGCCACTCATTCGTTCTTTATCTGGCACTTCTCGTGCGCCGGATTCGGCGCGGGGCAGCTCTTGTGGTTTAGGCTTTGTGGCGCCCGCCAAATCGCAGGTGTCCGGGTGAACATCGGCACAAGAACCACGGCTGCATGGTTGGCTTTCCTGAGTGGGTGCCGGAACTGGCAAGCGTCGCCTTAGCGTGGATCCACAGCAATAACCGCCGAGGGCAGAAATGGATTTGTTGCTGCAAGTGGTGCGTTGGGAAGTGTGGATCTTCCTCCTGGCTTTGGCCGGTACGGTTGCCTTTCAGCTACTGACCGGGCGAATCAACACCACAAATCTCCTGAGCAGAAAACTCGGTGGCTCACGAGGAGATATCAGTCCTGAACGGGTGCAATTGCTGGCCACGACATTGGGGGCTGCGTTCTATTACGTCATGCAAGCTGCCGCCGCCGCAAAGTCCGGAAAGTTGCCGGATGTTCCCGAGACTTGGCCGGCGGTGATGGGGGGAAGCAATCTGATCTACCTGGGTGGCAAGGCGTACGCACGCTTCTTTGCCAACAGCGACTCGAAATAAGGAGGAGTTGAGATGGATCGCGCTTTTGAAATTCTTGCTTTGGTGACGGGCTCCGTGCTCTGTCTCTTGGTGGGTGGATTTGGCTTCCTGATCCTCTGGGAAATCTGGGTCGGAAATATCGACCTTTCAAAGCTCATTAGTGAGCCGACCGGTGATGCCAGCATGTCGCGCTTTCAGTTGCTGGTGTTTACGTTCGTAATCGCCCTTAGCTTGTTTTTGGTGGTGGTTGCGACCCAGGAAGTTCCCAATATTCCTGGCACAGTCCTGACCCTGCTGGGCATTAGCGGCAGCTCCTATCTGGTCAGCAAGGGCATCCAGTTCAGCGATCCTGCCGGGATAACAAGCGCGCGTGGCCAGGACATCGTAGTCAGCCCTGGCAAGATATCGGTCGGCTATGGTCAGAAGCAACAGTTTACGGCACAAGTGCCCAACAAACCTGGTGCGGCGGTGAAGTGGCTCGTACTTGCAGGAGACGGCACGATAGACCAAACCGGGCTTTATGTGGCACCGCCTCCTCCTTCCCCACCTCTGCCATCGGGCACGGGAGCCCACGCTACGATTCAAGTCACTACCGACGCATTTCCCGACGCTTACGACTTGGCTGTCGTAACCCTGGTCTGAGGTCCGACATGGCGACGCGACGCACGACGACGACACATGCCACCTCCTCACCTGCCGCCAGAAGACGGCGGGCGGTGACGGCGGGAGCGCTGCTGCCCTTGGCGTTGGGCCTGGCCAGCACGCAGCTTCCCAGCCAGAGGCCCGCCGCTCAGGCACCTGCTGCGAAGGCCGCAGTCACAGTGGCCGCTCCCACCTGCGGAGGGCCGAACCTTCCGCCATGCCCCACCCCGTCGCCGCTGTTGCAGAAGTCGCGCCCGGTGACGTGGTGGTTCGTGTTCAAATTCAATTCCAAGGCGTTTCCCGGCTGCGCAGGCGACGCCAAGGTAGAGTGCCCGTTCGGCGGCGATGCGCAAAGCTACAAAAATTCCAGCCAGCAATACGTCTTCGCGAGCAGCGATTCGCCGACTCTTCAACAGGGCAACGGATGCGCCGGCGATACAACCAACGACCCTATCGGCGCCACCTTCGACGAGATTTACCACGGCTCCTACCACTACGTAGTGTGGAACGACCAGTTTTACGACGATCCCGAGATCCGGGGCTGCAGCGAATCGTGCGGCGGGCCCTGGGGCCACTCCAAAGGGATCGTCGCTTGGAACGACATCGGCGAGGGCGTGGTGATGCAGGTTTCCACGCCGTCATGGCCTGCCGCCGGCAGCGCATCGTCCCCCCGCAAGAGCGACGGCAACACTCTCGGCTGCGTGAAGGACAACGATGTTCAGGTCAGCCAGCACTTCTTTGCCCTCAAGCTAAACAAAGATGACCTGGTGCAGGTGTTGAAGGCGCTGCAAAATGCCAGCGTCGTCACCGACCCGTCGAACCCGCAGATTGTCAACAACGGCGGGCCGGCGGATGTGCAGGCACTGGTTGCCAGCCTGGGGGTGAAATCAACGAGCGCGGATGTCCTCACGGCAAAACTTTCCAGCGGTATCGAGTTGATTTCCAAACCCTCTCAACTGCACGTTCCACCGTGGCAGATGATCTCGGCGTTGCTGGGAGGAATTCCTTTGCGTACCGCAACCTGGTGGGCCAGTCCGGAGATCCCTCCCACCACCGCATCCTCTCCCGTGCCTGCTTGCTGGAGCAGTACGCTCGGCAAACCTGGCCCGGTCGATATCGCCACCACCGGACACTGGTCGGGGAAAGAATTTGGGCTGAAAGGCGGTCTGGGTACTGACTTCAATCACGCCAAACTGGGGGTCTCGACTTCGACCAACGACCACTATGCCATCTTTGGCGACATGAATCAGCAGGGCACGCTGTCGGGGCCGAACTGCGCCAGCAGCCAGAACGGCCGAGGCGGCACCTTCTACGTCGTCTCCAATCCGCTGCTCCAGACCAGTATCACGGCTCTGATCGCGGGCGCTTCCGCCACCCAGGAACCGTCCGACAACAAGTAGGGAGTTTCATGCCCCTGGCCCACAACTGCCCGACGCTGGCAATTGCGGGTCTGCGAGGTAGCTGTGGGCGCGTTCCGTGCAAGAGTCTCGGCATCCAATAGCGCCCACAGGAGAGGGGTTGACCTGTTCACGGAAAATGGGGAGAGAGCAGCAAATAAGAATCCCGAGGTTGTGTTGGCTGGTTCTTCTCAACCAGAAGCTCGCTTTAGACCCTTGCCGACCTGTGGTCGCCGGATACTTGCGTACGCGGCGGACGATCTTGACTTGGGCTCCGGGCTCGCCTCTAACCGGAAAAACTGATCAACGCCTCGGGATCCTATCTTGCCCTTGACTCGTTTCTTGTTTTCTCAACCAGCGGTTCGCTATTGACCGTTACCGTCCCTCTACTGCCGTTGCGCTGCAGGCGCGGCGTAGTGAACCAGCTTCAGCCCCGGACTTACCACCAACCGGAAAACCTCGGAAGCTGTCAAAGAACGAGTGTGTTTTTACTCCTCCTGGGTTTGAAGTCAACGAAAATTGTGTGTTTTTATCTTCTTTGTTTTCAATCCAGTGCAGCCCATCCACAGGCGCGTGACGGGAAATGGTGCAAGTTCACAGGACGCACCGCAGCCAACCGCAGAAAAGGCAGTATTTGCGCGGCGAACAGTACTCCGTTACCTTGATCGTTTGGCTCCGGGGCTTTTCAGTACGTTGTGACAATCGTGCAACGCCCTTGATTTATGCGGCTTCCGCGAGTTCTGCAAATCCGCGGCCGGAGCATTTGCTACCATCACAGCCATGTTGCTAGTGCAGGCCGAACACCTCACCAAGTCATTCAGCTCAGGAAATAATCTCTTCGGGGCCGCCTCCCGGGCGCCAGTCCGGGCCGTTTATGACGTCTCGTTGGCCATCGAGGCTGGCGAAACCCTAGGTCTGGTGGGGGAATCGGGCTCCGGCAAGAGCACCTTGGGCCGGATGCTGCTCCGCCTGGTCGAGCCTGATTCGGGAAGGGTTCGCTTCGAAGGCCGCGACGTACTGGCCGCTCGCGGAACAGACTTGCGACGCCTCCGCCGCGACATGCAGATCATCTTTCAGGACCCTTACGGCTCGCTCGACCCGCGCATGACCGTAGAGCGAATCATCTGTGAGCCGGTGGCAATTCATGGCGGCGAGTCCCGTGGCGGCCACCGCAAGCGCGCCGCCGAAATGATGCGCGCTGTCGGACTGGAAGAGTCAGCCCTCCGCCGCTATCCCCACGAATTCAGCGGAGGCCAGCGCCAGCGTATCGGCATCGCCCGCGCGCTCATGCTCCGGCCACGGTTCATCGTGGCCGACGAGCCGGTTTCGGCGCTCGACGTCAGTGTAGGGGCGCAGATTGTCAACCTGCTGCGTCAGTTGCAAAAGGAATTTCAGCTCACCTACCTGTTTATTTCCCACGCCCTGCCGGTGGTGCGCTACCTCGCTACCCGCATTGCGGTTATGAAGCAGGGTGAACTGGTCGAGGTGGGTGCAACGGAGCAGATCGTTAAGGCTCCCCGCCACGAATACACGCGCACCCTGCTGGCGGCGACGCCCGAGCTTGGATCGTTCGCCTGACCACAATGGGCAGGCAAGTGCTCGCGGTAGCGAAGAGCCAGGCGCGGCTTTGACGCATCGAAGAAGGGGTGCTTCGATCTCTGAAACACCCCGTTGATCATGGCCCGAAGATGCGCCGATTACGTGGCGCCCACCGGTTGTTTGTGGACGGCGATGGCGTCGGCCGACCTGCTGCGGGTGGGCACCTTGCGGAGGCCCTCGCCGAGGTAAATCTGGCGCGGACGCGAGATCTTCTGCTCGGCATCGGTCATCAGTTCACTCCACTGCGCCAGCCATCCCGCAGCGCGGGGAATGGCAAACAGCACGGTGAACATATCGGGTTGGAACCCCATCGCCTGGTAGATAATCCCGGAATAGAAATCCACATTGGGATACAGCTTGCGCGAGACGAAGTAATCGTCACTCAAAGCAATGCGTTCCAGTTCGAGCGCAATATCAATCTTGGTATTGCGTCCGGTGACTTCAAAGACCTGGTCGGCGACTTCCTTGATAATGCGGGCGCGCGGATCGTAGTTTTTGTAGACCCGATGCCCGAAGCCCATCAGCTTGATCTCGCCCGCCTTCACCCGCTTGATGTAATTCGGAATGGCCGCCACCGAGCCGATTTCGTCGAGCATGCGTAAGGCTTCTTCGTTGGCGCCGCCGTGCAGCGGACCGGCGAGCGCAGCCGCTGCGGCCGCCATCGAAACATACGGGTCCGCCTCAGCGCTCCCTACAATACGCATGGTGGTGGAGCTGCAATTCTGCTCGTGGTCGGCGTGCAGGATAAACAGAATATCGAGCGCGCGGGCGAGCACCGGGCTGGCGACATACTTGGGCTCGGTCATGCGCCAAAGCATGTTCATGAAGTTTTCCGTATAGCTGAGATCGTTGTCCGGATAGATATACGGATGGCCCTTGCGGTGGCGGTAGGAATACGCTGCCAGCGTAGGCATTTTGGCGATCAGGCGGACAATCTGGCGCTGCCGCACTTCGCGGTCGCGCACGTGCCGTGCCTCCGGATATACGGTGGAGAGCGCCGCCAGCGTGCTGATGAGCATTCCCATGGGATGGGCGTCGTAACGGAAGCCATCGATGAAATGCTTGGTGGTCTCGTGCAGCATGGTGTGGAAGGTGATGTCGTGCACCCATTCCCTCTCGCGTTCGGGATTGGGTAGCTCGCCGTAGAGCAGCAGATAGGCGACCTGCAGAAACGTGCAGTTCTCGGCCAGGTCGTCGATGTCATATCCCCGGTAGCGAAGAATGCCCTTGTCGCCATCGATGAACGTGATGTTGCTTTTGCAGCATGCCGTGTTCATGTAGGCGGGGTCGTACGTCATCAGACCAAAATCGTCGGGCTTGACTTTGATCTTGCGGAGGTCCATGGCACGAATGGTTTCGTGCTCGATGGGCAGTTCGTAGGTTTTATCAGTACGTTGATCGGTGATGGTCAAAGCATCTTTGGGCATGACCTTACTCTCCTTCTGGGCCTACGTGGCATCGTTGCCAGTAGAAGCTTCGGATTTGGAAGCGCCCGACTTGGGTTCACTCGAGGACTTGGGTTCGGACGCAGGCGCAGATGAAGAATCGCTCTTGTTCCCGCCGGCCGGAGGTGCGCCCGATTTCTTTGCATAATCGGTCACGTACCAGCCGGCGCCTTTGAACTGCACGGCAGGAGCGGAGATCAGCTGCTCAAGCTCGCCTCCGCAATGCGGACAAATGGACAGAGGCGGATCGGAGAACTTTTGTATGCGCTCCGTGAGGCTATGGCAGCTTTTACATTGATATTCGTATAAGGGCACAACGATTGTCCCGGGGGCCGGTGTAACCCATTGATTTTATGTGTCCCGAACGGGTCAGGTCAACGCGAATCACCGGGCAGCGGGTGCCCCGTTCTACCGCCGTCCTTTGGCGGTAGGGCGGGGTGCGGGCCACGGCTCTCTTGCTTTCCCCGAATTCACCCCGCACACTAGCGTCGTGAAATCCGTCGCCATCATTCCCGCCCGCCTCGCCTCCACTCGCCTGCCGCGAAAAATCCTTCGCGAGATCAATGGCCGTCCGATGCTCGCCCACGTTTACGATGCCGCGCGGTCTTGTCCCCTGCTCGACGACGTCATCGTAGCCACCGACTCCGAAGAGATTGCGGTAGTCTGCCGCTCGCACCGCTGGAGCGTCCGGATGACCTCTCCCACTCATAGCAGCGGCACCGACCGCGTCCACGAAGTCGCACAATTCGTCGCCGCCGATGTTTACATCAACGTGCAGGGCGACGAGCCCATGACCCGCCGCGAGCACCTCGACGTGCTCCTGCAGCTCATGACGGACCGCGACGTTCAGGTCGGGACCCTGGCGACGCCCTGCGCCCCGGGGGACGTGAACAAGCCAGATGCCGTGAAAGTCGTGACGGCGCTCGATGGACGGGCGCTGTACTTTTCGCGGGCCACCATTCCCTTCGACCGCGAGCACACCGGCGACGTTCGTTACTTCAAGCACCTGGGCCTTTACGCCTACCGCAAGTCTGCCCTCGACGCCTTCTGCACCTGGCCCGAGTCGCAACTGGAGCGCACCGAGCGCCTCGAACAGCTCCGCTTCCTCGACCATGGTGTTGCGATTCACGTGGCCGAAACGCCGTTTGACACCATAGGGGTGGACACGGAGGAGGATTTGAAGCGGGCGGAGCAACTTCTGAAGAATAATTAACTGTCCGGGCTCAGGCCCAGTGAACCTGCCCGACCAACTTTCGGAATCCTACGCGAAAAACTCGGGATATAATCCTCGCCACAAACCATGGCCCTGTCTGCCGGAACGATCCTGGGGCAGCATGAAATCCGCTCTCCGCTCGGTGCAGGCGGAATGGGCGAGGTCTACCGTGCCCACGACACTCGCCTCGACCGCGACGTGGCCATCAAGGTCCTACCCGAATACCTCACTTCTGACCCCGAGCGTTTGCGCCGCTTCGAGCAGGAAGCCCGCGCCACAGCAGCTCTCAATCATCCCAATATTCTTGCCGTGTACCAGATGGCGACGGAGTGCAACGTCTCCTACATGGTGACCAAGTTGCTGGACGGCGAGACCCTGCGCGAGCGCCTGCGTCGGGGCCCGATTCCGCTGCGCAAAGCCATCGATTACGCCGTGCAAATCGCGCATGGTCTGAGTGCGGCCCATGACAAAGGCATCGTCCATCGCGATCTCAAGCCGGAGAATCTCTTCGTCACCAAAGACGGCCGCGTGAAGATTCTCGATTTCGGCCTCGCCCGGCTGGGTCCCTCGAAAGATGCCTCCGGACAGGAAGCCACCGTCACAGAAAAGACCGAACCCGGTGTGGTGCTGGGCACCGCGGGCTACATGTCTCCCGAGCAAGTGCGAGGAAAGGTTATTGACCACCGTACCGACATCTTCGCCTTCGGAACCGTTCTTTACGAGATGGTCACGGGTAAGCAGACGTTCCGCAAACCCACGTCTGCCGAAACCATGACGGCCATTCTCAATGAAGATCCGCCGTCCATATCTCAATTTGCACCCACTGCGCCGCCTGGTCTCCAGCGTGTGGTCCATCGCTGCTTGGAGAAGGATCCGGAGCAGCGCTTCCACTCCGCCCACGATCTGGCGTTTGCCCTCGAAGCCTTGTCGGACTCGACCATTACTACCGCCACGGGCAGTCACGCGCCAGCCGGAGTAGTTTGGACTGGGCGCCAAAAGCTGGTCACCGGAATAGCGGTCGCGGTTGTGCTCGGCGCCGTGGGTCTCGCCTATCTCCGGTTGCGGCCCGAACCAGCGCCTACTGTATCCAACTATGTTCAGCTCACCCACGACGGCACGCAGAAGGTTTTGGTTGGAACCGACGGTTCAAGACTCTACTACTTGCAGACCAGCCCGGAGTATCTGGGTATGGTTGAGATGTCCACCTCAGGCGGCGAGCCGAAAAAGATCCCAGTCCTGCCATCAGCGGCGTTTTATCCGTTGAGTCTTTCGCCCGACGGCTCGTCCGTTCTCGCCTATGAGGGACAGTCCGGTGTCGGTACGGGACCGATCTGGAGTCTGCCGCTGATCGGTGGTTCTCCTCGTCGGCTAGGCGGCGCGGTTGGGCGAGGCGCAGCCTGGTCTCCAGACCACAAATGGCTGGCTTACTCGGACCGCAGCGAGCTCTTTATCGCTAAAGCTGACGGCACCGAACCTCGCAAGTTGGTCACGATGGGAGAGCCCGCCGTTGTTTACAGGCCGGTCTGGTCTCCCGACGGAAGTCATCTGACCTTCAGCGTCGTTGAGAGTCTCGGTGGTCACTCCTTGATTTGGGAGGTCTCAACGGATGGTACGGGACTCCATCGTTTGCTCCCGGGTTGGACCAAATCGCCCGACATTGAATGTTGTGGCACTTGGACAGCTGATGCTAGGTACTTCGTCTTCTATTCGCGGCGGCAGGTCTGGGCACTTCCTCGAAAAGCAGGTCTTCTTTCCCCCCAACCGAAGCCCGTGCAATTGACCTTTAGCCCTTTGGCTCTGAGCAATCCGATACTAAGTTCCGATGGCAAAAATCTCTTCGTAGTCGGCAGGAAATATAGCGCCGAATTGGTGCGCTACGACGCGAAGTCCGGACGATTCGTTCCGTTCTTAGGAGGCGTACCCGCCGAAACTGCTTCTTTTTCCAAGGACGGTCAGTGGGTAGCGTATGTGTCTTATCCCGACGGGGCCCTGTGGCGCAGCAAAGTGGACGGAAGCGAGCGCCTGCAACTGACCTATCCGTCAGCTGGGCTCTTTCCGCCGGGGTATGCTTGGGCGCCCCAATGGTCTCCCGACGGCAAGAAAATCGTGTTTGGCGAAATTCAGGCCGATAGCACCTCGAAGAGTTTCGAAATATCGCCTGACGGGACGTCATTGCACGAGACACAACTTGGCGGAGTATGGTCACCCGACGGTAGCAAAATGGCCTTCGGGGGCGGAGCCAACAATCCTGAGGGGACCATTCATATTACGGATGTGGCAACCAAGAAAGCCGAAGTGCTGCCCGGGTCGAAAGGCCTGTTCGGCCCTATGTGGTCGCCAGACGGTCGGCACATCGTTGCCA
>Ga0335070_10003494_pt1 | contig 18373 bp, 17 predicted proteins | sample Lox_Sample_13_FD_206722 | JGI IMG/M metagenome (GOLD analysis project Ga0335070, IMG submission 206722) | Soil microbial communities from Loxahatchee National Wildlife Refuge, Florida, United States - Lox_Sample_1.3 | ecosystem: Environmental > Terrestrial > Soil > Wetlands | place: USA...
GAGCACGAACAGCGTCTTGAAAGGGAGACCGCGCGCAGCCATCACGTCGAGGACCATTACTCCGCGGTGAGGAACGGCATCCAGTGGAACGATCATCCGGTCAAGGGCGTGTGTGAGCAACTCGACGAAATCGGCCCAGGTCAGAACCTCCCCGATTGACTCTAATTCCCGAAGCTGCGCCCACGTTTGATCGATCCCCTCCCAGGTTGAGACGAGCCGTGATCTGCCCGGATCTTCATCGGACAAATGATCCCGTTGAGGGCGGTGCAGATGTTGGCTCACGAGGTTTTGAAGGGCGTCGACCAACTGCCCGATGGTGCCCTGTGGCGGGAGGCTCGCACAATCCGCGAGGAGCTGAGAGACGACCCGCCACAGAAGGCCGATGACCTCCGGGGCGATGTCCAACGATCCGATGGCGCTGCGCTCTTCGTCGCCACCATCGAGCTCCAATGCCGAACGGCTGGCCTGTTCCAGCCGTTGCCATTCTTCAATCCCGCGCGTGATCTGCAAGGCTGGCACAATCAGTTTCCATTGTTCAGGACGGTAATGCGCGGAGGCCTCATCGCAAAGCGTCGTGGCATAGAGTGGCGATGTCACGACGTCGAGGACAGTCGCGCGATAGAATTCGTTCAGCGGTAGCGATGCCAGCTGAAGGAGCACCTTGCAGGCCGGTTCCTGCATCAACGGGCGTCCCGCATTCGTCACAAAAGGGACCCCGTGGCGATCGAATGCGGATTTGAGATGCGTGCGGTACGGATCCAAGGTGCGGGCCACGACGCCTATATCGTCGAACTGATACCCGTTGGTTTCCACCAGATCGAGGATGGTCCGGCACGTCGTGGCCAACTCTTCGTCCATCCCGATGACGCTGCGTAGGAAAAGTGTGACTGGCCCGGCGTCGGTCGTGCGAACTGGGGAACGCACGTCAGTCAGGTTGCTGAGCGCGTCCGGTCTGGTTACGCACGGCAGGATATACCGATCGAAAAACCGCCGCGAGAACCCATAGGATGCTCCCTCGTCTAATGGAAAGAAGAGCGTCGTCGGCGCAGTCTTACTGACGGCTTCGAAGAGCGACAGCTGGACCTGTGTCAGGTCGTAGAAGCCGTAATAGAAAACCTGGCGCAGGGTGGTCAGGAAAGCCAACGTGGGCACGAGCGGAATCAGCGACTCGGCGAGATCATCTGGTGTGCCGACCTCGAGAGTCCTCCCCACGTCTTTCACTGCCGCGTGCAATGAAAAGAGCGCGTGGAGCCAGGCCTCGTCCTCTTTCTCGAAACAGCCTTCGTCGAGACCACGCACTGCTGCGGATGGATCGACCCCTGCATCTTTCAAATCTCGGATTGTGGACCACAGCGCCCCCCACGTTCCTGAGGAATGGCCAATGTGCCGGAGTGGAGCCAGGCTGGAGAGCCGGCTGCGGAAGATGTGCCGGATCAATTGTTCGAAGACCAGGTCATCGACGACTCGAGGTGGCGCAACCTGTGATTGACCCCGTGTCTCGTCAGCCAGACGAAGAGCCAGTTGATGAAAGGTAAAAAAGTGAACGTTCAGAAGCGAAAGATGCTGCTCGAGGGCCAGAAGACGCCGAACACGGTCGAGCAACGAGCTCGAGGGAACAAGAACAGCAATCGGTGCAAAGGGATCGTCAGCCTTGGCAGATCGAATGTGATCAACGAGGGCTGATTCGAGATGAGGATGAAAGCGGCCGGTAAACACCCGCAACATAGCCGGGCTTTCTAGCCGGTTTCTGGGCCGAGAAGCTCTCCATTGCAGTCCACACAGGCCCAGTCGCCGTCGATGAAGGACATTGGATCGCCACAAATCGGGCAATCTGGCGGGGGTCCTTTATCGAGAACCGGAAGCGGCGGCAGTTCGAAATCGTCGTCATCGGGAGTCATACGGCGGTCTTTCCTACTCGCGAGGTTTCATCTTCAACTGCAATGCCTTTTCGGCACTCTCGCGGCTCGGCACTCCGACGAAGGTCAGACGCCCATCGATTATCGTCGCCGGCACCGCTCGAACCGCATGACGATTCGCCAGATCCTGCCCGTCCTGAGTGGTAATATCGACTTCGCGATAGGAAAAGCTGTATTTCACCCGTAATTGCTTCCAAAGGCTCTTCGCCGACGGACAGGCGCCACAACTCGGTGACACGAGCAATGTAATGTTCGGCATCGAAAGTCTCCACTAGCTTATGAATCTTAACACCGAGAAGAATGAGGGGGCAAGGCAGGTTCAGTCACAAGGAATATTCACCGCAGGATCACAAAACAACGGACCAATAGTGGAGGGACGCATATACTTAGATGAGGGATCCTGGGCTCCCATCCCACCTGTGAGCGGTGGTCCACCTGGCATACCTGGCAGACCTCGTCCGGCTGATCCAAAGGATTTCCCGACGCTAGAGCTTTGTGCCATGCCTGGCAACGCCGGAGCAGGCTGCGCCGGGGCCGTGGTTGATCCTCCAGTGGGTGCCACAACATCGAGGGCTGCCGGTTGCGGATTCGGCTGCGGTTGATTCTGCTGGCTAGGCAGTGGCGTTTGTGCAGCACAGGGAGCGCTGAACAGGGTTGCACAGATTCCAGCTATCAGAATCAGGTGCCAGATTTGGCTCATTTGCTTTTTCACGCAGCTTTCCCCCCGATCTCCACGGACACAATCGAAGCACGCGAGGCGACTACGCAGTTTCCACCTTCTGCGCTATACTTTCCCTATACCATTCTCTTCATCCGATGTCATGTCGGTCACGCCAAGGAGGGATTATGGGACAGACAGCCTCGTACTGTAGCGATTGTTACAACAAAGTCGGCAGAACCCAGGACGCAGACGTCAAAGCCGCGGAAGGAGCCGGCAAGACTCCGATGACGACGCAAGGCACCTGCTGCAAATGCAATAAGGCAACCATCGTCGTCTACTATGACAAGTAGGACCAGGTTTCAGTCCAGCCAATCCTTCTCTTTCAGTTTTCGCGGCAGATATTTCTTCGTGAGATACTGAAAGTCCTTATTGGCCAATGCGTCGAGTTCATACTTCAGTCCGCTTGTGAGCATGCGTTTGATTTCCGCCTGCCAGGCCGGCTTTTGAAACCACTGATAGTTCATGAGTTCTTTGGCACGCGTGATGTCCTTCTCGTTAAGCTTGATGCCGACATTGCGGGGCAACTCGTACCGTTCAGGATCTGCACTCGAGAGACCGACGAATTTGGCCTTGGGAATGGCCATCCGCTGACTCTCGAACGCCAGGTTGATCGAGCCTTGCTTGATCACTGAATAAATGTAATAGCCCCACGGATCGTTATCCACGAGAACGTACACCGGCAGCCGGTATTCTTCGTGCAGCCGCCGAGCCAGGCGACGCACGCCGCGTGGCGGTTGCCCGTTGCCTGTCAGCAACACGCAATTGTACCGCCGCCAGAATTTGTCCTCCGAGAGGCGGTTCCACTGCGTCCCCTTTTCCACGAGCAACACAAAATCAGCCGTGCAGCGACGGATATCCACATAGTCCGGCTCGACGATCGACGGCACGGAATAGCCACCCTTTCCCAATTTGGCGCAATCAACACGGTCTCCATCGTCTCCGAGGATCAAGGGACCCACGACACTGCCGCCGTTCTCAGCCCGGACATGGAGTTCTTCGCGTAGAGCCTCCAGTGACACTTCAAGATCCTCGATAACAGGGTCTGACTCATCCTGCGTATCGAAGGTATTCTCATGCGAGTTTTTAATCGTATGCTTGGTCCGATAATAAATCTCTCTGAGCGACGTCGTGAGGTCCGCCCGCTGCAACTCCGTCAACGCATCCGCAACCAAGATCGTCTGCATGAACTTCTTCGCCATACCCACGTTGAAGAAGGACCGCGCCTGCTTCTTGTTTCCCATTTCGATCAATCCCTTGCGTGGATTGAACGAAACATTGGAGAGTGCCCGAATGGGAATGGCTAACGTCGGGTCTTTCGAGCCGTTTGCCGCAGTGATGACCACATCGGCGAGACCGACCAGTTTCTTTGCAACCGCGCCATTGTGTCTGTGTCTGGCCTTCGCCATGGCGTCCTACTTCTTTCCTCTGGCTTTGTGATGCTTGCCCGATTTCTTCGTTTTTACCCTGACTTTCTTGCTTGCCGGCGGCTCCCCCGAAAAGAGCGCCAGTTGTGCCGCCTTTCCCTTCGCAGCTTTTCCTTGCTGGCTTGGCTTCGTTTGATTCCCATTCGCTTTGCTCATAGCCCGCTTCTCAATCGGCTTCTCCGCTGGAAAGACATTGGCATGGGGCGCGTCAGCGGTTGGTGCTGCGTCCTGTGCAATGGCGTCAGCCGCTCCCACGGCAATCGCCACTTCGCCTTCAACTCCTTCCGGTGTAACGATGATCGAATCCGGCAAGCCTTCCGGCCCCCCACCGGTTTTCCCGAGCGCTTCGTCCGTTTTCATACCGCCAGTCCGCGAAGTCGCAATTTTCTGCAACTGCGCCTTCAATTTCTCTGTCTTCAGCGTCCCGCCCTTGAGCCGGTTGCAGGCTTCGGCCACTTCCTCGATGTAGAGTTCGAAGATATTGCGGCGGCGATATTCACCTGCCGCTCGATCGCGGCGCCGTAAAAAGAGCCCTACGCGTCGCCCACATTCTCGTAGCGCCAAGGAAATTTCTTTGCGAATCTCATCGTAATCCGCGATCGCTTCCTTCGATTCACTTGTGAAGGGTACCCAGACCGATGCCATGTGCACAAAGATCACCATCGGACCGGCCGGCAAGGCTCCACGCGATTGCGAAACACCATAATTGCGCCAGGTGGTATCAAGGACGGCTTTGAAGGTGGCACAAGCAGACTGCTGATATAGGAGAGGGACTCGATTGGCGTAACGAATCACGCGAGCCAGTTCGGTATCGTCCTCCTGCTCTTCCCCCTCGGCTAACGGCTGATCACTCATTGTTTTCGCAGTGACGACCTCCGCAGGCCCTTTGCCATAGGCCAGGCCCGCTTCAATGATGAAGGGATTACCGCGATAGACGGCGGGTGGGCGACTCACCGCCGTATAGAACTCCCCTTTGATCTGCTTATAGAGACCAGAAAGAATCGCCTGTTCACCGATCGGTGCCAGACAGTTGGTGGGCGGCGCCATGATCTTCGTGGTCTGAATCGTTTTGTAGAGGGTTTCAGCCGCCTGTCCGTGAATGTCCCGTGGTCGAGTATTTGGCGAGAGCTTCGCCTGCTTGCACATCTCAGTTGCCAACGCCGGCGACACTCGGCAGAAATCCGCGGCTAAAAATCCCGAGAGGGAGTGGCTCTTGGTGTCATGGAGCATCTTGAGGAACATCCCGAACTCGATACCGTACGGATGGGGCTTTATCTCACGTGGCGAGGGCGGCAACTCCTTGAAAGTGCGCGAATAGGTCTTGGTCTCGTTCTCCGGCGTCACATAGAGGAGCTTCACGTGTGGATTGGCAATGAGCGTCTGTTCCAAGTATTCATCAACCGACGCCCTCCCCTTTTGATAGCGGCCCTCGACCTCCAGCGTGACTTGCGTACCCTGTGGCTGACTCCACTCAACCTGCTTGTTCTCGAATATGCGAGGCTCGTTCTTCTTCGTATCGATCTGCACCTCGAAGTAGTGCGCCGACGCTCTGGGTCCTGTGCGGGAGATAATTTTCACTGGCTTGCCAGTAGTAATCTGAGCATACATGCCTGCTGCTGAGATCCCGATTCCCTGCTGGCCGCGGCTCATCCGCAGTCGATGAAATTTCGATCCATAGAGGAGCTTCGCAAAAATTTTAGGGATTTGTTGCCGGACAATCCCCGGCCCGTTATCACCAACCGTAATCCGAAACCGCGTTGCCTGACTGACAGGCGGAGGCGTCTCGCCATTCGCCACCACTTCGAGCTTGATGAGGATATCCGGCAAAATACCGGCTTCTTCGCAGGCATCCAGGGCGTTATCGACCGCTTCCTTCACGCAGGTGAGGAGCGCCTTGCGGGGATTGTCGAATCCGAGCAGATGCCGGTTCTTGGTAAAGAACTCGGAAACAGAAATTTCCCGCTGCCGCGCGCCCATTTCCACAGCCGTTACGGCCTGCGGAAGCTTCGCGCGAACCTTCTTCGGCTCGACCGGTTCGCTAGCAGACATTGGTGATGTAGATTTCGAATGAGCGACGGCAGCTTGAGATTTGGCCATTCATCCTCTTCGGAATGACCGCGGATAAAATTGCGCGGCATTGTACACAGATTGATCAGTAGAGTGAACCATCGCCAAGAAAATAATTGTGTGCTCTGAATGAATTGATGAAGCGGTGAGACAAAATATGGGTGGGAGGAGCACGCACCTAACCGAGGACGATTAGGTACGGCGGAGATCTCGGGAGGACTTTAGGCTTCCCAGTACAAGCTGGTCCTGCACACCATCCTCAGCGCTTGATCCCCTCATGAACCATATTCCCTCGGGGCGTTTTCTCCTCCCACAAACTCACGATAGCCCTCCATCTCGAGCGAGTCAAGCTTTCACTGTTGTCGGCTCGACGGCCTCCCCTTGTGGGAGGCTCACGAAGAAGCCTACAATTTGCCAGCAGCGTCCCGTCCATGGATCGCCACCCTCACCAAGGAGGTACATGATGCCAACCTACGTCAGCCTCGTGAAATTCACCCAACATGGTCTTCAAACCATGAAGGACAAGGGAATCGAGCGGGCCGAGATGGTGAAGGAAAACGCCCACGCGCTCGGTGGCAAGTTGGTCCAGGCCTACTACTGTCTCGGGGAATACGATGTCGTCGCGGTCTGGGAATTTCCTGACAATAAGACCGCCATGAAAGCCGCCGTGTTGAACGCGGCAATCGGCCATATTCAGATTACAACTATGCCGGCGGTTGGTCGGGACGAATGGAAAAAACTTCTGCAAGACACTCTGGGGAAAAAGCGATAATGGGGTGATGCGCAATTCTCTCTGCGGCACGGGACCAGCCGATGGTCCCGTGCCGAGTTGCACAGAGGGGGAAGCGATATTAGAAGCTGGTGCCCTAGCGAAGTTTGAGGACTTTCCCGTCGAGTTTCGTATCCGCAAGGAACCGTTCGAAGTTCCTGTCATAGAGGTCATTCAGCAATGCTTCAGCGTCATCGGGGTCAAACCAGAATACGGTGTCGCTACCAACCCCTGAGACGGTCTCACGGACTTTACTGCCATCGGCGGCATTGTCGGCCTGAATGACCATCTTGTTCCGTCCCGTAAGGGCAGTGTGAGCGACACCGCTCTTCGCATCGACGGCGACTTCGAGCAATTTTCCTGTAATCGTGATGTCGGCTCCGGTGCCGTTGGTGGCGAGAGCCGCTTGCCAGCCTTTCTGCTTTAAGTAGTCAGCCAGAGCACGGGCACTCGCCTCTCCCACCGTGCCGCTCGGCAAGGCAAAGGTGCTTTCTCCGCCCCAGAGGTGCTGGCGGGTCCCGAGCCGCGACCGATCGATCCGGTCATCTTGGAACGGAACAACAGCCACCTTCACGGCAGCGGCTGCCGGAGGCTTTGCTTCTGTACTGGGTTTAGTGCTGATCTTGACGTCTATCTTCTCCCCCTGCGCAGCGCAACCGCTGATGACGAGAGAACTAAGTACCCAGATGCCGATGAGTAAATTGCTCTTCACGTGCTCCTCCTTACGATAACGTGACAACTGTTCTCGGACTGATGGCAAACCGAGTGTCACTTTGCTACGAAATGTGCGCGGCGGTTCCGTTGATAACAGTTCTCTGTTTGCTCCTTACACACCGGCCTGTTTTCACCATAGCTTGTGATCTGCAACTGTGATCCGGCTATACCGAGATCTTCGAGGTAGCGTTTCGCCGACCGGGCACGCTTTTCACCAAGGACCAGATTATAGGCCTGTGTACCTCGCTCATCGCAATGACCTTCGATGAGCACGTTCTGGCCTTTATGTGCCCGGAGCCACCTGGCGTTCTGCTCCATCGCCTGTACACCGTCGGCGCGTACGGTAAAACGATCGTAATCGAAGAAGATGTCGTTGAGTTCGTTCCCGCCAGGTCCGCCTGCCATCCCGCCTCCAGGTAACCCCGCCTGCCCTTGACTACCAGGAGTAGAACGAGCTGCATCCATCCCTCCTGGCGTCGTCGATCCGCCCGACACGCCCGGCGGTGCCGGTGGCACAGCCGCGATGGGCTCAGGCTTGACCCGTTCGGAGGCCGTATCTCCGGACGAAGACGTGACTTTCTTGCCGCAGCCTGCGACAAGGAGTAGCACGATGACACTGAGAGACAGAACGGAACTGATGTTTGCCCAACGTTTCACAGGTCCCCCTCCTTTAGCCGGTCCTCTTGACCGGGCCCCAATAAAAATCATTGCTGGAACATGGAATACCCCTTTTGGACCGTGAAATCAACCCACTTTCTCTCAATGTGAGTGGGTTGCATCCCTTTCCGGATTTCGTTACGGTACGCTCGATGATTCTCCCCGGCACCTCTCGCACGCATGGGCTGTTGCTTGCCGGTGTCAGCGGATTCCTGCTTCCCTTTTGCTTTCCCAAGTTCGACCTCAGCCTGCTGGCATGGATCGCCCTGATCCCCCTCCATTTCGCGATGGAGGGAAAGCGAAAATCCCAGGCCTTCTGGATCGGCTGGTTGGCCGGCACGATTGGCTTCACTGGCATTATGGCCTGGGTCGTGACCGCCATGCACACGTATGGGAAAGTTCCGTTGGCCATCAGCTATGCCATTCTGTTGGTGCTGGCAGCCTACCTGGGCCTCTATGTCGGTCTCTATGGGGCCGGCTTGGTCTGGTTTCGTGGGCTCATCCCTCGATACGGCCTACTGATCGCGCCATGCCTCTGGGTAAGTCTGGAACTGCTGCGCACATATGTGCTGAGTGGCTTGCCCTGGGCCTTGCTTGGCTACTCGCAATATCAGCAGACTGATCTGATTCAGTTCGCTGATCACACCGGCGTCTACGGGGTCTCGTTTGTCATTGTGTTGGTCAATGTGGCGCTTTCGGAATTGATCCTATGGCTCATGCCGCTGTTCCGAGGATTTCGCCCTGCCGCCTTACCCTGGGAGCTCATGACTGCTGCTGCCTTACTCTTGGTGCTGGCGTGGAGTTATGGGCTCTGGATGTCGACGGGCACCCCCTTATCCGATGTGGCCCACGCTACCCTCTCGGTCGGGGTGGTGCAACCCAATATCGACCAGTCAGTGAAATGGGATACGGCCTTCCGTGAGGAAACTCTCCGGCGATTCGAAGATCTGACGGCCAGGCTCGATGCGTCCTCCGATCTCGTGGTATGGCCTGAGGCCGCCACTCCATTCCTGTTTGAGCGGGAGCCGGAATATCAACTGCGATTGATCGCTCTGGCGAATCAGGCTCAAGCCTCGCTGCTGTTTGGGAGTCCCGCGCTCCGTCACTATCCCGATCGGCGTCCCTATCTCTTGAACAGCGCCTTCCTCCTTTCTCCCGATGGTCACCTGCTCGGTCGGTACGATAAACAACATCTCGTCCCGTTTGGTGAATACATTCCTTTGAAATCGTCGCTGCTCTTTTTCCTTGATAAGTTGGTCGAGGGCATCGGAGACTTTGAGCCGGGTCCTGGCCCGACGATTCTATCGGTAAGTCCGCGATCACGTTCGAACGGGACAGGACAGGAGACTGCTGCTACGAAACCAGTGAAGTTTGGCGTGTTGATTTGCTATGAGGTGATTTTCCCCGACTTAGTCCGACGCCTTGCGGCCAATGGCGCCGAATTTCTTGTGACCATCACCAATGATGCGTGGTTTGGTGAATCGTCAGCACCGGCTCAACATTTCTCGATGGTCGTCTTCCGGTCGGTGGAAAATCACCTGGCCTTTGCTCGATCGGCCAACACCGGGATATCGGGCTTCATCGATCCGTTCGGCCATATCGTCGAAACAACCCCAACCTTTACCGAACAGACGCTACAGAGCCATATCCAAACTTGGGCTCCTCGCACTTTTTACAGCCGCTATGGCGATGTGTTCGCTTACGGCTGTGTTATACTCTGCGCGCTCGTGTGCTTGTACGGTATCTTTCGGACAAAAGGACCCGAGCACAGCACCGTGGCTGCCACACCGGTCTAACGTGAAAGGATCATTGCATGTTGGATGAGATACGGATTCGCGTTCGGGCGGTCGGCGAACAAGTCTCGGAACTTCGGGGGCATCTTTGACCTCGCCCGTATGACGACCGAACTCAGCCAATTGGAAGCCCAAACCGCTGGACCGGAATTCTGGAGCAACGCTCGCGCTGCCGCGAAAGTCAGCCGTAAGAAAGCGGCCCTTGAGCGGGAGATCCAGCAGTGGCGCGACATCGAGAGCAAGTTGAACGATTTGGGTGCGCTGCTGGAGCTGGCGGAGGAAAGTGGCGATGCGTCGCTCGAAAAAGAACTCACGGCTGAGCTGAATCAGTTCGAACCGCGGCTCGCATCCCTCCGTGTGGAATTGTTGCTCTCCGGTGAGTTGGACCCCAACAACGCGATCCTCGCCATCCATCCTGGTGCGGGCGGCACGGAATCACAAGATTGGGCGCAGATGCTCCTGCGCATGTACGTGCGGTGGGCGGAGCGCAAGAAATTCAAAGTGGAGACGTTGGATCTGCTACCCGGCGAAGAGGCGGGCGTGAAGAGTGTGACGATCTCGATCGCCGGCCCCTATGCCTATGGTTATCTCAAAGCCGAGGCGGGCGTCCATCGATTGGTTCGGATTTCACCGTTTGATGCCAATAAGCGGCGCCACACGTCGTTCGCGTCAGTGTTTGTGTATCCCGAGCTCAGTGAAGACCTCGACGTCGTGATTGAAGATAAGGATCTCAAAATCGATACGTTCCGCGCCGGCGGCGCCGGCGGGCAGAACGTCAACAAGGTCGAGACGGCCATCCGCATTACGCACCTCCCCTCTGGGATCGTGGTCCAATGTCAAAACGAGCGATCCCAGCTCCAAAACCGCAACGGCGCGATGAAGATCCTCAAGGCACGTCTCTATGAACTCGAGCAGAAGAAGAAAGAAGCGGAGTTCAACGCCATCGTTGGGGAAAAGAAAGATATTGCCTGGGGGAGCCAGATCCGGTCTTACGTGTTCCAGCCCTATCAGATGGTGAAGGATCACCGGACGGCTTATGAAGTGGGAAACGTGGCCTCGGTCATGGATGGCGATGTGGACGGGTTTATTGAGGCCTATCTGAAAATGAGGCTCACGAAAGGAATCGATCAGCTCTCAGCTGTCAGCGAACCAGACGACCTTTAAATGCTGAACGCTGACAGCTAAGAGTCATCGCTATCACTTATGGACGAACTGAACGAACAGCGGCAGCAACGGATCAAGAAGCTCGATCACCTGCGCGAGGCGGGAGTCGCGCCCTACGGCACCCGCTTTGAAGTGAAGGACCGGGCCGGGCAACTCATCAAGCGGCATGGCGAAAAAACCAAAGAGGTGCTGGAGCAAGAAAAGGTTGCGTGCACCTTGGCCGGACGGGTCGTGGCGTTGCGACGGTTCGGCAAAGCCGGTTTCGCCGTGCTGCAGGACGGATCCGATCGACTGCAGGTCTATCTGAAGAAAGATCATTTATCGGAACAGGCTTACACAATTTCTGAACAGCTCGATCTTGGCGATTGGATCGGCGTCAGCGGTATCCTCTTTCGGACAAAGACAAATGAGTTCACCGTGGAAGTTCACGAGCTCACGTTTTTGAGTAAAGCCCTTCGACCGCTGCCGGAGAAGTGGCACGGATTGACCGACGTCGAGACCCGATATCGGCAACGCTATGTGGATTTGATCGCCAATCCGACGGTTCATGGAATTTTTGAAGTCCGCAGCAAAATCATCGCTGGGATTCGGTCGTTCCTGATCGAGCGAGGATTTCTCGAAGTCGAAACACCCATGATGCACCCGATTCCCGGCGGAGCGACCGCGAAACCGTTCGTGACCCACCATAATGCGCTCAGCGTCGATCTCTACCTTCGTATAGCACCGGAGTTATATTTGAAACGATTGATCGTCGGAGGTTTTCCGCGAGTGTTCGAGATTAATCGCAATTTCCGGAACGAGGGTATTTCGACCATCCACAATCCTGAATTCACGATGCTCGAGTTCTATGTCTCTTACGCGGACTACCATGACTTGATTATTCTGACGGAGGAACTGATTGCCGCGTTGGCCACGCAGACTCTTGGCAAGACTATGATTGTGTATCAAGGCAAGGAAATCGATTTGACACCTCCGTGGCGGCGCTGGTCTTACCATCAAGCGATTCTCGAGATAAATGGGTTGGACCCAACGGTCCTCCGCGATCGAGACAAGGCCATCAAGGCAGCGGAACAGTTGAGTGTCCCGCTCGATCCGAAATGGCCTCTCTTCAACATCATCAACGAGATCTTCGAAGAAACGGTCGAGCCGAACCTCGTTCAGCCGACTTTCATTACCGACTACCCGATTGAAATTTCTCCGCTTGCGAAGCGCAAGGACTCGAACCCGGCACTTACGGATCGCTTCGAACTCTATATCGCGGGACGTGAGATCGCCAATGCGTTTTCCGAGTTGAACGATCCGCTCGATCAACGGGAACGATTCGAGGGACAAGCGGCGCAACGAGCAGCAGGAGACGAAGAGGCGCATCTTGTGGATGAAGACTTTCTCCGTGCCTTGGAGTATGGCATGCCGCCGGCGGCAGGCGAAGGGATCGGCATCGACCGCCTCATCATGCTATTCACCGATCAGGCGTCGATTCGAGACGTGGTTCTTTTTCCACAATTGAGGCCGGAGAAATAATTCCGCATGCCCATCCCCTACGAAATCTTCGTTGGCCTCCGTTACCTGCGCGCCAAACGGCGAAATCGAACCATCTCGCTGAATACATTCGTCTCGATCGCCGGCATTACTCTCGGCGTTGCCGCCCTGATCGGAACCGTTGGCATCATGACTGGGTTCAAGGAAGACATTCAGGCCAAAATTCTGGGCACCACGGCCCACATTATCGTGCAGGACCGGATGAAAGACGCAATGGCCGATTACGACTCTGTGGCCGACAAGGTTCAACAGGTGCCGGACGTGGTCGCAGCAACGCCTTTTGTGTTGAAACAGGTGCTATTGACGACCCAGACCGGTGTGCAAGGGATTGTGATTCGCGGCATCGATCCAAAGCGGGAAGGCACTGTCACCGAACTCGCGAAGAACCTTGCCGCAGGCACCTTGGCTGACTTGCAGAGCCCCATCAAGGTTAAACAGTCTCCCCCGGACGATCCGACCGGGCCTCCGGTCGAGACGGAGAAACCCGGCATTATTCTCGGGAAAGAGTTGGCTCTGCGACTCGGGGTATTCATGGGCGATACAGTCAACGTGGTATCTCCACCTGCCGGCCCCGTCAGTGCGATGGGAATGGTACCGAAGATCAGAACATTTGCGGTCGCAGGCATTTTCCAATCCGGCATGTACGAATACGATTCTTCGCTGGCCTATATCGACCTTGGCGAAGCGCAAAAGTTTTTTAACCTTGGAGCGACCGCCACGGGAGTCGAAATCAAGGTGACCGATGTCTTCCGCGCCGCAGACATTGCCCGTTCAGTTGAGCAGTCGCTCGGTTTTGCCTATGGGGCCAGAGATTGGATGCAAATGAACCGAAATTTGTTTTCTGCATTGAAGCTTGAAAAAACGATGATGTTCTTGCTCTTGGTCCTGATCACCATCGTGGCTTCGTTCAACATCGTGAGCACCTTGACGATGATCGTGACCGAAAAGCAAAAGGAAATTGCAATCCTGAAAGCAATGGGCGCGACCAGCACCAGTATCCGCCGGGTCTTCATGTTGAATGGCTTGATCATCGGCCTCACCGGCACAACCATCGGAATTCCGCTCGGCTATGCGTTCCTCTGGCTGATTCAGACTTTCTGGACCTTCGACCCGACCGTCTACTACATCTCCCGCATTCCCGTCCATGTCTTGGCGTCCGACGTTGTGCTCGTCGCCGGCTCCGCCATATTAATAAGCTTTTTCGCCACAGTGTTTCCCGCTCGCCAAGCGGCCAGGTTGGAGCCCGCGGCGGCGCTGCGATATGAGTAACCACCAACTCACGATCCAGCCCCCAATTGACTGCCGCACACAATGTCCAGACACCCCGCGTGGATGGCTCCGGTTATGATCACGATCAACGACTTGTATAAGACCTTCAAGATAGGCGAGCGCGATTTGACCGTGCTCAAGGGCATCAATCTTGAAATTCGGCGAGGCGAATTGCTCGCCATCATGGGCGCATCAGGTGCCGGGAAGAGCACGCTCCTGCATATCGTCGGCATGTTGGATCGCCCGACACAGGGGACGGTCTCATTTGAGGGACAGAATCTCTTTCAGCTTCCGGAAGCGGCGCAGGCGGAGTTTCGGAACAAGCGGATCGGGTTTGTCTTTCAGTTTCATCATCTCTTGCCGGAATTCACGGCTCTCGAGAACGCGTGCATGCCTGCTTTAATTCAACGACGGTCACCGGCTGACGTCGAAGCCGATGCCACCGCGTTGCTGCACGAAGTGGGATTGGGCGAACGGCTGCAACACAAACCCGGCGAATTGTCCGGCGGCGAACAGCAACGAGTGGCCGTCGCACGAGCGTTGATGCAGAGGCCGGACTTGGTGCTGGCGGACGAACCAACTGGCAATCTCGACACTCACACAGGGGAAGCTCTTTTTGCCTTGATGCGAGACCTCAATAAATCCCGCGGGACCACCTTCGTTATCGTGACCCACAACGAAAAACTCTCCGCCCAGGCCGATCGCATCGTGTACATGCAGGACGGTCAGATCGTCTAACTCTTGACGGCATACAGTCCCTCCAATAGACTCAGCAAAAGACCCGATGCGTCAAGAAGGACGTTATTCGATGCGTATCCATACGGCTATGCGGATGGTGGCAACTGCTATGGTCGTGGTCCTACCTGGGCAAGCAATCGCTGTGGAGTTCGTCCCCGTGGGTCCGCGCGCGGCGGGTATGGGTGGGGCTGGCGTGGCGATCACGACTGACGCCTATGCCACCTATTGGAACCCGGCCGGATTGGCCATGGTTAAATCACTGGATATTCGAATTCAAGGGACGGCTCAGGTCACCGGTCGGAATGACATCGTCAATGCGCTAGACGACCTGAAGGACTTCAATCCTAACGATACGTCGGCAGCCAATCAGGCGAAAGCCCAGAGCATCGCGAATCAGATCAATCGCCCCGGTGCCACCATTTCCGGGCTTGGTGCGGGCGGCCTCTATTTCAAAGGACATTTCGGCGAGCACGCCTTCGGATTCAATGTCTCCGATATCGCGACGTCAGGAGGGTTCGTGAGTTCACCAATACAGGTAACGACGGGCACCCAGGTCAATGTAGCCGGTCAAATGGCGTTACGGGGATTGGAAGCTCGCCAGGCGGCATTTTCCTACGCCTATGCCTTTGCGGATAAGACTTTTTCCGTCGGTGTCACGGGCAAGATTATTCAAGGCGCGGCCTACAACAATACGACCAACCTTCAGGGCGGAGCGAACCCGAGTCTCTTCAACAATTTTGGACAGGCCATGATTTCCACCTCCTATGGCATCGATCTCGGCGCCATGTATCGCCCTTCTTCATGGCTGAAATTCGGCGTGGTGGGCAAGGATATCAATCAACCGAGCTTCGACGCACCTGGCGGCCTCCAATATAAACTCACTCCCCAGGTACGAGGCGGAGTAGCGGTCAATCCCTGGTCGACGATGACCCTTACCGCGGATATGGACATCACGTCCAACCAGACTCTGGTGCCGGGACTGAAGAGCCAGGTCTTGAGCCTTGGTATGGAACAAACGATGCTGTCTGAATTTCTTTCGATCCGAGTTGGAACGTATAAGAACGTTCAGGACGCGGGATCCATCTTTACACCGACTGCCGGACTCGGAATTCGAATCTATTCCTTCCGCCTCGACCTCGCTGGCGGTTACGATTTTGATAAAGGAGGCGCGATTGCGTCCGGCGCTCTCGCTTGGACGTTCTGATGGTATAATAAAAAAATGTTTATCTTCTTTCTACATACGGGTCTTCGAATAGCACTCGGCTTCTCATTATTGATCAGCGCCGGTTGTGGCGGCCTTCAAGAGGTCTGGGAAGGGCCGGGGGCCAGAGTCTTTCACCCGCAGGCCATTGCTGTGCTCCCACCCATGGCGAGTCAATACGACAGCGCCCGTGAAGACATCCAAGAGGTCATCTCCTCAGCTCTCAACCGTATTGCACATATCGAACGCGTGGTGGCTCCGGAACAGGTGACCGATGTCTTCCAAGGATCGAAAGAAGCTTTTGATGCTTTGGTGTTTTACTTTTCTCGCTTCGAAATGACCGGCCAGTCGGACAAGGAATCAGCGGTGAAGTTGGGCAAAGCCCTGAACGTCGATTCCTTCCTGGTTGTTCGAGTGAATTCCTGGGAATATGTGAGGAAGGAAGGAGACAACGTCGGGCGTGTGGGACTGAGTCTCCGATTGATTGATGCCACCAATGGCACCACAGTCTGGAAAGCCCGCCACGAACGGTCCAGCAGTTACATGTTCTACAAACCAAACCTGAAGGATGTTGCCAAAGATCTTGTCGACGAAATGATCAAGCAGATGCCCCCGCAACCGAAACACTAGCCGCTTCTCTGGGTCATCCTCCCTCACGGATCTCTCAGCGCATTCGCTTCCGACCAACGGTTGAATCGATTTTCGTTGATCAAGAGGTCCGGGAAGAAGACTGCTAGCGGCTCGTCGCGATCGAGGATGACACCATCGCGGCCTTCAGGGACTTTACAAAAGATCCCACCTGAACCACCATCCCATTGTCCTGTTGATGCGCTGCGATCCGCTTGACGATCGCGCTGCCCACGATAACCCCGTCGGCAATGGCAGCGACTTTGGCTGCGTCTTCGGACGTCGCGACCCCGAATCCCACCGCCACCGGTATCGCTGAAATCTTTCTGATCTTCTCTACGTTAGCCCGGACATCGGCAAGGTTGCTGAGTTTCGCTCCCGTGATCCCGGTGAGGGACACATAGTAAACGAATCCCTGAGATCGACGGACAACATATGAGCGGCGTTCTGCCGTGCTCGTCGGGGCCACAAGATAAATGAGTTGTAAGCCGGTCTCAGCGGCTGGCTCTTCGAGAGGTCCTGCTTCGTCCGGCGGCATGTCCGGGACAATCAAACCGTCGACGCCCGCAGCCACCGCTTCCCGGCAAAATCGCTCCGGACCAAACGCATGGATCGTGTTGTAGTAAGCCATAAACACGAGTGGAATCTGCGTCTTGTTCCGAAGCGTCTTCACCATCGGAATGATCTTCCGCAGCGATGCGCCGTTCCGGAGCGCGCGTTCCGCCGCCTGTTGAATGACGGGACCATCGGCGATCGGATCCGAGAACGGAACACCAAGCTCAATTACATCGGCACCGGCCTGTTCCAACTCCAACACCAGACGCTCTGTGTCCTGTAAGGTGGGATCGCCCGCCATGATGTAGGCAATCAGAGCTTTGCCGTTACGGTCCCGCAGTCCTGCAAACGTTCGATCCAATCGTGACGTCACAGGGTAATCCCTCTGATTCTCGCGACGTGCTGTACGTCTTTATCGCCTCGACCGGAGAGATTGACGATCATCACGTGACTCTTCTTCATGGTCGGAGCGAGTTTGACGATGTGCGCGATGGCGTGCGCGCTCTCAAGCGCAGGCACAATCCCTTCTTCCCGTGAGAGCAGATCGAAAGCCGCGAGGGCTTCATCATCGGTTGCGGAGGTGTATTCTGCGCGACCCTCATCCCGCAAATAACTGTGTTCGGGCCCCACCGCCGCATAGTCCAGCCCTGCCGACACGGAGTGAGTCAAATTGATTTGTCCGTCGTCGTCCTGGAGGAGGTAGGTCATCGTGCCTTGCAGAACACCGGGTTTTCCACCCGCAAAACGCGCAGCATGTTTCCCGCTGGCAATGCCGAGTCCGCCGGCTTCGACACCGATCATCTTGACTTTCTTGTCGTCACGGAAGGCGTGAAACAAACCCATCGCGTTACTTCCACCACCGACGCAGGCCACAAGGCTGTCCGGTAGGCGTCCTTCGGCGGCAAGGATTTGCTTCCGCGCCTCACGCCCGATGATGGATTGAAAATCACGAATCATCATGGGATAGGGATGAGCCCCGAGCACGGAGCCAAGAATGTAGTGCGTGGAGCGGACGTTCGTCGTCCAATCCCGCATTGCCTCGCTGATGGCGTCCTTGAGTGTTCGGCTACCGGCATCGACTCCCGTCACCGTAGAACCCAGCAAACGCATACGGAAGACGTTCAGCGCTTGTCGCTGCATATCCTCCATCCCCATATAAATTTCACATTGCAGACCGAACATTGCCGCCACGGTGGCCGTCGCCACACCGTGCTGGCCG
>Ga0335070_10003495_pt1 | contig 18372 bp, 18 predicted proteins | sample Lox_Sample_13_FD_206722 | JGI IMG/M metagenome (GOLD analysis project Ga0335070, IMG submission 206722) | Soil microbial communities from Loxahatchee National Wildlife Refuge, Florida, United States - Lox_Sample_1.3 | ecosystem: Environmental > Terrestrial > Soil > Wetlands | place: USA...
TGACAAATGTGAATGGTGGGAGCTCCGGGAGCTTGAATTGCTTTTGTGGTTGGAACCTAAAGCAGCGACGCGCATCGAAGGGGTGAGGTGTTCCCATGCGACCCGATATTGTTCCCGGAGCCATTTTCCCTGACTACGAGCTTGCCGACCATACGGCGAAGCGTCGCAAACTTTCCGAACTACAAGGCCAGGATCCCATGGTTCTGGTCCTTGGGCGAGGCGGTTATTGCCCAAAAGACCGGCGGCAGGCTGAACTGCTCGTCCAGTTTCACCGTGAACTGGAAGTCGGATATTGCCGGCTCGTCACCATCACCACCGACAACATCAACGAGACGAGCGAGTATCGCATTGGAGTTGGTGCGCATTGGCCTTTCCTGTCGGATGCCGGGCGCGTGGTTCAGAAGGATCTCGACATTGCCGAGTACACCGACCCGATCCACAATCCCATGATCCCGCACGTGATCGTCCTCGAGCCCGATCGGGTCATCTACAAGATCTACAATGGCTATTGGTTCTTCGGACGGCCCACTGTGGAGGAGCTCCGCCAGGACTTGCGCGCGGTGCTCCGAAAATGCCGGCCGGATTGGGACATCGCGATGCCTGAGATGAAACTTGCCTGGCAGCAGGGCCACAAAGAGTTGTTCTATCCATACGGCAAAACTTACGCCCAGACTCTCAGTGAGCAGGATTAGGATCGACTCTGGAATCAACGTTAGGAGTCATGTTGAAAAGTCAGAGTCTCCCGGCGTTAAATGCCACTATGACGAATGCGTACACGCCTCCAGGTATCGATGAATACTTGCGTGAGCGATTGATGCCCGTTGAAGGGGCGATTCCGCAAATACCCGGCATCGAGATGTTTGGCAATTCCATTCCTGCTGGAACGGTTGGTGGGGACCTTTTTGAATACATCAATTTTCAGCAGCGTTACGACATTGATGCTCGCATTCAGCGGGCTCAACGCCTGGCCAAAGAGTTCTCAGAACCGCTTCCTCCGGGCGTCCCACCACGCAATTCAGCTGACGATCATGTGCAATGGCTGCGGGCAAGACCCGACTACCGGCCGGAGATGGAAACTGAGTACAGATTCGCGAAGAGCTCGGAGCAGGTGCGGGTTGCGGAAGACGTACACGACCTTTATTCGACCGCTGGGGTTCTAGTGGTAGACGCGCAGGGACACGGACTAATCTCGGCCAAGATTGCGTCTACGGTCCATGACACATTTCATGCGTTGATGCTCACCGAACTGGATCGCTACGGAAAGGTAACGCCCGATCTCCTGGAAAACCTCAACCTGCGGCTGGCACAATCGGTCACCGCCCGCAACACGCTGGGAATGAGTGAAAAAGAGCGTGCCCGCGAAATCGCGACCATGTTATATGGCGAAGTCCGGCCAGGCGGTCATTTTCGCTTCGCGAATTTCGGGCATCCTCCACCGCTTGTGTTCTCGGCGGAGTACCGTAAGTTCATGCACATCGATGAAAGCCGCATGGTGCAGTTCCTTGCGCTCGGTCTGCAGATCCCCGGAGATCACCCGGATCGAAAAAAATATTACTCCCTCAACTTCAGGCAAAAGGAGTTTGCTCGCTCCGACGTCGCCGAAATCACGTTAATGAGTCCGGGAGACATTCTTGTTCTCTATACCGACGGAGTTTACGACGGGAGAGACGAAGAATCGCAGCAGAAACTTGAAGCGGTTTTATGCGAGCACTACCGCCAGCCGGCCAAGAACATCTGCAATGCACTGCTGGATCACGCATTAAAGCAGGATGACATTCTTCGCGACAACGGCGAGCAGGACGTAATCGATGACAAGACTGTGTTCATTGTGAAACGAACATGAAAATTGTTCGCGCGGTCGATCAACTTCCCGCGGGCCTTTCTTGTACTTCTCGTCCTGATTCGTTCGGCATACGCTCGGTACTCATACTTTAGATCATTCATAAACTTGGGAAACCGTTAAAACCCGTTGTTTTTGGCTATAGATTAGAAATCAATAGGTTGAGAATCAATCCTTGCCACTTCTGGCTCAGCTGTCGAATCGAATGTTAAGGAACGGCGCGGCCTTTCGCAATCTGACGGGAGCTATTGGACCTTTTGTGCGAGATGCGGAGAGTGTTTTCTGCATTCGGCAAGGCCCGCATAGGCTACCGCCGTTGCAAAGCGATTCGATTTCGAATTCACCGCACTTCTTCGCCACCCTTTTTTCTATCTCGCAACTCGCAATACGAGTTGTCTTCAGCGTTGAATGAAAGCCGAGCGGCGGCAGTTGTTGAAAACCGACGGGCCTCCCTAAACGGATCATGGTGAACTGTTGACCGGGATGAGCTTTCCGTTTCTCGCAACGGTGGGGCATACTGTCAGCATGTCTCAGCAGAAGAATGCGTTCGATTCCATGAGTCGTGGTGACCTGTTGCGGGCGCTCGAAATGTTCGCCAAGAACTGGCTCGCGCATGACGGCTGCTGGTTCCTTGCCGCGGAAGAGCGTTTTGGCATGGAAGCCGCCATTGAACTGGATAGTCGCTCCTGCAACTCTCATATGGCTAGCGGCCCGGTATGCCTTTGTTGAGAAATCTATCCTCGTGGTCACCGAAGGACTCGGTCAGCGACGATTCCACGGTCGAGTCGTGCTGTTGGTCAACGAGCACACTGCCAGCGCTGGCGAGATGGTCTCAGCGTTTGCCGAGGAAAACAACCTCGCAATCATCGTGGGAACGAAGACGCCCGGGCGCCTCCTCAGCGGCAGCGCGTATAAGGTTGGACACGGATACATTCTGGGATTGCCGGTTGCGGCCTATCTGACGTGGCAAGGACGGATGCTGGAGAACAATGGCATCGTACCGAAGTTTTCTATTGAACTCTCACGAGATGCCTTGAGGGGAGGAAGAGACACACAGCTGGAAACCGCACTCCAGGTGGCCAAAGCATTGTAGTCTCGGAATGGCAACGGAAACGAAATCCATGAAGAGATTAGGGGAGGCATGATGAAGCGAGGTAAATGCGAACTTTGTCATGCTCTTGCTGATCTGCGCGATAGCCACTACTTGCCTAAGAGCGGGTACAAGAAGATGCGTGCAAGCGACCTGAAGAATCCGAATCCGGTCGTGCTTTCTGGCGGTAAGGCCAAACAAAGCTCGCTGCAGGTCCGGGACTACAAATTTTGCGGTGCCTGCGAGGAGCGGTTCAATAAGGGCGGTGAGGCGTGGATTCTGAACAAGATTCCGCAGAACTATGGTGAGCCGTTCTGGCTTCACACCTTGTTGAATTCGAAGATCCCGATAGTCAATAGCAATGATCTCTTGTTCTCCCAAGCGAGCATTCCAGAAGTGGACATCGCGAAGCTCGTCTATTTTGCGTTGAGCATCTTCTGGCGTGGGACCCGGCGTTGGAGTGCAGTCGAAGGGGGGCAGCCTCCGAAACTGTACCTTGGCCGGCAGGAGAAGGCGATCCGCGCCTTTTTGCTTGGAAGAAGCAAACTGCCGAAGGATGTCGTCGTCACTGTGGCGGTCTGGCCGTACAAGAAGGTCTATCCGATGGCGATGATGCCCCGTGCCGATGCCGGGACCGGCTACCGGAGCTACTGGTTCTATTTCTTTGGCTTCATATTCCTGCTCGCTCTCGGGAGGAGAATACCCGCGCAACAGCAGCGGACTTGCGCGTATCACTCTCCTGAAAAGTTCCTGACGCTGAGCCTGGCACTGGGAAGTCTAGTGAAGGAGGCCATCAGCGCAGAGTTACTCTCGCTGGACCGTTCGAAGATCGAAAGTATGTTCAAAGAAATTCAAGCGATCCGTTCCAAGACGTCGTCCAAGGAATAGCCGGACCAACGCTCCCTGATACCATTCCTGTGATGAATCCCGTCGCGTTGTACTTTGCGTCAGGCGAGTCACTCTACCTTGGTGTATTGCTGCTCCTAGTGGTGATCGTTGTGTCACCGTTCCTGAAGAAGACTTGGTCGGCGCGATTGCGTAACGTGGGCGCATGGATCGGGTTGACGATGATCGTGATGGCGTGTCCGCCGTTTCCCTTGGGCATGTATCTGACCTTCGTCGTTGTGTTCCTCTTCTGGTTCATCGCGTCGAACCGAACTGAAGCAACACGAACATGGATGAAAGTGCGGCACGTTTCGACGGGTATCCTGGTTGTGTTGCTGCTCGTTCTCGCGGTTGTCGAGTTCTCTCATCGCAGAATGCCTCTGATTGTGGGGGAGCCGAGCGATCATCTGGTCGTGATCGGCGATTCGATCTCATCGGGCATTGATCCCCACATTCCAGCATGGCCCGTGGTCCTCCAACAGATTAGCGGAGTGTCAGTCACAAACCTGGCGAAACCCGGCGCGCAGGTAAGCGAAGCCCTGTCTATGGCGAGACAACTGACGCCAGACGACCATCTCGTACTAATCGAAATCGGCGGGAATGATCTACTCATGGGCGTGTCGTCTGAAGAATTCAAACAACATCTTGATGCACTATTATCCAAGGTGACTGCACCTGAGCGCACAGTTGCGATGTTCGAGTTGCCGCTATTGCCACACAAGATTGCCTATGGCCGGATTCAGCGTCGATTGGCCACTAAATATCGTATTTCGCTGATACCAAAGCGGTACTTAGCTGGAGTGATCAGCGGCGCAAACGCTACCTCCGACGGGCTACATCTGTCGGCCACTGGGTCGCGCCGCATGGCAGCACTCGTGGCGGAGGTCTTATCTTCCGTTCTGAAATCTGCTCCTGATCAAAGGACAAATCCACTGTAGCGAACAAAAGGCGAATATGATACGCTGCCGTTGTGGTCCTGAGAACGTGCACAGTTGCGGAGAAGGACGTCCAAGATGTTGAACACTCGATCGAGGTGACCGCGGAGACGCTCTATGAAGCAATTGCCACCGCTTTAGCATCCCTGCAAAAGGATGTCTGGGTGGGCGAGATCGGTGAGGGATTCACAACAGTGACCGTTCTCGTGCAGCAGCCCCCCGTAAGACACGAAATCAAAATGAAGGACTTCCTTTCCTGGCTTGGACGTCAAGGACGTTCTCCTGCGGAGGTCACGCTGAAGCAAAAGCTGGGGAGCATATTAGGTGAGACAAACCGAGCACGGACGTGATCAAAAAGGCTAGCCAAACAAATCAGCAGGAGCAGATCTTCGGGGTCCTACTGATTCGGAGTCCGAGCCGCCTTAGAGTGCTTAGCTTGTTGTTGCCGCCCTTGCGTAGCACCTGCCTTCACGGCTCGAGGCTGAGCGATAATTGCACCTGGCGCGAAGGGGTCCTTTCCTTGAAACACCGACGATGCAACGAAACCAAGAAATATCATCGCGCTCAGCAACCCCCACACGATAACGACCGGCTTCCAGGGAACGAGAATCTGCATGGCAGAACCTCCGGGGACGAAGGGCGGGTCACAATTGTCGCTATTATACTGCGAAAACCGCACACATCTTTTCTTGAAAATCGTGCTCACGTGATTGTCGCAGACGTTCTCTTTCTTGAACCTCCGAACACGGCTGCTCATCCTGTACTGATCTGAATTTCCTCTGCTACAATTCATTCACGGGGCAGGGACAGCTGCTCTGGGTTGGTGTTTGCCCGTGGCACAGTTTTTGGACGATGGTTTAGTTTGGTGTCCATGGTGTCCATTAACCTCGGAATTTGGTTATACGGGGTTGAAAAGGGCGACACAGGCGAATCGATTGAACCTGAGGAAAGCCACTAAACACGCGGGTTTCCGATAAGGGTAAGAAAACAAGTTGGGGACGTAGTTCAGTTGGTTAGAACGCTGCCCTGTCACGGCAGAGGCCGCGGGTTCGAGTCCCGTCGTCCCCGCCATTCCTTTCAAGTGCTTGGCCAGCCAAGAGTTGGAGTGGCGCGGCTTTCCCCACAAATATCCCCACAAAACGGCACTGCCTTGCGCGCCTCGCCAGAGCTGACGTGTGTATAGTGACGTACCATTCTTGCGCTGATGTGGCCTACCATGCTTTGGATAACGCCTAACGGAACTCCTCGTTCAACCATGTGCGTGATAAACGTGTGGCGCTTATGCCGCATGCGGCATAAGCGGCAGCATCCTGCATCCCGGATTATGCCGAATCGGGCAAAGTAGCTCGTCTACTCCTCCATGTGGCTCTTCTTTTCTTCTTTTCGCACTTTTCTGGCAGATTGAATTCGGCATAATTCGGCTATCTTCCTCCATGCTGGCATGAAGCCACCATGGAGGAGATGCATGCTCGAAAGTTCCTTTCAAAAACACGGGATAAGCAAACGTTGTCCTGACGCACTGGCTGCCGAGCTTCAAACATTCACAACCTCACTGATCGAACAAGGTTACGCGGATATGACAGTGCGGGTGAAAGTAAAGCTGGTTATGAGTGTTGGGAAGTGGCTGAAACGAAACAGACTCGCAGTTGCAGACCTTGCTGAGCCTCTGGTAGAGGCATTTCTAAAGCGCAAGTGCCAAATGCGCAAGGGTGATTTGAGAACCCTTCAGCAGTTCCTTGAGCATCTGCGAAGGCAGAACGTTGTTCCCCCTCGAAGCCTGCCTTGTGACAAATCACCGTTGGCTCACATCCTGAACCGGTACGAGGCATATTTACGCATCGAGCGTGGGCTTGTCGCCCACACGATCGAGGAATACCAATGTTTCGTCCGTAAGTTTCTCCAGGATCGCTTCCGCAGCCGACCGCTCTTTCTGAAAGCACTGAAGGCTTCCGATATTTCCGATTTTATTTTGCGGCCCAAACCCAGCAAGAGAGCGCAACTGATGACGACGGCTTTTCGCTCCTTCTTTCGGTTCCTGTTGGAGAAGGGAGAACTGCAAGCCGACTTAGCCACTTCGGTCCCCACGGTAGCGAATTGGCGACTGTCCACGGTGCCCAAATACCTGACACCGAAGGAAGTCGAACTTGTGCTCAAGGCTTGTGATCGTCGCACTGCGGTCGGTCGCCGCGACTACGCCATCCTTCTTCTACTTGCCCGTTTGGGTCTTCGCGCCGGGGAGGTGGTGGCTCTCCAACTCGGGGACATTGACTGGAGAGCCGGCGAAATCTTGGTTCGGGGAAAGGGTCTGCTTCACGACCGGATGCCGCTTCCTGCAGATGTAGGCGGAGCTTTGGCTTCCTACCTGCGCCGAGATCGTCCTTCCTGCCAATCGCGTCGAGTATTCGTTTGCACGAAAGCGCCCCGCCGGGGTTTTGCTGGCCCCTCAACATTGACCACGATCGTTCGCCGGGCACTCGAGCGCGCTAACTTGCATCCTGGATTCAAGGGAGCCCACCTTCTTCGCCACAGCTTGGCGACCTCCATGCTTCGCTCGGGAGCGAGCATGGGAGAAATCGGGGAAGTTCTTCGACATCGAGCCGCGAACACGACGGAAATCTACGCCAAAGTTGATTTCGAAGGTCTGCGGTCACTGGCCCAGCCGTGGCCGATAGGAGGCGTCCAGTGAAGCGATTCGAACAGGCATTGAAGGATTACCTCCGCATCCGCCGCTGCCTCGGGTTCCAGCTCCGCGAGCCAGAAGGTTTGTTATGGAATTTTGTGGCGTTCCTCCAAGCTAAGCGCGCCCCTTATATCACCAGAGAACTGGCGCTTCGCTGGGCCACACAGCCCGCCAAGGCCCAACCTGCTACCTGGACCGGGCGTTTAGGAATAGTCCGGCGCTTTGCCATGTGGTATAGCGCCATCGACCCGCGCACCGAGATTCCCCCGCCAGGACTTCTCCCGCATCGTTACCGCCGTAAGCCACCGCACATCTACAGCAACGAAGAGATCGAAAAGCTTCTGCGCCGGACACAACAACTCCCGTCCTCCAAAGGACTCCGCGCCCGCACATACACAACCCTTTTTGGCTTGCTGGTGGCGACAGGAATGCGGATCAACGAAGCCTTGGGATTGGACCGGACAGATGTCGACCTCAAACTCGGCATTCTTCACATCCGCCGGACCAAGTTTGGAAAATCGCGTTACGTGCCGGTGCATCCTTCTACGGTAAGCGCTCTCAAGAAGTACGCTGAAGACCGAGATCGCTTTGTTTCCGCACTGCGCATTCCTGCATTTTTCATCTCCGAGCAAGGTCGCCGGATCACAGAATGGATCGCCCGCTACACTTTCGCCAAGCTATCCCAACAAATCGGCCTCCGCGCGGGAGTCCCAGGCCACGGCTGAGGTCCTCGGCTGCAGGACATGCGTCACCGATTTGCCGCCCGCACCTTGATCCATTGGTATCGTGCCGGGCTCGACGCCGAGCGTGAACTCCCCAAGCTGTCCACCTATCTGGGGCATGTTCATGTGAACGACACCTATTGGTACCTCGAAGCTGTGCCCGAACTCCTTCATCTGGCTACCAACCGGTTGATGCGGCGCGAGGTGCAACCGTGATTTCCACCAGCTTTCCTTCACTCCTACAATCCTTTTTCACCGATCGTCTGCTTCGCCAACGGGCAGCGAGCTCGCATACCGTCGCGGGATATCGCGACTCTTTCCGCCTGCTCTTGCAGTTTGCCCAGAAACGACTGCGAAAGAGTCCCTGCCAACTCCGGATTGAAGACCTGGATGCCCCTTTTATTGGCCTTTTCCTCGATCACTTGGAGAGCACCCGCAAAAATAGCGCTCGTACTCGGAATGTTCGCTTGGGAGCCATCCATTCTTTCTTCCGGTATGTGGCGTTAGAAGAGCCGGCGCATGCCCTCCATTGCCAACGGATTCTGGCAGTACCTAGCAAACGCCACGTACGAAAACCGATCGAGTTCCTCAATCGAGAAGAGATCGATGCACTGCTGGCAGTCGCGAATCGCTCTACCTGGATTGGTCGCCGCGATCAAACCCTCATCCTGGTCGCGGTCCAGACCGGTCTGCGGGTTTCCGAGTTGATTGGGTTGAACTGCGAGAATGTCGTGCTGGGGACCGGGGCCCATGTGCGCTGTCTCGGGAAAGGGAGAAAACTGCGTTGCACGCCTCTCCGTCCAGAAGCGGCAAAGATGTTAGGTGCGTGGCTACGGGAACGCCACGGCCGTCCCGACGATCCAGTCTTTCCCAGCATCCGCGGTGGCAGATTCAGCCGCGATGCGATCGCGAGTCTCCTCACCAAATACGCAAGTCTGGCCGCGCGGAGTTGTCCGTCGCTCAAGCGTAAGAAGGTCACTCCCCATGTCTGCCGACATGCTGCCGCTATGGACCTTCTTCATCATGGTGTGGATCGCTCCGTGATTGCACTCTGGCTCGGGCACGAGTCCCCCGAGACCACGCAGATGTACCTCCATGCGGACATGCGGTTGAAAGAGAAAGCGCTCTCGCGCACTGAGCCCTTTGGCGTCAAGCCCACACGATATCGGCCGAACGACAACCTGTTGGCCTTTTTAGAAGCCCTCTGATTATGCCGGATGAGAACACGGTCCGAGGCCCTCCAGCCCAATCTATCTGAAAGAGATTCGGCATAATCCGGGATGCAGGATGCTGGCGCAGATCGTGAAACCGGAGACCATCCAATCCGGCCGCCTTGGTTAGACTTCGCCAAGCAGTATCCCAGTTATCCGGGGACGTTCGAGAGCAACTACAGGTTTTGGCATCTTTCGACGAAGCCATTCTGCAACAAGCGCGGGATCAAAACGTACTGACGCCCCGACACGAAATGAAGGAATCGCTCCCTCCGCCGCCATCTTGTAAACATGCTGCCGAGTTGATCCCCAGACACGAGAAAGGATGAGTATCGGAGCGCCTGAAATCGGTCTTGGTTTGTCCACCGGCACGCGATTGCGTGCTCGCTTGGAATCGGTCGCCAGCACTGCCCTCCGGTATTAGTACGGTGAAAGCTACGTCGGCTTTTTTCGGAAGTAGCCGTTCCATGAAGCCGCGGAGTCGCACTGCGCCGCTACCCCCGCGGACGACTCAACACGGCGGCATAGGAGCTCATGCAATGATTCGTACTTCTTTACTCCTCACAATGGAATTCGCGGTGCTATCTCGGTCCCCGTCTGCGGCGCTCAAGATCAGGCGCCCAGTATCGACTCGGCAAGGTGCTCACTTGTCAAAGCTGCGAGCTCCGCCCTGCAGTCGATTCTTCACGAGCTGCGTCCAGACAAACTTGATCACGCGCGAGTCGTCATAGCAATACGCGAGGTTGTGATTGAGCGTCGAAAAACAATGCCGCTGACAGGACTTCTTCATGTCAGCCAACTGTTTGTCATTAAACTTCGGATGATCGATGTTGCCCCAGTCGAATGGCGAAGCATACATCGGGAAACAGGGCGCCACAGTGCCATCCGTGCGGATGATCACGTTATTCTGGCCAGCCCGGCAATTCCACTCGGCGAAATGCAGATCCCCTGAGGGATCCTGCACGATCCCCGGCATGTTCGCAATTTGCTTCGCCGTTCCATTGCCGCTACCATCGCCGTTCCAGCCAAACGTCTTCAAATCGGAGGCATTGCCGCCCATTCTCATGAACGCCTTGATTTCTTCGAGCCGTTGCACTGAGTTGACCATCTGATAGCCGGCTTTGTTCTTCTCAATTAGCCAGTCAATCAGTTCATCGGTGCGGCGCCAGTCTGCTGGATGAATGTAGGTCGGGTTGTCGGACAGATGTTTGAAGTGGTCGTCTTGTTCAAGCATCGGAGTTTCATTAATGTGGTAGTCGGTGGCAATCCGATGGGCGTGCGCGTACTCCGTCAGTTGACGCACGTCGTCCGTATTGTTGCGGCAGATGTTGATGTTCAAGAAAACCATGTAGCCGTACGCATACTGCTTCCGCATCAGTCGTTCCAGATTCGGCTGGATCGGAACCAGAGCCTTGGGAAGGCCCGGTTTTACGTCCCAGGCATCCACTGCCACATTGAAAACCGACACTCCAGCGTCAGCCAGACGATCGGCAACGTCAGGTCTGAGAAGCCGGGCGTTCGTGCCGATGTAGATCCAGAATCCTTTCTTCGCCGCGTAGTGGACGACCTTGTGCGTGAATTGCGGTCGCAGTAACGGTTCGCCTCCCATCAACGCCAAGACGCGGCACCCGCGATCGTAGAGCCAGTCGATCGCTCGGCGGGCCGTGTCCTCGGTCATGCCTTTCACTTTGTTGTTGAAGGCCCAGCAGTACCAGCAATCGAGGTTGCACTTATATTCCACAAACAAATACGCGATGATCGGGTGGAACTCTCCGGGCAATACTCGAGACCGGACGTAGGGGAAGAGCCATCCCTTCATCTTGTGATAGGCCTGGGGCAGCGTCCAGCCGCGCTTTTCCGGAGGTGTCTCGGGTCCGGGATCCGATAGCTTCTCAGGGAACTGCGGATAGATCGGTTCCGGCAAGCTCATTCCCTCTTGGAGTGGAAGTTCAGGGCCGTTTGAGCCCGAATTCATCAAGAGACTGTGGACGTTTACATCAATGCGAAACTTCGGAACTGTGGCCATATGTTTCCTCGAAAGAGCGCAACAAATCCGCCCAACTCCTGGGCACAACCTACAGGGCACGTCATTTGCCAGACGTACGTACCTTGGAAATGATTGCTGTCACTTGTAATTGGCGGCGATGCGGCGTGGCTGGCGATGCCCATCTACGAGCACTGCCCAAATCGGGGCACCCGCTAGCTCTCCTCGTCACAGCGCACCATCAACTTACGGCCAAAAAGAGTTGGCGAGCGATTTGCATCCTTCCCTGACAGGAGAAGAAAGACAATGACTGTACTTGAAGCGGAAGAACAGATGTCTATACGGCCCCCCATTCTTGAGAAGAATCGACTTTTGCGATATGTACTGCTGATCGTCGCGGCGAGTTACGTGATCGTGTCGTCGTACTACATCTTCGAGACGCGCAGCAGTTTGGCATCGCTCGCCGTGGCTCAGAAAGTAGCGACTGCAAACCTGCAGCAGCGCCAAGCTGCGACGGAAAACGAGCTAAAGGCGTCCAACCAGGCCTTGTCGCAACAGCTGGGGATCACCGAGAGAGGGCTGCACGCGGCATACGCGGGCACGACGGCCGAGTTGCGCCAAAACCAAAGAGCATTCGAAAGGCGCATGCAGGACGCGCAGAATCAGACTGTCGATCAGGTCACGTTTGAGGTGGCCAATGTGCGAACCGAATTGAATGGGGCGAAGAAGGACATCGCCGCTACCCGTACCGATCTGGAGTCCACCAAAATGAAATTAGATCACGCGATTGGCGACTTGACCGGGCATAGCAGTTTGATTGCCCGCACCCGGGAAGATCTGGAGGAACTCAGGCACCGCGGCGATCGCAACTACTATGAGTTCACCTTGAACAAGGGTGAGCACCCAACTCAGCTCTCAACGGTCAGCCTGCAGTTGAAGAAAGCGGATGCCAAGAAAAACAAGTTCACGCTGAACGTGATTGCTGACGATCGAGTTATCGAGAAAAAAGATCGTGGCGCGGCCGAGCCGTTGCAGTTTTACACGGGCCGCAACCGGCAGCTCTATGAAGTGGTCATCTTTACCGTCGATAAGAACAAGGTGACCGGTTATCTGAGCACACCGAAAACGCCTGGTCTGACGGCCGCGAGGTAGCGCGCTCGCCAAGCTTCTACGGGACCCCGCAGAGGCTAAGGCTCTAAGTGTCGCTGACAAACGAGTAGTGTGGATCAGCCTTTGTGAAGATGTCATCCGCGGAGTCTTGGCAGACGGGTTACAAGTCCTGACTGAGATGTCAAGACTCTCGCATAACTGACTATAGAGGGAAGGAAATGATGAAGCACGTAATTATAAGGGTAGCAATGATTCTTACACTGAGCGCAGTGGTAATGCTCAGCGCATGCCATAAGGCGAAGGTGGCTTCCACTCTGCCGCCACCGCCTCCACCAGCCGCTCCAACCGCTTCGCTCACAGCCAGTCCGGAGGCGCTTGAGAAGGGGCAGTCCACTACGCTGACTTGGGAAACCGCAAATGCGAACGATGTCAGCATCGATGCAACCGGGCTCACGACACAGACCCTCGGACTTCTTCAGCCTAGGGGATCACTGCAGGTAACACCGTCTGAGTCGACCACATATACTCTCTATGCCAAGGGTCCGGGAGGAAAGGAAGAGGCTTCGGCGCGAGTCACCGTGATTGTGCCGACTCCGCCAGCAGTTTCGTCGGGGCCGAGCGAGGACGAACTGTTCGCACAGAACGTGAAGGATATCTACTTCGATTTCGATAAGGCAGATATCCGCTTTGACCAGCAGAGTGCTGTCGAACGGTCTGCCGCCTTCCTAACCCAGCACCCCAAAATAAACTTCACGGTCGAGGGAAATTGTGACGAGCGTGGATCGATCGAGTACAACCTGGCATTGGGCGACATGCGCGCCAACGCCGTGAAGGAGATTTTGGTTGCCTCCGGGGTGAGCCCGGCGAATGTCAAGACACTCAGCTACGGCAAAGAAAAGCCCGTCTGCGGCGAGCACGACGAGTCGTGTTGGCAGCAGAACCGGCGCGGCCACTTCACCCGTTAAACATGGGTAACATGTGCGGAAACCTGTGACCTCGGAGAAGCCCCGGTCTGCGGTTGCGCGGATCGGGGCTTTTACGCAGAGTTGATCATCGCGTTCTGTAGCAAGGCAGTATCGTCACACTTCATTCCCGCCAATTGGGCACTGAACTCTCTCGCGCCGCTATGGGATTTCAAGAAGTAGTCGATCGTTTCTACGCGCAGCTTAATCGAAGCGATCGGCTTATTCTCATCCAGATCTTTGAAACAGAAGTATATCGGCTCGAGGATCGGCGCGGAGCAGCACGTTTTCAGTTCAGGGTATGTACGTCATGGCCTTTGCATCCTTTCGCCTTGCAGAAATGCATTTGCTGGGCCAAAAGCCTCACAGTCCTAAGCTCAATGTTTCGATGACCGCTGTCCGAACGGCTGCGAAACTCTGCCCACATTCCGGCAGGCATCCTGGAACTGGATGCCCGACCACGGGCACGGAAGCTCGTGTGAGTCTTGCAGGGGCTATGCGCTCGTTCGGCCTTGTGACCGCATTCAGGCAGTGCCCACAAGATCTCAGTGACTGGTCGAATCCTGTGTTGCCAAGTCCCTCTGGAATAATAACTTACAACTCATAAGATTGGCAGCTGGTCTGCATCTGAATGTGTGACACAAATGCTTGCGGAAAAGCTCCAGATCGATCAGCAGTCAGTCTCGAGAGGAGGCTTTACGGACAGCGTGCAAGTGGCCTTTGATTTCCTTTTCGGCTGTCAGCACCGGAGCCTAAAAGTCGAGTATTCACTATCAGAGGCCGAACCTATCGCGTTTGCTGCGACTGTGGCGCCGAGTTCAATTATTCGTTCGCGAACATGTCCATGGAACGGTTTCCGCGTGACCCTAGTGCTGACGTTCTTTCGTATCGCCTGAGACGGGAGGGCATATGACTACGTACGGAGGTGTTGAGTCTGCACGAGATCAGAAGCAGTCGGAGCAGAATTGTAAAACCGTCGGAACGAGGCCTTTGATTCCCGCAGCTCATCAGAAGATGATGTTTGAAGACAGCCTGCTTGAGGTCAGCAGCGGACTGCATAAGCGGAGGACATGGGCGACGTTTCTTTCGTTCCTGCTGGAATGTTTGCTCGTGGGTGTGTTGCTTTTGATTCCGTTGTGGTTCACTGAGGCGCTACCAAGGCAGCAATTGCTGACTTTTCTGGAAGCCCCACCGCCGCCACCACCTCCAGCGTCGCCTGCTCCATCAGCCGCTAGGGTAGTAAAGATCACGAGCGACATTGCAAATGCGCGACTTCGCACTCCCGGAAGAATCCCGGCAAAAGTTCAGATGATGAAAGAAGACGACGCGCTACCGCCTTTACCCATGACGAGTGGGGTGGTTGGCGGTGTGCCTGGCGGGATTCCAGGAGGCCAGATCGGCGGCGTGATAGGCGGAATTGTCAGTTCGACTTCCAGCCTGGCTGCCGTCCCCAACTTGCCTAGGCCAGTGTCTTTGCCACAACGTGTACGCATGTCCCAGGGCGTGAGTAAAGGCCTGCTCACCTATCGGGTTGAACCAACCTACCCGGCTGTGGCTCAGCAGGCGCGAATTCACGGAGTGGTGGTCTTAACCGCAATAATCGGCAAGGACGGCAGCATTCAGAATCTGGAAGTCGCTAGGGGCCATCCGATGCTGGCTCCAGCAGCAATCGATGCAGTGAAGCAATGGCGATATAAGCCATTTCTACTCAACGGTCAACCAGTCGAGGTAGAGACCACGGTCACGGTTACGTTTGAGTTGCGGGAGGGATGAACAGAGCGGCATTTATGTTGCGAATCACGACTGCGGAGAATGACGGGCTGACAAGATTTCGGCTGGAAGGCAAGCTGAAGGGCGATTGGGTTCGAGAACTGGAGCACTGCTGGATATCCGCCAGCAATGGCGATCCCGAGAGACAGTTTTCCATTGAGCTCAGTAACGTGGACTTTGTTGACGAGAGTGGTAGGGCTCTGCTCGGCCGCATGGTTTCTCATGGAGCAAGATTGGAGGCACAGAGTAATTTGATGATGTCCTTACCCGTTGAAGAAATCGTGCACGGTCCCTCTGCTCAAGAGAAGCGTCGACGCAGATAATGGTCCAACAGATGGGGAGTGTCAAACAGCGCGCCTTGCACTACCAAGGTTACGCGTCGAAGCACTTGGGTCAGGAGAACTGCAGCGTTAACGAGAGTGGATAGTGATCGGATGCGCCAATTGAATTGTGGACCTGTAGGAATCGTGGAGTAATGTTCCCTCGGATCAGAACCCAGTCGATGGCCTTTCGGACGCCAAACAAGCTTGGAACAATCGTCGGCAGGCCAATCTCCGCAAAGGGATTCTCGAAGCCCGCCTCCTGAAGAACAGTTCTTTCCGTTGAGCCGGTGACACCAAAATTGAAGTCACCTGCCGCAAGGACTATGACATCGAGACCGTATTGACGGGTATCATCCAACAACTCGGCGAGCTGACTGCGCCGATGTTCATCACCGTTGCGGCTTTCGAGATGCAGGTTGTAAACGAACAGGCTGCGATTCCCGACGGCCACTCGGGTTACTAATGCCATTCGCCCGCCGACTCTTCGCTGAAAGACAGCTAAAGGAGGTATCCACCAATACGGATTCCAGAATCTCGATTGCCTGCGGAACCGTAGGATACGGGCCGCGGAGAGCGGCCATCGCGAAAGAGTGGCTTGTCCGTGATAAGCCGGCGACGCGTGGGAACCTTGCCCTAGCTCCTGGAACTCGATGCCAAAGGCGTAGTTCATTCCTAGGGTCTGGGCGAGCTCCTTTGCGACATTGCGATACGCCGTCCGCCGGTTGTTGCGGTCGGATTCCTGCAGAAGAATCAGATCTGCATTTGCACGGATTAGGAATTCGCTTATCTCGTGGATTCTTGACCCGCGCGCGATGTTCCAACTCACCACGTGAAGCTCTTCCGGTTGCGCCGACACGGCAGTCAGCGGTGCAAATGTCCCTGTTTCAAGGCACTCGATCGACATTGTTAAGAGTCCAAAGTGTTTTGGGTAGCTCAGTCTCCCGTTGCGCTGAGCGCGGCAGGACTTGCTGCGGGTGCAGGCGACCGCTTGTTTCGGGAAAATGTAACAACCGAATAGAGCGCAATTAGCCACACGATGTTCGCACCAACTGCAGTCCCAACGAAAACAAAATTAGTCATATTCACAATCGCGAAGAAAAAGAGAGCGTATGGAAAGAAGCAGCGGCGTATCACGAACTCGCAGTGGCGCCCCAGATAGAGCAGGGGATTCGAGGGCCGGCCATCAGCTTTCTTCTGCCATATGGCGAGGAATTTCTCCGGATGTGCTCCAGAGAGGCGTTGCCGGGTGAAGCTGACGACAAGAAAACTCATGATGGCTCCGAAACAAAGAACTCCGCCCCAGGCAAGATAGCTCCTATTCCCGGAACTTCTCGTTAGTCCCAGTGCCATGCCGCCAAATACAAACAAGTAATAAAGGTAATCGCAGACAGTCTCCAGCCAGCAGCCGAACTTCGTCGATTGCAGCTTCAGACGTGCGACCTCGCCATCGCAGCCATCGAGGATACTTGCAGCCACCGAAAGAGCAGCTCCTCCGAGAAAGCTCCAATATCCACCCCGAGCGAAGAAGACTCCAGAAGCGAAGCTGACCCCAAGCACAAACAGAGAAATCATATTCGGTGTAATGGGAAACTTGATGAGCTGGCGGCTGATCGGAATCGAGATCCTCCGGTTGTTGCGGGCGAATAGTCCATCCGTCGGCTTAACCAGCCAGGTGTCGAGCTTTCGCTCAGCCTCAGTCAGATCTTCCCGGGTGAATACGGCGTGCCACGAACTCGTAGGTACTTTCTGCACTTCGACCGAGCCGTAGCACTGCATCCATTCATGCAAGGCCGACAAGGTCTGTAGAGGTACTCTGTATTCATTGCCAAGGACCACGGTCTGAGATTGCGAAAGGACATAGACGCCGACCAGTCTGTTGGACGTCTGCAACGCGAGTCCGCCATCTCCCCTCCATTCGGCTGCACTCTGCAACAGCCGAGGCTGATACGCTCGATCTCCCAACAGCAGCATCACGCGTTCTGTGGTGGCGGTCACTTGGCCGACGAGAGAGCAAAGATTCACTTCCGAACCAAACTCTCGCCATTCGACAGATGAGGGCATGCGTCCACTTTGAAGCAAGGTGAGTTTGATCTTTTGCGCGTTCCTTGGGGGTACACAAACGATGATGCGGTCGGCCCCATTGGCATGAACGGTCAAGATCGTTCGCAGCAGCACCGGGAGTGTCCCGACTCGAGCCAGCGATGAGCAAAATCCCGCTGGGTTTCGCTCGCAATTGGCGAGGATGATTGCTGTTTGAGAGTGTTTCTGCTGCGTCGAAGTCATCTGTTTCTCCTTGGCGTCGTCTTCACCTCCGTCGTCCAACGTCGCGTTCGACTCCAGATCAGTTTTGTTTTGCGGACTCAGCCTTTTCATCAGGATCAGGCACACTGCACCAATGCCTGCCCAGAAGATGGCACGCGCACGGCGGCACAAAGCTAACGTCAGACCGGATGGGACGGTTATGCCGAAGATCTTTGTGATAAGCATATTCCCAGCTTCGTACGTGCCGACATTGCCAGGATTGAGCGCGCCTACGAGATTGATGACCTTAGTGAAGCCCTCCAGCACGAACGCGCCCAGCAAAGCAATTTTGATACCCATGAAGTGCAGGATGATGTAAACCTCAAGGATTGCCAAAGCGTGACAGACCAAATTGAGGGCAAGGCTTCCCCAGAAGGCGGCAGGTGCTTCACGATGAAAGGTCAGGAGACTGTTTTCGGCTGAGTCGATAACTGCCTGCTTGCTACCAATCCACTTCTGCAATCGAGGCAGTCGACCGACCGCTCTCGCAGTGTTACTCACAAACTGCCAGCGCCTTCCGAACGCAACCCCGACCAGAACCATGAACGCGAGCGTACCC
>Ga0335070_10003497_pt1 | contig 18364 bp, 16 predicted proteins | sample Lox_Sample_13_FD_206722 | JGI IMG/M metagenome (GOLD analysis project Ga0335070, IMG submission 206722) | Soil microbial communities from Loxahatchee National Wildlife Refuge, Florida, United States - Lox_Sample_1.3 | ecosystem: Environmental > Terrestrial > Soil > Wetlands | place: USA...
TCGAGTGCGAAGAGGCGGCCGTCCGTTGTCGTAATAAAGGGATTGATTTCGACCAGCGAAGCGTCGGTATCGAGGAATGCGCGATAGAGGCTGGTGAGAAATTTCACCGCGGGATTGACTTGCGCGCCGCTTAGTCCGAGCGAAAATGCGATCTTGCGGGCCTGAAACGCTTCGAGACCCATACCGGGATCGATGTATTGCTTGAGAATCGCTTCGGGACGCTCCGCGGCAACCTGCTCGATCTCCATGCCACCGGCGGCGGACGCCATAAAAACGGGCTTGCCTTCGCCACGATCGATCAGAATGCCCAAATAAAGTTCTTTCTCGATGGGCAGGGTCTCTTCGATCAGCAGGCGGCGCACGACGCGGCCTTCGGGGCCGGTCTGGTGCGTAATGAGCGTCATGCCCAACATCTTCGCGGCAAGGTCGCTTGCTTCGGCAACGGACTTTGCGATTTTTACGCCGCCGCCTTTGCCGCGGCCGCCGGCATGAATCTGCGCCTTCACGACCACCCCGCTCGCACCTGAGTCGAACAGTTCCTTGGCGGCTGCTTCGGCCTGTTCGCGGCTCAAAGCCACGGAACCGCGAGGCACGGTGACGCCAAACTTCTTCAGGATTGCCTTGCCCTGGTACTCATGAATTTTCATAATGATTCCACTTCGTCGCAGGTCGTCCGTCGTTGGTCGTTCGCAATTGCTAGCTGCGGCAACGCCGCTGAGATCGTAAAGACCGGCCCGGCTTGCGGCTTCTGACATCGTGCAGCAAACTCACGATTCTATAGGACATAAGCGAATCGGCCAAGCATACGCACAGCGCTGTGTGAGGAAGATCACCTCGCATCGCATTGAAATCTGCAACTTCTGCGGCCTTCGCATCGTCTGATAATTCACATGAAACTGGTCTCTGTGAACGTCGGCCTTCCGCGTCTGCTGAAATGGAGAGGCGCGACATTTGAGACGGGCATTTTCAAGCACCCAGTCTCAGGACGAATTCAGCTCCGCCAGACGAACCTCGACGGCGACCGGCAAGCCGATCTCACGGTCCATGGCGGAGTCGACAAAGCAGTCTACGGATATCCCGCGGAACATTATCCGTATTGGCAGAAGGAGTTGCCGGAGGTCGAACTACCGTGGGGCGCATTCGGGGAGAACTTCACGACTTCCGGTTTACTCGAAAGCGATGCCTGCGTAGGCGACCGGTATCAGATCGGCTCAGCAGTAGTTGTCATCACCACGCCTCGGCTTCCGTGCTTCAAGCTTGCGGCCAAGTTCGACCGCGACGACATGATTCAAAGATTTCTGCATAGCGGACGCAGCGGCTACTACTTCTCCGTTGCCCACGAAGGAGAGGCCGCCGCCGGAGATGAGTTCAGACTCATGACGAGGCTGGACCCCGCCCTGACGATTGCTGAAATGGCCGATCTTTACACATCGGCCTCGCCGGATCTTGAGGTGCTGGAACGAGCGCTGCGAGTACCGTCCCTGTCGCCGGGCTGGCGTGAACGCTTCCAGGCCCGTCTGGCCGTTGCGCTCGGAACAATCGAGGCGGTTTGAAAGCATGCCCCGTCTACGGTAGTTTGGAATCGCTGGGATGATCGCAGACGCTCTCCATTGCGTGGCCACTCACCGACAATCGCTCACTCGCGGGGAAGCGTGCGCGGTGATGACCGAGATTCTCGGCGGACAGTGCTCTGAAGCGCAGATTGCCGCCTTACTGGTGGCGTTGCACATGAAGGGCGAAACCGTCGAAGAAATTGTGGGATTCGCGGAAGCGATCCGCGCGGCAGCGACTCCGCTTCCGTTGCACGCGAACTCGGTGCTCGATGCAAGTGGCACCGGACGTGACGCGCTGGTTGACACATGCGGCACGGGCGGAGACGCCAGCGGCACGTTTAACATTTCGACGGCGACCGCTCTGGTCGCAGCCGCGGCCGGGGTGAGGGTTGCGAAGCACGGCGGACGAAGTATCACCTCGAAGTGCGGTTCCGCCGATGTGATGGAAGCACTCGGCGTAAAGATTGAATTGCCGCCAGAAGCTGTCGCGCGCTGTCTCGAGCAGGTCGGGATCGCTTTTCTATACGCGCCGGCGATGCACTCGGCGATGAAGCATGTGCATCCGGTGCGGCGTGAGTTGCGGCTGCGCACGGTGTTCAACCTGCTCGGACCTTTGACGAATCCGGCGCGGGCGACATGCCAGGTAGTCGGAGTGTACTCGGCGGACCTGGTCGAAAAACTGGCGGAAGCGTTGAGCATGCTGGGGCTGCATCGGGCGCTGGTGGTGCACGGAAGTGATGGGCTGGACGAGATTACGATCACCGGCCCAACCCGGATCGGCGAAGTGCGCGAAGGGCGGGTGCGGACGTATGAGGTGGCGCCCGAGGACTTTGGCTTGGAGCGCGCGGGAATCGATCGGATTGCGGGGGGCGATGCCGCGGCCAACGCGGCCCTCATCCGCGAGGTGCTTAGCGGGGAGAGGTCTCCGAGACGGGACGTTGTTCTGCTGAATGCCGCCGCCGCGCTGGTGGCCGCGGGCCGTGCCGATCACCTGGACGACGCGGTGCCCATCGCAGCAAAGGCCATTGACTCGGGGGCGGCGATGAAGAAGTTAGAGCTACTGGTTGACTTTACGAGTAAGTAGAATAAGTAGAAGTGGAATTTAATATCTACCTGGCTTCTCTCTTTAGCCTTTCAATCTGAGCAAGATGGTTCGCGCCGTGAACGCCGATTCTTCGGACGATTTCGGCGACATCCATGCCGCGCTGCATTTCAGGATGATAGGCGGATTTCGAAAGATCTTCCGGTTTCAGCGCGCGCAGCAGTCGCAGGTTGTGAAGCCGCGCGATCCCGTAAAATGCAACGAGCTGGCTGGGCGGAGACGACAGATAGTTCAGATTGCTAGCCCATGCGTCCTGATCGAGCGGCGCGATGACTGGCTTGGTATCGGCGAGCATCTGGCGCGCGCGGTATCCGAGGACGATTTCCATGTCGGCCAAGTGTCCCAGGATTTCCAGCACACACCATTGGTTTGGCGCGGGCTTGTAGCGCAGCACCTGGTCTGAGAGTCCGGAGACCGCTGCGGCAATTTCTTTGGGACTTCTCTCGGCTGCGTCGAGAAACTTCTTGAGCTCTTCCGCGGTCATGACACCTCATTTCACTTCCACGCGATCCATGTATTGGGCGATCTGGACGTTCCATCCGAGCTCCTTGCGCATGATGTCGCGCAGTTGTGACGAAGCGGTCGGTTCGCCGTGCACAAGGTAAGTCACGCCGGGCTTGCTGGTGAAGGTGTGCAGCCACTCCAGCAATTCGGGAGGGTCGGCATGATCGCTGAACTGTTCGAGAGCAGCCACTTGCGCGCGGATGGGCACGAAGTCGCCGAAGATTTTTACCTCGGGTGCACCGCTTTTGATGGTGAAGCCGCGCGTGCCAGGGGCCTGGAATCCGATAAAGAGCACGAGATTTTTGGGATCGGGCAGGCGCTGCGCGAGGTGATGGAGAATTCGTCCGCCGGTGACCATACCGCTGGATGAGATGATGATCGACGGGAAGTGGCTCTCGTTGATCTTCTTCGATTGCTCGGGCGTTTGGGCAAAAGTGAAGCCCGGCCAATCGACGGGCGAACCGTACTTCCTGATCAGATCCGCGGATTGCTGGGTGAATTCGCCGCTGTATTTCAGAAAGATATTGACCGCCTTGATTGCCATCGGGCTATCGCAATAAACGGGGGTGCGCGGGAACTGGCCAGATTCCATCAGTTCCTTGAGGATGAAGAGGAATTTCTGTGTGCGTTCCACGGCGAACGCCGGAACAATGACGCTGCCGCCGCGCTGAACGGTCTCGCGAATCAGGCGCGCGAGTTCGGGGCGCGGATCGGTATGCGGATGCTCACGATTGCCGTAGGTTGACTCCATGACCAGCACATCGGCGGTCTCTCCCTCCTGCGGACCGGAGTGCACGACCTTACCGGGCGCGATCTGGCTGTCGCGAACGCGCCCGATGTCGCCAGTAAACAGCAGCCGGCGGCCCACACCATTGGTTTGCAGCGTTATCTCCGCCATGGTCGAACCGAGGATGTGAGCCGCGGGCACGAATCGGAAGGAAAGTTCCCTGGAAAGCTGGACGGTTTCGCCGGTCGCGACCGACTTGAAGTATTGAAGGCAGTCTTGCGCCTCCTCCATCGTGTAGAGCGGGAGTGCGGGATCGTGCTTCGAAGCTTTTTTCTTGTTGTAAAACTCGGCGTCTTCTTCCTGCAGGTGGCCGGAGTCTGGCAGCACGACGGAGCAGAGATCGATGGTCGGGGCGGTCGCGTAGATCGGGCCGCGGAAGCCTTCTTTGACGAGACGAGGGATCCATCCGCAATGGTCGAGGTGGGCGTGGGTCAGGATGACGGCATCGATTTCGCGCGCGGGAACGGGCGTGTCCTGCCAATTACGCTCGCGCCATTCCTTCTGCCCTTGAAAGAGGCCGCAGTCGATCAGGACCTGGAAGCCTGGCTTACCGCTGGAATCGTACGTGGTGTTGATGAGGTGTTTCGAGCCGGTCACCGTACCAGCCGCGCCGAGGAACTGGATGTAGGCCAAGCTTTCTCCTAACGGGGGACGAGGAAAATTTAACACCAGTGAGCAGTAGCCGGTAGTCAGTTCTCAGTTCTGGCTGAAGAATGGAAATCGGAGTGTATGTTTTGTGTAACTTGGATTTCTGCACTGATTGCCTATCTCCACGCTTTCACCTGTGACCACCGACCCGGACCTCTTAATCTCTGCCTTCTTACCTTTCGACGATGCGGAAGGCGTTGTTGCCCATTTCGGTCTCGGGGACGCTGCCATCGTTGATGATGACTTCAAGGGGAGCGCCGGGAAGCTCGATTCGGGTTGTGGCGGTCGATTTCGCGCGAATTTCGATACGGCGCGTGATCTCGCCATCATCGAAGCGCACCGTGTAGGGAACTTCAGCGCCCGCGCTCCCGAGATTTTCGAAGGTAACGGTGATGATCTGCGTGCCATTTTCATTTTTCCAGGGATGCACCGACTGCACGTGAAGGTCGGGCAGGCCGCGATCATGGTAGACCCAGTCGTCGAAGAACCAACCGAGATCGCGCTTCGAGGCCGCGGTCAGCAGTTGTTCCATGTACTTCGGGTCTTTGTCATCGGCGGGGCGGTAGTTGTGGATTGCCTGTTTGAGCGAGGCTTCGCCGATCATGTCGCGCAACATCCACCAGACGTAGGCCGCTTTGCTGCGGTAATAGATTTCGTCGAACGTGGCAGAGAGGGGCTCGCCGGGATTCTTCTGCGGCGCGCCGGCGACTGCCTTTTCCGGATCGACGAACGCGGCGCGGTGAACGCCGAGAAGCATGAGCGCGGCCTGGCGGCCATCCTGCTTCTCACGATAAACGGCTTCGGCGAAGTGAGCGAGGCCCTCATAGATCCAGGGGCGCGGAGATAAGAATGCGGAGTGCACCAGTTCGTGGGTCAGGTTGATCTGGGCGAGCTTTGGATCCACGACCTCCATCGAGGTAAGCAACAGCATTCCACTTTCGAAAGGAGCGGCGTGAGGATCGGCGAGATCAGCTATCGCGATGGGAGTGGTTGGCGAGCCAAACCACTCGGTAACGAACTTGGCAGAGGGAGACGCCGCGATCAGATAAGTTGTCGCTCCGCTATCGTGGTTATCCAAGGAATGGACGGTCACGAGTGGGGAGCCGCCGGCAGTTTGTTTCTTGAATTTCGCGAACGCGAAAGTTGGAGCGTCGATCCCGGCCGGCTCGAAGCGATGAAGCACGCAAAGAAATTTCTGCTGTGGGTGGTGATCGGATCCACCCCCCGAGCCGCCTCGGACACCGGGACTGCGATCGCCCATGAGCACAGCATCGGGAGGTGTCTGATCGTCAGAAGAGCAAGCGCTTATATTCATCTCGCTCGACGCTTCCCTTCTCTTCCATCGGTTCGCCACCTGGAACATGCTGTTGCCTTCGGTGAAATCGGCGGACTCGGTACTAATCGGATACCAAGCGACGTATCCCACGCCGCGCACGGCGGTGAATGAGGGGGTGATTTGATCCCAACTGGCGTGCCGGGCGATCACTTCGGGAACTCCGATCTGGGTAAGGCGCGTAGAGTCGAGCGGGATCGTGCCCTCGTAGGCAACTTCGAGTTCAATGGAATCTTCGGGCTTTACTTGGGCGGGCAAAGTGATGATGGCTTCGGAAAGGGCGCCGGTGTGATCGATGTCGGATGCGAACGGCTGCGAGACAAACTGCAGAGTCTTGCCGTCCGCCTGGATGGAGCGCCAGCCGAGCGAGGAGGAAATCTGCAGGACGGCGATTTTTTGCGGCTGCGCGGAGTCGTTGCGCAAGGTGATCTTGCCGCGCGCGCCGAGGCGGCTCTGCTCCGGCTCAAGCTGAATTTGAAGATCGTATTTCGTGAAGGTGAAGGCTTCGCGGTCGAGCGCGAACGCGGAAAGACTCATGCCGCACAGGACCCAAAGGACACAAAAGACCTTCATGATGGTTTCGATGCGCCCTGGCGCCGCTGGCGCACGACTTCGTACAAAACAATTCCGGCGGCCACCGAAACATTAAGGGATGGCACTTGGCCAAGCATGGGGATTGAGACCAGGAAATCGCAGTGTCGCCGCACGAGGTCGTGCAATCCCTTGCCCTCCGCGCCAAGGACAACCGCGCAGTGCATTTTGTAATCGAGTTCGTCGTAAGTCTGCTTGCCGCGCTCGTCCAGGCCCACAATCCACAAGTCTTTCGATTTGAGATCTTCTAGAGCGCGCGAAATATTCGTGACCTTTGCCACCGGAAGATGCTCGCTTGCTCCCGCAGAGGCCTTCGCCACAGCGCCGGTCACGCTGGCAGCGCGCCGCTCGGGGATCACGACTCCGTCGGCGCCGGCGGCATCCGCTGTGCGGAGAATCGCGCCGAGATTGTGCGGGTCTTCAACGCCATCGAGCACCACGATCAGAGAGTGCTCGCCACGGCGCGCGGCCACGAGGTCGTCGAGGTCGCTGTATTGTTTGGCGGACGTGACGGCGACCACACCCTGGTGGGCAGCATTCACCGCCATGCGATCAAGTTCCACGCGCGACAGGACGCGAATGGGAACCCCGATCTTCCGGCACTCCTCAATGATGCGCTGCAGGCGAATGTCGTGCCGCTCCTTGGCGACTCCGACCCATTGAAACGCGCCGCCGCGCGCCTTCAGTGCCTCGGTGACCGTGTTGATTCCGTAGAGAACGTTCATAGGCAGCGGAATCAGTTTATCGCGTCGAGTCATCGAATACGGGTTGCGAAGAGCGGAGGACGAGGGCGGCCTTCGGGGTCCCCAGGCGCTACGCTCGGTACTCGCGAGACGGTTTCTGAATTCCGGATGTAGACTGAAGGGTTTGGAGGGCGGTTTTGGACAACGTATATATCGTCTCGGCGGTGCGAACGCCGATCGGCAAGTTCGGCGGCTCGCTCGCCTCGCAGACTGCCGCAGATATGGGAGTGGTGGCCGCCAAGGCCGCAATGGAGCGGGCCGGAGTGCAGCCGCAGCAGATCGAGGAGACCATCTTCGGCAACGGGCGACAAGCCGGGGGAGGGCCCAATCCGGCGCGGCAGATTTCGGTGCGGAGCGGCGTCCCACAGGAAGTGCCCGCCTACACCATCAACAAGGCGTGCGCCTCGGGAATGAAGTCGATGGTGCTGGGATACCAGGAGATCGCAACCGGAAATCTTGATTGCGTATTGGCCGGCGGGACGGAGTCGATGTCGCGCCTTCCCTACTATCTGGATGGCGCGCGCTGGGGTTACCGCATGGGCCATCAGGAGTTGGTCGACGGCATGTACCGCGACGGATTCTTCTGCCCGCTGGCGAAGATGGTGATGGGCGAGACCGCCGAGGTGCTCGGAGAGCAATACCAGATCACGCGCGAGGAGCAGGATCAGTTTGCGCTGTGCTCGCAAAAGCGCGCGGCAGCGGCGCAATCGAGCGGCCGCTTCGATGCCGAAATAGTTCCGGTGACGATCGAAGGCAAGAAGGGCGCGACGGTGTTCTCGCGCGATGAGCACCTGTTCGCCGATGCGACGATCGAGAAGATGGCCAGGCTCGCGCCGGTGTTCTCGAAAACGGGCACGATCACGGCCGGAAATTCCTCGGGGATAACGGATGCGGCCGCGGCGGTGGTGCTGGCGAGCGAAAAGTTCGTCACGGCGAACAACCTGAAGCCGCTCGCGCGGATCATGGCGGCAACATCGGCGGGAGTCGATCCGCGTGTAATGGGAATCGGGCCGGTTCCGGCGATTCGCAAATTGGAAAAGAAGTACGGCCTGAAGCTCGCCGACTTTGACCTTGTGGAATTGAACGAAGCCTTTGCGGCTCAGGTCCTGGCGTGCGACCGCGATCTGCATTTTGATCGTGACAAGTTGAATGTTAACGGAGGAGCAATCGCTCTGGGGCATCCAATCGGCTGCACCGGAACACGCATCACGGTCACACTGCTGCACGAGATGTTGAAACGGAAATCGCGACTAGGCTTGGCCACGCTGTGCGTTAGCGGCGGCATGGGAATGGCGCTCGCGATCGAAAATGCCTCCTGATTGCAGCAGTCCTGAGTTCAGCCTCGCCATTCCCGCGCGTTATACTCAGGTACAGCATGGATTTCTGCGAGGCGGGAACTATGTCTCTTTCTGCGGTGATCGTCGACGACGAACAACTGGCGCGCGACGAACTGGCCTTCCTGTTGAAGCATGCGGGGGATGTCAACGTGGTGGCGCAGGGGAAGAACGGGCTGGAAGCCGTGAACCTGATTCGGGAACACAATCCGGACCTCGTCTTTCTCGACGTGCAGATGCCGGGGCTGGATGGGTTCGGAGTAATCAAGAAGTTACTCGACCGCAAGGTGCCGCTTCCGAAGATCGTATTTGCGACGGCCTTCGATCAATACGCGGTGAAGGCGTTCGAAGTAAATGCGGTCGACTACATCCTGAAGCCCTTCGACAAGAAGCGAGTGGCGCAGTCGATTGATAAGGCGCGCGCCAAGATTGAAGCGGGAGCCGGACCGGAAGAAAAACTCGACACACTGGTTCGAATGCTCGAATCGCAAAAGCCGCAGACCGCCAAAATTCTGATCAAGGCCGCAGGCCGGCTCATGCTGACCGATCAGAAAGACATCTGCTTCGCCACAATCGAAGACGGCGTGATCACGGTCACCACCAGCGGGCATGCGGGGATGGAAGGCCAGTCGAACTGCCGGACGCTGGAAGAATTGAATGATTCACTGGATGGGCAACTGTTCTGGCGGGCACACAGATCGTTCCTGGTAAACATCAATCACATCCGCGAAGTCGTGCCATGGTTCAAGAGTTCCTACCAGCTACGGATGGACGATAAGAAGCAGACCGAGATCCCGGTGAGCCGGGCCCAGACCCGTCGACTGCGGGAACTATTCAACCTGTAAAAAAAGGGGGCGGTCGTCAAGGCCTCTGAGCGCCCGCCCGGGGAGGAATGTTCAGGACACAATTGCCTGCAAGGCGATTCTGTCGGGAATCACCAGAGTTGAGCCCTCCAGACGAATCAATTCCCGCCGCTTCATCTCACTCAGCAAACGAGTGACAGTCTCTCTCGACGACCCGATCATCTGGGCCATCTCTTCGTGGGTGAAGTTGGAAGCAAGACGCACGTCGTGATTTCCACTTTCGTCCGCAACCCAGGAAAGCAACAAGCGCGCCAGTTTTTCAGTGGAACTGCGCGCGAGTAAGAGATCGTGCACGTCCATGAAGGTGCCTTGCACCTCGCGACCCAGTTCCATGCCGGCATTCAGGGCAGCGGAGCTATCTTTCAAAATTTTCAGGAAGCTTTCGGTATCGACAAACTTAATCTGGCAGGGCCCGAGAGTCGTCACGGTAACCGGGGAAGGGCGGCCCGACACGGCCGCGCTCAAGCCGAGCACGGTCCCTGCGAGAGCAATCTTCAGGATGACAGTTTTTCCGTCGCGGGCGACCATCGAGAGCTTGGCGCGCCCGGAGCAGAGGATGAACACGCCCGGAGGCAACTGGCCCTCCCCTAACAGGACCGCGTCGCCCGGAAACAAGCTGGTGTGACCGATTTCGTTAAAACGTTCGAGGGCGTCGGGTGGAAGGTGACAGAAATCGGAGGCGCGCCGCAGAGGACAGATGACACAGTTATCCTCAAAAGCAAAACGATGGTTTGCGTTCATTGGGTTTCCAAACCCGCCTGAAGTCCAAGGGGGGAAAGCTTCAGGCGGGCGATTTGGGCCTATCTTATGAATACAAGGAGCATGCACATGCAGTACCAATGCGGTCAGGCGTAAGTCATTGCTGATCATTGGTTTGTGGCTGAGATGGAAGCGTAAGGACGTGATATCTGCCGGAAGCTCGGCAGTTACGCCCACGGTCCGGCACAATTACTAACTGAGGTAGTCGAGGCGCGAGATTCCCAGCTTCTGCATTTTGTATTGCAACGTGGTCCGTTTCAGGCCCAAGCGTGCTGCGGCGCCGGAAGGTCCCGAAAGCAATCCGCGGCTCTGGCGTAATACTTCGATGATGTGCTCACGCTCCTTCCCGCGCAGAGTGGTGTCAGCATGGACGACCGACTCGGCGGAGTATTCGCGCAATTCCCCAAGGGGGGCACGGAGCACGTTGTCGTTGGAAAGGATGACCGATCGTTCGATGAAGTTTTCGAGCTCACGGATGTTACCCGGCCAACTCCAATGGAGCATCGCTTCAACAACTTCATCGGGAATGATCTCGATCCGCTTGTTGAGCCGGGCGGAGCAACGCTCCACGAAATGGCGGACGAGGAGGGGGATGTCTTCGCGGCGATCGCGCAAGGGCGGGACATGCAAGGGAAAAACATGCAGGCGGTAAAACAGATCGCGCCGGAACTCATTTTGTTCCACCGCGCGCCCGAGGTCGCGATTGGTGGCGGCGATCAGGCGGACATCGACGCGAATGGTACGGGTTCCGCCGAGGCGCTCGAATTCGTGATCCTGCAGGACGCGAAGCAGCTTGGGCTGCAGTTCGAGCGGGATCTCTCCGATTTCGTCGAGAAACAGAGTGCCTTTGTCCGCGAGTTCCAGCCGGCCGACTTTCTGGCTCACCGCCCCGGTAAATGCGCCTTTTTCATGTCCAAACAATTCGCTTTCAACCAGGCCGGTGGGAATGGCCGCGCAATTCAGCTTGATGAAGCTGGCATCGCGACGACTGCTCATGTTGTGAATCGCATGAGCAACGCGCTCTTTCCCGGTGCCGGTTTCGCCCGTAATGAGGACGGTGGAATTGGTATTGGCAACGATCGAAGCGTGTTCCATGACGCGCTTCAAGGATGGGCTGTTGCCGATCATCTCGGCTCGGAATCGATCGGCACGAGCTTCGCTCTCGAGATAGCGTCTTTCGCCAGCGAGGCGCTCCTTCAGTTCGGCGACCTCGTGATAGGCGCGCGAGTTCTCGAAGGTGCTGGCAATCTGGTTAGCCACCTGTTGCAGATAGCCGGTCTGATCGGCAGTGAATACGTTCTCTCTGGTGCTGCCAACATTGAGCGATCCCCACACCTGCGCGGTCGAAACCAACGGGATGATACAGAGCGACTGGATCCCAGCTTCGCGGATGGCGCGAGCAAGCGGTGTGCCCACGGATTCGAGGTCCGCGGGACCGAAAACGGTCATGGTACGGCTCTGGATGGCGCGTGCTGAAAGCGCCTGAGAGAGAGGAACCCGCAAACCGCCCACCTGCAATTTCTCCCACGCACGGATATCGATGGCAAACATTCGAAGGTTGGCGCCGTCTTCCTCCAGAAGGGCGAGCACGGCGTGATCGTATTGAATGACGCGGCGCAGGTTCTCGAGAACGGCGGGGATCAGGCGGTCGAACTCTATCTTCGCACTCAATTCGTTGCAAATGGTGATGAGGCTCTGGAGGCGTTCTTCCCGTTCGAGGGAGGCATGGTGCATCGCCTGGTTTTCGAGAGCAAAAGCGGCGACCTGGGCGATCCGCGAGAGCAGTCCAATTTCCTGCGAGGTGAGAATCCGCGGGCCAGACTGGCCCAGTCCGAGCGTACCGTAGCGGTTCGTGTCCGTACTCATGGGCAGCATGGTGTAGGAACGAACGCCATGCGTCTTCAGGATGGGGACACAGAGTTGAGGAAGCTGCTCGCGATCGATATCGGAGATCGCAATTGGCTCCTGTGCGGACCAAACTTGTCCGGAGATGCTGTCTTCGATGGCAAACGGACCAAACTGGCCAATCTCGCGATTCTGCGTCCAGAAATGGGTGAGCATGCGGTTCTGGTCGGGATCGTAGATCGAGAAGTTGACGATCTCGCATCCAGTCAGTTGTTGAAGGTAAGGCGCCAGTTGATGGAAAAGGTCCGACTGGCTGCGAGAGCGAACGGCGAGGCTGGCGATTTCAAGAATCGTCTCAGGAGCAGCGGAGGATGGAGAAGGCAACAGCATCTTGCCGGTGTCCTGTTGGGCAAAAGGCTGTTCGCGGCCCGGCGTCTCTGATTCCATGGACACAACCTCACGTACGCACCGCATTGCAGCGGCGTCTTTGTGACCTTTAAACCAGAAGCGGGGGTGCCCACCCGTGCAGTACGGGCAGACTTACTTCTTTCCCAAGCAAGCGCTGAATCGCAGTGTTGGTCTCCATGCGTAGTGGAAACCCCTCGAATTCTCCCAGAACGGGAGTCCCCCTCAAGTCTGCGACTCGTTCCTCGGATCGTTAACAGTTCCAAGGAAGAAACCATGTTACCCATTTGGGAAGCAGAATCAAGCAATATGTTACAGTTTTTGTAACAAATACTATTTCGGATTTCGTAAATGGCACGCGGGTGGGAAAGCAAGTCGGTTGAGCAACAACAAGAAGAGAAGACAGCGGAACGTGACAACTCGAAAGCTCGTCTCTCACCCGAGCAAAAAGAACGAGAACGGAAAATTCGTGGGCTCGAGCTCTCGCGCCAGCGGCTCAGGCAGCAACTCGAGGCGACACAAAAGCCGCTTCATCGCGAAATGCTGCAAAAGGCCCTGGCGGAGATTGAGCAGCAAATTGCCTCTTATCAGTAGGATGCCGTCGAGACCGACGGTCCTGCAATGATTTCCGTTGATAGCCACTATAACGAAAACCGGGTTGGGTTCCCGGCTGCGTAACGTATAATGGGCGTGTTCATGAAGGCTTACGTCTACGTTTCTCTCAAGAAGAGCGTTCTGGATCCCCAGGGAAAGACCATCCAAGGCGCCCTGAACAAGATGGGGTACAAGGGGTTGCAGGACGTCCGCCAGGGTAAGTATTTCGAGATCACACTGAATGGCGGCCTCACGAAGAACGACGCGCAGGCAGAGGTGGAGCGCATTGCCCGCGAAGTTCTGACTAACCCTGTCATAGAGGAGTTTCGTTTCTCCCTCGAAGAGTAAGTGTCTGATTAGTAGCCACAGACGGGCGATTCCCCCACCGATCAATCGAAGGAGCTCATAAGACCATGTGCGGCATTGTGGGATATGTGGGGAAGAAGCAAGTGGTGCCCGTCATCATCGAGGGCCTGAAGAAACTGGAGTACCGCGGTTATGACTCGGCAGGAATCGCGGTGGCGGGAAATGGGGAAGGTCTTCAAATCCGGCGCGCCGAAGGTAAACTCCGCAATCTCGAAGAAGCGATCCGCGTAAAGCCGCTCGATGGAACGTACGGAATCGGGCACACGCGCTGGGCCACGCACGGACGTCCCACGGAAGAAAACGCGCATCCGCACCGCGACTGCACAGGCAAGATCGTGGTCGTGCACAACGGGATTGTCGAGAACTACCTGTCGCTCAAGAAGAAGTTGATGGACGAAGGCCATAAGTTCACGACGGAGACCGACACTGAAATCATCGCGCATCTGATCGAGCGCTATTACCTGAAAAGCGGGAATGGCCACCGGCCATCGCTCGAGGAAGCGGTGCGCCAATCCGTGAAGGAACTGACAGGAGTCTTCGCGCTGGTCGTGATTTCTACCGACGAACCGAACAAGATTCTGGCGGCGCGCAATGGGCCACCGGTGGTGATCGGTCTGGGTAAAGACGAATATTTTGTGGCATCGGACGTTCCGGCGCTTCTGAACCACACGCGCGATCTATTCTTCCTGGCCGACGGCGATCTTGCTGTCGTCACGCGGGAGGGCGTGCAGGTCACCGATTTCGACGGCAAGCCGATGGAGCGCAAGGTTCAGCATGTGACCTGGGACCCGATCATGGCGGAAAAGGGCGGGTTCAAGCACTTCATGCTCAAGGAAATCTACGAGCAGCCGCGCACCGTCCGCGATACCACGCTGGGCCGCATTTCACAACAGACGGGACACGTCTTCCTGGATGAAATGCAAGTGAGCGAAGCCGAATTCAAGGCGCTGAAAAAGGTCAACATCGCGGCTTGCGGAACGAGTTGGCACGCAGGGCTTGCCGGCAAGTTCATGATCGAAAACCTGGCGCGGGTGCCTGTCGAAGTGGACTACGCAAGCGAGTGGCGGTATCGCGACCCGATCATGGCGCCCGACACGATCACCATGCTGATCTCGCAATCGGGCGAGACCGCCGACACGATCGCCGCGCAGCGCGAAGCGAAAGCCAAAGGCTCGAAGACGCTCGCGATCTGCAACGTAGTGGGCTCGATGATCACACGCGAAGCGGCAGGTACGATCTATACACACGCCGGGCCGGAGATTGGCGTTGCTTCGACCAAGGCGTTCACGGGACAACTCACGGCGCTTTATCTTTTTGCGCTGTACCTGGCGCAGGTCCGCGGCGCGCTCGATCCCGAGAAAGCGCGCTCGCTGGTGGATGCGCTGACACATATTCCGCGGAAGCTGGAAGAAATTCTGACCCATGACGAACGCTGCGAAGAGCTGGCCAAAACCTATGTGCGGGCGCAGGACTTTCTCTTCCTGGGCCGCGGCCTACACTATCCGATTGCGCTCGAGGGCGCGCTCAAGCTGAAGGAAATTTCCTACATTCATGCCGAGGGATATCCGGCGGGCGAGATGAAACACGGCCCGAATGCGCTGATCGACGAGAATCTGCCGGTGGTAATCATCGCCACGCGTGATGTGAACAATCCGCAATCGATGGTGCGCTACGAAAAGACAGTCTCAAACCTGCAGGAAGTGAAGGCGCGTTCCGGCATCGTGATTGCGCTCGCCACCGAAGGCGACGAAGAGATCGGACAAAACGCGGATCATGTTCTCTATGTGCCGCGCGCGCCCGAGGAACTGTCGGTGATCCTGGAGATCGTGCCCCTGCAATTGCTGGCGTATCACATTGCGGTGCGGCGCGGGTGCGACGTCGATCAGCCGAGAAACCTGGCCAAATCGGTGACGGTGGAGTGAGGGAAGCCTGACAGCAGCCACGTCCACGACCTTGACGAATGCAAGCGGGCAGGCATTCCCGGCTATCTGGCGCGCGGGCCTTTTGTGCGGAGTTCTGGACATCACCGCGGCCTTCGCCACCTGGGGGCCTAAGGGTGTTTCGCCGGTCAGAGTTTTGCAGGGGATCGCTGTTGGCGCGCTCGGCACAAATTCCTACCGAGGCGGGTGGAAAACGGCGGCACTCGGTTTGGGCTTCCACTTCCTGATTGCGTTCTCAGCCGCCGCTGTGTTCTATACCGCGAGTCGCAAGCTGACGTTTATGACAGAACGGCCATTTCTCGCGGGCGTGTCGTACGGCGTGGCTGTTTACCTTGTCATGTATTGGGTGGTGGTACCTTTCTCGCGGATTCAGCGGGGGCCGGTCTCGTTGTGGCCGACCGTGATCGCGATCATCACTCACATGGTTTGTGTCGGCCTACCTATTGCATTGGTCGTGCGGCGTTACTCAACATAGTCCGCGCTCGTCCACGGCCTTGGCTGGAAGCGCTCCGCCTCACGCGGCGTTTTTCTTCAGTAATGCTGCGTGAACCCGTCTCAGGACAGGACGATCTGTGACAGCAAATCCAGCCTTCGCGGCAGCATCAAGTTCCGCCTGAAACGCTTCGGGCTTGACGTGGCCTGCGGGTTCGGCCAGTAGTAGAGTGCCGCCCGGCTTCGTCGCTTCGGCAGCCTGCTTGAAGAACCACTCTGGACTCGGCATTTCGTGAACGACCGCCATCGCCAGGGTGAAGTCCACGGCTCCGCGCAGGTCGTCCAAGCCGAGAGAATCCTCAAAAGAGACCCGCGCGTCCACTTGCTTTTCGACTCCCGCCTTCGCCAGCCGGCGCTTGAGACCGTGGATCATACGCGGCTGGACGTCGACGGCGCGCACGCGACCGGAGGCGCCAACGTTGTGCGCCAGCTCAATTGTGTAGAATCCCATGCCCGGACCGGGTTCGAACACGGTCATCCCTGGCCGAACGTAGTCTCGAATGAAATCGGGTGGGCCTTGCAGCCAGCGCCGCAGTGGACTCGCCAGCACGTAGCCGAGCCACCACGGACACCTGTGTTCTGCCATGCGCGCTCCTTGTAGCTGCAGGTTGCGTCCCATTGCGAAGCGTCCGGCCGCCACCGTCGATCATCTAAGAAAGCAGGATGGCTAACTTCCAGACAGTTTCTGCGCGGCTGGTTCGCTCCACGCCGCTTTCCGATTATACGAAGCACCTGGAGTTCGAAACCGGAAACATGGGGCATTTTGGATTCGTGGCCGGACAATGGTTGTCGGTGCGAGCCAACATGCCCGACGGTGAAGAGATCATCCGCGCGTACTCGATCGCGTCTCCGCCTTCCGACAGCGGTAAGTTCGCTTTCTGTCTAAACCGAGTGCAGGATGGTTTCATGTCGAACCATCTCTGCAACATGGAGGAAGGGCAGGAGGTCACCTTCCAGGGGCCATTCGGCAATTTCATTCTGCGTCCGCCGATGCGAGACACGATTTTCATTGCAACCGGAACCGGCATCGCTCCGTTCCGTTCGATGCTGCACTGGCTGCTGGCCGACCCCGAACGGCATCAGGGAAAGCGCTTGTGGCTGCTTTTCGGCGTGCGGACCGAGCAGGACATTTACTATCGCGAGGAGTTCGAGAAGCTCGCGAGAGCCCACGAGAATTTCTCCTTTCTGCCCACCCTGAGCCGAGGCGGCCCCGAATGGAAAGGCTTGCGCGGATACGTGCAGGATCATGCCCCCGGTATCGTGGGGGATAACAAGGATATGCACGCATACATCTGCGGACTGGACAAGATGGTCCGGGCAAATCGGAACCTGCTGAAGGACTTAGGCTGGGACCGCAAGCAGATTATGTATGAGAGATACGACTGAGGAGTGACAGGAAGACGGGGCAAGCTGCGTCTCTACTAATTCCAGGTTTTGCGACAAGGGGCTCTACCACACACCATCGAATATTCGGACAAATCGTACCTTGGCAGGGGATTCTTTCCCGACTAGAATCTAAATCCACGAGTCCCCCATCCTCGCAGCCCCCGGTGTCATCCAAATGGGCGCAATGCCGGTCATTCTCTCGGTCGAGGTTTCTTCACGACGGCAAACCACTTGCCGGCGGCGCATCTGGAAGACCTCGCGATGGGGAATAGCATTTCTTCTCTTGCTGGCATCGAACTCTTTCCTGCTCGCACAATCGAGCGGTTCTGCGGCCAAAACAAAAGCTGCGGCGGGTATCGATCTCTCAAGTCTTAATTACCCGCAGTTTCCGCGCATTGCGCGCCTGGGCGACACCTCCAATCTGTCGCTCGATTTCACGGATTCACGCCACGTGCTGCTCACGTTTAATGAAAAGAAACTGATTCAGCGGCATGCCGAGTGCCCACGCACGCACGACGACCGGATGGTGCGCGCACTGATCCTGGAAGTGCCCAGCGGAAAGGTGGTACGGCAAACCGAGTGGTATCTGCACGATCATCGCCGCTACCTGTGGCCCCTGGGGGGCGGCACATTTTTGTTGCGCAAGCTGAACGATCTTTATGTGGTTGATTCCCTGTTGCGTGAGCGGCTGCTGATGAGTTCGCCCCAGGAGTTGCTCTGGGTGTCGGTCACTCCCGACAAGAAAGACATCATCGTGGAGACCGCGGAAAGGGCCGCTTCCGAGGCCGCAAACGAGAAACCCGAAGGCGAAGAGCCCAAGAAGGCGAATGCAAAGATCCAACTCAAGTTTGTGGATGCGAAGACGCTGGCGGTGGAGCGAACGATCGAACTGGACCAGATGGTGAGTCTCGAAGCCACCAGCGCCGGTTATGCGGATTCACTGCACAAGGGTGACTTGTGGCTGATCCGGTTCGGCCCGAAGCCGACAGAAAGACGGAACATCGCGCGAGTCCGGTCTCGCATCGTGCCACGGATATTTTATTCGAGCGAACATTCGCTGCTGATTGGGCGGACTCTGGCGGGCGCCAACCACTACAGCGTTACGGCGTTCACGTTGAA
>Ga0335070_10003498_pt1 | contig 18360 bp, 15 predicted proteins | sample Lox_Sample_13_FD_206722 | JGI IMG/M metagenome (GOLD analysis project Ga0335070, IMG submission 206722) | Soil microbial communities from Loxahatchee National Wildlife Refuge, Florida, United States - Lox_Sample_1.3 | ecosystem: Environmental > Terrestrial > Soil > Wetlands | place: USA...
GGCCTGGATCAGGTTTGCCGGAAGCCTCCCCGTGCGGTACGAGTCGAAATACGACAGAGCCGAGGAGAACGCCGGGATGGGGATCCCTCTCTCCGCGGCCACGGCGACAAGCCTGCGCCAGCGGGGCTGACCCTGCTCCACCACGTCCTTGAAGTACGGATCCAGGAGCAGGTTGGGGAGCGCCGGGTCCCGGTCGTAGGCCTCCTTGATCCTGCGGAGGAAGCGCGCCCGGATGATGCACCCGCCCCGCCAGATCATTGCAACCTCGCCGAACTTCAGGTCCCAGGAATACTCCCGCGCCGCGGAGCGCATGAGGCTGAAGCCCTGGGCGTACGAGCAGATCTTGGAGGCGTACAGCGCGTCATGGACCGCTTCCACGAGGTCTGCCCGGTTTCCGGAAAAGCTGCCCGCCGGACCGCGCAGCAGGCCCGAGGCGTGGATGCGCTCCTCCTTCATCGCGGAGATGCAGCGGGCGAACACCGCCTCGGCGATCGTGGGCGCTGCAACGCCCATGTCCAGCGCGGATTGCGTGGTCCACTTCCCTGTTCCCTTCTGGCCCGCGCGGTCGAGGATCACCTCCACCATCGGCTGCCCGGTCTCCGGGTCCTTCTTTCTCAGGATGTCCGCGGTGATCTCGATAAGATACGAGTCGAGGTCTCCCCGGTTCCAGGTCGCGAAGACCTCCGCCATTTCGGCGTGCGTCATGCCGAGGAGACTCTTCATGATGAAGTACGCCTCGGAGATGAGCTGCATGTCCCCGTATTCGATGCCGTTGTGGACCATCTTCACGTAGTGGCCGGCGCCGTCGGGACCGATGTAGGTGCAGCAGGGCTCGCCGTCCACCTTCGCGGAGATATCGCGCAGGATCTTCCCCACGGATTCGTAGGCTGCCGCGTGTCCTCCGGGCATGATGCTGGGCCCGTGGAGCGCGCCCTCCTCTCCTCCGGAGACCCCGGCGCCGAGGAAGAGAAAACCTTTCGCCTCCGCCTCGCGTGACCTGCGGATGCTGTCCTGAAAGAAGGAGTTGCCGCCGTCGAGGATGATGTCGCCGCGGGAAAGGAGCGGCGTCACGTGGGAGATCACCTCGTCCACTGGATTCCCCGCCTGGACCATGATCATGACGGTGCGCGGCCGCGCCAGGCTCTTCACGAGCTCCTCCAGGCTGGGCGCCGGCAGAAGGCGCCTCCCTTTTCCCGGCCCTTCCATCAGGACCCGGGTCCTTTCCGGGGTCCGGTTGTGCACGGCAACCGTGTAGCCTCTGCTCTCCATGTTCAGGGCGAGGTTCTGTCCCATGACGGCCATCCCGACCACGCCGATGTCAGCGCTCATTCAGCCTCCCCTGCGCGGTATCCCGCGCATTCCCTTCCGGCGCGGTATCCCGCGCATTCCCTTCCGGCGCGGTATCCCGCGCATTCCTCTCTCTTTCCGCGGATGCTTTCGCCGATGTTTCCGCCCGGCGCAGCTCGACCCGCGGGCTCTCGCCGTGGATGATGCGCACGGGCATCCCGTCAGCAAGGATCGACACGCGGGCAGCCTCCACCGCAAGGTCCACGGCACCGGTGTTGGACGGAGTCGCGATGATTCCCGTTTCATCGATTTCAGCGCACCGGGCCCGGCGCGCCTGCAGCGCCGCGGAGGGCGCAGCGCACGCGGCGCTCTCCTCCACGCTTTGGGCGGCTTTCACGATGGCCTCGATGGAATCGAAACCGTAGCCCAGCGGCCGCAGCCCCGGTCCTTCCCACGGAACCAGGCGGAAGAAGTCCGGGCTCACGTACTGGAACGGGGAGCGCTCGGGAGACTCCGCGGCGAGATAGGAGTAGCTCACGCCCCGGTCATGATCCTCGTGGCGGATCAACCCGGTCTTCCCTTCCCCTTCGCAGTACATGACAAGCCCCTGGTCGTTGCTCCCCGCCGCTCCGTCCGGGTACCCCAGGCCGTTCGCCACGGAGAGGAGCGCGCCGTTGTCCCAGCGCACCCGGCCCTGCGACCAGAAGAACCCTTCCACCCCGTTCGCGAACCTCCCGCGGACTCCGGCAACGGAGACTTCCACGGGAAGGAGACCGGTGATGAATCTCACAAGGTCGAGATAGTGGCATCCGACGTAGACGAAAGGATCCGTGGTTTCCGCGCTGAACCACGTCTGGAAATTCGACGTCCGGTAACGCCACGGCTCGATGAGCCGCGCCTCTCCCATCACGAACTCGCCGAGCTTCCCGCTGCGGTACTCCCCGCGGGCGACGAGGGAGCGGCGGTCGAATCTCTTGTGGTACTCCACGCCGACGAACAGGCCGCGGTCCTTCGCCCGGGTGTCGATGAGGGCCGCGTCGGCGTACCGCAGCGCAAGCGGCTTCACGCAGAGCACGTGCTGGTCCGCGTCCAGGGCCGCCAGGACGATATCGCGGTGCAGGTGATCGGGAACGGCAACCGCGACCATCTGCCGCGGCGACAAGCGCCGCATGGCGGTTGTGTATTCCCCGGGCCACGCCGTGAACTCCTGGCCCGGAAACGCTTCACGGATGCCGCTGTTCTCGGAAAGCGTCCTGACCGTGGAAGAGCGAGAAGCGCAGACGCTGATCCCTCCGACCACGCCCTGGCGCCGCAGGTGATACAGAGACGGGAGGATGAGATCCGCCGTGATCATCCCGCCGCCGATCACCAGGACGTCCAGCGAGTGGCTCACCGGAGCACCTCCTCCATCGCCTCTCCGAGCGTGGAGATGCCCTCTTCCAGAACGTCGCGGGGCATATCCAGGGCCGGCGCGATCTTGATGCATTCTCCCGAGGCACCCACGGGAGCGAACATGAGGAGTCCCTTGCAAAAGCACGCCGTGTTCACGGCCAGGGCTGCTGTGGCATCGGGCTCGCGCGTGCCCGGTTTCACGAGCCTCATCCCCGCCACGAGACCGCGGCTGCGCACGGCGCCCACGCGGTCACGATGCCGGTCCTGCAGCTGCAGGAGACCGCCGCGGAGCACGGGATCCAGCTCTCGGGCGTTCTGCAGGTACTTTCCCCGCCGGAGCGTCCTGATGCTCGCCACGGCGGCAGCAACGGGGAGCGGGGAGCCGGAATGCGTGGACGTCATGGAGCCCGGCGGATACAGCTCCATCACGTCGGACCGCCCGATGACCGCGGAAAGAGGCAGAGAGCCGGAAATCCCCTTTCCGCAGGCGATCAGGTCGGGAACGATCCCGTACTGCTCGAACGCGAACCACGTGCCGGTCCGTCCGAAACCGGACTGGACCTCGTCCATGATGAGAAGCGCATCGTTGTCCCGGCACCAGGCGGCAAGCTTCTTCGCATAGTCGTCGGGGAGGAAGTCCGGGCCCACGCCCTGGTAGCTCTCCGTCATGACGCCGCAGACGTGGGACGGCTGCACCCCCCTCGCCTCCAGCGTCTCCCGGAAAAGCTCGAAGCGCAGATCGCGATTCGCGTAGCCATCAGGAAAGGGAACCTGCACGAACGAGTCATCCAGGCGGCCGAGCCACGCCTTCTGGCCCGGGCTGCCACCGGCGAGCTGCGCGCCCATCGTGCGGCCATGGAACGCATTCTGGAAAGAGACGAGGATGCGCTTCTCGGGGCCGCCCCGCGTCAGTCCCCACGTCCGCGCAAGCTTGATGCAGTTCTCCGTTGCCTCCGATCCCGTGGTCAGGAGGAACACCTTGTACCCGGGCGCCGGCGCCAGGGCCGCCAGCAGCTCGACGAGCTCGGCCCGTTTCTCGTGGGCGAACACGTAGGTGCTGAGCAGCGGCCGGTCCAGCATGTCCCGCAGGGCGGAAACGACGGCCGGGTTGGAGTTGCCGACGTTGGAGATGAGAACCCCGGACGACCAGTCCAGCCACTTGTTTCCCCACCGGTCGCGAACGCTCCACCCTTCCGCCCGGTCGATGACCACGGGCGGCTGGCCCTGCATGGAGGAAGGCTCGCACCTCGCCAGGGTCTCGAGAAGGGGCAGCGAGGCCGGGACGGGGAGCTTCGTCACGATGCGCCTGTTGGGCGTCTCGACGCGCGGCACGTCGCGCGGCTCCAGCGAGTACTTGCGGGGATGCGTATTCATGCCGGCCTCGGAGTAATAATGGAAACGAGGCGGGGCGAAGTCAATGCGAGTCGCCCGCGGCAAGCTCGGCGCGCATCTGTTCCTTGATGTCTCCCTTCTTCGAGAGCCTTTCCGCGGCCAGCATGAACGACCTGAGATCGCCGCCGCACCGTTTCTCTTCATAGGACCGCAGGAGCGGAATGTCCTCCGTGTACAGGTCGTACAGGGACAGGTACGCGTTGTTCAGCGGAAGGTCCCGGGCCGCACGATACTCCGGTGTGCGGAAACGTCCGGCGTCCCGGCGGAAGGTCCCCTTGAAAGCCGCGATGATCCGCGCCTTTTCTGCAAGGGTCTCCTCCCGGGGGAGCGCCTGGTCGTAGACTTTCTTCAGCTCCGCAGAAAGCCCTTTCAGCTCCGCCACGAAAAGATCGAAGTCGGCTCTCTGGTCCAGGGCGTCCCGATACTCCTCTGATCCAGTTCCGTACCTTTCCTCCAGCCACTGAAAAGCGCCCGTGTCACCGACGAAAGTGGCAAGCTCCTCGTTGAACTCGGGCTGTCCCCGGACGAACAGCGTGGCGTGCGTCTGCTCGTGGATGATCGTGGAGGCAAGCTCGAACGGCGGATACTTCTTCATGAACGAGTACAGCGGATCGTGGAAAAAACCCAGCGTGCTGAACGCGTCCACGCCGCGCACAATGACGTCGTAGCCGGCCTTCTTGAGCCGTGAGGCTTCAGCCTCCGCGTCCGCGCGCTCGTAGAAGCCCTTGTAGGGAAGTCTGCCGAGCAGCGGATAGCTCCACTGATACGGGGCAAAGGAGACGGCGTCGCAGGCCTGGACGACGTCCACGAGATGGTCGCGGTCGATGCTCCGATAGCGCGTGTAATTGCCGTTGTCCCGAAGGCCGACCTTCTCAACGGCAAACCGCCTGATGTCTTTCACCGTGAGGAGGAAGCCCCGCGTGTCTTCCGGCGTGGACGGGGACTCCAGAAGGGAGTCGATGTTCCGCGTTCCCCGCGAGTAGTGGTAGAGCCAGCCGCCCTGCTTGACGAGGTAGCCGAGATCGGTCTGACACCCGCTGAGCGCCGAAATCAGGACTGCAAGGGCGAGCGCTGCTGCCTTCATGAGTACCCAAAAGTAGCGGGGAGGCGCCTCATGTGTCCATGCCCGCGCTTCATGGTTACATTGGTCACGATGAGGGGCATCGGGTTGATCGGGCCGTGCCTGACCGGAGTCCTCGTACTGTCCGCTGTCCTCACAGTCTCCCCGGTCCTGCACGCGGAAGACATCTTCGAGCTCAGCGCGGATGGCACGCCGGACCAGATCAAGGCCGCGATTTCCGCCGGCGCGGACGTCGAGGCCCGCGCCGCGGACGGGAGCACGCCGCTCATGTTCGCCGCCTCGAACAACGTTCGGGTAGAGGCAGTTTCCGTTCTCCTGGACGCCGGCGCCCGCGTGGAGGACGCGAACAACGCGGGGTGGACGGCCCTCATGGGGGCCGCGCAGTCCAACAGGAACCCGGCGGTCGCTGCCCGCCTGCTCCAGGCCGGCGCCGGTCTGGAAGCTCATGATTCCCAGGGGACCACGGCTCTCATGCTCGCCGCATCCGCGAACCCGTCCACCGGCGTGGTCGAGAAGCTCGTTGCCGCGGGGGCGAACGTGAACGCGCGCACGGTGGACGGCTGGACGCCGCTCATGGTCGCCTGCCGATTCAACGATCGGCCGCCCATCGTCCAGGCCCTCCTGGGGGCAGGAGCGGCCGCGGAAGACGAGAACAACGAAGGCGCCTCCCCGCTCATCCTGGCGGTTTCCAGCAATGCCGGCGCGGACGTGATTGTCCTCCTCCTCCGCGCCGGGGCGAAGGTGGGCCATACAACGCCGGACGGGTGGACCCCGCTCATGAGCGCGCTTCGGTACAACGCGGGCTCCGAGGTCATCAGCACCCTCCTTCGCGAGGGCGCTCGGGTCGACGGACGGACGTCCGACGGCGCGGGGGCGCTCCACATCGCCGCGGCAGGCACGAGCGATCCCGACGTGATTGCACTCCTGCTCGCTGCCGGGGCAGATGTGAACGGCCGTGCGGCGGACGGGCGCACGCCGCTCATGCTCGCCGCCCAATTCACCACGAACCCCGACGTCGTGATCGCGCTCCTGAAGGGAGGAGCGGACGGGAAGCTCGCCTTGCCGGACGGAAGGACCGCCCTCGATCTCGCCGCCCGCAACTGGATCCTCACGGCGTCCACGCAGTACCAGGAGCTGGTCCGGGCCTGCCGTTGAGGCTGCCGTCCGACATCACCGCGCGGATGGGCGCGCTTTTCCCTTGAACGGAGCGCATTTCCGGTGGATACTGGTGCCACACGTATCAGGAGGAGGGACGCCATGGCATCCGGAAAGAAGGTGAGGGTCGGGGTCGTCGGGCTCGGCTTCGGGGCGGAGTTCGTCCCGTTGTACCAGAAGCACCCGGACGCCGAGTGCTACGCCATCTGCCAGCGGGACAAGGCGAAGATGGACAAGGTCGGCGACATGTTCAAGGTCGAGCGGCGCTACACGCGGTATGAGGACCTTCTGGCCGACAAGGACGTGGACGCCATCCATGTGGTCACTCCCATCGCGGCGCATGCCCCCATGACCATCGCGGCCCTGCACGCCGGAAAGCACGCGTGCAGCACGGTCCCCATGGCCACCACGGTGTCGGACTGCCTCAAGATCGCAGAGGCTCGCAGGAAGGCCGGCACGGTCTACATGATGATGGAGACGGCCGTCTACACCAGAGAGTTCCTCTACGTGAAGGAGATGGTGGACAAGGGAGAGCTGGGAAAAATCCAGTTCCTCCGCGGCTCCCATCAGCAGAACATGAGCCTGCCCGGCTGGCCGCAGTACTGGTACGGCTTCCCTCCCATGCACTACGCCACGCACGCCGTGAGCCCCCTGCTCTCCCTCTGCGGGCAGCAGGCGGAGTCCGTGGTGTGCTTCGGCTCCGGCACGATCCGTGAGGAATACGCGAAGGCCTACGGCTCGCCATACGCCATCGAGACAGCGCTCGTGAAGATGCGGGACTCCGATCTGTCCTGCGAGGTCACCCGATCCCTGTTCGACACCATCCGGCAGTACCGCGAGAGCTTCGACGTGTATGGAACGAAGCTTTCCTTCGAATGGGAGCAGCTCGCGGGTGAGAAGCCCGTCCTGTACTCGGGGTTTGAAGACGCAAAGAGGGTGGAGGTGCCGGATTTCGGTCACCGGCTTCCCAAGGAGATCGCGCCGTACACGATCCACGGGGTCTACGACGCCGAGCACGAGCACACGTCATTCATCCAGGGCGCCGGTCACGGCGGTTCCCACCCTCACCTGGCGCACGAGTTCATCCGCGCCATCGTGGAGGGGCGGGAGTCGGCGGTGGACGCGCCGCGCGCTGCGAACTGGACCATGACTGGCATCTGCGCGCACGAGTCGGCGATGAAGGGCGGAAAGCGGATCGAGATTCCGCGCGTGAAGTAGCGCTTCTGGAGGAGAGAAAAAAAGGGGGGCCCTGCACGGGGGCCCTTCCTGTTTGAACGCCTTCTTCAGACTTTCTGCACCTTGATCAGCGCGCCGTCCTTCAGCCCGCTCTTGTAGATGGCATCCGTGACCGCCGCGACCTGGCAGGCGTCCGCGAACGTCGGGACGGAGTACGCCTTGTCGGGCTGGCCCAGGAGCTGAAGCCCGAAGTGCACGTACTGCCAGCGGAAGTACTGCAGGTAGCCATTGATCAGTCCGGGAACGGTATCGGTGTTCAGGTGGCCGTCCGCGCCAGGATCGGAGACGTGGATGTGCGTCCAACCGCGCTCCCGTGAGGGGACTTTCATGCCGTCAGGACGGGTGTGGGAATAGAACTTGAGATAGCCCTGGTCCTCCAGCTCCCACTGCACGCCGCCGCGGTTGCCGTGAATGGAGTTCTCGAAAAACGCCTTGTGGCCCGTGGAGGTGCGGTTCGAGCGGAACGTGATGGCGCAGCCGTTGTCGAAGTATGCCACCGCCTCGAAGGCGTCTACGGCCTTGCCGCTGGCCCGCTTGTCCGAGCCGCGGACCATCGACAATTCCTCTCCGTCACCGTCGTACACGCGGGTCTGCGCGGACACTTCCACGATCTTTTTTCGGAGCACGAACTGGATCAGGTCCACCTGGTGGGCGCCCAGGTCCTCGATCACACCGCCGAGCCCCTGCTCTGCCTGGAAGCGAAAGTTGGACCGGTCGTTGCGCCCCCAGTCCTGCAGAAACTCGGAGGCGCCTTCGAAGTATCCCGATTTTCCCAGGACGAGGCCGTCCTGGATCAGGCGGCGAGCCTCCAGGACGCCGGGCGCGCCCTGGTAGCAGAACGTCACCATGGTCGGCGTGCCCGCCGCCTTCGCCGCGGCGGCCATCTCCTGCGCTTTTTCCAGGGTCGAGCTCAGGGGCTTCTCCGAGACGACGGCTTTGCCGGCCTTGAGGGCGGCGAGCGCCATGGGCGCATGCTCCTTGTTCGGCGCGGTCACCACGACGAGGTCGGCCCTTGCGATTTCCTTCTCCCAGCTCGTGGAGGTCCGGTTGTAGCCGTACGCCTGCTGCGTGACGCCGAGCCTGCCGGCGTCCCGTCCGGCAACGCAGTCCATGACGAACTCCAGGCCGAGCGGCCGGAGCTGGAGATTCGCCTCCAGGATGGCGCGTGGATGGGCGATGCCGCCCATGAACCCCTGGCCGATGACCAGGACGTTGATCTTTTTCATGGCATTCCTCTCCCGTTGATCAGTACTTCACATCGACCTGCCTGCGGGACGCGGCGGACTCCAGGATGGCGTCGCAGACGGCCGCGGCCCGGTAGCCGTCTTCGAACGTCGCCCCTTCCGGCGCGACGTCCTTCCCATTCACGATGCAGTCCAGGAAGTGGGAAAGCTCGTGAACGAAGGAGTGCTCCCAGCCGATGATGTGCCCATGCGGCCACCAGTTCGACCAGAAGGGGTGGTACCCCTCGGTGACAAGGACCTGGTGAAAGCCCTGCGTCTCCTTCGGCTCCTCTCCCACCCAGAATACTTCCAGCTCGTTCATCTTCTCGAGGTTGAAGCGAATGCTTCCCCTCTCCCCGTTCACTTCGAGCACCTGGAAGTTCTTGCGCCCCGCGGCAAACCGCGACGCTTCCAGCGTTCCGATGGCGCCGTTCTGGAACTCCACCGCGGCGACGAAGGCGTCATCCACGTCCACGGTGCCCTTGCTCTTTCCGTCCGCCGTCGGACGCTCCGTGATGAACGTTCTGGTCATGGCGCTGACGCTCTTCACGTCCCCCACGAGGAACCGGGCCAGGTCGATGATGTGCGCGCCCAGGTCTCCGAGGGCCCCGCTGCCGGCGATCTTCTTCTCCAGGCGCCAGATCATGGGCGTGCCGTAGTGCGGCATGATCCACTCCTGGAGATAGACGGCGCGGAAATGGTAGATGCGGCCGAGCTTGCCGCTCCTGATCAGGTCATACGCCTGGCGGATGGCGGGAACGAACCGGTAGTTGAACGCGACCTGGTGCTTGACGGGGGTCTTCTTCACCGCCTCCAGCATGGTTCTCGCTTCCTCCGCGGTGCGCGCCAGCGGCTTCTCGCAGAAAACGTGCTTGCCGGCCTTCGCCGCCGCGATGCACGGCTCCGCGTGCGCGTCGTTGGGTCCGCCGTTGTCGAAGAGCTGGATCCGGTCGTCCTCCAGCATCCTGCGCCAGTCGGTGTAGTACCCCAGGTAGCCGTAACGGCGCGCCGCTTCCGCGGCGGCCGCTTCATTCCGCCCGCAGACCGCGACCAGCTTGGGGACGGCGGCCGGCGGGTACATCATGTAGGGGATCTTCTTGTAGGCGTTCGTGTGCGCCTTGCCCATGAACGCGTAACCGAGCATGCCGATCCCGATCTCGGGCGCTTCCTTTCCGGCCCGGGGGCCGGCCATGGTTGAAAAGCCTGTTTTCTCGCTCATGCCATCACCACGGGATTCATCCCTTGGATGCGAACGCCGCGTCGAACGCGGTCGTGGAAGCGGTGAAGTCCTGCTTGCGGATCAGGGCGAGCGCCTCCGGCGCGCCCCACTCGCGGTCCATGCCGCTGTCCTCCCACTCGATGGACAGGGGTCCCTTGTATCCGGCCCGGTTGAGCGCGCGGATGATGGGGTCCCATTTCACGTCCCCACGGCCCGGGGAAACAAAATCCCAGCCTCGCCGAGGGTCGCCGAAATCCAGGTGGGAGCTGAGGATGCTGTTCCGGCCGGTAAGCTGCAGCCGGGAGTCCTTCACGTGGCAGTGGAAGATCTTCTGGGGGAACTCCTCGATAAACGCCACCGGGTTGATGAACTGGTGGATGAAGTGGCTGGGATCGAAGTTGAACCCGAACGCGGAATGGTTCTTCACGGCGTCCATGGCGCGGCGCGCCGTGATGATGTCATAGGCGATCTCGGTGGGATGCACCTCCAGGGCGAACCGCACCCCCTGCGCCTTGAAGACGTCCAGGATCGGCGTCCAGCGATCCGCAAAATCCTTGTAGCCGACCTCGATGTCCTTCTGGCTCGTGGGCGGGAAGAAGTACAGCTTTCCCCACACGGAGCTGCCGGTGAAGCCGTTGACCACGTCCACCCCGAAGAGCTTCGCTGCCTTCGCGGTGTTCTTCAGCTCCTCCGCGCAGCGCTGGCGCACGCCTTCCGGCTTTCCGTCCCCCCAGAGCCGGTCCGGCAGGATGCTCTTGTGACGGTCGTCGATGGGATCGCAGACGCATTGCCCGATGAGGTGCGTGCTGATCGCGAAGCACTTCAGGTTGTGCTTCGCCAGGAGCGCCTTCTTGTCCTTGACGTAGGAATCCTTCTCCAGCGCTTTTTCAGCGTCGAAGTGGTCTCCCCAGCAGGCCAGCTCGAGCCCGTCGAATCCCCAGGCGCTTGCTTTCTTTGCCAGCGTTTCCAGGGGCAGGTCGGCCCACTGGCCGGTGAACAGCGTGACTGGTCTCGCCATGTCTCTCCTCCCTATTTCATCAGCTTCTTGAGGAACGCCAGCCCGTCCGTCGCGAGGCCGTCCGGCGAGGCCGCGAGGGGCCTCCAGACCGCCGCCGCGCGAGCGATCTCCTTCACCTCCGTGGAGAAGGACTCTATGACGAGCGCTCCGTCGAATTTCACCTTCTTGAGCGCGGCCCCGACCTCCTTCCAGGCCACGTGGCCGGATCCGGGGGTGCCGCGGTCGTTCTCATTGGCGTGAACGTGGACCAGGAGATTCCCGGCGGCCTCGATGGCCTTTCCGAGGCTCTTCTCCTCGATGTTCGCGTGAAAGGTATCCATCATGAGCTTCACTCGGGGGCTGCCGATCATCTTCACGAGCTCCAGCGCCTGCTCGGTCAGGTTGATGAAGCTCGTCTCGAACCGGTTCAGCGGCTCCAGGGCAAGGGTGATCCCCTTGTCCTCCGCGTAGCGCGCAGCCTCTTTCAGGTTCTTCGCGCAGCGCTCCAGGTCCCGGCGGCGCTGATCCGGAGTGGCCTGCCACTGCCGGCCGACCGCCGCGTACAGCGGCCCCACCACGACGCCGGCCCCCATCGTGACCGCCGCGTCGATGCAATGCTTCAGGTATGAGACACCGCCCCTCTGGATGGCTTCATCCTCATGCGAGGGGTCCCTCCCCGCGCCCATGACGGCGCAGAGGGAGCACTTCATGCCGGCGCGCTTGTATGCTTCCGCGGCCGCGCGGTAGTCGATGTCCTGCTCGCTTTCGATGGGGATCTCCATGAGATCGAAGCCCATGGACCTGGCCCGTTCGACGAGCGGCAGGTCCTTCGTCCTGAAGGGAGAAGCCCACAGAAACGTGTTGATGCCGTAGGTGATCATGGGGTGTGCCTCCTGGGATCGAAAAGCGGGGCGGGCCCGCGCCCGCCCCCGCGGCGCTCCGGGCGCCCTGCGCCTCGCTGTCAGCCGTACTTGGCGACGAGCTTGTCCATGTACTCCTTGGCCGGCGCGGTGGCCTCCAGCGCGTTCTCCCAGTAGCACAGGTCGATGGGCCACCACTCGTCCTTGTACCCGGCGTCCAGGATCGCCCTCGTGATGGAGTCGAAATCGAGCTTGCCCTTGCCGAACGGCGCGTGGGTGCTCGTCTCGTTGTCATGGAGCGTGCCGTCGGAGTCGATGAAGTGCACGGCCCCGATCTTGCCGGTGAGCATGTGGGCGAACTGGACCACGCCGCCGGGAAGGGTCTCCTTCTGGCCCATCTGCCGCGCTCCGACCACGCCGCACATGTACGCGTGGCAGGTGTCGAACATGACGGTGAAGTTCGGATGGTCCACCTTGTACGTCATGCGGACCACTTCGCTGGGCTTGTTGAAGAGGAACCCGGGCTCGAACTCCCACACGAACTTGACGCCGCTCTTCGCGCACAGCTCCGCGGATTCGTTCCACCTCTGCGCCACGGTGGAGAAGCAGGTCTCGTAGTCCATCCCGCCGGGGATCTTGGTCGGGGGATCTTTCGTTTCCGTGCGCAGCTTGGGGATCTTCATCTCCGCGCACATCTCCAGGTGCTGCTTCACGATGTCCAGGTAGTCCTTCTTGCTCGTCGTGGCCGGCGAGGGGAAGGGAGCGGCCACGCCGCTGATGCTCAGGCCCGCGTCGTCCAGCATCGTCTTCAGCTCTTTGCGCTTTTCCTTCGTATTGGGCTCGAGGTGGGGAGAGAAGGCGCCGAACTCGATGCCGTCGAACTTCAGCTCCTTCAGGCGCTTGACCACCGTGGGGAACGGAATCGGCTTGTCGGAGTAGCCGCCCCAGATGTACGCCCACGTGCCGACAGAGATCTTCTTCTTCGCCATGATCGCCTCCTTGCTGCTGCCAATGGATCCGTCTCTTCGAGAGTCCCCGGAGCCTCAGCCTCCGCCGCGGCCCCGGCGGCTCCTGTTGTCGTGCGTCACAGAACCGTCCTGAGCGGCGCGGCGGCCGTCAGGTTTCCGCCTCCCGTCCCGACCCGCGGGCCGCCCTCTTCATGGCCACGTGGCTCCAGAGGATGAATCCGAACGTGGAGGCCAGGAGAACGAGGAAACTGACCTTGAACAGGGCGAACACCCAGGGCTGGAACATCCCGATGATCCCGAGCACGATGCCCGCCATGAACACGTACTCGATGTTCCGATGAACGCGCTCGGGCACCCGGTTGGCCAGGATCTTGGCCACCACCACGATCACCGACATGTATCCCAGGATAATGGCCACAAAGATGAGGAGGAAGGGAATGGCGATGAGGAGTACGTTAGATGACGCGGCCTCTTTCGTCGCGAGCGCTTCGATGACCGGCCGGGCCGCCGGGTAGAGAGCCAGGAGAACGACGGCCGCAATGAGCATCTTGAACGGAATGATTGACCTGATCTTCGTCATTTGAGCGCCTTTCACGCCGAGCCGTGGCGGACGGCGATCCGCCGGCGGTCGGGGCCGAAAAAGTGGAGCTTCTCCCGGACGATGTCGAAGCGGATTTCGTCACCGGTCTTCTGGGATGCCATGCCCGGCACGAGGCTGAGGAGCTGCCGCCCTTCGGTCGAGATATGAATGATGGTTTCCACGCCCAGGGGCTCTGTCAGCATGACTTTGCCGGTGTATGCTCCGCCGGGCGCGGGCTTGATGTCCTCCGGCCGGATCCCCAGGAGGAACGACTCCGGCAGCTCCGTCTTCGGCGCCGGAACCTCGAGCTTCGTGTCCTTCACATGAACGGTGCCGTCAGAGCGCCCCGCGGGCAGGAGATTGATCTTGGGAGTGCCGACCAGTTGAGCCACGAACGTCGTCTGGGGCCGGTCGTAGATGTCATCCGGGGTGCCCTGCTGGATGACCTGACCTTCATTCAGGACGGCGATCCGGTCCGCCATCGTGAGCGCCTCGATCTGGTCGTGCGTCACGAACAGCGTCGTGCTGCCCTGCGTCTTCTGGAGGTGCTTCAACTCGACGCGCAGCGACTCGCGGAGCTTGGCGTCGAGGTTCGACAGCGGCTCGTCCATGAGGAACAGGCGCGGCTCGCGTACGATCGCCCTCCCGATGGCCACGCGCTGCATCTCCCCGCCGGAGAGCTGCGCGGTTTTTCGCATGAGGGCGTGCGTGATGCGGAGCTTCTCCGCCGTGCTTTCCACGAGGACCTTGATCTTCTCCTCAGGGACTTTCCGCAGGGGTGACCGCAGCGGGAACGCCAGGTTGTCGTAGACCGTCATGGTCGGGTAGAGGGAGTACTGCTGGAACACGAACGCCACGTCGCGTTCGGCGGGCGTCCGATCGTCCACGGCCTGGCCGTCCAGAAGGACGGATCCGGCGTCCTGGTGCTCCAGGCCGGCGACGATCCGCAGGGTGGTCGTCTTGCCGGCGCCTGTGGGGCCGAGGAGGACGAAGAACTCCCCGTGGTTGAAGTTGAATGAAACGTCCTTCAGGGCCGTCACCGTGGGGAACTTCTTCGTGATCCCCCGCAACTCCACGCTGCTCATCTGGCCCCCCCCGTGCGCGCTGCCGCGCCCGTCCGTGGATCGAAGAAACGCACCATGTCGGGATCGATATCGAAGCGCAGGGGCGCCCCCGTCTTGTATGCCGTGGTGCGGTCGCTGCGGATATGCACGATCTCATCCTCGCAGACCTTGGCGTTCAGCATCGTGTATCCGCCGTGCATATCTGTCGTGAAGACCTCTCCGGAGAGCTCGCCCTTTGGATTCACGCGCGCGGCCTCGGGACGGAATCCCACCGTGACCTCCCCCTGCCGGCCAACGGCGGCGTCCAGGCCCGGACCCCAGCCGGGAGGAACGCGGTAGCCTTCCTCGCATCCGGGGATCCTGACCCGGTCCCCCTCCCGCGTGCCCTTGATAAGGTTCATCCCGGGGCTCCCGATGAACTGGGCGACGAAAAGGTTCGCCGGGTCGTAATACACGTCCGTCGGTGTTCCCACCTGCTGTACTTCCGCGCGCGACATGACCACGATCCGGTCTCCCATGGCCATGGCCTCGATCTGGTCGTGCGTGACGTACACCGTCGTTGCATGCTGCGCCAGGTGGAGGTTCTTGATCTCTGCCCTCATCGATTCCCGCATCTCGGCATCCAACGCCCCGAGGGGCTCGTCCATGAGAAACGCTGCCGGATGGCGCACGAGCGCGCGCGCCAGGGCGACGCGCTGCTGGTCCCCGCCGCTGAGCTTCCCCGGCCGGGACTTCAGGAGGTGCCCGATCCGGAGGATGTCCACCACCTCCTTCACGCGCTTCTCCACGACGTCGTGCTTTTCTCCCTGCGCCTGGAGGGGAAATGCGATGTTGTGCCACACCGACAGGTGCGAGTACAGCGCGTAGAACTGGAACACGAACGCCATGTCGCGTTCGCTGGGATGCTTCCACGTGACGTTGCTGCCATTCAGAAGGATCCTGCCGGAGGTCACCGTTTCCAGGCCCGAGATCATCCTCAGGGTCGTCGTCTTGCCGCACCCGGAGGGGCCCAGCAGGACGACGAACTCGCCGTCGTTGATCGTCAGGTCCAGGGGCTTGACCGCGTGCATGTCCCCGAACTTCTTTTCTACCTTCTGGAGCTCGATTGTTGCCATCTTCCCTACCCGCGAATCGCGCCGAAAGTGATGCCGCGCAGAAGGTATCTGCGCAGCGCGAACGTGACGATCACCACGGGGATCAGGAACCCGAGAGACCCCGCCGCGATTGCGGACCACTCGATGCCTCCGCGCCCGATCATCGAGGCGATGCTGGGCGGCGCCGTGCGCGCCCTCTGGCTGGTCATCATCAGGGCAAAGGCGTATTCGTTCCAGGCGAAAATCAGGCAGAACACCGTGGTTGCCGCGATCCCCGTCACCGCCTGGGGGAGGACGATCCTGAAAAACGCCTGCATCCGCGTGTACCCGTCCACAAGAGCGGCCTCTTCGTACTCCTTCGGGATCTCGTCGATGAATCCCTTCAGCAGCCAGACGGAGAACGAGAGGTTGAACACGGTGTACAGGATGATCATCCCGAGATGCCGGTCGTGCAGGCCGAGCTGCCGGTACATGAGAAAGAGCGGGATAGTCACGACGACGGCCGGGAGCATGCGCGTGCTGAGGATGAAGAACATGAGATCGTCCTTGCCCGGCACCTTGAACCTGCTGAAAGCGTACGCTGCGAGGAGCCCGAGGATCACGGAGCAAATCGTCGAGAAGCCGGCGATGATGATCGAGTTGAGAAGGCGAAAAACGTAGGGGCTGGGGCCCGTGATTTCCATTCCCGCTTCCAGGGCTAGTCGGTTGAACAGGTTCAGCTTCCCGGATTTTACCATCTGGTCCAGCTCCTCCTGGCGCGCCGCATTGGCCACGGCCCGGTCCGTCAGGAGGAGCATGAACCCTTCCAGCGTCGGTTTGAACGCGATCTTCGGCGGACTCGACATGACGTCCACACGTGTCTTGAACGCCGAGATGCCCATGACGAAGACCGGCAGGAGCGTGACGATCGCGACGACGACCGCAACGAGAGCCACAAGGGTGTGCACCGTGCGCGCCCGGGGATTGACCTTGTCCACACGCGTGGCGTGGGAGACCGGCGTGCGCGGGCCGCGTTCGGAAAACTTCGCCATGTCTCAGCCCTCCCCTCGTATTTGGTTGATGTACCTGATGTACATGTTGCTGGCCGCCACGATGATGATGAGGATGATGTAGGCCAGGGCGCTGGAGTAGCCCGTGTTGAACGTCCCGAGGAATGCCTCGCGGTAGAGATGGATGGCGATCAGCTCCGTCTGGTCCCCGGGCCCTCCTCCCGTCATGCCCATGACGAGGTCGAAGGATTTGAACGCCTCTATGGTACGGAAGAGCACGGCGATCAGGAGCAGGGGAGCCACCTGGGGCAGCGTGATGCGGCGGAACTGGAACCAGGGGCTGGCGCGGTCGATGGACGCCGCCTCGTACAGGTACTCGGGAATGGCGTTCAATCCCGAAAGAACCAGGAGCATGACGAACGGGCTCCACATCCATACGTCCACGATCACGACAGCCGCAAGGGCGAGGCCGGGCGTCGATGTCCCGAAAAACTTGCTCGCCAGCATATCCACGCCCTTTGCGGGGTCGCCGGCGCCCAGGATGAAGTTGAAGAAGCCAAAGTTCGGGTTGTAAATCATCTTCCAGAAAAGGCCGACGACCACCGGAGAGATCATCATGGGCACGAGAATAAGCGTGGTGATCAGGCCGCTTCCGAAGAACTTGCGGCGCACGAGCATGGCGAGGGCGAAGCCGATGACGGTCTGCAGCCCGACGGAGGCAAGGGCATAGCGGCCCGTGGTGCCGAAGTAATGCCAGGTCTCCGGGTCGTTCAGGATCTCCTTGAAGTTGGCAAAGGCCGCCCAGACCGGAGGCTTGCCCGAGATCGCCGAGAAGTTCGTGAATCCCAGGTAGAGGCTGTACAGCAGCGGAAAGATGTTCACCGCGATCAGCAGGAGGAGCGTCGGCCAGATGAAAAGATTCTGGATGGCGCGGTCGCTCAGGTGCCTTCGCGATTGAACGGCGAGGGCCGTTTCAGACGCGCTCGCATGCGCGTTGGATGAGGGCATGTCCCTACCTCTCTCGTTCGATCTCTGTATTCAGGACGGATAGCGCCGTCCCCGGGGTACTTTCTGGAATAGCAAAAAAAGGGGAGGTGGTGAAGCCACCCCCCCGTATGGTCAGTGAACGCGACTACTTCTTGATGTAGCCGTTGTCGACGAGGACCTTCTGCTGCTCGTTGGCCATTCCGTCCATGGCCTCCTTGGCAGTTCCGACGTTCTCGACGATGTAGCGGTGCAGGTACTTCTGCGATGACTGGAGCAGGGGCCCGTACACCGGGATGTTCCAGAAGTCCTTGACGAATGTCATGGTCTTCGCGAATGCCGGGTTGTACGGCTGGCCCTTCAGGAAGGCTTCGCTCTGGAGGGCCTTCACGTTGCAGGAGTAGCCGCCGAGCTCGGCCCAGCGGGCCTGGGTCTTGTCAGAAGCGAACCACTTCATGTAGTCGAAGGCTGCCTGCTGGCTTTCCTTGTCCACGTAGCTGATGATGCTCATGCCCTGGCCCCCGAGCGCCGCGAACCTCTTGCCGGTGGGGCCGGCGGGATTCACGAAGTAGCCCGTCTTGTCGTAGAACTTCGGGTCCAGCTTGGGGTTGGTCATCATGGGGAGGAAGGCGAAGTAGTTCATCATCATCGCCGCTTTCCCGTTGACATACGCGTCATTCATTTCATTGAAGAACGCGTTGGAGAGGCCCGGGGGCGAGAACTTCTGATAGAGGTCATGGTAGAATTGGGCGGCTGCGATGCCTTCCTTGGAGTTCACCACGCCGAGGACATTGTTCTTGCTGTCCTGCCAATCCATCCCGAAGGAGAACAGGACAGTC
>Ga0335070_10003499_pt1 | contig 18353 bp, 16 predicted proteins | sample Lox_Sample_13_FD_206722 | JGI IMG/M metagenome (GOLD analysis project Ga0335070, IMG submission 206722) | Soil microbial communities from Loxahatchee National Wildlife Refuge, Florida, United States - Lox_Sample_1.3 | ecosystem: Environmental > Terrestrial > Soil > Wetlands | place: USA...
ACCTGTTAATCCGGAACAGCAAATTCATTGCAAACTGACTGTTCCGGATTACCCGCTGTCTGAATTTACCCTATTTATGCCTCCCTCCATGGAACACATAACCCTGGCCCGGCGTCAGCACCATTACATCCACCTCGGGAGCCGTCCTTTTAGCCTGTTTGACGAACTCGTCGGCACTTGGTTCCAGGAAGAAACTGCCGTAGTGCATCGGTATGGCTGTTTTCGGCCTGATCATCCTCAGGCTTTCGGCCGCCTGAAAAGCGTCCATGGTCATGATATTACCTATCGGCAGTATCGCTACGTCCACGGGATACAGGCGCGCATACAGCTCCATATCCGAAAAGATGCCGGTGTCCCCGGCGTGATAGATGCTTGTTCCGTCCGAAAACCTGATTATATAGCCGCACGGCGAACCGCTGGCCGAGGAGTGGATTGCCGGGGTCATGACGAGTGAGAAACCGTCAAAATCCATCGAGCCTCCGACATTCCTGCCAAAGCCTCCGAGGAGGACATTTTCAGGCGGAAGTCCGTTCGCCTGGAATTTGGCGACCGTGTCATAGTTTGCAATAACTATGGCGCCGGTTTTCTTGGCCAGCTCGATGGTATCGCCCACATGGTCGAAATGATCGTGCGTAACGAGAATGTAGTCGGCCGTCTTGATGTCGCCAAGTGTAATCGGGCAATTGGGGTTGCCTGTTATAAACGGATCAATGAAGATTGTCTTTCCCCCATGTTCCAGCTTGAACGCGGACTGGCCCAGCCAGGTGACGGTTACGCCGTCTCCGGATGAGGCTGGTTTCTGCGCGGGGGCAGCGAATGCCGTTGATGCTGAAATTACGGACATAACGATGATGAAGCTGAAAATCCGGGTAAGTCGGTTCATAGTTCCTCCTTTAAAATATGTGTTTATCATTAAAGGATCAATCACGGTTGCCTTTTAACTCAACTTTCGATTATCCTTTTTTCGAGAAATAGCACAACAAATAACTTATTTCAATTATCTTAAAATAATAAAATACAATAAATATTATTTTATTCGGCACCAACGCCAGAAACGTTACTCAATACAGCCGTTCACAAATTCGTAGACGGATAAACGTTCCCGCGGAAATGTTGTCATTTCGAACAAAGAGAGAAATCTTGCAGGTTTTGCCGCATGCATCAAGATCTCTCCCTTTGGTCGGGATGACATCAAATATATAACAACATGTAATTAGGGGAATACATGGGAGGGGAATTTTGATATAAATTTTGCCATGACCGGAAAAAAATCCAACATCATCCTGACCGGCATGCCCGGCTCGGGCAAAAGCACCATAGGCGTGATACTGGCCAAGCTGACCGGCCGGGACTTCATCGATACGGATATACTTATTCAAACGGCGGAGGGAAGGACGCTGCAGGATATCGTCGACAAGGACGGTCACATGGCACTGCGCAGGATCGAGGAAGACATCCTGCTAGACATAACATGCCGCAGGCACGTTATAGCCACCGGCGGGAGCGCGGTATACAGCCGCAGGGCCATGGAACACCTCGTGTCGGACGGCGTCATCGTTTTCCTTGACGCGGACATCGACACGCTGGAATCACGGGTGAAGGACTTCACCCGAAGGGGGCTGGCAAAACGCCCGGACCAGAGCTTCGCAGACCTTTTCGCCGAGAGGGTCCCGCTTTACCGGAAATATGCCGAAATCACGGCAACCTGCGCGGGACAATCTTACGAAGAGGTGTGCGCTCGGATAATTGACCGACTGGATTTTTATTAATTTTTCAACGAAACAATTGTTTTCCTTTTAAAGCTCATGACTTGGCGACGCTTTGAATGACTTTGCCATGCATCTCCCTGGTCAGAGTTTCAATTCGTTCGCTCAGGTCTTTAACCAGTTCGGTCAGCTGCGTGTTCTGTCGGAGCAGTTCCAGCAGTTGCGCTGACTGCTGCCCTGCCAGTATCTGGCGCTGTTCGCCGGCCATGGCGAGTGCTTCCCGGTGCTGGGCGTCGGCTTCGGCATGCGCCTTGTCCCGGTCCGCCTGCCGCGTCTGCGCGAGCAGGATCAGCGGGGCCGCATAGGCCGCCTGGAGGCTGAAGGCGAGATTGAGCAGAATGAAAGGATATACGTCGAACTTGTAAATCCCGAAGGCGTTCAGGACGATCCATGCCGAAACCACAAGTGTCTGGACTACGAGAAAGACCGGCGTCCCGAAAAAACGGGCGAAAGCCTCGGCCTTCAGGGCGAACCAGTCATCGCCGAAGACCGAACCTAAATGGAGATGTGGAAGGTGAAACCGGAAGTAATGGTTCGGCGCTTCGGCGGCGGTAATCGGTTCCGTTGTCATTGATCGTGTTTCCATGCATTTCTCTCCTTTTTTGTAAAATAAATTCCATCAGATGTTCATCAGACCACTTTTTCAAAATCCGGCCCGTCAGGTTCCCCCGCAACGGGCTCGGCGCGGCCGAGTACGCCGTCCGCCATTTTGATATGCCCTACCCGCTGCCAGGGAATGCCCAGCAACCGAGCGCCCACGGCGTCAACGGCCACCGGGTCGAACCCTGCCAGCAGCCTGTTGACGGGCGGATCGCAGGCCTGGCCGCTCAGGTGATGCTCCGCCTGACCGATGCTGGCGTCGATGAAAGCAAGGTCCGGTTTGCGGTAGCAGTTGAGCTCGAAGATAGAGGTTTGCGCCTGGTGATGGAAAGCGGATTTTTTCCAGTGCCCGCCGCACTGGTAGTAGGCCGGCGGAGCCACGCCGACCATGTTTTTCATGCCGAGGGTGACAACGGCCAGGGAGTGCGCCTTCAGCACCGCGGCCGATATGACAAAGCTTTCCATAACCAGCCGCGGCATCATGAAGGCGGGAAAGACCTTGCAGCGCGGGTTGCGCAACTCGACGAGCTCCGCCTCGTTGAGGTCGACGAGTTCAATGCCGTGGGCTTCGGCCAGCCGGTCATATCCGTGGATGCGGAACACTTCGCCGGTCGTCATGTAACGCTCACCGGTCCCCTCGGCGATGACGATACGCGCCTGGCTCCAGCGTCGGCAGGCTATTACCAGAGCTTCGCAGGCAGCGACCGGCAGGGTGACCGGAGGCGGCGAACCGTTGACCAGGTTTGGCTTGATCAGGATGCATGACTGGCGCGAAAGGACTTCCGACGCGCCGATGGCCTGAAGGAGCCCGGGGATGGTTTCTTCATAAGAAAGGAATTTTTTTATCGAGCGGGGCCGTTGCATGGGCGCATTTTATCGCAAAAAACAGCCGGGAGGAACCATTAAATAATCGGATTCAATTCCCGGCATGTTTATACGGAATAGTTGCGAAATGCCTGTCGGCCGATGGCCTTACCTGCAGGAATGACTGTCCGTCAGGGTCAGGAGGAAAGCCACTATGTCGTCTTCCTCCCGGTCGGCAAGACCCAGGTTGTCGGGATTAACCGCGGTCGGGCCTGAAACAGTGGAATACCAAACAATTGAAGGCCTTGGTGCTCTCGGATTCAGGCTAATATGATCATGTTTTGTTTGACATCGCCATACCGGTTGGGATATAGAATAAAGAAATTCTGCTGAAATGCTGTGATGTACGATAATACTAAACCATCCGCGAGGATGGGACGGAAAGCTTACAGGGTCTCACCGAGACAGCCGGGTCGCCGAAATATCATAAGATATTCAGACCCGGCTTTTTTTATGGGGAAAAATATGTCGCGCCGAAACCGGCGAATCCGAAGAGACCCGTGAAAAACGGAGGAAAATATGGATATAGAACAAAGGAAAAAAATTATAGATGAAAAACTGGCGCTAACGGGAGAAACGATTAATTCCTGGTCCAAAAAAAACAGCCTTGACCACAGGCTTGTTATAGACCTGATCAACGGAAAGCTTAGGGGAACGCGGGGCGTTTCATTAAACGCAAGAACGAAAATTGAAGATCACTTCGGTTATATTTTCGATGAGTGAAATTACGGCGCAATACAGCCTCCCCCACGCTGATTCCGGCGTCGCCCAGCCCCCTACTCCAGAACCACGAATCCCGCTGCCGGCACCTTCAGCTCTATTGCGGAAATTGCGCCGCCCGGCCCTTTCCGCTGGGCAGTCAGCACCTGTATGCCTTCATCCGCATGATTGGTGGAATAAATGCACTTCAGCGTGCTGCCCGGCGGATGCAGGGTCGCATCCACGACCACCCATGCGGTGCGCGCGTTGTCGGGGTCGGTATTGACGGCAAGCACCATCTCCTTGCTGTCGAGAATCCTCGACCACGCCACGACGGACAGGAGCCGTCCCCCGATTATTCTCGGCGGGCCAAAATCGACTCCGTTCCCAGATATCTCCCTCAGGTACTGTCGGCCCCGGCACAGCACGAGCCTTGACTCGCGGACTTTCAGGATGGCCGCCAGTTCGCTGAACACGGTACAGCTCTCATCGAAGAAATGCCGGCCCTTCGAGCGGAAGGCGCCGAAGGCTCCGCCGAACATGGCCTCGCGGATATACCGGTCCGCCCCGCCGCCGTCCCCCCGGCCGTCGAAGCTCTGCTCGGTTCCGTAATAGATGCACGGAATGCCGAGGGTCATTGCGTTCAGGGCCATGGCGCCAAGGACCAGCCGGGCGCCGTCCCCGTCGGCGCAGAACCTGGCCTTGTGATCTCCCTTGCAGACCTGGTCGTGGTCGTTGATCATGGTCACCACCTTGTCCTTGAACCAGACGTGGGAACCCTTCTGCACCAGCAGGGAATTCCGGAACAGGTTGAAATACTCCTCCGGATTGGTTTCTCCTTTCATGAGCCCTTCCAGTTTGAGCTGCACGTCGTCGATGCCGAGGGCGGCGTCCAGGCCGGTTGCCTCAAGGGTGTCGAAGGCCCTTTCCCTGCCTCCGGTGATCTCCCCCGCCAGCAGGAAGTTTTCCTTGCCGATCGTCTGGGCGAACTCTTTCACGGCCGATACGAAAAAGCGCATGGCGCCGATGTCCATATGCTTGACCGTGTCTATCCGGTAACCGTCGATGTCGGCGGCGGCGATCCAGTATTTGTAGACCTCGCAGAGGTTTAGCAGGGCGGACGATGGAGAATAAGTATCATCGGGACCGCAGCCGTGGTGGATATCCTTCAGGTCGAAGAAGTCCCCTTCCCTGAACTCCGGATCGTAGTCCCAGTTGCTGATTCGCCCCTTCCGCGTAAAACAGTCGGGACACTGGAAATCACGGGGCCAGATGGCGTCGTTGCCGCCTACCGGCGCGGGATTTCCGGGAAGGTCCTTGAACGGGATGCTCGCGGCGCCGTTTGCGGCATTGAACCCCATCACCGGGTACATGCAGCCGCGATAAGGAGGAGCGCCGTTTTCCACTCCATACGTGAATACATTTCCGCTGTGGTTGAGGATGATGTCGAGGATCACGTAAATGCCGCTGGCGTGGGCCGTATCGACCATGTTCCGAAGGTCCGTGGCGTCGCCGAAGTGCGGGTCCACGGAGAGAAAATCCTGGATGCCGTATCCGTGATAGGTCGGCTGGAAGGAAACCTGCTTGAAGACAGGGCTTACCCATATTGCGGAAACCCCCATCCGCTTCAGGTAGCCTATCTTGCCCGTGAGCCCCTTCAGGTTGCCGCCGACCCACTTTCCGCCCGCATCCCGCCATGCCGCGGCGTCCGCCTCACCGGCAACGGCGTTTCCGTCATCGACGGACGGCTTGTACAAAGGGGTCTTGCCCGTAGTAACCGTTTTTCCGTTATTCCCCTTAAAACCCTTTTCAGAGCCGTCGGAAAAACGGTCAAGGAGCAGGAAATAAAGCACCTGGTCTTCCCATGCTACCGGCGACGGATGGTATTTGCCGTTGCGAAGCGTCGTGAAATCGATATCTTTAACACTTTCCATGGTCAATGACCTCCCGTTGTCTGTTCGAACAAACTACCCGTTGCCGCGCAATAAGATTTCAGGCATGGCATTGCCGCCAGCCTGGATCCGGCACATACCGGACAAGTGTATACAGTATAAAGTCTACAATTTATTCAGTAACTGTCAATTATGAATTCCTAATTCACAAAGAATTCGAAAAAACGGGGAGAAACATGTGGATCGGGTCAACCCGGCAATGCACGACTGCCGGGACGCGGCGGGAGACATTTCTCTCAAGGCGCATTTGACGCCGCTTTGCGGTGACGGCACAAAAAGGAATTTGGCCCTTGACAAACACGTATAAATCTAAAATAATTTATCCATGCTAATACTTGCGCCTGATTCGGCGTGAATCCATTTTATTCCTTATGCAGTTTTTTTTATCACCGGAGGGGATCCGCTGAGCTTACGTGAATCTGATTCAAAGATATTGTGCCGGGTGCCGTGCATGACGGGAAAGGGAAGCCTGATTCAGTCGACGACATGGTCCGTGTTTTATTAAGGTTCCATGTCCCCTTTGCTCTAAAAAAACCGCGTGATTTTGCTCATTCTTCCACCGGGAAATTTCGCCGCTTCGCTTCCAGCCCGCAGTTGCTTCCCGATTTCCCGACAAAACGCCGCAGTGAAGCATTTCACGTAGCTCAGTTTTCACGAACCGCACATAGGAATTCAGTGTGGTCTCACCAAACCCGCCTTTATTTTTTTAATTATTCCTCGGGCATCTTCATAATCCGCCGGTCCGGGTCCATGCGGACCGGAACCTGCAGAACCGGTCGCAATTAACCGGCAATGGTTTCTCATCTAATGACGCAGGTGAGGGAACTATGAAACCAGTCTGGCTTAGTCTTCAGGGGCTGAAAGACACCCGGATCAGGGGTGAATTGTCCGCTTGTCTGGCAAAAACCGATATTGAAGTTGCCCAACTTGACCACGAGTCCCAAAAAGGCGCGGGAATCGTCGTTTTTGGGAATATATCTCCCGAGTTGTGCGGCTTTCTGAGAAAAGCGAGCGGAGGGGGCAGGGAACGAATAATCTGCGTATCCGCTTCGGAGGAAACGCTTGACGACGGCATCTGGAGCCTCCTCGAAGCCGGCGCCTCCGATGTGATTGTCTGGGACGATCCGGATAAGCGCGCCGGCGAAATCGCGCTTCGCCTGCGCAGGTGGAAGGAAATCGACGAAATACTTGAATCGCCGATTGTTTCGGAAAACCTGGTCGGCAACAGCCATGCATGGAGAAGGGCATTGCGCCAGATCGTCGAGATGGGCTGTTTCACCGACGCATCCGTTCTGCTGGCTGGCGAATCGGGGACCGGCAAGGAACTTGCCGCCCGCCTCATCCATACACTTGACCGGCGCGCTAACAAAGGCGAACTGGTCGTCCTTGACTGCACTACCATCGTGCCCGGCCTGGCCGGCAGCGAATTTTTCGGCCATGAGCGGGGGGCGTTCACGGGCGCGGTCACCTCCCGTGACGGCGCGTTTGCCCTGGCGGACGGAGGGACCCTTTTCCTGGACGAGGTCAGCGAACTCCCTCCGGAGTTGCAGGCGCAGCTTCTGCGTGTGGTACAGGAAAAGTGCTTCAAGCGGGTTGGCGGGAACAACTGGCGGAAGAGCGAATTCCGCCTGATCTGCGCCACCAACCGCGACCTCATGGAAGAGGTCAGGGCAGGCAGGTTCCGTCATGACCTCTATTACCGAATCGCGGCATGGGAATGCCGGCTTCCCGCCCTGTGCCAGCGAAGCGAGGACATTCTGCCGCTGGCGAGGCATTTCATGGGGCTGATGGACACCGGCGGAAACCCGCCGGTCCTGGACAAGGCGGTGGAGGCGTTTCTTCTCGGGCGCAAATACCCCGGCAATGTCCGGGACCTCAGGCAGCTTGTCGGCCGGATCATGTACCGCCACGTGGGAAAAGGACCGGTGACCGTCGGCGACATCCCCCCGGAAGAGCGCCCCGCGCCCTATCCCGGGTCGGGCCACTGGTGCGACGAACCCTTTGAAAAGGCCATACGCAAGGCGGTATTTCTCGGAGCGGGCATGAAGGAAATAGGACGCGCCGCGGAGGATACAGCCGTGGACATAGTGGTAGACGCCGAAAACGGGAACCTGCAGCGGGCGGCCCGGCGCCTCGGGGTGACCGACCGGGCTTTACAGCTGCGCCGCGCCAATCGCCGCCGGAACGGGGCGCCGCTCTGACGCCGCTCCGGCCAGCCGCATGAGGTTGCCCCCCAGGACGAGATCCAGTTCAGGTTTCGAGAGGCCGAGGGCAAGCACCTTCGACAGTTCCACCCCGGGATGAAGCGCCGGACCGTCGGAGCCGAATAGAACCTTGCCGGCTCCGCCGCGTTTAAACGCCTCCACGAGGAGGTCGAATCGTCTGACCCCCGAGGTATCGGTGTAGACATTGGGATACCGCCGCATAAGGTCGATGAGAGCCTTGTGCGCCTTCCAGTCGTCGGAGAAGCTCCCGAGGTGGGGAATGATGAACGAAACGTCGGGATACTCCTGCGCCAGAAGTTCGACCTGTGAGACTTCCCCAATCACATCGTAGATAACCGGAAGTGCGAATTCCCGCAGCGCGTCGCATATCTCCCTTGTTATCCGTCCGTCGTGCGCATGGACCTTGACGCCCCGGAAACCGTATTCGAAAACGGCCGTTCCGACCATGCTCCGCACCCTTCCCCGGTCCCTTTCGGGATGGAGAGAGGCAAATCCGAGCAGTCGTTCCGGATTGCCCATTACAATTTCCGCCACGTTCCGGTTGGCGACGGCGTAATCCGAATGAAATACCGGGAAAAGTACCGTGCGCCGGATCCCCGCCCTGGCGGCGCGCCGCAAGTACCCGTCCAGGGGCGCGAAGGTGTCCCACGGCCCCGTCAGGCCGTCTCCCTTTCCTGCATGACAATGGCAGTCGATGATCATGTCTGGCACCATCCTTATTAAGAGCTTGTTCGTAAATAAGCTTTCCGGTCTCCCATCCCGTCTCCCGCCTGCCAAAGTTGTACGGCGCGCAGGTCATGCCGTCTTTGACCCGTCCTCAATCGCAAAAGCCTCGACGTAGCCCTGCTACGCCTGCGGTTTTGCTCAATCGTCCAGGCCAAATCCGACATAAATCCGGGCGCGATTCTACTGAACGTTATTTACGAACAAGCTCTAAGTTGTGAATCGTCCCAGTTCGCGCATCAAATGTATCGATGTCGCCATCCCCCTGATGAAATTGGGAAGATACAGGCTTTCATTTGGTCCGTGCATATTGGCGTCGGCAAGGCCGAACCCCAGCAGTGCAACGGGTATCCCGCAATTTTCCCGCAATGCAGTAACAACGGGAATGCTGCCGCCGCTTCGCCGGAACAGGGGCTTCCCGCCGAACCCGCGCAGACAGGCTTTGACCACTGCCCTGTAAATCGGGTGTGAAGGATTCATTTCCACGGGAGAAACGGAAGAATATCGGCTGACCTTTGCCCTGACTTCCGGCGGAGTTGTCCGGGTTATGAAAAGCCTGAACAGGCACTCGATTTCCAGTGGCTCCTGTCGAGGCGCCAATCGTATATCGATTTTCGCCGATGCCCGGGCGGGGATCTCCCCCTTGCTCCCGGGCCCCTGGTATCCGCCGGCAATACCGGTGACGGTCAGGGCGGGACGAACTGTCGTTCTTTCATACAGGGTGTACCTTGCATCACCCCACCCTGCTTCCGTTCCGGCGTTTTCCAGGAGTTCCGCGTCGCTCGGGCCGGTCTCGCTCATATACCGCTTTTCCGTGTCGCTCAGCTTTTTTACCCGACCGTAGAATCCGGGAACGGCGATTCGCCCCTCCGCGTCATGCAGCCTGGCGATAATCTCGCAGAGGGCCTGGACCGGATTGCGCACCATCCCGCCGAACTGGCCGGAGTGCAGATCGTGCCGTTGCCCTGTCACCTCAAGTTCAAGACCTATCGATCCGCGCAATGAATATATTACCGTCGGGCGTTCGGGCGACGGCATGAGGGTGTCCGAAATAACCGCCAGGTCGGCATGCAGCTTATCCCCGTTTTCCGCGAGAAAGCGGAGAATGCCGGTGCTTCCGGCCTCTTCCTCCCCCTCGAACAGGCAGACCGCGTTTACCGGCAGCCTGCCATCAACCGCAAGGAGCGTTTCGAGCGCCTTCACATGCGCGAACATCTGCCCCTTGTCGTCTGTGGCGCCGCGGGCGAACAGGTAATCGCCCCGCACAACCGGCTCGAACGGCGGCGTGCGCCATTCGTCCAGCGGCTCCGGCGGCTGGACGTCGTAATGACCGTAGATGAGCACCGTCGGGCGCCCAGACGCGCGACGCCATTCGCTAAAGACAACAGGATGCCCCTTTGTCGGGATGAGGGATGTGTTTTCCATCCCGATCCGCCGCATGTGGCCGGCAAGCCAGGCGGCGCATCGCGCGACATCGGCGGTGTGAGCGGGCTGGGCGCTTATGCTCGGAAAACGGATAAACTCCTTCAATTCATCAAGGAACCGATGACTGTGCGTTTGCAGATAACCGATGATATTAGAATGCAACATGCTGATAACTTTCCGGGACTGTTCCGGCCCCCGTGTTAATTCCGCAAACCCGCAGGATCAGTGCGGCGGCATGATCGATGTCGGATAAAGTATTGAAGCGGCCTATTCCGGCCGCGGCACCCGGAACCGTTTCAAAGCCTGACTAATTGCCGCATGAACCGCAAGATACGGCATCATGACCTCAACCACCCGCGGGTCGCATGGAGTGGATGCGTGATTGTCGAGATAGATGGCGTTCATGTTGCTCTGATTCAGTTTTGCTTATCCCATTAAACACAGTATCTGTTATTTCGTACCCTTTGCTTCCATTCAGCGTATTTTGCCTGGACAACCGGGCCTGGATCGATTTTGAATTCTCGGACTATCTCATTGTGTACTCTGACGCAAACCTCCGCATTGAGTTTATTTTCAATCTGATCGCTCGATAAACAACACGGTGTTTCCGGGTTAATACGCAGTGCCAGTTGACACGATGCCCAATCCATGGGCAGTCGATAGCTCGGTAATAATCCGCAAGCTGCCCGCTGCATATTTATGGAACTGCAAATCTCGTTATAGTTCCTTGAAAATTTCTCGTCCCAATCTACCTTGTCCACCCAGCTCACTTCTTTAGGATAGCAGGCGAACTTGACGGATTGCCTTGTCCCCGCATTAACCGTCACATGCTATTCGGCGTCCGGAGTGTATCTTGGAAGACAGTGGGCCGTGACGGCGTACCTGCCGGGTTCCAACGGTCCCAAGTCGCTGTAACCGTTGTTGTCTGTTTCACCGACAACCCATGGAGGTGCCCAACCGGATGGAGGAACTCTGCGAATTGATATCTGTATTCCCGGGATTGGCCGACCGTTATCCGCCCTGGTCACTTGAACTGTTATATTCCCTTTCCCGGGATCCGGCAGTTTTGATCCCGGCGGTTGGCCGCTTGGCGGATTCGCGCCCGGCTGATCACATCGGACTGCCTGCTGAGATAATGATGGTACTGAGCCGTAATGGAGATCAATCTCAACGCGCCTGCTCGCGGCGTCATTTCCAGCTACAGGCTGCTTTTCTCCCATACTGGCCACGCGAAAGGAGAGATGATTGACCAATTGCCAGCCGAGACGGTCTCTGAGCGCTTTTGTCGCGGACCATGCGCGCAAGCAGCCAAGCTTGTAATTATCCGCGTCAGTCCCGACCGGGTCGGTATGGCCAACGAGATCAATCGCACGTACTGGATTGGGGGTATTCAGGCTCGCCTTGACAAACTCGGCAATGGCATTGATTTCACTGATGTGCTCAGGCTTAAGATTCGATTTCGCAAAATCGAAACCGTCAAGTATCCAGATCTGGCGGGGTAAGGGTGCAACGGTATTCGGCGAAGAGGGACCAAGGGCGGATCTTAATGCATTTTCGGTCATCGGTCCCACAACCCCGTCAACCATCAAACCTCGCCGCTGCTGAAAACTACGGACGGCGCTGAGCGTCATCGGCCCCATTATCCCATCCACGGCAAGTCGCAACCCCATCACCCTGTTCAGGGAATCCTGTACCCAGCGGACAAATTCGGGACTGTTCCGGGCGACCTCCCCCTCCCACTCTTCCTCGAAGAATTCCGGATTCCACTCACCCGTCTCATTCCAGATTTCGTATTCGGCCTCGAACGGCCCCCATTCATACATGAACGAGTTTCCCATATCCCCCTCCGTTTTGCCGCATGGGCGTTTCACTGTTCACAATTTCATCAATGATTTCCACTGCCTGGTCGATCTCGAAAGGCGTGTGCCGCGCAGTGATGATGAAGCTGACAAGCGGGGCCTTCCCGCGCCCGCCCTTGTGCAGCACGGCTTTGACGCCTCGCCGGAGGAGATTTTCATGTAATGACGCGGAATCGATGCCGGGAACCGGCACGAGGGTTTGAAAAGGAAAAATGCCGCCCGTCGTGGACAAACCGGCATCGGCCAGTCCCCCGCGAAATCGGGCGACCAGTCGGGCCAGGCGGAGACGCAACGCATCGCCGGAAACGGAATTTACCCTGATCGCATGGAGCGCCGCATGGATGACGGCCGACGACGGCTGGCTGCAATGGACCCGAGTCTCACTACGCTCCTCAAAGAGCCCGATGGACTCCCTGCTGCCGCTCAGCACGGCCATGGGGACTCCGAATCCCTTTGCCAGTGAACTCACCAGAATAATTTCCGGATCATGAATGCCGAACCGGCGCAACACACCGCCCCCTCCCCTTCCGTAAGGCGCGGCACGGCAAGGCGAATGGCCGAGGATGCCGAGGGACTGGGTATCGTCTATTATCAGCAGTCCGCCATGGATGCGGGCGCATGCCAGGTACTCCGCGACCGGCGCCGGCCTGCCGCAGGCCGGGCAGAAGCCGTCGGTGACGATGAGCGGTCTGGCGTTCCGCCCCTTTTGCCGTTGAAGGAGGCGCCGCAGCACTTCAGGGGAGTGATGGGAAAATTCCCGCACCCTTGTTCCCTTACCGGCCGCCCGCTCCACACCCCACCGGGCGATGGGATAGGCACCGGAGTCAAGGTATATCGCCGTCGGTTCATTGCCCAGGATACCGAACAGGTCCCAGAAAAGGTGCAGGGTGGAAGGGGCGAGCAGCCCCCTTTCGCATCCCTGCAATTCCGCCAGCGAGCGGGCGGCCAGTCTGTTCCCGGCCGTTTCGGAGAGGGCCGCTGGCGCTCCCGCGGTAAGGTTCTGCCATGGTCCGAGAGAATGGGAGGGGTGCCGGAAGCCCAGGTAAATAGAAGAAGTAAAGTCGAGCATGGCGATATCCTTTTATCTGGCGTTCGCTAACTTCCTCTCCTCCTGGTTTTTCAAATGGACCCATGGCGGCTTTGTGTCAACCGGCTCGTTGTTCAGGTCCACACCGGTCGAGGCCCGGTAAGCATGTATGTAGCCCTGGATCTCCGGCTTCCAGTAGCGCGCCCAGTTCTTGGCCTGGTCCTCGTTATTGATGACGATCCAGTCGCCATAGCGGATCGACAGGAGGACCTGCTCGCCGTACATGCCGAGCTCCTGGAAGTGCGTTACGGTGGTGTCGTTCCAGCCCTGGAGCTTTTTCATGGCATCGACCCGGCCCATCCACTCTTCCCGGTACGGCACCATCGGCCGGCCATGAATGAACTCCTGCATTTCGGGGCGTGCCAGGAGCCACTGCTCGATGAGCATCTCTACCCGCGCAGTCCAGGGGAGGTCGCCGAACTGGTTGTGGGCGCCTTCCGCAAGAATCAGGTGGACTTCGCGGATTGCTTTCAGGAGCGGATATGCATCCGCGATCACGGTTGTGTCGGCATCCTCGCGATAGAAGATAGAGGTGCGGTAGAGGAGGTTATGGAAGGCCTCCAGGAACTTCGAGCGGCTGTCCGCGGAGCGGAGCACCGGCACCGCCTTGCCGTACAGGGTGAGGCCGTACTGGGAATCATACTCATAGGCCCGTCGCGGGATGGTCAGGCGGTTGTGCTCGTTCTGGATATATCCCCAGAGGAGATTGTTGAGCGGCCGCAGAGGGTCGATGGTGAGTTCCGCCAGCGGGTCCCGATCCGAGGGCCCGCGCCGGTTCTGAAAGCGCATGGCGATGGCGTTCATGGTCTGGACCAGCATCCCCTCTTCATGCCAGTAGGACCAGATGAGCTCCAGGAGGCTCGGGCAGCTGTATCTATACTGCAGGATATAGTCGCAGTAAGGGAGCTTTTCAACCCGCAGGGCGGGATCCGGCCCAAGGAGGGCATCGAGAATGCGGTTTAGATAAGGGAGCTTGTCACTGGAACCGAAATACTGCCTGAGCCTCGTTTCGAGCGTCGACACCGTAACACTATCGTTGAGTCGCCCGCTTTCCTCGGACTCATCGATGCCGGCCTGGGTATCAAGAAACTGATCGAGAGTGTCGGGAGTCAGAGTGACTGTTTTCCCGTCCTGCTTCTTGATAATGCCGCTTTCGATAAGAAGAAATATCTCTGTCGCAAGACGCAGGACATTGTAGGAATCCACGGCATTTATGCTTAGCCGGGCATCGAGCTTTTGCGGCGTCAACGGATTGAATTTGGCGGCGCCGGCCGATTTCATCACCTCCTGGATTATTTCGCTTTGCTCGCAGAAGACCTTCTGGATGAATTCGTTGAAGCGGGTAAAGCCGATTGCATCACAACGGTTCCTGATTGCTACCCACAACGCCTCGTCCGACGTGACCTGGGCCGCGGTACGGCGCATGGTCACGGGCAGAATGTCGTCTTTGGCGACCGGACGTGGATTGATCTTTATGTCGATTTTGTTTGCCATTTTTTCCTCCTTTCATTCCGCGCTCGCATTAATTGGTTCCGCCAGATTTGTGCCCGGCGTTTTTTCCGGAATTACGACCTCGCGTCCGGTGACTTTCGCCCTTACGTTATAAGTGCCGCCCCTGATCCCTGTAGTGTCCCAGATCCATGTAAATGTCGCCTCCCGTTTGTTCTTGTTGATCTGGACATGGGGCTCGCTCAGGTTGGGGAGAAATTGTTCTTTCCCCAGCATGAATTCCAGATCACACGTAATATATTCGCTGATGTAACTCAGATGCTCGACGATTTTGAGCTCCACCATGTGGGCTTCGAACTCCTTAAGGCTGACAACGGCCGACAGGACGAGACTGTCACCTTCATGATAATCGTGGAAATCATATGCAGTATCAGCCTTGTGGACGTTAAGATTTGTCAAATATTTGGTCATAGCAACCTCCCTGTTTGTAATGCACGGCTATGTGAAAGTCCGGTTTTGCCGGTGGGACGTAGTAAAGCGGGCGGCGCGGAATCCGCATAGGGATAGAGCGTTATCCGCAGCGCCCAGTACCTGAGCAAATCCGCCAGCAGACTGCTTTCATCTTCCGCGCTGATATTGCCGTCCAGTCTTGCCTGGCCGATTACCGCGAACGCCAGGGTCGGCGGGGCCCTCCAAAGCAGTGCCGGTGAAGCCCTCCAGCTCCGATAGGTTTCCCCCAGTACGGTCGGCCGCAGGTCCGGGGAGGCAAGGACTTGCCCCAGTGCGCCACCCCTGAGCCCGGCGGGACGGTGTTCCAGCAGAAGCCGGACGAACTCCGGCAGACAACTCTCCAGCATAGTGAAGAGACGCTGCCGATCCGGATCTAGGCTGGCTCGCGGGTAATAGGATTCCCATATCCGGGCGAGACCCGCCCACAGGGGGTGGGGATAGAGCATGCCACCCATTGCGCAGGAGAGCTTCACCCTGATCCAGGGCGCCGGATGGGGGTCGTCCAGGTTTACCCGGAAGACAAAGACGCGGGGGAGCCCGACGACGGCCATCAGGCCGATCGTGGCGGTAGCGCCGAGCCTGGCGACCGCCCAGAGGTCGGCGATTATTTCTGATATCCAGCGCCTCCAGCACTCCCATGCCTCCCTGTCAACCTCCGCGGTGGCAATCCGTTGCATCAGAACAGGCTGAAGTGAAGGTATCAGATCCAGGAGAGCGGCTCCCTGATGACCGCATTCGTGCACCAGCGACGAGGCGATTCCGCTGCCGATCATCCTTTCCCGGGGAACCTGGATGACTGCCACCGGGTTTGAATCTCCGCCGGGCAGCCGGGTGCGGGCGCGGCGAATGGCAGCCCCGGGGCCTCGTGCCAGGAAGCAGATTACCTGCGGCGGATCGTAGTAATTGCCCGGCAACCTGAGTGAGTCGGCGGCGAAGACATCGAGGCCGGAGAGCCAGACGCCGGTATCGTGCTCGCTCCGCTGGTTCAGGACGTCGGCGAAGATGTCGAGCTGGCTCAGGATCGCGATGAAGCGCAGCCTGAGAAAGGAATATCGGCGCTGCGCCCGGTCCGGGGGCGATGCTTTTCCGGCGGGAGATTCGAGCCAGCGCAGGTATCCGGTCACCATGGCCCGGAGCTTGCGGCCCCCCTCCGCCAGAAGGTGTTCGATCGCCACCTGGGCGGAGAGGGGAATCGCGGCAGCCGGCACCATGGGAGTGTGCAGGGTGAACGATTCCATCCTGTCGATCCGTGTCAGGAGCGCCTGGGCCTCATTCCATAGCAGATTGTGTGGAGACGCGGCAATAGCCATTGTCATACTCCGAAAAGGATTATATTGCGTCCGCGGCGAATCCAGCGGCCTGCCTGGCCGTATGCATAGGGTGCTTCGGCAAGCGCGCCCGGGGCGGCGGCAACCGGTGCTGGTTGTGCGGCGGCAACCGCCGCGGGCTTGGCGGCGGCAACCGGCGCCGCCTGCGCCACAGGCTGGACACCGTAGCCGGTCCATGCCGGCCGTCTCCCGTAATAATGGGGATAGTGGTGATAGTGCGGACCGCCGACCGGCCTTCTCACTGGCTGACCTGAAACAATCGGCGCGGTGCGGCGGACGCCGTAAGGCACATGCGCCTGCCGGGTTACGCCGCGAGGCGCAAAGGCCGGATGGCTCAACAGGCCGGGAGCGTGACGCTGGGCCGCCATGGCAACGGACCTTCTGGCTACCGTCATGGGGTGAACATGCGGAGGAGCTGCCGCCGCGTGCTGCGTCGCGGCAGATGCCAGTCTGACGAAACGACGCGCCACCTCGAACTCCCTGTCTTCATTGCTGAGCCCTTCCAGTTCCAGGCCGAACAAGCTGCCGGCCGCGGAACCCAGTGACGACCCGATTGCAGTGCCGATACCCGGAGCCACCATGCTGCCGAGAGCGCCTCCGACCATGGGAAGCGCCTTTTTCGCCACCCCTTTGAGGACGCCGCCCAGAGCCTTGCCTGCCGGCCCTTTGAAGAAACCTCCGACTTTTTTGACCAGTCCACCCAGAAACTGTTCCAGTTCCGCCTCGTTGGTGACCGACAGCAGTTCCGCGGCGAGTTCCATTTCCTGGGCTTCATTGAGCGGCATTTCACCCTGATATTCCCCGCTCATTTCGCCGAAGACCTCCTGCCCCATTTCACCCATTTCAAAGCCCGTTTCGAAGCCCATTTCACCCATTTCAAAGCCCGTTTCGAAGCCCATTTCACCCATTTCAAAGCCTTCACCCTGGTATTCACCTAATTCGCCTGCGAATTCCGTGTTCCACATAACACTTCCTCCTTATTGATTTTTTCAGAGCCTTAATGATTTGGCGCTCTTCAGAACCCGACGAGAATGATCTTTCTGCCGCGACGGTACCAGCGCCCGCTTCTGCTGCCGCCGCATGAGCATGGAGCGGCGGCCTGCTCAACGGGGGCGTCTCCCAGGAGGCAAGGCAGATGAAGCCTGGCGGCGTGAGCGGCGGCCCGGCGGGCGGCCGTGGACGGATGCATGCCGGCCGGGAACCGGGAAGCCCTCCGGACGGTGGAGCCGGCAAACCTGACGAAGCGGCGTGCCATTTCGTATTCCCGGTCCTCCTGGCTCAATTCCCCCATTTCGAGACCCAGGAGATCGCCGGCGGCTGAACCGATTCTGCTCCCCACGGACGAACCGGCGGAGCCTCCGAAATAGCCTCCGACCGCCCCTCCCACGATCGGAAGGGCCTTTTTGGCCGCTTGCTTTAGAACCCCGCCGAGCGCCTGGCCGGTGGGGGAAGAGAGAAATGTGCCGGCCGCTCTGGCCGCTTTGCCGACAAGGTCGCCGAGGAAGTTGTTCAACTCGGATTCACTGCTGATGCCGAGCAGTTCGTTCGCCAGCTCCATTTCCTGGACTTCATTGAAAGGACTTTCCGCTTCTCCGCTAAATGCGGCTTCGGCATTGCCGAATTCATAGCCCATTTCACCCATTTCGCCCGTTTCACCCATCTCTCCTGATTCGAATTCGCTCATAGTTCTGTCGATATCGTGCATCTCATACCTCCCGGTGAAAAATGTTTTTGCGGAAGTCTGTTTTCCACGATATTAAAGGCAAGCACCGTGCCAGCGATAAGTTGTTGAAATTACGTAACGTTATGCGAAGCTGATTTCGGGTGGGTGCCTTTGGCCGTGATTTGGACGAAAATATTTTCGCG
>Ga0335070_10003500_pt1 | contig 18337 bp, 11 predicted proteins | sample Lox_Sample_13_FD_206722 | JGI IMG/M metagenome (GOLD analysis project Ga0335070, IMG submission 206722) | Soil microbial communities from Loxahatchee National Wildlife Refuge, Florida, United States - Lox_Sample_1.3 | ecosystem: Environmental > Terrestrial > Soil > Wetlands | place: USA...
GCCTCCCGGAGTTCGCTTGCTCTGTCCAATCCAACAGGGGCAGTGCACCTTGGAGATCCGGAGGACGCCGGCTTCTATAATGACTTGGCGCACACTGACAGTACCGTCGAGGCGCCTGTCGTCTTTGTCGGTTACGGAATCACGGCGCCAGAATTACATTACGATGATTACGCCGGTGCCGATGTGCGGGGAAAGATTGTCGCAGTGCTTTCCAACGCACCGCCTCGTTTCTCTTCTTCCCAAGCGGGATACTACGCAAATGAGGTCGTAAAGAGTCGGAATGCCGTCGCGCACGGCGCCGTCGGACGCCTTGAGATCTATCTCCCGGAAGAGGACGTCTCGGCATCGGACCCTGTTGGAACCGGCGAGTGGCTCAACCACGATGGTGAGCCGCATGATGTGTTCCCCGAAATGAAGGCCTGGGCCTGGCTGACCACGAGCGGGGCGGACAAGCTCTTCAAAGGCGCGCCAAAGACGCTGGAGCAGGTCTTCGCAACCGCCAGGACCGGCAAGCCACAGAATTTTGCGCTGCCGTGGAGCGCGGCGATGCACACCGTGAACGCACATCAGCGATTACAAAGCTCAAATGTCGTGGGAAGGATCGAAGGTTCCGATCCTGCTTTGCGAAACCAGTACGTGATCTACACCGCGCACATCGACCATCTGGGCATCTGCCCCCCTGTTGAAGGCAGCAGCGACACCGTGTGTCACGGAACCCTGGACAACGCATCCGGCGTCGCCACGATTCTGGAGATTGCGCGCGCCTTCACCGCCCTGCCCGTGCCGCCGCGCCGATCGATACTCTTTCTATTTACCACGGAGGAAGAAGATATGTTGGAGGGAGCCGACTACTTTGCCCATTTTCCCACCATCCCAGCCGATGGAATGATAGCGAATATCGTCGTCGACATGACGCCCGGAGTGCTCTATCCGTGCAAAGACCTGATAGCCATCGGAAGTGAACACTCCAGTCTGGCAAGGAACGCTGAGTCCGCGGCGCTCCGGTCCGGATACACTATGAGTCCCGACGTCTTTCCGGAGCGCGGCTATTTTCAACGAGGCGACCAGTACCCCTTTATCTTGCAGGGAATACCGTCCGCATGGATTCGCAGAGGGCCTGACGGAGATGAAGTCACAGCGAAATGGATTCACTCCCGCTATCACACGCCGCTCGACAACATGGACCAACCGATCGACTACGAGCAAGGCTTGAAAGCAGCAGGAATGATATTCCGGATGGGCTACGACGTGGCTCAGCAAGACGAGGTTCCGACGTGGAACAAGAGTGATTTCTTCGGAGCGAAATTCGGGCGGAAGGCCTCGCCGGCGACGAGGCCTGTTCATTGAGTCGGTTTCGTCGCCGGCAAAGATCGGTTTCTAAACCACCAGCGGCGTCCTGAAGCGCCAGAACACTGTCGACGTCTACCGATTCTCTACCGCCAGCAATTCTGGCGACGGCAAGCAACTGATTCTAATATAGTTTCCGGCCTCACCTGAGATTATCAGCAACAGTAGTCGCTGCCGTTGGCATCCACTCTGGCATCGCAGCGTTCACGTGGAAACTCGCGACAACGCGTTCTCATCAGACAGATCTTCGCGGCGGACTATTCCAGGTCCAAAACACCGGTAGACTTCCGGTAGACCTCAACGCCGGAAAAACATGGCGTTTTCCCGCAGAAAAACGCATATCGATTTGGTAACCCCTTGGCTTCCTGCTGGAACCCGCGGCGTAGCGAAGACTACGCCTTCTCCCCCACCTGTAACTCCGCAATTTTGAAGGGAACTCCGCACCCGCCAATGCCGCAGTACCCGTTCGGATTCTTCGCCAGGTACTGCTGGTGGTAATCCTCAGCGTAGTAGAACACCGGCGCATCCAGAATCTCGGTGGTGATCGTGCCCCGGCCGGCGGCTGTCAGGCGGGCCTGATACACGCGGCGGGATTCCTCGGCGATCGCCTTCTGCTCGGCATCCAACACGTAGATCGCCGAGCGGTACTGGGTGCCGACGTCATTCCCCTGACGCATTCCCTGGGTCGGGTCATGCGACTCCCAGAACGCCTTGAGGAGATCCTCATAGTCGATCTTCCCGGGGTCATAGATCACCTTGACCACCTCGGTGTGACCGGTACGGCCCGTGCACACCTCCTCGTACGTCGGGTTGGCCGTGTAGCCACCCGCATAACCCACGGCGGTGGAATAGACCCCGGGCAGCTGCCAGAACAACCGCTCGGCGCCCCAGAAGCAGCCGAGGCCAAATACGGCTTCCTTGAGTCCGGCCGGGAACGGCGGAACAATCCGGTGGCCGTTGACGAAATGGGCCTCGGGGACCCGCAGCGGCGTGGTCCTCCCCGCCAGGGCCTCTTCCCGGGTCGGCATCTCGGCCTTCTTGCGAAACAGGGACATACGGTGCTCCTGGGTCGAGGGGTGGACACGAAGTGTGGGGACCGATCCACCGTAACTCAAGCGGCGGCGGTGCGCCTCCCGTTCTCGCCTGAGATTGTCGCGGCTCCCGGCAATCCTCCGTTCGCGCGGCCACCCGCCGTAGCCGCCCGCCGCGGCGACCTGAGATGCGTTCGCTTGCGAGCGATCGCCGGGGGCCTTTAAGCTTTCGAACCATGGGAATCAGCCAACCGCAAAACCTGCGCACGCCGCCGATCGAGAAGCTCCGACCCTACGGAATCCGGGTCAGCCTCCCTGCCGGCGACCCCTTCCGCAAGCTTCTGGGGCCCGAGTGGCACCGCCTGCACTGGTACCCCACGCCGACCGAGCGGGACGAGGCGCTGGCGGAAATGTCGCGGCGCCATCAGTACTCGCGGGCAACGGACAAACCGTCACTCGTGTTCCAGAAAGTCGAAAAACTCGCCGAGAGCCGGGGTCTGTAGAGAGAGAGCCGGCGCAGCCCGGCCTCTAGAACGTGCGGCCGAGGAAGAGATAGAAGGCGTGGCTGCCCTTGTCATCCCAGCCTGAGGCCAGGTAGACCGGTCCCAGGAGCGTATCGAACCCAAGGAATACGCTGGCATCGTGCCGGACGTTGCCGAACGAGGCATCACCCCGCTTCTCCCAGACGTTGCCCATCTCGAGCGACATGCCCAGATAGGTCGGAACGTCCAGATATCCCGGCCCGCCGCGGCCGATCTGCTTGTAGAACAGTCCGCGCGCGATGGCGAAGTGCGGCCCGGCGATCGAATCCGCCTTGAGGCCCGAGAGGTTCAGGAATCCGCCCAGCGGAAACAACAGGCGCAGGTCGGCCGGCGTGGTCACCTGAGTGCCGCCGACCGTGGTCACGGGCACGCTCAGCAGCAGCCCTTTCGGCTCATCGATCGTCGTACCCCCGGAGGCCGAGAAGACTGTGGTGTAGCGACCCCAGGAATGCGCCGCCAGATAGCTGAATGACAGCCGGTCGTAGCTCTGCTGCGCGCTCAATCCCGTCTGCTCGCGCTCGCCACGCCACTCGAGTGTGGCCTGCTGTCCGCGATGCGGGAAATTCACATCATCCAGCCGGTCATATGAAAACCGGATGAAATAGGACCGCGCGCTGAAGGTGTCCGAAGGCAGGTCGGGATCGCCGACGCGCACGCTCTCGTTGCCGGACTCGTGCTGCACGCCGGTGCGGATCTCGCCCCAGTTGCCGAACTCGCGGCCGAAATCCAGCCCGTAGTCGAAACTGCGCACGCGATATTCGGCGATACGGGACTGGCCTTCGAGGACGTCGACGTTCTGCGCCTCGGCGCGGGCATGCGGCACGAAGAAGAAGCTCGAGGTGTCGGCGATCGGCAGGTACACCTCGGTGGAGATCAGGGACGTCTCGCCCACCTGCAGGTCCCAGACCCACTCGCCACCGGGCTGTGTGATCTCCGCCAGCACGAAACGCGCTGCCGCGTCGTAACTGGAGTTGCCCTGGAAATCATCCTGCAGGCTCAGGCCGAAACGCACGTAGTTCGGCCCCCAGGAGTTGCGGCGCGCATCCAGCAGCAGGCCATAGCGGTCGTCATCCTGGATGACACGGTAGTCCAGGGCTTCGAGATTGCCCTGGCCGTACAGGGTGGTGATGTGTCGGGCCACCGCGTCAGGATCGAGCGGCTTGCCGATGACATCCTTGAAGAGCCGGTCCAGCCGGTTGGTATAGCGCTCGGAACCCTCGTCGATCTTGACGAAATCGATGCGCGGCGGTGACTGCCGCGCCGCATCGCGCTCCGCCACGTAAGCGGCGAACTGTTCGGGAGTCACCGACAGTGCGGCCAGACGTTGCTGCGCGGCCTGACCCGCCGTCTCGCCGGCCTTCATCACCCGTGTCACGATGCCGAAATCGAACGACGACGTGTCGCCCAGCGAAGGCTCGATCAGCACATCGTCCGGGCGGAGCTTCTCCAGCTGCTGGCGTGCGTTGTGCTGGATCAGGATGGCCAGCATCTGGTTGGAAATGATCGGGGCGCTCGAGAGCTTGTCCCGCTTGAGCAGCGGCGCACCAACATCCACCACGATGAGGATGTCCACGCCCATTGCGCGGGCGACGTCCACGGGGACATTCTCGGCGATGCCGCCATCGACCAGCAGCCTGCCCTCGCGCTCCACCGGCGAGAACACCCCGGGAGCGGACATGCTGGCGCGCATGGCGCTGGTCAGGTCCCCGGCATCCATGATGACCGCATCGCCGGTCTCCAGGTCGGTGGCAACGGCGCGGAACGGAGTCGGCAGATCGTCGAAGCGCGTGACGCGCGACACGGGCAGGGTGAGACGGCGCAGGATCTGGTTCAGTTTCTGGCCGGTGATCAGACCCTTGGGCAGCTGAATGTGGCGGCCGCGCACGCCGAGCGGAAACTTCACCAGGAAGTTCTGGTCCTCCTCCTTGCGGCGGAAAGTCAGATCCTCGCGCGGCGGCCGGTCGCGGAAGGCGTCCTGCCAGTTGAGCGAGCTCATGATGGACTCGATTTCCCCGGCGTTCAGCCCGCTCGCGTACAATCCACCCACGACCGCGCCCATGCTCGTGCCGGCAACGGCATCGATCGGGATATGCATCTGCTCGAGGACTTTGAGCACACCGACGTGCGCCGCGCCCCGCGCGCCGCCGCCCGAAAGCACCAGCCCGATGCGCGGGCGATGGGGTGCCGGGACGGGCGGGTCTCCCGGGGCCTGCGCCGTGGCGATGCTCCAGGCCGCCAGCAACAGACTCGCGAGAAAATAACCGCGGGCCCCGAGACGGGGCCGGACCGCCCGTGGTGAAATCACGGGCGCAAGAATACAGCATGTCGCACCCTAAACTCACACGACCCGGCCATCGCGCCCGCGGACTCGCGCCCGCTGTCCGCTCATGGACCCTCGTCGCACTCCTGGCGTTGCCGTCCACGCACGGGGCCTATGGCCAGTCGCCGGATGCCAGCGACTGGGGCTACTACGGCGGCGATGCCTTCGGACAGCATTACTCGAGTCTCGAGCAGATCCGCCGCGACAACGTCCGCAACCTGACCGTCGCCTGGACCTACCGGACAGGCGAACTGGGAGCCGGATTCGCGCGCAGCGGCAAGCTCACCTTCGAGGCGACTCCGGTGCTCGCGTTCGGCCTGTTGTACCTCGAGACGGCCACGAACATCGTCATCGCGCTCGATCCGGAAACCGGTGTGCAACGCTGGAGATACGATCCGCGGATCGATCGGTCACGCAAGTACTCGGACGTGGCCGCACGGGGTGTCACTGTCTGGGAGGACACGGACCCCAAGCGCGATGGCGCCTGCACGCACCGTGTGTTCTTCGGCACGCTGGATGCACGGCTGATTGCGCTCGATGCCGGAACGGGCCAGCCCTGCGCCGACTTCGGCACGGGCGGACAGATCGATCTCACCGCTGGCATCCGCATCCGCGACCGGGCGGATTACGAGGTGACATCGCCGCCCACGATACTCGGGGACGCCGTCGTGGTGGGTTCCTCCATTGGTGACAACCGCGCGAATGACCTGGAACGCGGCGTCATCCGCGCATTCGATGCGCGAAGCGGAGCGCTACGCTGGTCCTTCGACCCGATTCCAGACAGTCCCGCACATCCGGCCGCCGCCAGCTGGAATCCGACACAGGCAGCCGCGACCGGTGGCGCCAATGCCTGGGGCACGATGTCCGTGGACGAGGAGCACGGTTACGTGCTGGTACCGACCGGCTCCGCGAGTCCCGATTTCTATGGTGGACAGCGCCTGGGCGACGACCGCTTCGCCAACTCGCTGCTCGCGCTCGATGCGGCCAGCGGCAAGCTCGTCTGGTACCAGCAGCTGGTCCATCACGATCTGTGGGACTTTGATCTGGCCGCGCAGCCCGTGCTCCTCGACATCGACGTGCAGGGCATACCGGTGCCCGCGGTGATCCAGGCGACGAAGACCGGGATGCTCTATGTGTTCGAGCGCACCAGGGGCCATCCCCTGTTTCCGATCACTGAACGAGCGGTACCGCGCAGCCTCGTGCCGGGCGAGGCAGCCTCACCGACACAACCCTTCTCCTCGGTCCCTTCGCTCGTTTCCCAACGCAGGCTCAAACCGGAGGATGCCTGGGGAGTCACGTTCTGGGACCGCGGCAAATGCCGCGACCTGATCGCCTCATATCGCAATGAGGGAATCTTTACGCCCCCCGACCTGCGCGGCACCGTCCTGTCGCCGGGCTACATCGGCGGAGTCAACTGGGGCGGCATCGCGGTCGATGAGTCGCGCCAGCGCGTGTTCGCGGCGGTGAATCACCTCCCCATGGTGGTCACGCTCATGAGTCAGCAGACCCTGGAGCAGCAGTCGCGCTCAGGCAACTACCCGCACTCCGAGTTCGCACGGCAGAGCGGTACGCCCTACGCCATGCGCCGTGAGCCGCTGCTGTCGCCGTGGGGGCTGCCGTGCACGGCACCGCCCTGGGGGACTCTTGTCAGTGTCGACCTGCGCCGGAACCGGATCGTCTGGCAGGTGCCACTGGGATCGACCGAAGGAATCGGTCCGTGGTTCGCACCCACGCGCGATTTCGGCACGCCCCACATGGGCGGACCGATCGCAACCGCGGGCGATCTGGTGTTGGTGGCAGCCGCCATGGACAGCTACTTCCGCGCCTTCGACCTGGAGACCGGTCGCGAGCTGTGGAAATACCACCTGCCGGCCGGCGGCCAGTCCACGCCCATGACCTACCGGGCCGGCCGTGAGCAGCGCCAGTTCATCGTCATCGCCGCGGGCGGCCACGGCTCCCTGGGCACACCGCGCGGCGACACGGTCATTGCCTTCGCGCTGCCCCGCACGCACTGAGCGATCCGGTCAGCCGTTGTACACTGCCCGGCCTCCCCGCGACGCCGGCATCTCCGTGAGGCCCGCATGCCCCTGTTCCTGATCCTCTCGCTCCTCATCCAGATCGCGCTGATCGTTCATGTCATCAAGACCGGTCGCAACCAGATCTGGATCTGGGTCCTGTTGCTGCTGTCCATTCCGGGCGCCATTGCCTACGTCGCGGTCGAGATCCTTCCCGAGGTATTGCGCAGCCGCACGGCGCAACGGACCGCGCGCGGGTTCAAAAAAGCGCTCGACCCCACGGCCGACCTGCGCCGCTTCGAAGACGAGGCCCGGGTGACCGGCAACGTCGCCTCCCGGCAGCGCTACGGCGACGAGCTGGCGCGACACGGGCGCTTCGATGAGGCCATCGCGCAGTACCGGGAAGCCCTCACGGGCCTGTACGAGCACGATCCGAACCTGATGCTGGGAGTGGCCCGCGCCCAATTCGGCAAGGGCGATGCGAGCGCCGCGCGAGGCACGCTGGATGAGCTGATTCGCCTGAATCCGGAGTTCCGCTCGCCGGAGGGACACCTGCTGTATGCCCGCTCCCTCGAGGCCGAAGGCAACACACAGAAGGCGCTGGAGGAATACAAGGTGCTGGCGTTCTCGTACCCGGGAGCCGAGGCGGCCGTGCGCTATGCACAACTCCTCAAGTCACAAGGCCAGAGCGGGGAAGCCGGCAGCGTCGTGCGCGAACTGCTCGAGCAGTCGCGCATCGCACCGGCCCACTATCGCCGGGCTCAAAGGGACTGGCTGGATGCCGCCCGCCGCCTGCTGTAACGGCGCAGCGCCAGCGCTGAGATCAGGGCCGTCGCCTCCGCCAGCAGAGTCAGCCAGTCGATCGCGCCACCACCGTGCGAGCTGGGCGGAGCAGTGATCGTCACGCTCGTGGAGCTCATGACGGTCTGATCGGCCTGGGACACGGCCTGCACCGTAACGGTTGCAGGTGAGGGAACTGCCGCAGGCGCGCTGTAGACACCGGTCGAGGAAACGGTTCCCAGAGTCGAATTGCCGCCCGCGACACCGTTGACCTGCCAGGTCACGTTGATATCCGTCGTATTGGCCACGGTGGCGGTAAACGGTTGCGATCCACCTGTCTGTACGCTGCTTGTGGCCGGGCACACTGCAAGCAACACGGGAGGAGTCGTGGTGTTGCATGTCGTTGCGGAAGCGCTCGATGGGGCAATCGAGGTCGCCGCAGTCGGACTCAGTACCACCTCCGCGGCATCCTCACGGCCCGCATCATCGGTCACGACGACCTGCACTGTTGCGTAGCCACACGTCGGAGCGGTGACGTCCGCCGTGCTGCTGGTTCCATTCTGGATCGTGACGCTCTGCGTACCGGCGTTGGTCCACTGGTATGAAGTGATGGAATGCCCGTTGGCCGCGGCGCTGCCCGAAGCATTCAACGCGACCGATTTCCCAGCGCTCACGCTCGCCGGCAGGGACACGACGGCTATCGGGCGCAGGGCCGCCGCTACGGCGCCGTTGGCATTGGCCATTCCGGCGCCGCAGGTCTTGCCGTCGGTCGTGCAGATGCACTCCAGCGTCTGCAGGTCAGTCGAACCGGTCGGCACGTGGCAGGCCGGAGGTTGTGTCGTAGCACCCGCGGAGGTCTGCGGGAATGCACTCGCACCTTCCTTCAGGCGCGCGATGAGCTGGCACGAATTCAGGTGGCTGTTGACCGACGACATCAGTGCGGCGATTCCCGACACGATGGGTGCTGAAAAGCTCGTCCCCAGGTTGGGATCGTTCACCTCATCGGTGTACGTATTGTTGCCCGGGCCCGTGGCGCCATCGTTGGTCGTCGTTTCGATGGAATACTCGCAGGGCGTCGTCGGGCTGATCGTGGTGTTCACGCAGTTGCCCGCTGGCGCGCTGAGTGAGATCTCGGGACCGAGGCTGCTGAAACCCACCTTCGTGCCGACCTGCCGCAGTCCGGCCACACCGGCCACACCGGCGCAATTGGCCGGCGTATCCACGGGTCCGCCCTCGTTACCCGCCGACACCACCACGAGCACGCCCTTGGCCTGGATCTGCTGGATCGCATCCTGGTACATCGCCGGACAGGCTCCCGTACCACCCAGACTCATGTTGATGATCTTGGCCGGCGTCGGATTGGCGGGCGCGCCGCTCACGGCGATGCCGGCCGCCCAGAGCATGCCGCTCACGATGTCCGAATCGAAACCGCCGCACTTGCCGAGCACGCGCACCGGCAGGATCTGTCCCTGCCAGGTCATGCCGGCGATGCCGGTCGCGTTGTTGGTCAGGGCGCCGAGGATGCCGGCGGTGCGGGTACCATGCCAGGAACTCGACTGAGCCGTCGCGTTCTTGCAATCGTTGTTCGGTGAACTGCTGACATCCCCCGCGGTGATCCAGTCACCCGGGTCGGAGGCCTCGGCCTCGGAAACGGTTCCGCCCAGGCAGGTGCCGCCGTTGTTGACGAAGGCGTCCGAGATGAAGCAGTAGCCGGGCAGCAACCGGCCTCCCGATGCCACATCCTTTAGATCCGGATGGTCGTAGCGCACGCCCGTGTCCAGATCCGCGATGACCAGAGTAGAACTGCCCGTAGTGGTTGCCCAGGCGCCGGTGGCGTTCACGGCAGCGGGTGTATCCACCGAGGTCTGCATGTACCACTGGCCGCTGTTGGCCGGGGTCACTTCCGGATACAGCGGATCGTTCGGTGGACCCGCATGGGCGTACCGGTGACCATCGATTTCTGCATATTCGACGTCCGCATCCGCGCGCAGACGGGCCAGAGTGGTTTCAATCGATTCGGTGGAATCGGCGGGCTGCAGCTGCAGGGCGTGCAACCGGCTGGTGATGGTGCGCACACCTTTCATCGTCAGACCGGTGCGCAACGCGAGATTGCCGATGCGATCCTGGGGTGTGAGCGATTGCGCGTGAGCAGTGGTGCCGGCCGCCGTGCTGACCTCGCGCAACTTGACTATGACCCGCTGTGTCGCGGACTGCTGTTGTGCGTGTGCGTGGGTACGGACGGGATTGAGTTCGGCGGATCCGCCCATCACTCCGGCGAACGCGGCGGCCGATACGGCCAGCGCACAGAACAGCAGACGCATGCGAACTCCCACCCGTCTAGGTCCCGTCGCGGCGCCCCGGCGGCCTGTCGCCGTATGGCGACAGCACCGTCCCCGGCAGCGTGCCGGCCGGTGGACCTGTCGAGACTGCGCAACGACGTGTTGGCAAGTTGAATCCCGCACAACCGGCAACCTTGCCGGGGCGCCGGGTGACAATAGCGCAAGCACCCATCGGGAGCGTGTCGCCCTTCACATACGTTAGATCACCCCGGGGCTCGACAGGGTTGTCGCTGCGCCAAGACGGCTATTTTTGCCGACAGAGCCCGAATCGGATGCCCTTCCGCCCCGGCAAGCCGGCGCGCCCCGGTGCTCGCCCGCGACGCGTGGACGCTCACCGTCTCGCGCGACGCCGTTGCGCTGCGGGAACCTGCTGGGTGATGCAGTGAATGTTGCCGCCGCCGAGCAGGATCTCGCGGGCGGGCACGCCGACCACGCGGCGACCCGGGAACAGTCGCCTGAGTTTGGTCGCCGCGGCCCGGTCGGTGCGTGCATCGAGCAACGGCATGACGATGCCGCCGTTGGCGATGTAGAAGTTGACGTAACTGCCCGCAAGCCGGTCGCCACCGGTGCGCTCCCTGGTGCCTTCGTGCGCGACCAGTCCCGCGGCTTCCTTCGCGCTCAGGGTGAGCGGACCTGGCATCGGGAGCTTGTGCACCTTGAATCGGCGACCCTGCGCATCCCGCGCGTCGTGCAGCCGCTCCCACGCATCCTGTGAAATCGCATGCTGCGGATCGCGGCGGTTGTCGGTCCAGAGCAGGCAGACTTCTCCGGGCCGCACGAAGCACGCCAGGTTGTCCACGTGTCCGTCCGTCTCGTCGTTGAAGACACCCTTGCCCAGCCACACCACCTGACTCACCCCCAGGTAGTCGCGCAGGTGCTCTTCGATCTGCGCGCGGGTCAGTTCCGGATTGCGATTCTCGTTGAGCAGACATTCTTCGGTGACGAGGACAGTGCCCTCCCCGTCCACGTGCAACGCACCGCCCTCCATGATGAGGGGCGCCCGGTACCGCTCGCGTCCCTCGATCTCCAGCACCTTGCGCGCGACCCGATCGTCCTGGTCCCAGGGAAAATAGATGCCGCCCTTGAGACCGCCCCAGGCATTGAACCGCCAATCCACACCACGCACCGCGCCCCGGGAATTGACCACGAAGGTCGGACCGACATCGCGCATCCAGCTGTCATCGTGCGCCATCTCCACGACACGGATGCGTTCCGGCAGCAGCGTGCGCGCGATCTCGAACTGCACAGTCGACACCCCGACCGACACGGGTTCGAATTCCGCGATGGCGCTGGCCACCGCCGCGAAAGCCAGTTGCGCCGGTCGCGCCGCCTCGCGCCAGTTGTCAGCGCGTTCAGGCCACAGCATCCAGCAGCCCGTGTGCGGTTCATACTCCGCGGGCATGCGGAAACCGTCTGCGGCGGGCCTTCCCGTCAGAGTCAGCGTCACGCGTCCCTCTTCCTCAAGCGGCTGTTCCTGAAGCCGTAGAAAAAGTAGATGGCGAAACCCACGGCCGTCCACAGAACCAGTCGCACCCAGGTCCCGTTCTGCAGGAAATAGGTCATCCCCGCGCAAACGACCGCCCCCAGCACACAGGTGAACCGCGCCCAGGGCACACGGAACGGCCGCGGTACGTCAGGTCGGGTCTTGCGCATCACCAGCACGCCGATGCAAACCACCGCAAAGGCGAGCAGGATGCCGATGGAGATCAGGTCGGCCAGGATATCCAGCGGAAACAGTCCGGCGATCAGCGCGAACACCACGCCGGTGATCACCGTGGCAACGTGCGGCGTCTTGAACTTCGGATGGCAGCGGGCCATGAACGCGGGCAACAGACCGTCATCGGCCATGGCCAGCAGGATACGTGGCTGACCGAGCAGTGATCCCAGCACCACGGAAGTCATGCCCACGATCGCTCCAACCTTCACGAATACACCGAGCCAGGCCAGCTGCGGATGCGCATCCAGCGCCACGGCCACCGGCGCATCCACATTCAGCCTGGTGTAGGGGACCATGCCCGTGATGACGGTCGCCATGGCCACATACAGGACGGCCGAGATGAGCAGCGCGCCGATGATGCCCAGAGGCAGATCGCGCTGGGGATTGCGCGCTTCCAGCGCCGTGGTCGAGGCGGTATCGAATCCCACGTACGAGAAGAAGATGATGGCCGCGCCCTGCAGCACTCCGCTCCAGCCAAAGTGCCCGAACGTCCCCGTGTTGGGCGGAATATAGGGGTGCCAGTTGTCGGTGTTGATGTAGGCAAGTCCCGCCACGATGAAGATCACGATGATCGCCACTTTGAGCGAGACCATGAAGGTGTTCACGCCGGCGGTCTCGCGCATGCCCACGTAACAGATGGCACTCATGGCGAGCACGATGAACGCGGCTGGAGTGTTGAACAACGCGCCGGAACGCATGATGTGGCCATGAGCATCCGTGCCAAACGGCGCATTGATCAACAATTGGGGCAGGTGAATACCCGCATGCTCGAGCAGGTTGACCGTATAGGCGGACCAGCTCACGGCCACCGCCGATGCGGACATGCCGTATTCAAGGAGCAGGTTCCAGCCGATGAACCAGGCGACGATCTCGCCCAGAGTCGCGTAGGTGTAGCTGTAGGCGCTGCCGGGTACGGGGAGGAAAGCGGCGAACTCGGCGTAGCAGAGCGCGGCCAGGCCGCTGCCAAACGCCGCGATCAGCAGTGACAGCGTCACGGCGGGCCCGGACTGCTGCGCGGCCACGGTGCCCGTCAGCACGAAGATTCCGGTACCGATGGTTGCGCCGAGCCCGATCGCCGTCAGCGACCAGGCGGTGAGCACCTGTTTCAGGCGCTTCCCGCCGGCCATATCGGCCGAAGTGACGGGCCGCACCGCGAAACAATCGCGCAGGATGGACGACATCAAGACCCCCGTTTCCTGTTGGTGCCGCCGCTTTCCGGTCGTAGTCCCGGGCGCGCGGACGATTGGTCGGCAAGTCTCTCACAGACTGCCCCCGCGCAGCGTAGCCAATGTCCGCCGCCGCGCGGGACGGCCGACCGGACCACCGACCGGGCACGCTCACGGGACCGCTTGCGACGGGTGGACCCCGGCGACCCCCGGCGGGCCGGCAGGCCCCTTGTGCTAGCATGCGCAGACCCGCCGCCGCAGGTGCGCCGCGGGCGCCACCGCGGGAGAACCGGTCCATGTCCACGCCAGCAGCGATGAAGATCACACCCCCCGCTCAGGGCGCGAAGATCTCGATCCGGGACGGCAAGCTCGTCGTTCCCGAGAACCCGATCATTCCGTTCATCGAGGGCGACGGCACGGGGCCCGACATCTGGCGCGCCAGCGTGCGCGTCATGGACGCCGCCGTGCAAAAGGCCTATGGCGGCCGCCGCAGGATCCACTGGATGGAGGTCTTCGCCGGCGAGAAGTCCAACAAGCTGTTCAACACCTGGCTGCCGGATGAGACCGTCGCGGCCTGCCGCGAGTACCTCGTGTCCATCAAGGGACCGCTCACCACGCCGGTCGGCGGCGGCATCCGCTCACTCAACGTGGCGTTGCGCCAGCTGCTGGACCTGTACGTCTGTCTGCGTCCCGTGCGCTGGTTCAAGGGTGTGCCCTCCCCGGTGAAGCACCCCGAGAAGGTCGACATGGTGATCTTCCGCGAGAACACCGAGGACATCTATGCGGGTATCGAGTTCGAGGCCGGCACGGAGGAGAACCGCAAGTTCCTCGAACTGTTCAGGCAGAACTTCCCCAAGTCCTACGCGAAGATCCGCTTCCCGCAGAGCTCGGGCATCGGTATCAAGCCGGTGTCGAAGGAAGGCTCGGAGCGCCTGATCCGCTCCTCCATCGAATACGCAGTCGCCAACCGACGCAAGAGCGTCACGCTGGTCCACAAGGGCAACATCCAGAAGTTCACCGAAGGGGCGTTCCGCAACTGGGGTTACCAGCTCGCCGAACGCGACTTTGCCGGCTCGACGTATACCTGGGAGCAATGGGAGCGCACCAAGGCGGCGCGCGGCGAAAAGGCCGCCAACGAGGAGATGGATGCCGCGAAGAAATCCGGCAAGGTCATCATCAAGGATGTGATCGCCGACATCGCCCTGCAGCAGGTGCTGACCCGTTCGGACGAGTTCGACGTCATCGCAACGCTCAACCTGAACGGCGACTACCTGTCGGATGCACTCGCCGCACAGGTCGGCGGCATCGGCATTGCCCCGGGAGGTAACATCAACTACCTCACCGGGCACGCGGTGTTCGAAGCGACGCACGGCACAGCCCCCAAGTACGCCAACCTCGACAAAGTGAATCCGGGTTCGGTGATCCTCTCGGGCGAGATGATGTTCCGCTACATGGGCTGGGTGGAAGCGGCCGACTCGATCATCGGCGCGATGGACCGCACCATCGGCCAGAAGATCGTGACGTACGACTTCGCGCGGCTGATGGAGGGCGCCAGGGAGGTCTCCACCAGCGAGTTCGGCGACACACTGATCCGCAACATGTAGCTCGATGACCATCCTCGAGTGGGCGCGCAAGGTCCAGGCCATCGCCCAGAACGGGCTGCTGTTCACGCGCGACCCTTTCGACCGCGAGCGCTACGAGCAGCTGCAGCAGCTGGTGGCCTCGGTCCTGACGAGCGAGCTGGGAATCACCGAATCCCGCGTCCGGGAGCTCTGGTCCCACGACGAGGGCTACGCGACACCCAAGGTGGACGTTCGCGGCGCTGTGTTCGAGGGCGACCGGGTGCTGCTGGTGCGCGAACGATCCGACGGCAAGTGGACCCTGCCCGGCGGGTGGGTGGACATCAATGACCGGCCGGCGGAGGCGGTCGAACGCGAGATCCGCGAGGAATCCGGCTATCTGGCGCGCGCCGTGAAACTCGCGGCCCTGCTCGACAAGAGCAATCCGGCGCATGGCCATCCGCCCGGACTGCACCACATCTACAAAATCTTCTTCCTCTGCGAGCTCACCGGCGGTGAGGCCCGGACCAGCAACGAGACCGACGGTGTCGAGTTCTTCCCGGTGGCCGCCCTTCCCCCGCTATCCACCGGCCGGGTGACGCGCTCGCAGATCGAGCGTCTCCACCAGCACCAGCTCAACAAGGACCTGCCCTCGGATTTCGACTGATGCCGCCACCCGGGGACATCGCAATGGAGTGCGCGCACCTGATTGCGGACGCGTTCGTGCAGTACAACGCGGAATTCCGGGCCATCACGCGCCGCGCACCCGTCCGGTTCGACACGCTCGATTCCAAGGGCAGCCATGTCGATGCCGTGGAGCGAATCGAGCTGTACGAGCAGTTCGTCAGCCAGACGATCGCCCAGCTGCGACTGAAGCTGGGAGAGGCGGCGCTCGACCGGGATCTGTGGACGCGAGCCCGGGCGCACTTCGTCGAGCTGATCGAAGCGCTGCCGGATGCCGAATTCACCAAGACCTTCTTCAGCTCCATCACACGCCAGCTGTTCGGCACCGTGGGCGTGGCGCCCGAGATCGAGTTCGTCGCCACCGACCTGGATCCGCTCGGCCGGATCACCGCCTCGGTCGGCACCAATACCTACATCAACCACGGATCGCTGCTGCTGCTGTTCGAGGATGTGCTCGGGGATGTGCGCTTCCACTCGGCCTGGCGCGATTTCGACCGCAGCGTCGCGCACGTCGCCGGCGAAGTCCGTCAGCACCTGCGGGAAATCAACGAACGCCGCGCCGTGGAGAAGGTCGAGATCATCCGGCCGGTGTTCTACCAGGTGTCACGGGCCTACATCGTCGGCCGGATCATCGGCCGCGACATGCTGCTGCCCCTGGTCATCGCGCTCAAGAACACCGATGGCGGTGTGCTGGTGGATGCCGTGATGCTGGCCGAGGGCGATGTCAGCATTGTCTTCAGTTTCACCAAGTCCTACTTCCACGTGGATCTGGAGCGGGTGGGCGAGGCGGTGCTGTTCCTGAAGTCCATCATGCCGCGCAAGCCGGTGAGCGAGCTGTTCACCGTGCTCGGCCGCGCCAAGCAGGGCAAGACCGAGCGCTACCGGGAATTGATGCGCCATCTGGAGCACACACCCGATCAATTCGTGCACGCCCCGGGCGAGCGCGGCCTGGTGATGGTGTGCTTCACCCTGCCCTCCTTCGATGTGGTCTTCAAGATCATCCGGGACCGCTTCCCTTATCCCAAGAGCGTGCTGCGCGAGGAGGTCAAGGCGAAATACCAGCTGGTCTTCAAGCATGACCGCGCCGGCCGGCTGGTCGATGCGCAGGAGTTCAAACGCCTGCGCTTTCCCCGCGCGCTGTTCGCCCCCGAACTTCTGGAGGAGCTGCGCTCCGAGACCGCCCTCACCGTGCACGAGGAAGGCACCGACCTGATCTTCGATCATCTGTACATCGAGCGACGCATGACCCCGCTCAACCTGTACCTGCGCACGGCCAGCGAGTCGGCGGCGGAGCTGGCCGTACTCGACTACGGCCAGTGCATCCGGGACCTCGCCTACACCAACATCTTCGCCGGGGACCTGCTGCTGAAGAACTTCGGCGTGACGCGCCACGGCCGTGTGATCTTCTACGATTATGATGAGCTGTGCCAGGTCACCGATTGCCGCTTCCGTGACATGCCGCAGGCCTCCAATCCCGAGGACGAGATGCGCGGCGAGGCATGGTTCTACGTCGCCGACAACGACGTCTTCCCGGAAACGTTCATCAATTTCCTGGCCTTCAGCGACGCGCAGCGCGCCGCCTTCGAACGGGTGCACGGAGAGATACTCACCGCGGACTTCTGGCGCGGTGTCCAGCAGCGCCTGGCTGAGGGCGAGGTGCTCGAAGTGCTGCCCTATCACCCGCACCGCGTGCGGGTGGCCAGCAGCGCCTGACCGTCAGCCGGGTACGGCGCGTGCCTGAGGAAAGCCTCAGCATCCTGGGGCGCTGAGCATCAGCAATGCCGCGGCAAGGACGTCAGCCGGCCGCGGCGAGTGCCTGCGTCACGTCCTCGATGAGATCGTCGAGGTCTTCCAGGCCGATCGACAATCGCACCGTGCCTTCCGTCAGCGACGAGAGTCGCAGTTGCTCGGCGGTCAGATCGCGACCGCCCATCATCTGCGGCGCCACGACGAGTGACTCGGTCGAGCCGAGGCTGGCCGTCAGCGCGAACAGCTTGAGTGCGCCGGCGAACCGGCCACCCGCTTCGGCCCCGCCTTTCAGGTCGAACGTCACGATGGTGCCGAAATCACGCATCTGGTTGCGCGCCAGCGCGTGTTGCGGATGGGTGGGCAGACCCGGGTAATGGACCTTTGCAACTGCCGGATGCGCAGCGAGCAACTCGGCGATGCGCAGGGCGCTGGCGCACTGCGCCTCGTAGCGTACGAAATACGTCTTCAGACCACGCAGGATCAGGAAGGCTGCGTGCGGATCGAGTGTGCCGCCGAGCGTGCCGAAATCCGTCCGCATCGATCGAATGAGCTCGCTGCGCCCGATCACCGCGCCGCCCATGACGTCCCCGGCTCCAGAGGCGTACTTCGTGAGGCTGTGCAGGAACAGGTCGATCTCGAAGTCCCCGTGCTGATGGAAACCCGCAAAGGTGTTATCGATGACGGTGAGTGCGCCCGCCGCACGTGCCATCCGCGTGATCGCTGCGATGTCGGCGATCTTGGTGACGGGATTGGTGGGACTCTCGAAAATGACCAGGCGCGTGCGCTGTGCCGCCAGTGCGCGTTCGACTCCAGCCAGATCCTCGATCGACAGCATCGTATGCGTGACACCGAACCGGGCCAGCAACCGCCGGATCAGGTAACGCGTCGGGTTGTACATCTCGATGAAGCACACGATGTGATCGCCCTGCTTCGTGAGTGCAAGCAGCGTCTGCGCGATCGCACCCACGCCGGAAGCGGTGACCAGACATTCCTCGCGACCCTGCATCTCGGCCAGCAGCAGTTCCAGTTGGCGCGTGGTCGGATTGGAGGCGCGTGTGTAGAAGAAACCGGAACGCTCACCGCGCAGG
>Ga0335070_10003501_pt1 | contig 18337 bp, 13 predicted proteins | sample Lox_Sample_13_FD_206722 | JGI IMG/M metagenome (GOLD analysis project Ga0335070, IMG submission 206722) | Soil microbial communities from Loxahatchee National Wildlife Refuge, Florida, United States - Lox_Sample_1.3 | ecosystem: Environmental > Terrestrial > Soil > Wetlands | place: USA...
GCCGATGCCGTTGCTTTTTACTTTGATGAGCAGAGAAGGAATCGGGCTCGTCTTGTCGCACGCCAGTGGATGGAACAATACCCGCCCTCACGCAATATAGAAGAGACTCTGGCAGTGTACTATCAAGTGGCAGAAGAGCGCCCCTCTTGACTTGACCCACCTTGGGGCCAATGTTACTGTATAGGCGCTTATGCTTCATACCAATTCGCCTTCATGTGTATACCTTCGTTGTCGCTGCGTCGCCCTCCTCGACGTAGTTCCACGTACGCCTGCGTCGGCTCCTCGCTGCCGCCTCGGTCTTCTTCTGAATGCAAATTGGTATCAGGAGCCTCTCCGAAGGCTTTGGCTGTTCGTTCTGATTCTTCCAGTCGTCCTCCCGGGATGTTTTTCTCCCCAGAAGATGGTGACGGAGAAGGCTTCGTCTCTTTTTCAAGAGGTCGCGATCTCCGCCGGCCGGCAGTCCGACGTAGCGCTCGTGCGTAGCGGCACCCCTGCCTACCTGATGCTTATCGATGGTATGATCCGGAGCTATCCGGAAAACCCTGAACTTCTTCTTGCCGGGGCGAAAGCTTATTCCTCTTATGCCTCGGTCCTTGAAGAGGATGAGCAGGACCGGGCTGTATACCTCTACGAACGGGGCAAACAGTACGCTGTGAAGAGTCTAAGTTTGAATCCGCTATTCACGGACGCCATGGGTAAGCCCCTGGACGTTTTTCAGAGAAGTCTCGAGCAGACGCGAAAAGCCGATGTCCCCACCCTTTTCTGGGTGGGAAGTGTCTGGGGAAGCTGGATCGCCAGTTCAGACAGTGCAGAGGCTATGGCCGACCTGCCGTGGGTCGAGGCACTCATCGGAAGAGTGTTGCAGCTTGATCCGTCTTACTATTACGGCTCAGCCCATCTGTTTGAAGCCATCCTGTTGTCTGCCCGTCCTGAGCAGTTCGGCGGGAATCTGCAGAAAGCGAACGAGCATTTCAAGAAGGCCATGACGTACGGGCAGGGCAAATTCCTGATGACCGATGTCTACTATGCCCAATACTATGCGAAGCAGACGCTTAATCGGGACCTCTTTGTTTCCACCCTTAAGCACGTTCTTGAGACTCCGGCCGATGTCGAGCCGGATTTGACCCTGGCCAACACGCTGGCCCAACGAAAAGCAAAGAGACTGCTGGGCCAGATTAACGAATTCTTTTGATATAAGAAACTGCAAAGGAGGTTCGCGGCTGAATGAATTTTCAGAGGACTGTGCGGTGGATTATTACTTGTTTGACAGTGCTTAGTCTTTTCCTTCCCTTGCCTGGTCTGGCCCAGAACGTTGTCTTCAAAATAGGGACCCTGGCTCCTGAAGGGAGCCCGTGGGTAAAAGCCTTTCGGGAGATCAATAAGGAGCTGGATCAAAAAACCAACAAGCAAGTCAGCCTACGTATTTTCCCTGGGGGTATACTTGGCGACGAGCAGGACATGCTCCGAAAGATCAAGGTAGGTGAGATTCAGGGGGCGCTCCTGACCGGAGGGGGCCTTGGCCTGATCTTCAAGGATATCAGGATCCTCGGCATCCCCTTCCTTTTCCAGAACTACCAGGAAGTGGACGCGGTCTTGGGGCGTATGGACAGCTTTTTTCAGAAAGGATTGTTTGATAATGGTTTCAAGTCTATGGGCTGGGCGGAACAGGGCTTCATATATTTGCTCTCCAAGGAACCAATCAGGAATGTTACAGACCTGAAGAAAGGCAAGGTCTGGATATGGGAAGACACACCCATCGGGCGGGCAGTCTTTAAGGAGCTAGGTGTCAACGCCATTCCTCTGCCGGTTACGGACGTGCTCATGGCCTTGCAGACAGGCATGGTGGACACTGTTTACAGCGCGCCTTTTGCGGCTATTGCCGTGCAATGGTTTACAAAGGTCTCTTATATGACTGATGTGCCGCTGGCATACTCAGTAGGCGCGGTGGTCCTGAGAAAATCGGACTTTGAAAAAATTCCCCCGGCTCAAAGGCCGGCTGTTGAAGCAGCCTTCAGTCGGCAGCTCGCGCCTCTGAAAGACCAGCTCCGCAAGGAGAATGAGAAGTCGATCCAGGTGCTCCAGACTAAGGGAATCAAGCTGATTACTCCTTCAGATCGTGACGTGAAGGAGCTTCAAGCCCTCTGTTTCAAGGGCATCGCCACACTCGGAGAAGATCAATTTTCCAGGAAGACGTTGGAAGAGGTGAGGAATATCCTGAAAGCCCTGCGCAAAGAGAACTGATGGTCTTGTCGATCCTGAAAAAGGTCTGGTCGTACTATGAACAGGCGGAAGAGTTTTTCTTGGTCTTCCTCGTGTTTGGGATGCTTGCGCTGGGCGCTGCTCAAATCCTTTTCCGCAACGTGATATCTGTGGGGCTCGTCTGGATTGATCCTCTGCTCAATCATCTGGTGTTGTGGGTTGCCCTTCTTGGGGCGTCGATCGCCACGCGTGAAAACAGGCATATCGTGATCGATATCTTCCCTGAGAGCCTCTCTCCGGCTGTTCGTTCCCAGATTAAGGGGGGCCTCCAACTCTTCTCAGCCCTGGCATGCCTCTTTCTTGTTTATCCGGCGGTACGATTTATACTGGATGACTATAGTCCGAGAAGATATCTGGCGCTCGGCATACCCATGTGGGTTTCCCAGACGGTAATGCCGGCCATGTGGCTCGTCCTGGGCATCCGCTTTCTGCTGCAAGGTTTCAGGAATCTTATTCCCGGTACAAGGGGCTGATGTCCATGGGTTTTGTATCGACCATAGCCGCTCTCTGCCTGGTTCTGTTGGGCGCGCCACTTTTCATTGTTATCGCAACGAGCAGCCTTCTCTTTCTTTTTCGCAGCGGAATCGACTATTCAGCCTTGATCATTGAACTCTATAAACTCGCCCATACCCCGAACCTCGCGGCCCTCCCACTTTTTGCTCTGGCCGGGTATCTGCTCGCGGAGAGCAGAGCACCCCATCGTCTGGTACGTCTCTCCAACGCACTGCTGGGCTGGCTGCCCGGGGGTCTGGCAATCATTGCGCTTCTGGCCTCGGCTGTCTTCACCGCGCTTACGGGTGCGACAGGCCTGACTATAATTGCGCTCGGGGGTTTACTCTTCCCCGCTCTGCGGCAACAGAAGTACCCGGAGAGGTTTTCCCTGGGGCTTCTGACAACGTCTGGTACGCTTGGGCTTCTTTTCCCTCCCAGCTTCCCGCTCATCCTTTACGGGATTGTGGCTCAAACGAGTATCGATCAGCTCTTTATGGCAGGGGTTCTCCCGGGCGCATTACTGGTTCTGCTTCTTTCCCTTTACAGTGGGTGGAAAGGCCTCCGTTCTGACGTGGCCCGTCCCCGGTTCGCGTTTCGCGAGCTCGGAGGAGCGATGAGGGAGGCGATCTGGGAGTTCCCGCTGCCTTTTGTTGTCCTGGGGGGAATCTACGGTGGTTACGTGGCCGTCAGTGAGGCGGCAGTTCTGACCGTCCTTTACGTGCTGATTGTCGAGATGCTGGTCTACCGGGACGTCAAGCTCAAAGACCTGAAGTCGATCACGATCAAAGGCAGCATTCTTGTGGGGGGCATTTTGATTATACTTGGGGTTTCCTTTGGCCTGACCAGCAGCCTCATCAACGAAGAGATTCCTAGCAAACTCCTGGATTTCATGAAAGGTCACGTTCAGAGTCCCCACGCCTTCCTGCTCTGGCTCAATATCTTCCTCCTGGCAGCCGGCTGTATCCTGGGCATGTTTCCGGCCTTGATCGTAATGGTCCCGATGATCCTTCCGGTGGCCCAGGCGTATGGCATCCACCCAACTCATCTGGGGATCATTCTTCTGACCAACCTTGAAATCGGGGCCTCGCTGCCCCCGGTGGGGATCAACCTGTTTGTCTCGAGCATGCGCTTCGAGCGCCCTGTTCTTGAACTCTACCGTGCTTCCGTGCCTTACATTCTCATCCTGCTGCTGGCGCTGGTGATCATAACTTACTGGCCCGCCCTGAGCCTGATCCTTCTAAAAGGCCATTAGCGGGGCAGGTATTCTTGTCTTTACCTCTCTTCCCTCTTTATTGTCTTCCTCTTGACATAGGTTACGTCACGTTGCTGACATATTACCGGCAGATATGAAGTAGCAGGCTGTGGCTGCTTCGTCGTTTCTGCTTACTGCTTACTAGCCACTGGCCACCATCCACTGATCTGGTACACTATTTGCAGTGTAAATTAGTCCCTGAGCGCATATTCTTCAGGCGTCGCCCATGAAAAAAGATCGAGTTGAACCCTCTCTCCAGGCATCGGCCCCTGTGCTTGTCACAGTCCTGGGCCTTTTCGCAATTTGCGTACATGAAGTACTCGAAGGGTTCGTCTTCCCTTCCGTTTTCGGCTGGTTTACCTCCCCTCTTTCGGTTCTCGTCAGCCTCGCCGTTGTGGCTGTTGCCGCCTACTTTGCGGTGCCGCTGTTGCTTAAAGAGATCGCCGAACACAAGGCTACGACTACTGAGCTGACGCGACCGCTGCCAGTGCTGGAGAGTCAGCAGTCGGACGGGACAGTTCAGCAGTGCGAAAATACGTACCGCACAATTGTTGAGACGATTTATGTCGCCACCTCGATCGTCGAGGACGATGGGAAAATATCCCTCGTCAACAGCGAGTTTGAAAGACTGTCTGGCTTTTCAAGGAGAGAGATCGAAGGAGTGAAGTACGCGGCCGAGTTCATGGCGCCGGAATCGCGGGAAAAGCTGCTCATGTATCATGAGGCGCGCAGAAAGGATCCCGACAGTGTGCCCAGAACCTATAAGGCGCAGTTCATAGATAGAAGCGGGGCGGTGAGGGATCTTCTGCTCTGTGTTAACATGATGCCCGGCACGAAAAAAAGCGTGGTATCTGGAATTGACATTGCCGAGTTCAAGAGGACGGAAGTGGCGCTCATGGAATCCGAGGAACGGTATCGCACCGCCATCGAATGTTCAAGCGACGCCGTTACGATAGTCCAGGGCGACCTCCGCGTTTACGCCAATCAGAAATTCCTGGAAATGTTTGGTTACGAACGGCTTGACGAGGTCATAGGGCAGCCCATCTATCCAATGATACATCCGGACGAGCGGGATAGGGTGGTGGAGATGGACCGGCGAAGGCAAAGCGGCGAGCCGGCGCCGTCCCGGTACGAGTTTAAGGGTGTCAGAAAGGATGGAATAGCTATGTATATAGAGGCCTCGGTGGCCGGGATAACGTATCGCGGAAAACCTGCGACGCTCCATTACCTGCGTGATATCACCGAGCGCAGGGAGGCTGAGGAACAGATCAAGACGTCGCTCAGGGAGAAGGAGGTACTTCTCAAGGAAGTTCACCACCGGGTCAAGAATAACCTCCAAGTCGTCTCCAGCTTGCTTTTCCTTCAGTCGCAGACAGTTCAGGACGAAGAGACGCGCCGGATTCTCGAAGAAAGTCGTAACCGGGTGAAGTCGATGGCCTTCATCCACAAACAGCTCTATCAGTCAACCAACGTTGCGCAGATTGATTTTTCGCCCTATGTCCGGAATCTGGCACGAAACCTACTCGATTCGTACAGGACAAACGGAAACGGAATCACCCTGGACGTACACGTGGAAGAGGTCTTTCTTTCCCTTGACATGGCTATACCCTGCGGTCTCATTATTAATGAGCTGATTTCGAATGCGTTAAAGCACGCTTTCTTGAATGGCTCCGAAGGACAAATCAGCGTTGACCTCCACAGAGTAGGAGAGAAGAATGTTCTGATCGTAAGCGATAATGGCGTGGGTCTCCCGGGGGAGATAGATGTTGTGAGCGCGGAAACCCTGGGTCTGCAGCTTGTATCGGCCCTTGTCAAGCAGATCGAAGGAAGACTTGAGCTTACACGGGACCAAGGAACGGTCTTCAAAATCACCTTCTAATACCAACTTGTATTCTGCGTATACCTTCGTTGTCGCTGCGTCGCTCTCCTCGACGTACCTCAAGGTACGCCTGCGTCGGCTCCTCGCTGCCGCCTCGGTCTCCATCAGAATCCAAGTTGGTATAACAGAGATGAGAAAGCTGAGGTTAAGGTTGAGGTTGAGAAAGGCCTGAGGAATCCTCAACTGGAGCTATCGACCTTAGTTTTTGCGTTTTTTCTTAACCTTAACCTTGGTTTTGCATTTTCCTCACTCTTGTTTTTGCCTGCAGTAACGTGGTATGGGATTACTGCGATGGACCAATATTTGCTGGCGCAATACGCCATTCACCGGCTGCCAATAAACACGCCTTTTCCAATTGGCAGTGTTAACTGTTACTTCGTTGAAGAGCCTGTACCCACGTTGATTGACGTGCCACCGCACGGAACCTCATTCCTGGCCGAGCTGCGATCCGGGCTCAAGGATCTGGGTTATGCTTTGCGGGATGTTGGAAGAATCATCGTGACCCACCCGCACATCGATCACTTCGGATCCGCCGCGGAGATTGCCGCGCAGAGCGGGGCCGAAGTCTGGATCTGCCGGGAAGGCGCCGCATGGCTCGAGAACTACGAAGCCGAACTTGTCGAAGAGGAACGCTTCTCTACGGAGTTTCTCACGAGTGCTGCCGTCCCCGCGGCATGGGTTGAGCAGGCTGCATCGGGATTTTTTGAACTGGCGCGAGAGCTTGCGCAGAGCGTGAAGCCTTCGCGCTACCTGACGGAAGGCGATGAGGTCCTGCTCGGTCCTGCACTCTTTAGATTTGTGGCTGTTCCAGGGCACACGCCTTGGTGCATGCTGATCTACAATGAACGCGATCGGATGGCGTTCACGGGCGATTTTCTGCTGAAAGAGGTCTCGTCAAACGCGCTCTGTCAAGGGCCGCATGCTGCACCAACGGGCTACAGGAGCCTGAAGACCTACACAGCATCGCTCAGAAAGGTCAGAGAACTGGGTCTCGACCTCGCGTTGCCCGGACACGGGAAAGCGATTGAGAGTCCTTCAGGAAGGATCGCGGATCTGCTCGCCTTCATCGAAGAACGTAAGGAGCTTATACGTTATGTACTTTCGAAAGGCAGCCGGACGCCATTCCAGATAATGAATCAGCTCTTTCCCGGGCTTCCGAGTAGTCAACTGTTTTTAGCCATTTCAGAGATCATGGGCCATCTCGAAGTGCTCGAGGACGAAGGCCTTGTGAAGAGACTTCTAATAGACGATTCAGGTTTCAGTTTTCAGTTGACCCCAGTAGCAGGGAAAATCAATTTTTGAAGACAACGCTTCACATACTTCTCATACTGGTTCTGTCATACATTTTCTTTTTCCATAACCTCGGGAATTACTCCCTCAAAGAGCCTGATGAGGGAAGATATGCAGAGATCCCACGGGAAATGGTTGAGACGGGAGACTATGTCGTTCCTCATCTTGATTACGTACGTTACTTTGAAAAACCCCCGCTGCTTTACTGGGCTACGGCTTTATCGTTTAAGATATTCGGCGTCAGCGAGTGGTCGGCCAGGCTTCCCAACGCGCTCGCGGCTCTCTTGACCGTTCTTATCCTTTACCTGGCTGTGACGCGGTGGTTCACGCCTGAGGCCGCCCTTCTGTCTGCTGTCATCCTCATCTCCTCCTTTGGTTTCTTCACTATGGCGCGTATTCTCACCATCGATATGCTTTTATCGTGCACGCTCTTCCTCTCCCTCATATTCTTTTACGAATTTTACCGGCAAAAGAAAGCGGGGGCGATGTATCTCTTTTATGCATGCCTGGCAATGGCCACACTCGCAAAAGGGCCGGTTGCTCCCCTCCTTATGGCAGTGAGTCTGTTGATATTCCTGACTCTCGAACGAAGAGTCTCTTTCCCGAAAGTGCTTCTCAGCGGCAAAGGCCTGCTCTTATACGCCATCCTTGTGTTGCCATGGTTCATCGCCGTCGCCCTTCGGGAGAAAGAGTTTCTCTGGTTTTTTTTCGTTGATCAGAATTTTCTACGGTTCCTCACACAAAAACATCACAGAAGCGGACCAATCTACTACTTCTTGCCGGTTCTCTTCGGGGGTCTTTTCCCCTGGTCCATCTTCATACCGAGAGCGGTGGCAGCATTTTGGCGCAGGGGAGAATTTCACCTTTTTCTGATCTGGTTCCTGGTCGTATTTCTTTTTTTCAGCCTGTCCGGATCGAAACTTCCACCTTATATTCTGCCTGCATTTCCGGCGCTGGCGATTCTGCTGGGTAACCTTTTTCAGGATCGGGCAGGCCGGCCCACGCCCGGTCGGTCTGAGATACTGGTCTGCCAGTTTCTGTTTGGGCTGTTCGCCTTGGCTGGACTGCTTGTGGCGACGGGCGCAGGGAGTTCTTATCTTCGCGCAGAGCCCGAGACGCTGACCACCCTGAGCGGTCTCAAGGGCTTCTCGATAGCCGTTGTATGTTTCTCCGTCCTGTGTATCGGTCTCCTTTGCCTGCAAATGATGCGCAGCTCCAGGCCGCTCTTTCTGATTCTCACCTGCTTTTCGCTGGCTGTGGTGGTCTTGCTGATGATGCATACCCATCTGATAGACAAGGTCAATACCACAAAGGAGCTGGCGCAGATAATTAATCAGAAGAAGGCTGGCGGAAAACCTATCGTGGTCAATTTCGCGTCATTCGATGAAACGCTTCCCTTTTACACGCGGCAGAAGGTCTATATCGCATCGTACAAGGGCGAACTTGAGATGGGGTCGACCTATCAGGACAGTCAGCAGATGTTCCTGAGTAACGAAGAGTTAGCGTATCTCTTCAAATCTGAGCGACAAGTGCTCTGCGTGTTGAAAGCGACACGCCTTCAGCATTTGCGCGACCTGGGCATGGAGAACGTGCAGATCCTGGGTTGTCAGGGCGGGAGGTGCCTCGTGTCAAACAAGTAAAGCCCGTTACGCGTTACAAGTTACGAGTTAACAATTGACGATTGAAGAACCCGTAACCCGAAACTCGTAACAGCTAGAGCCTCCTGACCTGCGCCCCTTTTCTATATGTCCCCGTCCCGCAATACTTTCAAAACGATTATTTCGGTTTCAGCGGGCAGCGTGTCCTTGCTGACCGTGAAGGTGTTTGTTTCAAGGATGCGCACCTTGTAAGGCCCGGTAGTGAATCTCTCCAGGACGTTTCCCATGCTCTGCCAATAGTGCATGGGAATTACTATTTTCGGGCCCAATTGTTCGATTATCTGCTTTGCCGCTTCAGGACCGGCAGTGAAAACGCCGCCTATGGTCTGGAGCAAAATATCGATATGGCCGATAAGCTGGAGCTGATCCTCATTGAAGGGCTCACTCACATCTCCCGAGTGAAGAACACAGAGACCATCCATCTCAAAAACGAATGCCGAACCTCTCAAGCCCCAGTACTCAGGTACTCCCCGCTGATGCACGGGCACGTTGTAGATGAGCACATCACGAAACGTTGTGTTAATCTGGTTCCAGTCGGAGCCGCCATCTTTCAGGCCCCGCAGGACAAGAGGGTTCCCTTTTGCAAGCCCCACATTGTTGTGGTTCCCGTGTTCCCTCCCCACAGTCACCACATGAGGCCATACCTCAGGCATGGGAAAACCCATGGCACCAAAAGGATCCGTGATGATCCTGGTTCCGCTGCTTGTGGTGATCTGGAAGAAGGAATGACCGAACCATTTTATCTGGATGGGCCCCAGGGCGGCAACCGTCCTGGTGTACGAACCAGCATCATCGCCTTCGGCAACGTTTGGATTCCGGCAACCTGCACACGCCAGTTCCGAAAGGAGGCAAACAGTCACCACACAAACGATGATAGTCAGGTCTCTCTTAATTCTCATAGAAAGCCTCCTTTCGAAATCCCAAATTCCAAACAATAAAATTGCTCTTACGCGAGTCCCCATCGCCGCCTTAAATACCACTCCCCCGCCAAAAAGGCGACTATCAAGGCCAACGCATACGGAAGGCTCCAGAGGGGCACTTCCCGCTCTTCTACGAACCCCCTCTTGGCGCTGGCTACAAAGGGCGCGATCTCTTTCAAGACGTCCTCGCTTGCTGAGAGCACTTTCCCACCGGTCGCCGCTGAAATCGATCTGAGTGACTCATGATCTGGTGCCGCATCGAATGCTTCCATTCGCCCCCCAATGACCAGGGACTCTTCGAGCGAACCGGTCCTGCTTTCCACCCTCACCCTGTAAATTCCCGCCCGTTCAGGGTGAAACGAACCGGTGTACTCACCCGGCGCGCCGCTTGCTTTTAACTGTGACAGCAGCTTCACGCCTTGCGGGCTGAAAACGGAGAAGAGTATCGGCTCTCTGGTGCGGGCCGAGCCAGACGGGCCATTAACGTCCTCTCCAATACTCATTTTGATCTCTGCATCTTGCCCCTCCTCTGGTCTATCCGGGAGCACCATTGAAATCGGATCAATACCGGGGTCTTTCGTCAGCCAGCGCACGGTCCTTTCGATAAACCGGAGGTACGCCCAGTTGCCCCCTCCCCTCGCGACCATTCCTGCATCCCACTTCCAGGAGAAGTCTGTAGCCAGTGTCAGAACACGTCCCTTGCCGTAACTGCCGACCGTGAGAATGGGATGGGCAGGTGAGACGGCGCTTTCCAGGAGCGCCGTGCCTGAGCCTTTTACTTTCAGGAGGTTGAGTCCGTCCAGAGAAGGCATCTCATTCCAGAGCCTCAGGTTTAGCATTTTATCCGGCAAGAGACGCGTGAGGGGATGGGCTGCGCCCGCAGATGTCAGGCGTACTCCGGATGATGAACCACGAGAATAATCTTCTTCCTGTGACAATCCGACAGGAAGCACCTCACCCAGAGGGGCAGAGGCGATCCGTCCACCGTCGGCCATGTTGGGCCCGCCGATCAAAGCAAACGCACCCCCGGACCCCACGAACTCCCGTATCGCTTCCAGGTGCTTCTGATTGAGATAAACATGGAAAGGGAAGTTGTCAAAAATCACAAGGTCGAAAGCTTTAAGTTCGGTGGAAAAAAGGGTATCAACAGGGAAGGGTATCAGACTCTGCTCCTGCAAGGGCACGTTGATGACATTGGAGGGTGTCCTCAGAATGACGAAGGAGAGCAGATCGACTGAAGGATCATTCTTTAACGCCATTCTCATGAAGCGATAGTTAGGGCTCGGATTGCCGGACACAAGGAGGACTCTCGTCTTATCCCTGACTGCTCTCATGAGAACGCTAATGCTGTTATTGCTCGTGATACTTTCTCCGACCTGTGGTGGGCTCGATACGGACATCATGTGGGTGCCGATCTCATCAGGTGTGAAAGAAAATGAGACGACTACGCTCTCTCTGCTCCTCGTGAAATGGACACTCTTCGCCGTCACGAGCTTACTCCCGTCTTTGAGAAGTACGGGGATCGTAACATTCTTGTATCCTCGACTCGTTATGGTAGCGTCAATCGTCAGTTCCCTGCCCCTGAAGGCCACATGCGGCGCCTTTAGAGCACTGATCACTATATCTCGATACGTGTCGGCGTCTCCCACAGGAATGGTCAGGACGGGAAGATCTTTCGGCAGCGATGTATCTGTCAGGCCAGGTGACGAGCTGTTCAGTCCGGTTGTTCCATCACTTAGGACGATGGCCAAAGAGACTTGCCCCGCGAGCTTTTTAAGAGCATCGTTGATACTGCCACCCTTTCCCCCAGGATTTAAAGCCGGCAGTTCCTTTTCTTCCAGTTCCCTTAATGACTCGCTCAGGGCATAGAGCCTTACCTCATACGTTTCATCCAAAGACGTGAGCAGAGGCTTTGGTCCGCCCAACGAGCCACTCAGCGGCCCACCCAAGAGGATCTGCCTCGCCTGATCGAGCCTGCTCTCGCCGGCATCCTTCGCGGGTAGACCCATGCTCTGTGATGTATCCAGAAGGATGGCAATAGCCGGTGGTGTCCTGTGTTCCTTCTTGCTCGTCACCGAAATGTTGAGGGCAAACAGGATGATCAGCGAGAAGGTGCCTAAACGCAGCAGGGATAGGATGAAGGCCTTCCTAGGGCCGAGCCTCTTACGGATGACGCGGTACTGCATGAAGGCTATGGCCAGACCCGCTGCGAGCAGAATGATGAGGAGCCAGAGAGGAACAATCGGTGCTATGCTCAAACGGGTCATCAGATAACTCGTGCTCAAAGGTTCTGCCGCCTTTTTATGAAGGGATGATGAACCAGATCCTTCTTGTAGTCAGAGGTAAGGGAGTAGACGATGATATTAACGCCGAGCTTGAAAGCAGCGAGCCTCTGCGCCTCACCGCCGGGCACGCATTCATTCAGCCATTTACCGAATCTATCTCTGGACCAGGCCCCTGACAGATCATTCTGAGAATAGATGACCGGTGTCCAGTTGTCTATGACCACACCTTCAAGATAGGCATTTATTTTTTGCCGCCCTCCGATGGAGTTGATCAGATAGAAACTCTGAAAGACGGAGTGGTCAGGCGGCAGCTTCTGCATCTCGTGAATAGGGAAAATCTGTTTCATCTCCCGCCGGAATGCCGCATCAAATCCGAAGCCCCTGATGCCCATCGCATCCTCGGCCATCAGGAAACCGCCGAATGTGAGATACCGCTTCAGGGCTTCCCGCTCCTGAGATGTCCACGGGTCGAACTCGTACTTTCCAGCCATATAGAGAAACGGACAGGAAAAAAGGTCAGGCTCAGTGAGAGTTATGGTGCGCCGCTCTTTAGAGGCACTGACGCTCGTCCTCAGCTCCAGCTCCTCCACGATGGCATCAGTGAACTGTGGGTTAGGATCCCATTGGCCACCACGATATCTGACCTGGGTGATATTGAACTGGGGAAACGCGCCGCCTGCGGCGAGGCCGTGACGTTTAAGGGAGAGCCCGGCCGAGAACGCGAATCCCATGCGCAAAAATGTTCGCCTGGAAATCATAGCCTGTTTGCTATCCCTGTTTCGATAACCAGCACAAGCAGAAGAAACCCGAGAAGGTACGTCCAGAGCTCCTTTCTGCTACCGCTCATCTGGCTGGAAACGCCTTCGCTGTACTCCTTTATCTGCACGTCCATACCGGAGAACTCTTTCGTGACGTCATCGTTGTCAAGCTTTCCCAGGTCTGATTCTTGAGGAGGTATGGCGGGTTCACCAAGTCCTTTGTCCGCCAAGCCTGTGCCCCTGGCCAATCCCACGGCCTCCTTCAAAATCCCCTGGAGCAGCGGTACGTAAGCTGCCTTCAGAGGAAGGTCATTCCAGTCAGCATCAGCGCTCGACGTATACAAGAGTATCTTTCCCTTTCCAAACGGGGACTCCAGAAGCAATGGATCTTTGTTCTCCAGCGCGAGTAGCGTCTTCGTGGCTACGGATATTCGTGGGGCTCGCGTCGCCCCCTCCCGCGGCAAAGCCTCCGGAGCCTTCCCCTCTCGCTCGCCGTGCTCGCTAGATAGATTCCCACGAGCTTGCCCTTTGGAATCTATTTTGAAGTAACGACGAAACGCGGCGCCTTCGAGACTTTCTCTGCCGGCTTCCGAAAACTGCTTAAGCGCTTCATGGCCGTAGTCAACGGTGGTTATCCTTTCCGGCCTCTGTGCCGTTGCTTCTCTTATCTCCCTTAATCTCCAGGAAAAGAGAGGTATGCTGTTATACTCGTCGGGAAGTATGCGATCGCCGAGAAAGATAAAGACGGGATTGCCCGCATCGAGAAAAGCCGCTATCTTTGACGGTTGGGGTTTGGCCACGTTGAGCAGGAACAACGCATCGTAAGACTTGAGGTTAACCTCGGAGAATTCCTTTTCAGAAATGACTTTTGTCTGAAAGGGGGAGCCCTCTGTGTTGCCGGGCTGCAGCGCGTGGCTGAGGTAGTAGCTCTCACTGGCCCGCATGGAGCCTCTCGGATCGCCATCCACAACGAGTACTCTGATCTTTTCCCGGACCTTCAGGGTAAAGTCCAGGAGATCGTCGTAAGGAAGATTATCCCCGGAGAGCCTCACTCGACCGTTTATAGAGCCCGGTCGATCCAGGAGAAGATCGAAATAAATTTTCCCGTCCTCTCTGGGTTTCAGCTCAAGAGTGCTCTGGCTCACCTTGGTGTTTCCCATCATCACCTGGACAACCGTGGAAGAAGGCTGATCAGATAGGTTTGCTATAGTTGCCTCCAGACGGCAGGAGGTCCCTGCCACGAGGTCCCCTTCCTTTAACCGGATCGCTTTGACAGCCATGTTGCTGTCCCGCGTCTTCCCGCCGATCCTCAGGAATGTGGCCTGTGTGTTAGCAGGGAGAGTACCCAGTTTCCCGAGATCGGACCCTTGCCAATCACCCTTCGCCATATCACTTATGAGAATGATCTCTCTGGCTCCCTTCACACTGCTTAGCTTCTTGAGGGCCAGCGCCAGGGCTGCTCCCGGTTCACCTTTACCGGTAGAGAGCGGTAGAGACGTGAGATATCTCGCGACCTCTGCCGACCGCATCCATCGAAGCTCGCTCTCATCGGGTAGCCTACCCTGAATAGGTGCTGTCGGAATGATGAGCACCTCAGCAGTGGGCTTACTCAGAAGACCGACGATCTCTTGGGTTGCCCGTTTCGCGCGCGCAAAGCGCTGCCCTTGCGCGTCTCTGTAACCCATGCTCGCGGAGTTATCGAGAATGAGCACTTTGGCCCCTCCTTCTCCCATGGCCAGAAGACCGGGGCGCACGAGCATCGGCCTCGCGGCTATGACAACCAATGCTGCCACCGCCATGACCCTCAGCGCAAGCAAAATGAGGTGCTTCAGGCGCTGGGGCCTTGCCATAAGGTTCCGCGAATGGACAAGAAGACGGACAGCCGAAAAATTCTTGCGCAGGGCCTTGCGATGGGTTAGCCGGTGGATCAAGATGGGCAGGATGGCTGCCGCCAGGCCCGCGAGTATCAATGGGTTGAGAAACGTAAGGCTCATAAGGATACGCCCTTCATGCCCCCAGTCTGAACCGTGCCCTCCACGTGAGGTAATGGACAAGAGCCCGATCGAGACCGACATTCGTGTTAAACAGGGAATAGTCGATCAGGTTCGCAGCGCACACATCTTTATATTCTGTTATGAGGCTGCCGAGTGCTTTCAGGTACGCAGGCCTTATTTCGTGCGGATCCGTGAGCAGCCTGATATCCTCCTCCAGGTCTTTGAAGATGGTTGGCTCCTCAAAAGGGAATTCCAGTTCGTCCTTGTCGAGCAGGTGAAAAAGCATGATGTCGTGTCCCCTGGAGTGCAGTTGCTTCAGCCCGCGAAGCACTCCATCACTCTCGCCCAGGAGATCAGAGATGAGAATGACGAGGCCTTTGCGCTTCAGGGATCCGGCAAGCTCCTGCAAGACAATGCCTGTCCTAGTCTCTCCCGAAGGCCGTCTCTGTTCCAAGGCCTGCAAGATGGCCAGTAGATGACCCTGTGTTGCCTTGGGAGGCAGGATTGTCTGAACTTTGTCGGAGAACGTGACAAGGCCCACGGCATCCTGTTGCTTCAGCATGAGATAAGCGAGCGACGCTGCTAGCGTTGCGCCGTAATCGAACTTGCTCCACCCGTTATACCGATTCGCCTTCAAGTGTATACCTTCGTTGTCGCTGCGTCGCTCTCCTCGACGTACCCCAAGGTACGCCTGCGTCGGCTCCTCACTGCCGCCTCGGTCTCCGCTCGAATGCAAATCGGTATTGGACGCGTAACCCATGGACCCGCTTGCGTCCAGTACGATGTGAGCCCGCACGTTGGTCGTCTCGCGATACTCCTTGATGAAGTAGCGGTCAAACTTACCATAGGCCTTCCAATCGATGTGGCGCACGTCCTCACCCTGAGAGTACTCCCTGTGCCCCTCGAACTCCGAGCTGAAGCCCTTGGCCCGCGAAGGATGGATTCCCACCATCAGTCCGTCCACCACAAACCTTGCCCGGAGAAAGAGATGCTTCAGGCTGGCGAGTACCCTTGGGTCGAAATGATTCAAGGTTTGATCCCTTCGATGAGACGCTCGATGACGCCCAGTGAGGTGACACCTTCTGCCTGCGCCCTGAAGTTGGTGATGATCCTGTGCCTCAGGATCGAATGCGCCACAGCTTTGACGTCTTCCACAGAGGCCACATATCCGTCGTTCATGATCGCCCGCGCCTTGGCCGCCAGAATCAGATACTGGGACGCCCTCGGACCAGCTCCCCATTCAACCCACTCTTTGACAAAAGGAAGGCCCTCTTCTTCCTTGGGACGGGAGGCTCTCGCCAGCATAACCGCGTAACGGATAACGTGCTGAGAGGCAGGCACCCGCCGAACCAGTTCCTGCATCTCAACGATTTTCTCCCCGTTAATCACTTTCTCCAGCGCCGGATGGTATGAAGAGGTGGTCGTAGCGACGATCTCCATCTCCTGATCCAGGGGAGGGTAATCGATACTGATGTTAAACATGAACCGGTCAAGCTGCGCTTCGGGCAGCGGATAGGTGCCTTCCTGCTCTATGGGATTCTGCGTAGCCAGCACAAAGAAGGGCAACTCAAGCGGGTACGTGAATCCGCCGGCCGTGACCTTATACTCCTGCATTGCCTGGAGCAGAGCGGCCTGTGTCTTGGGAGGCGTTCTGTTTATCTCGTCTGCGAGAAGGATGTTGGTAAAGAGCGGTCCCTTCAGAAAGCGGAACGAACGCCGCTTGCTTACGGCCTCTTCTTCAAGTATGTCTGTGCCCGTGATGTCCGAAGGCATGAGGTCGGGAGTGAACTGGACGCGGTTAAACTGTAACTCCATGATTCCGGCCAGGGTCGAAATCAGAAGTGTCTTGGCGAGGCCGGGCACACCCACCAGAAGCGAATGACCCCGGCAAAAGAGGGCTATCAATATCTCTTCGATTACCTTCTCCTGACCAACGATCACTTTCTTGATCTCTGATACGATCCGCGTCTTAATATCGCGCATCTCCTCAACCTGCGCCAGGTCTGTATCTGACGGTTGAGCCTCTTTCACTATCTCCATAGATCCTCCAAATGGGGCTCGCGTCGCCCCCTCCATCGGCGAAGCCGGCGGAGCCTCCCGCACCCGCGAGCGGGTACCCGGCTCGCCGTGCTCGCTAGGTAGATTTCCCCGCACAAACCTAGGTAAATCTATTTGCTAAGTTTATTGAAGATCTCTCTCTCCTTGAGGGCAGACTCGCTTCTGCCAAGCATCTCGTAAGCCGCTGCCAGGTCTTTATGAATATCGGGATTAAAGGGATTTATCTGGATCGCATCCTCGAGCGCCTCCTGCGCTTTTTTTGCATCTCTGCGCTTGAGGTATATTTTTCCGAGGCTTGCGTACGTGATGGGATGGTCCGGGGCAAGGCGCCTCGCGCGTCTCAGGTTTTCCAGTGCGTCATCGAGCTTGTCCAGCCTGATGAGAGCTTCAGAAAGCTTGTTGAGTACGGGCACCGAGTCGTGAGCATCCTCCAGGGCGCGGCGGTATTCCAGGACAGCCGCTTCCAGTCTGCCTTTCTCCTGCAGCAAATCACCCAGATGCGCGCGATTCCTCGCTATCATCGATTTTATTTCGCGCATCTCCATGCGGTCATCGTCAGCGAGCCCCTCCTTGAGCTTGTAACGATGCACACTCACCCCTTCCGCTTCCTTGTATCCTTTGGACGCCAGAAACCCCCTCCATTTTTCTTCGAACTCATTGAAGTCCCATCCCATGACAGCCTTGATCGCACTGCCCGCGCCTTTTTCATCCGAAGCTGCCATCTGCTTCATGACCTCCTCGAGTCCTGCATGGCCTCTCTTCTCAATGATGAAGTCTATGGCTGACTCAGCCTCGGCGTAAGCGAGCTGCACGTCCTCCGGGGTTTGAAGCTTTACCAGCCCGGGATCCATCCGATCGAAGCTGATGAGCCGGCCATCTGCCAATGCCCGCGCAAGGAGCGTCTGATGTACAGGCGAGAGTTGAGGAGGTTCACCCCTCCAGAGCGTTTCTTCATGCTCTGCCAGGCCTTCGTGGAACCAGATGGGCGCCTTGTTGGCGGTCAGCTTTGTGATCATGTAGTGCATGTATTCGTGGCTTATGGCATCGAGCCAACGATAGCCGTGGACCAGGGCTCTTGGGGATAAGAACATCAGCTTGTTGAACTTGCAGAGCCCAACCGCTCCGGTCACCTCGATGTCCCGGGCTGAGAGGGTGGAGGTATAATAAAAGGCCTTCGTATCAGCGAAGAGCTCAACTCTTACCTTTTCCCCTGGCCTGAAACCATATCGCTCTCCTATGAGCTGATATGTCTTCTCTAAGGTGTCTGTCAGGTAACCGATGAGTATGCCGTCCTGCTGCTCATCAAAGCTGATCGCAAAGTGTGCTGTCTCATAACGCTTATATGATTTCAGTACGCCCAGCGTGGACTCGACGAGAAGTGCAAAACTTTTTCTTCCCTCCTCCTCTCCTCCCAGTTCCTTCGCAGACTTTTCGAGCTTGAGCGCCTCGTCGTAATCACCCCGGAAGAAGGCGATCTCCGAGGCGATTTGCA
>Ga0335070_10003502_pt1 | contig 18334 bp, 15 predicted proteins | sample Lox_Sample_13_FD_206722 | JGI IMG/M metagenome (GOLD analysis project Ga0335070, IMG submission 206722) | Soil microbial communities from Loxahatchee National Wildlife Refuge, Florida, United States - Lox_Sample_1.3 | ecosystem: Environmental > Terrestrial > Soil > Wetlands | place: USA...
GGACAGCCCTGTTCACGCGAATAGAAGATGCTGCCATTGCCCGCTATTCGTCGGGAAAGGGGATGCAGCAGGAGGTGCTGATGGCCCAGACCGAAAAATACATGCTTTTGGAAAAGGAGCAGATGCTGAAACAGAGGATACAGTCTTTAGAGGCCATGCTCAACTCAACCATAGGGAGTGATATCAATGCACCCCTGGGGAGACCTGTGGAAATAAAGGGGACTGGATTGGAGACAAGTCTAAATGAACTCCTCACCCTTCATGTGGAGCATTCTCCTTTTGTGAAAGAGAAGGAGAGGATGGTGGCCTCAGCCCAAGCCAGGGTCAGGATGGCGGAACTCGACTACTATCCCGATTTTACTGTGAATGCCGGCTATTTTAACAGGGGGTCGGATTTTGATCCCATGTGGAGCCTCACTACCACGATCAATATCCCTATCTTTTACAGAACGAAGCAGAGACAGGCAGTAAACGAGGCCCGGGCCTTATTATCAGGGGCTGAGCACGAACTGGATTCCACGAAAATAATGCTCTCTTCAACCATCAGGGATAACTACTCAATGGCCCGGACAGCAGAAAGGTTGATGGAATTGTATAAAAGCGGGTTAATCCCCAAGACATACCAGGATTTTGAGTCTGCGCTCTCAGGATACGGCACGGGAAGGGTGGACGAGATAACGGTTATTACCAGGCTGAAGACCCTTCTGGACCTCGAAATCTCGTATTGGGGGCAATTCACTGAAAGAGAGAAGGCCATTGCGAGACTCCAGTCGATTACAGGCATTGCGGGCAGCGGGGATAAAGAGAAATGAGGAAGGGATTTCTTATCACTATAGGTGCAGTGATATTCCTGGTTGGACTTGTCATTTATCTTTCAAGAGCTGGCTTCGTAAAAGTTCCCGTAAAGGAGGGCGGTAAGGAGCCGTCAGTTTCCCAGCAATCTCCAGCACAGCCCTCAGGAGAGGGGGGAGGCGAACCGTCCCAAACCAAGCCCGCAGCAATGAACGGGCAGGAGAAGGAACAGAAAGAAACAGAAGAGGCCCCTACAGTGGAAATCCCCCAGGAAAAGCAGCGGCTCATAGGTGTCAGGACCACCGAAGTCTCGGTAAGGCCTCTCCAGAAAATTATAAGGACAGTGGGAAGGGTTGAATATGACGAGAGAAGACTCGCCACTGTGAATGCCAAGGTGGAGGGCTGGATTGAGCGTCTCCATGTGGACTATACAGGAAAGTACGTAAAAAAAGGCGAGCCACTTGCTGAGGTCTATAGTCCGGAGCTTGTGGCAACCCAGCAGGAGTTCCTTAATGCCCTGAGGTGGGCGAAGCAAGGCAGCGAGACCAAGAGCGGGGATATGAATAAGATGCTTTTGAAGGACGCTGACGCTATTGTTCAGGCAGCAAGGGAGCGGCTGAAACTCTGGGACATATCTGACGACCAGATAAGGAGAATTGAAGATTCGGGCAAGGCCGTAAGGACTTTGACCATCTATAGTCCTGTGAGTGGATATGTGGTGCAAAAGATGGCGTTGCAGGGCGTGCGCGTGATGCCCGGAGAAAAGCTCTTTGACGTGGCTGACCTCTCATCAATATGGGTAATCTCAGACATCTACGAGTATGAATTGCCGTCAACAAAAGTGGGAGAAACGGCACAAATCAGGCTCAGTTATTTTCCTGGGAAGGAGTTCTCTTCGAGAATCGACTATGTGTATCCCACTCTATCAGGGGAAACAAGGACTGCCAAGGTGAGGTTTTCCCTCCCCAATCCCGGAGGACAACTCAAACCACAGATGTTTACTAATGTGGAGGTGAAGATTAATCTAGGGAAGAAGCTCTCAATACCCGACGATGCGGTGATCGATACAGGAACGAGACAGATTGTGTATGTGGACAAGGGTGACGGGTATTTTGAGCCAAGGGAGGTCATGCTCGGCATTCGGACCGAAGGGTTCAGGGAGGTGCTCATGGGCCTTAAGGCAGGGGAAAAGGTCGCTTCATCCGCCACATTCCTCATTGATTCAGAGGCGCAACTGAAGGGGGTAAAGCCTCTGGAAGGGCATAAACACTAAAGGCCGTGAATCGTGAAGAGTGAAAGGTAAATAGAATAGGGATTGTTTCCTTCTCACGTTTCACTATTCACTATTCACTTCTTACTGATATATGATTTCCAAAATTATCGAATACAGCGCACGGAACAAGTTTATCATCTTCCTGATGGTAATATTCCTTTGCGTCTGGGGATACTGGGCTCTCACGAAAACTCCCCTCGACGCGATCCCTGACCTGAGCGACACACAGGTGATTATATACACCGATTGGGCAGGCAGGAGCCCCGACCTCGTGGAGGACCAGGTAACCTATCCCATAACCTCTACCCTTCTCGCTGCCCCAAAGGTCCAGGCAGTGCGCGGTTTTTCCTTCCTCGGCAGCTCATTCATCTATGTGATTTTCGAGGAAGGGACAAATATCTACTGGGCAAGGAGCCGTGTCCTCGAATATCTCCAGTCAGTGAGGAACAAGCTGCCCGCGGACGTCAATCCTGTGCTCGGACCTGATGCCACGAGCGTGGGGTGGGGCTTCAACTACGCGCTTGTAGACGAGAAGGGGGGCCATGATCTTGCCCAGCTCCGGTCTCTCCAGGACTGGAACATCAAGCTCGCCCTGGAAAGCGTGCCGGGCGTCTCCCAGGTTGCCAGCCTCGGCGGCTTCGTGAAGCAGTACCAGATCTCCATCGACCCCAATCGTCTCTCTGCATATAACGTCTCGCTCATGAAAGTGATGGATGCAGTGCGGAAGAGCAACAACGACGTGGAGGGACGGGTTCTGGAAATGTCCGGGGTAGAGTATATGGTGAGAGGACGAGGGTATATAAAGAGCGTTAAGGACATTGAGGATATTGCGGTGGGAACAAATGGCGTAGGCACGCCCGTATTCCTTCGAGATGTGGCGCACGTTCAGCTCGGCCCCGAGATACGAAGGGGGCTTGCAGACCTCGACGGAAAAGGCGAGGTGACCGGAGGGATCGTTGTTGTCCGCTTCGGAGAGAACGTCCTTAGCGTCATCGAGAGGGTGAAGGAAAAGATTGCAAGAGATATTCAACCCTCTCTGCCTGAGGGAGTGAAGATCGTCACCACGTACGACAGATCGGACCTTATCCACCGGTCGATCAACACGCTGAAAGAGGAGATCATCAAACTTGCGGTTGCGGTGAGCATAGTCTGCATCGTCTTTCTCTTTCATCTTCCCAGCGCCCTTGTGGTCATATTGACGCTGCCGGTCGCGATTATCATTTCTTTCATTTGCATGTATTATCTCGGGGTCACGTCGAATATCATGAGCCTCGGGGGTATTGCCATCGCCATAGGGGCCATGGTGGACGCATCGATCATCATGGTGGAGAACGCCCACAAAAAGATGGAGGAATGGGTTTGTGACCTCAAGAAGAGGGAAGAATGCACCAGGCTTGATGTGATCATCGATGCGGCAAAGGAAGTGGGCCCGTCTCTCTTCTTTTCGCTCCTTGTCATCACGGTAGGCTTCCTGCCCATCTTCACCTTGCAGGGACAGGCGGGAAGGCTCTTTAAGCCACTGGCATATACAAAGACCTTTGCGATGCTCTTCTCTTCTTTCCTTGCGGTTACGCTCACGCCGGTGCTGATGAGCCTCTTTGTGCGGGATGACATACCGTTCCTTAAGAGAATACCGTTCCTCAGGTTCCTATTCACGATATATCCCGAAGAGAACCATCCGGTGAGCATGATTCTCAGAAAGATCTACGAGCCTGTGGCGAAGTTTACGCTCCGCTTCAAGTTCGCGGTGATTCTTGTTGCGATCATCATCATGGTATTGACCATAATCCCGTATAAGAAACTGGGCTCTGAATTCATGCCGCCGCTTTACGAAGGGTCCCTCCTTTATATGCCTGTCACGGTGCCCGCTGCGTCCGTACCTGTTGCGTCTGAGCTTCTCCAGATGCAGGACAGGATACTGATGGGCATTCCCGAGGTATCACAGGTCTTCGGCAAGGCCGGGCGTGCAGAGACCGCCACAGATCCTGCGCCTGTTGAAATGTTCGAGACCGTGGTGAACCTTAAACCGGAGAGCGAATGGAGGAAAGACATGGATGTGGAGACACTAAAGAATGAGATGAACGATGCCCTCCAGATCCCCGGGGTTTCGAATTCCTTTACAATGCCTATAAAGAACCGTATCGATATGCTGGCCACCGGCATCAGGACGCCTGTCGGTGTCAAGGTACTTGGGCCGAAACTGGATGTGATCGAAAAGATCTCTACATCTGTGGAGGACGTTATCAAGTCCGTTCCCGGAACGAGGAGCGCATATGCGGAGAGGGTGACCACCGGCTATTTTCTCGACATCAGGCCCAGACGGGACGAGATCGCACGCTACGGCCTTTCGATGGACGATGTCCAGAACGTAGTGGCCAGCGCTCTCGGGGGCATGAACCTCACGACGACCGTGGAGGGACGGGAGCGGTACCCTGTCAATGTTCGGTACGCGAGGGAACTGAGGAACGATGTGGAAAAGATAAAGCGGATATTTGTCCCTGTAAATCTTGCAGGGGACACAGCCGTGATGCTGGGCGGCTCGAAGGGAGGGAGTCTTGCCCACATACCCCTGGGAGAGCTTGCGGATATAGCAATTGTGAAGGGTCCCACTTCAATAAAGAGCGAAGAAGGGCTGCTCGCCAACTATGTCTATGTGGATTTTTCAGGCAGGGATATGGGCGGGTATGTCGAAGAGGCGAAGAAAAAGGTAGCGTCTACAGTGAAATTGCCTGAAGGCTACAGGCTCATTTGGAGCGGCGAGTATGAGAATATCGTGAGCACTCACGAGCGGCTGAAGCTCGTTATCCCTCTCACAGCGCTTATTATCTTTCTCCTCATCTACTTCAATACGAAGTCAGTGACGAGGACGGCCATAGTGCTTCTTGCGGTGCCCTTCTCACTCGTGGGTTCCTTCTGGCTCCTGTATCTTCTGAACTTCAACATGAGCATAGCAGTATGGGTCGGCATCATAGCCCTTGCCGGTCTCGATGCGGAAACAGGTGTTGTTATGCTCCTCTATCTTGAGCTTGCCTATGAGCAATGGAAGAAGGAGGGGAAGCTGAAGGGCATTGAGGACCTGAAAGAGGCGATCATGCACGGCGCGGTGAAGAGGATCAGGCCCAAGATCATGACAGTGAGTGTCATTCTCGCGGGGCTTGTTCCCATCATGTTCAGCCACGGCACAGGGGCCGATGTCATGAAACGGATCGCGGCTCCCATGGTAGGGGGGGTAATCACCTCCACCATACTGGAACTTATCATTTATCCCGCCATTTACATGATATGGAAGAGTAGGGGAATGAAGAAAGAGCAAAGCATTTCTTTGTGAGGAGGATTTATGAAAAGGAATACGGTAATTCTCTTGTTTGCCCTTTTTGCCGCAGCTTTATCTGTTGAGCCTTCATATGGTACAGCAGATGATGATCCATGCAGTCAGAGTGGTATTGTCGTGAGAAATGCAACGATGCTCGACCTATGGTACAAGAAGGGTGGCGGTCCCTGTTCAATCTGGACACATGAGCATCGCCTCATTATAAAACCAAAGGACATGGTAAGAATATATTCTGATATGGAGTGCAAAACGCTCTATTGTTCCAAGAATCCCACATATAAGGATTATAAATCGCTTGACGCCAACGGCGACTGCGGGGTGAGAATTCTTCCCGATTGTGACCTTTCTGATATGTGAACAATGGTGGAGATGCCACGCCCGTTGCCTTTGAAGAAGAAACAAGGGCTGTTATCGTTCTCGTCGATTTACAGGGATTTCAGACGTGCTGCATTTGTGAACCTTTCTTTTAGGTGGCAAGGCTTTCCTGTATCTGGGTATAATACGACCTGTGAATATTGCGCAGGTTAATACGGGAATGGAGCGTCATGAGAAAGAGCCTTGAATTAAAGGTGCTTGCCGTTGTTGCGGCAATGCTCGTTGTCGGCGTCATTTCCGCCGGTCTTATGGCTGTATGGATGCAGAAGGCAACTCTTTACAGCGTCACTGAGTTCAGCACACAGAAGACCGCGGACCTCATTTTCCAGAACATAGAAACAACGATGCTCGAGGGTAAGGCAGATATTACAAAGAAGATTGTCCGGGATATCAGAAAGATCCAGGGAATCGAGGATATCACTGTTCTGAATTCCGAGGGTCGCAAGGCATTTGAGGAAGGCTCTCCCGTGCAGGAAGCTGCAGCCCTCGGAGAATTAAAGTCAGGCAAGGACCGCCTGCTGAGGAGGGAAGCTTCAAGGCTCACATTTTATATGCCTTTTAAGAATGTTCCCTCATGCCACTCTTGCCATGGTACGGATAAAGCGGTTCTCGGTGCGGTAAAGGTCTCTGTCACGATTGAGAAGGAATACAAAAAGGCCATGGGGCTCATAACGGTGATGATCGTCATCGGTATCGTCGCATCCATCTGCTTCAACTTTCTTCTCTGGATAATGTTGAGGAAGATGGTTATCAAACCGGTAAAATCCATCGAGGCTGCTACTGCCAGGGTTGCCGGGGGCGACCTCTCATTCCATGTGGAGACTATGAGCGGGGATGAGATTGGTAGGATGAGTACACTCCTCAAAGACTCATTCCAGACTCTTCAAGGAGTTCTTCAAAGGATCAAGGAATTATCGGACAGGATATTGACTGTTGTTGAAGAAGTGGGGAGAGAGTCTGAAAAAGTGATAAAGGGGGCCGAGGCCGAGGCCGAAGCGACACACAACGTATCGAGTTCCGTGGAAGAACTCAATGCGACAGCGGCGGAGATTGCGGATAACACGGAAAGTCTTGCCGCATCGGCGGGAGATACATCCGCTTCGATAGAACAGATGGTATCGAGCATCCGGAGCGTCAATAGCAACATTCAGGAACTGAATGGCATTGTGGAATCTACCTCATGCTCTATCGAACAGTTCTCTGCTGTGATAAAAGAGATCGCGGCCAATGCAGAGGAGTTGGCGAGTGCATCGGAAGAGACTCACTCTGCGATTTCAGAGATAACGGCAGCGATAAAGGAGGTGAACGCCAGTGCAAAGGAATCAGCGAGATTGTCGGAAAAGGTTACGAGTGATGCAGCCACTTTAGGCATGGCATCAATAGCAAAGACAATGGAAGGTATGAAAGAAATACAATCGTCTGTCAGGAATACTGCCGATCATATAGCCATGCTCGGTAAGAGATCCAAGGAAATTGAAATGATATTAAACGTAATCGAAGGGGTAAATGATGAAACGGAGCTCCTTTCCCTGAATGCCGCTATTTTGGCGGCACAGGCAGGAGAGCACGGTAAGGGGTTTTCTGTGGTCGCGGCTGAAATCAAAGACCTTGCCAAAAGAACCGAGACATCCACAAAGGATATCACTTCCCTCATAGAGGCAGTCCAGCTCGAGGTGGGAAATGCCACTTCTGCAATGCAGAAGGGCATTGGTTCCGTGGAACTTGGACTGGGACTGGCACAGGAAGCAGAAAGAGCATTAAGGACGATTCTGGACAGCTCCAAGAAGTCCTCCGAAATGACCCTTTCCATAGAGCGCAGTACAGAAGAACAGGCGAGGGCTGCGAACCTTATCACGACCGCTACAGAGCGCATCAGGGACATGATTGACCATGTTGCCAAGGCTACTGCCGAGCAATCACAAGGGGTCATGCTTGTCATGAAGGCGGCAGAACAAATGCAAGCCCTTTCCCATCAGGTGAGCAAGGCAACAGATGAGCAAGCCATGAGCAGCGGACAGATAGCAAAGGCTACAGAACTTGTCTCCGAGCGAAGCCAACAGATATCGAGCTCTCTAGTCGAGCACAAGAAAGGCTCTCAGAACATACTGGACAGCATCGAGTCCGTGAGGAACATCCCGGTCGAAAACAGGAATCTCGCATTCAGAATAGGCAAGACCCTCTGGAACCTCCAGAAGGATGCGGAGCTTCTAAAAGCGGAGATGGAGAAGTTCAGGTTTTCGGCGGAAAGGGGGTATTCGCTGAGATTCGGGGTAGTTCCTCTGCAGGAGCCTTCGGTCATGTTCAGGAAATTCAGCCCGCTTTCCGAATACCTCACCAAGAAACTCGGCAGAAAAGTTGATCTCAAGGTTGCTATTGATAGGGAAGGCGCGGTGAATGATATAGGCCAGAACGTGACACAATTGTGTGCGATGGGGCCTGCAAACTACGTCGAGGCGAGCACGAAGTTCGGTGTGAAAGTGATTGCGAAAGCACTCAGAAAGGGCAAGCCATTCCACCGGGCCGCGATTGTCGTGAGGGCGAGCTCCGGTCTGCAGTCCGTCAGGGAGCTGAAAGGAAAAACCTTCGCATTTGTGAGTCCAAAATCCGCAACCGGGCATATTGCTCCCCTTGCGACGCTCAAGGATGGAGGAATAACTATCGGTGACCTTAAGTATCACGAGTTCCTTGGAAATCATGACAAAGTCGCAAAGGCTGTTCTCAATGGTGATTTTGAAGCAGGGGGATTGATGGAAGAAGCGGCAGACAGCTACAAGGAAGAGGGACTGAGGATTCTCCAGGTTTCACCAGAGATCCCGGAGTTTAATATATGCGGTAACCCTTCTGTTGATGAGATGACCATGAATGCCATTAGGGATGCCCTGATCTCCCTCGATGTCTCAAAAGCTGATGATGCAGAGGTACTAAAATCTCTGGGAAAGGACTGCACGGGTTTTATGGCGGCAGACGAAAGCGATTACACTATTTTCAAGGAAAAGATACAGGGCATAGAGGCTGAAATAAGTGTCGATGCTTATCTTCATGGAATCCCCAGGGATAAGAGAGGAAATAGTTAATGGGATGAGTTGACGCAATGTGAGAAAAGTTTCCATCATTTGCGTGGCTGTGAAGGCGGTTTTCCCTTATTGTTGCGATACAAGTCCCTACCCCCATTCCCTTAGCTTGAAGAAGTGACTATTTGTCCGGGCCCTTTGCCTTCTCTTATGGAAAACGGGATGTGTCCCTCACCCTGCCAAAGCAAGTTTGATGCTATAATCATGAACTGGAAGAGCACGTTATGCCTATAAAAAACAAAAAACAGGTCATAAGTTGGTGTCTGTTCGATTTTGCAAATTCCAGCTATTCTGCGGTGATCGCCGCAGTGATATTCCCTGTGTATTACACGACACAGATCGTGGGAAATGAGAACGGCATGGGAGACCTCTGGTGGGGAAGGGCAATATCCCTGAGCATGGCCGTGATTGCATTCACTTCGCCATTCATGGGAGGAATCGCTGATTTCGGGGGCATAAGAAAGAGGCTCCTCTTTGCATATACCACGCTCTGCGTTTCTATGGTGGCCTGCCTCTCTTTTCTTAAAGAGGGGGCGGTGTTCCAGGGCTTTTTGTTGATTACCCTCGCTAATATTGGGATGGAGGGAGGCCTTGTCTTTTATAACTCGTTTCTCCCTGACATGGCGGAAAAGGAGTATCAGGGAAGGGTCTCTGCATGGGGTTTTGGGGTGGGATATGCTGGCTCCATCCTTTCACTCATCATGGCAATCCCTCTTGTGAAAGGAGGATATTTTGGAGAAACATGGATCATGGTCTCAGTGTTTTTTGCCATTTTTTCCTTACCCGCCTTTCTCTTCCTTCCAAAGGACGGAAGAGATGGCCTCAAGATAATCCACGCAGCGTCAAAGGGGTTCGGATATACATGGAACACGTTTAAGGAGATATGGGCAAGGAAGGAATCGAGGAAGTTTTTGCTTGCCTACTTGATTTACGAAGACGGGGTGAACACGGTCATTGTCTTTTCCAGTATATTTGCAGCAACGACCCTCGGTTTTTCCCCAGGGGAATTGATCGGCCTCTATCTTGTGGTTCAGGTCACTGCCTTGATCGGTGCCTTTATCATGGCAAGGCCCATTGATTATGCGGGACCCAAAAAGGTGGTGAGCGTGTCCCTCCTGCTCTGGACCGCAGTTTCCATCGCAGCTTTTTTTATTGCCGCGAAGGGGACTTTCTGGTTTCTCGCGAGCATTGCCGGCCTCGGTCTCGGGACAGTACAGGCTGCAACAAGGGCTTTTTTTGCACAGTTTATTCCGCCGGATCATGAGTCAGAATATTTCGGGGTTTACTCAATGGTGGGCAAATCATCAGCGGTCATGGGGCCACTTGTCTTTGGCTATATTTCATCAACCTTTGGAAGTCAAAGGCCTGCAATCCTCTCGGTTGCCCTCTTCTTTCTCGCTGGTCTCATCATCATCCAGAGTGTGAAAGGCGGCGAACCGAATATCAAAGTCTCCTCCTGAAGAGTGCAAAAAACCTTTCCTTTATTTTTTCCCGGAGCGGTCTCCTGAGCCATTCATCTTCGTTTATCTCCCGGGAATGTCTCACATCCTCCTCAAATACATCTACCATCATGTTACCGAAACCGGTATCCAGTATCCCCACATTCCCCTCGTCATTCCATCTCAGCGACTGGAAGTCAAGGTTTGCAGAGCCCACGATGCTCCAGCGCGCGTCGAAGATATAGCTTTTTGCATGCAGCATTTTACCCTGGTAGGAATATATCTTCACCCCCGCCCTGAGAAGCCTTGTGAAGAACGCCCTTCCGGTATAGTATGCCGCAGGGACATCGCTTTCTCCTGGCAGGAGCAGATTCACCTCTGCGCCTCTCTTCACCGCCCCTTCCAGTGAAGCTATCATTCTCCTGCTGGGCGTGAAATATGCGGTGGTCAGATGTATGCTTTCATGAGCAGTGTCAATGCTGTAGTAGAGGAGCTTGCGCATCTGCCGTCTCCCTTTGGCTGAGGAAGCGAATATGGGAATTACCGGAAAATCCCCACCCTGTGAAGAATGAACAGGCCAGGCAGCCTGAAACGGTAAGGGTATGGCTTCTCCTTCCCATGCCTCCCATGTCTTCCGGAATGTCTCAAACAACTCAAACACAATAGGTCCTTCAAGCACTACGCCTGTATCCCTCCATGCCCCCTTCATCCTGAGATGAAAGCCCCGGTATTCGTTGGCGATGTTTAATCCCCCGGTGAATGCCTTAACGCCATCCACAATTACCAGTTTCCTGTGGTCCCTGCGCACATAGTGAAAAAGGGAAGACCACTTGAAGGGCCTTGATGCCCTTATGTTTATCCCTTCAGACCTCAGCTCATCCCAGAAGCGGCCAGGTGTTCCAAAGGAGCCGAAATGGTCATAGAGGATATAGACCATAACGCCCGTCCTTGCTTTTTCCTTAAGGAGTTCTGCCAGGTCAGTGCCTGTCTCGTCATTGCGGAAAATATAAAACTGCAGACATACGAAACTTTCTGCTTCACGAACGGCCCGGAAAATGGCTTCAAAGGATTCCCTCCCCTTATGGAGGAGTCTCACCCCGTTACCCTCGGTGAAGGTATTGCCGGATATTCTCTCCAGGGCTGCTCTTTTGAAGTTCATATCCATGGTACATCATTGCCCAAACATAAACTTCCTGTCAATGCGAGCAATCCTACCGGACATGGTATCGATGGCAAGAGAGGAGAGGACGGGTGGGGTGTGGCTGATGAGGCTATGATTTTTTTGCTAACACTTCTTTTATCACCATTGCGTTGTTGTGCTCAATATCTTTTGCGGCGAATAAAAGGGTGACTGTACCCTTTCTTGAATCTGCGCGGAGTTCGCTCAGAAGTCCTTGCTTGTCCTTCAATTCATCGTTATATCTCTTCCTGAACTGCTCCCATCTGGAAGGGTCATGGGAAAACCATTTCCTCAGTGCATCGCTGGGAGCGATGTCCTTAAGCCATTCGTCAATATGCGCGTTTTCCTTCTTAAGCCCCCGGGGCCAGAGTCGGTCAACGAGTACCCGCTTTCCGTCCTCCCTTGAGAATGGATCGTAGATCCTCTTCAGTTTTATCATTGTGGTTCTTAAACGGATAGTTCCCGTTGGAAATCATGGCAGGGCAGGGCGCCCTGCCATGAACACACGTAAGGTCATTTAAAAGTTTTAAGAATATACTCTGCTATTGCCTTTGCATCTTTTTCCGAGATTGTCTTGTCATCGAACTTTACCATGCCCGGACCGGGACTCCTCATGAGTTTTACAATGTCTTCCGCAGACCTTACCTTGTTCGTCTCCAAGTCCTTCTTGCCCAAGGTCTTTTTTGGGTTGATGATATTCTTACCGTCAGGATGGCATGCAGCACAGTGCTGCTTGAAAAGCTCTGCGCCTGAGTTCTTTTCACCCTCCTTGGCAATCCCCGCCACTGCCAGCGCCAAAACTGCAACCACGACAACTGAAAGCATTACGACCCTCTTCATCCCATCTTCCTCCTTTGTTCATTAATTTCCTGCACCATACTGTGCAACAAGATAATTGGCAATTTGTTTTGAGTCTTCCTCATTTATGGGTGCTCCAAAAACCTTTACCATCTTGTTTACTGTGGCGGTCCATTGCGGCTTCGTGAATTTCGGCTGCATAACAATGTAATCAAGGCTGTGGCATATATTACAGAATGTCTCCACTTTTTGGAGTCCTTCCCCAGGCTTCATGTCTACCCTAGTCTCGGGGAGGTTAATGGAGTGCGTCGTGTCCTGGGCCCACGCATACACAAGGCCTGCGACAAGTGAGATAAGTAGTACAAAGACAGTGGCAAATTTCATATCATCCTCTTAGCTGACCACAACTTCCACTTTCTCGACCTTGTTCCAGAGATAGCCCGCGGGGTTCCACAGGCCTTCTGAAGGCTGTGACTCTCCAATGCTGTTCGTCGCCTTCGCCATCAGGGTATATTTCCCTGGTTTGGCGGGCTTCCATTGGCAAAACCACTGAACCCACGAGTACCTGCCCTTGTCCTGGCCAAGCCGCGCTTCCTTCCATGTTCTTCCCTCATCGAAAGACACGAGCACCTGTTTGACACTGTATCCCCCTGAAAAGGCAATTCCCATAACTTCAAAAGGCCTGTTTACCTTTACCCGTGCCTTCTCCTCAGGGCTGACAATAAGGGAACGGGTGGTCATCCTGTTGATAGGGATGGTCTTTTTTGGAGAAGAACCGGGATCAACACACCCGCATGGCGTGTCGGGAATCCTGTATGCGGTCTTTACCCAGAACCCTTCAAACTGCTTCGGCAGGACGGTAATTTCGGTCAAAGCCTTGACCCAGTAAGTCGCATACCAGCCTGGGACTACAAGCCGAACAGGAAAGCCGTTGAGCACAGGCATGTACTGGCCATTCATCTCGTAGGCAACAATCACGTCTTCTTCCAGTGCCTTGTCAAGGGGAAGGCTCTTCACAAAATCAGGTACAGAGGGAAGGGGAGGGCTGTCGAGACCGTCGAACGAGACATCCACCGAGCCGGCCTTGAGCCCTGCCTTGTTCAGGATATCTTTAAGGCGTACCCCTGCGAGGGTGACATTTCCCATGGAACCGTTCTTCCACTGTCCGCCCGCAACCCTTGGCTCAAAGAAGCTCCTGCCGTTTCCCGAACATTGGAGCACGGCGGTATAGGTAACTTTTTCAAACTTCTTCAGATCATCCATGGAAAGCTGGAGTTCGGTCTCTGTGTTCCCGCCCACCTTCAAACGCCACTGGTTCAGGTCAATAGAGGTGGGGACGCGGGAGATATGCCATCTCACAAAGAGTGCATTGTTGGGGGTGAGAAGCTCCCTAAAATATCCAAGGGGAGTTTCCAGCTGCGGCGGTCTTTGGGTCAGGAGAATGAGGTCGGTCTTTTCCGGGAACCTTACAAGTCTTCTTTCCTCTGCAAAAAGGGAGAACGCAAAGCCATCCATAGCGGTTACTGCGGTAAAGGCACCCGCTGTCTTGAGGAAATCCCTTCTTGTGAGCCTTCCGTAACCCATAGTTCCCTCCTTATCTAACTACCTGTATAACACAAAAAGAGGGTTCCTGCAACATTTTTTAAGACCGGTAAAGGGAAAACGATTGAATGAGAGAGACATGTGAGAAGAACATTTATCGAAGCCTGAAGAGACCTTTTTCAGCGAAAAGCAGTAAGACGGATTTTTTCGCCGAGTCGAAAGGGAGTTTGCGGTGAAAATATCCGCATAAGGGAAAAGCATTCCGGCAAACACTCTGCTTGTGATTGAGCTAATGGACATTCTTGATGCCAGCCCAGCTTGACTCATACCCAATCTCCATTTCGTCATCCCTATCCTCAAAAAGGGAAGGGTAGCTTCCTGTGAGCCTGCTTATCAGGGAGAGCCTCTCCTCCACAGGCAAAGTAAGATACAACGGGGATTCCATGAGAATGGATACAAGGTTTTTTATATTGTGTCTAGCCATATAACTCACCTCCTTATAAATCAAGAAGCAAGTTGTATGCCAGTGATGAAATGATCCCTCGTTTTACGTTATGTTATTGGCCGGGGGAATTCAAACCGTTCTCTTCAGAGGGAAAGAAGGGGAGGGTTGCCAATTCAAGTATACGAATTCCTGCTCCCATCATTTGATTTTGGCATTCGCTTTATTTTACAGTTAGTGATGGTCAGGGTCATCACACAAATACTCATTGGTCTTATGCTTGTATTCGGGGTGATAACCCTTGGGTATCGGGTGTTCTTTTATATCGCAAGAGGGAACATTCTGAGGGCGTTGTACTTTCTTCTGCCCTGCTCCATTGCCCTCTTCTTCGCAGTTCTGGCGTTTTATTATGCCTATTCGGGCATTATGGAGATATGGAAATAAGAGAAGAATGGCAGGGGAAGAGGGCTCTTTTTCTTGACAGGAGCGGTCCTAAGTGATAATATCTCCTAAGATGCTTATTCTGCGCGCATTTCTGGTAGTATTATTGAGCATAACGGCTGCAGAGGCCGATATCTACCGGTATGCGGATGAAGATGGCGTGGTGTGCTACACCGACGCTCCGCTGAATAAAAAGGCGGAAAAGATTATGAAGACCGAGCCAGCCTCACCCAGAGAACCCAAGGGTAAGTCCAATGGTGTCCGTTCCGGGGGTACAGATTTTCATGGTATTGTCATGGATAAGGCGAGCAAATACGCCATAGACCCGTCCCTTGTTCATGCGGTGATCAAGACGGAATCCAATGGTAACCCTTATGCGGTTTCAAGAAAGGGCGCCATGGGCCTTATGCAGTTGATGCCCGGCACTGCCAGTGACCTTGAAGTGCGGAACCCTTTTGATCCTGAAGAGAATATAGACGGAGGGACAAAGTATCTGAGGGATCTCATAGAGAGATTCAAGGGGGATCTGACCCTTGCCCTTGCCGCCTACAACGCAGGGCCAAAGGCGGTGGAGAAAAGAGGCTCAGTTCCTGAGATCACAGAGACAAAACAATACGTGAGGAAGGTCCTTTCCCTTTATAATGGGGATTCCTACCACCCTCTTCCTTCATCGGGCACTTCAGTGGTGTCAAGGACAGAGCAGATCTATAAGATCGTTACCGAGGACGGCTCTGTCCTGTTTACGAACTCACCTGTCTATAAGAAAAATCCTAGGTTCTAGATGTCCCCTGCCGCGGGCCTTCTGGAAGAAATTCAGAGGTTAAGAAAAGAGAAACGCGCCTTAATCCTCTCCCACAACTACCAGAGGGAAGAGATACAGGACATTGCAGATTTTGTGGGTGATTCCCTGGAACTTTCGAGAACCGCAGCGACTATTGATTGTGAGGTGATTGTCTTCTGCGGGGTCCATTTTATGGCAGAGAGCGCTTCCATACTCTCTCCTGAGAAGATTGTCCTCCTTCCCGAGCCTGAGGCGGGATGTCCCATGGCAGACATGGTTCGGGTGAGTTCTCCGAGACGCGTGCTGAAGTCCTTCCCCGGATATGAGGTTCAGCCCTCCTTTGTCTTTCCCCACGAATTCACCCTGAGGGATATGAGGGAGCGGTTTCCCGGCATACCCGTCGTTGCCTATGTGAATACCACTGCAGAGGTAAAGGCGGAGAGCGATATCTGCTGTACATCTGCCAATGTGGTGAAGGTGATAGAATCCTTGCCAGCTGAGCGGATCATCTGCATTCCGGACAGAAATCTCTCCATGTGGGCGCAAAAGAACACGAAGAAGCAGGTAATTGCGTGGGATGGTTTTTGTCATGTCCATGACAGGGTCACAAAGGAAGATGTGCTGAAGGCGAAGAGACAGCATCCGAAAGCCCTTTTGATGGCGCACCCGGAATGCAGGCCTGAGGTGCTTGAACTGGCGAACCATGTGACGAGCACGTCAGGGATGCTGAGGTTTGCAAAGGCATCAGACGAAGAGGAGTTCATTGTCGGGACAGAGCTTGGGCTTATGCACCGACTGAAAAAGGACAATCCCCATAAGCTGTTTCATCCCCTAAGAAAAGACATGATATGTCCAAATATGAAAAAAACCACGTTGGGAAGCGTGGCAAGGGCGCTCACAGGGATGACGCATCGGATAAGTGTTCCTGAGGAGATACGGATTCCTGCCAAAAGGGCGCTGGACAGAATGCTTGCGATAAAGTGAGTGTCGTTTCTTCTTTTGGCATCTCAGTCTTGGCCAGAAATCCAGGTTTTTACTTAAAAGAGCCCCTTGAGCGAGGAATGATGTTCCTTTGGCGATTCTCATGAATATCCTCAGAGACAAAATCATCAAAAAAATACAATCAGAAGGCCCCATCAGCTTCGAGACATTTATGGATATGGCACTCTATGAACCCTCCCTTGGCTATTATATGAGGGATTCTGCCATGATAGGCAGAGCAGGGGACTTCTATACCAGCCCCCATCTCCACTCCATATTTGGTGCAATGCTGGGCAGGCAGATGGAGGAGATGTGGGAATGGATGGGCAGACCGCCGGTATTTTTCGTGGTAGAGATGGGAGCTGGTATGGGGTACCTTGCCAAAGATCTCATGGCCTCTCTCACTGAAAGGGAAATATTTCCCCATCTCGAATACCGCATTATTGAACAGAACCCTTCAATAAAGGCACATCAGGAGAGATTACTCGAGGACTTTCGGTACAAGGTGAAGTGGGCTTCTGATTTGAAGCAAATGGGACCGGTTTCGGGCTGTTTTCTCTCCAACGAACTTCTAGATGCCTTTCCTGTAAAGTTGGTGGAAATGGATCATGAGTTGATGGAGATTTATGTCGCGCTCTCTTCCCAATATCTTTTATCAAAGGAAAACGAAGAGGCTCTTTTAGAGAACCTCACATTTGTTGAAGTCAAAAAACTCTGCAGCGCAGAAACCGGGGATTATTTTAAGGGGTTTTCCCTGGAACTTCCCAAGGGGTATAGGACAGAGGTGAATCTGAGAGTCAAAGAATGGCTCCTGAAAGTAAACGAGAGACTTGCGGAGGGTTTTGTACTGACCATAGACTATGGGTATACGGCGATGGACTACTACAGTGAGGACAGAAACAGGGGGACGTTGCTTTGTTACCATCGCCACCAGGTGAGCGAGGACCCTTACAGGAACATAGGACAACAGGACATGACTGCGCATGTGAATTTCTCTTCCCTGAAAAAGTGGGGAGATGAACTGGGATTAAAGACCGTGGGTTTCAGTCACCAGGGGGCTTACCTGGTTTCTCTGGGGATCGGTGAAGTGATGAACGAGCTGTATGGCGGATGTCCGGACGTGTTTGATGTGGCAAAGATTAAGGGTCTCATCCTCCCTCAGGGTATGGGTGATTCCCACAAAGTGATGATCCAGTATAAAGGGAAAGGCGAACCGGAATTAAAGGGATTTACCCTCAGGAACCAGGGGGAGAAGCTGTAATGTATTCCTGCAATCTCTCCATGCTTTTCAAGACCCGTTCTGGTGTGTGTGTTTCAATTGTGTAGACACAATGATTCCCCTGCAATTCAGAGAAAAGGGCAGCAAAGTTGAAGGTCCCCTCTCCAATGGGCAGATGCTGGTCACGACTTTTGTCATTGTCATGGAGGTGGACTTCAAAAATATAGGGTTTGAGGCTTTTGATCCATTCCTCCAGAGGGAGCCTTGTGAAGAGGTTAAAGTGTCCTGTATCAAAACATAACCCAAAGTGTTCTGAGTGAAGCTCCTCCATAAGCAGAAGGAGGTTCGACGGTTCATCCTCGAATATGTTTTCGATGGCTATCTTAAGATTTAAGGCTGCTGCCCTTTCCCTCAGAGGTCTCCATGTGGTGAGGCTCGCCTCAAGCCAGATATCCACCCTGTGTGCATACTTCCACTTTTCATAGCCCGAATGAAATACGACAATCTGGGGTGAAAGGAGTTCAGCGATCTCCATTACCTGGAGGAATCGTTCAACTGTGACGTCCCTAATCCTCGAATCCACCGCACCGGGAGACATATCCATAAATGGTGCATGGATGGACAGGGAAGGATTATAATCGAGACGTTCCATTAATATCCTGATATCTT
>Ga0335070_10003503_pt1 | contig 18330 bp, 18 predicted proteins | sample Lox_Sample_13_FD_206722 | JGI IMG/M metagenome (GOLD analysis project Ga0335070, IMG submission 206722) | Soil microbial communities from Loxahatchee National Wildlife Refuge, Florida, United States - Lox_Sample_1.3 | ecosystem: Environmental > Terrestrial > Soil > Wetlands | place: USA...
AGCCCAGTGATGTCATCCAAGAGGGTGATCTGGGATAGCCCCTGCGCCCCGCATGAGCCAACAACAAGGCTATTGCCACACCCGTACAAACCGAGGGCTGCCACATGATGCTGCAACTGATCGCCGCCGCCGCCGGCAGCGGCATCGCCTATCTGTCCTACCGTCGAAATCGGCGCCACCAGCAAGTGGCGCCATGCCCCCAGCGGCGGCAGGTCACCCCTGTCGCCAACCACAGCCACGGGCGCTGGCGCTTGTGGGTCGCCCGCGCCCGCGTGGCCGCCGCCGTACTGCCCCCCGACAGCATCGCCGGCGCCAGCATCAATATCGCCAGCGCCGCCCTGGAGCTGGCGACGGAGCGGCGCGCTGGCCGTCGCCATGGGGCGGAGGGCTCAAAATGACCGATCGCCGCTCATCCCGGCTCCCCAGCAGCCTGCCGCCGCGCGGCCTGTCGCGGGAGCAGGCCGCCGAATATATCGGGGTATCACCCAGCAAGTTCGATCAGCTGGTGACACGCGGAGGCATGCCTAAGCCGAAACACATCGACGGGCGCCGCGTGTGGGATCTGCTGGCGCTTGACACCGCCTTCGCCGCGCTGCCCGATGAAAAGGGCGCGCTGCCGTCTCTGCGGTCAGCAAACGGCGACGACAATCCGTGGGATCAGGCGATGCGGTTGTGATGGTAGAATTCCAGCTTAGGAATGGTGCAGGTAGCATCAAGCTCCGATACATCGTCGAAGACCGGGACCGGCACGGCAATGTGCGCATTTATGTGCGCCGGCCAGGGCGCCCCAAGGTGCGCCTGCATCAGCAGCCCGGAACAGACGAATTTCTGGCAGAGTATCAAGCCGCGCTGACTGGGGCAGTGACGAGCGATCAGGAGGCGGCGGCGAAGAAAAAGCGCACATTGCCGACAGCGGCACCCGGCAACCTACGGTGGGTGTGCGAACAATACTATGGTAGTGGCGAGTACAAGCGCCTTGCTTCCAGTACCCAAATCGTGCGGCGGCGAGTACTGGATGCGCTATGCGAAACCTATGGACATTTGCCGGTCAACCGGATGGGACCGGAACATATCCGCAAGCTGCGCGATGACAAGGCGGGGACACCGGACGCCGCAAACAATCTGGTCAAAACCCTACGGCAGATGTTTTCGGTCGCGGCAGAAGCGCGCTGGATCAGCCATAACCCGGCAGCGGAGGTCAAGAAGCTCCGCACGTCATCTTTGGGCCACCATACCTGGACGATGGAGGAGGTGGGGCAGTTTGAGGCGTGCTGGCCCATCGGCAGCAAGCCGCGTCTGGCCATGGCCCTGTTGTTATACACCGGTCAGCGCCGCTCAGACGTCGTGCGCATGGGGCCGCAGCACATCCGCAACGGATGCATCACAATCACTCAAGCGAAAAACGAGAACTGCAACCCAGTCACGGTGACCATCCCAATTCTAGGCGCGCTGCAGGACGTTCTGAACGGCACGCCCATCGGCCATCTGGCGTTTTTGGTGACAGCGTATGGCCGCCCCTATACCCAGGCCGGCTTCGGCATCCGTTTCCGGGAATGGTGTGATAAAGCCGGATTACCCCATTGCAGCGCCCACGGCCTGCGCAAGGCCATGCTCACCCGCTTGGCGGAACTGGGGGCCAGCGAACTGGAAATGGCGGCCATTAGCGGCCACCGCAATATGGATCAGCTCCGAGTCTATACCCGTGCAGCGCGCCAGACGATTCTGGCGCAGAACGCCATAACGCGGCTTTCCGCTGGAACTAAACCTGAACGGGATTAGGAAAAAGTGTCCCACCAGAAACCCTGGTTAGCGTTAGTGGGACAAAAACGCTATCTAAGTGACTGATATCACTGAACCCGCTAAGGCTGGTGGCGTCCCCAAGGGGACTTGATGTTTTGTTTAAAAACAATGCTATACATAAACGTTGGACAGTGAGATTTTCCATTCAATCGTAAGGTTTTCCGCCGTAACTGTCCCACTCTAGAGCCAACCGAGGGGAGGGGGGGGATACGCGCTACGAATTTGGTAGCAGCGGAGGGCTACCATCGATATCAGGGCGCATCAGCGCGCCATAGCGCGCTGATCATCGGCATATAAGCCTCATTTTGACCCGTCGATTTGATCGACCAGCGTCATGAGACGCCGCAGGGATGCCTCACGGTCGGGCACTCTCCCGCTGCACCACTGATGGTATGTGCCCTCTGGCGCGCGCAGCTCACGCGCGCCCCATTCGCGCCCCCGGCCCTTATGCCACACCTTAAGGCATTCGCCGAATGGGCGAGGATCAGTTTCCCAGTCCGGCATCAGTCGATACCCTCATAATGCGCCCATCCAAGGGCTGTCTCAAACCCACCCAGCCATGCCGCCGCATCCCGAAACGCAGCCAAGCTGACATATACTATGACCGCGACCCAAGGAGCCGGGGGCGGTTCAGTTGGTGCCGTTTTTGCGGCGGCACAGAGTTGTCCCCATAGTTTTTGGGCATTGCGGGAGCGCCGGGCCATGCCAAAGGATATGATAGGGATATCCACCCCCATGCCGGCATGATGGCCATATATCGTTACGATCACGCCCCCTGGGGTAGAGAGGGCGACCCCGGAATAGTGCGGGTCAGCCACGGACTTAGGGAGCTGGACGCGCTGCTTGCCATCGTGGACCAGCGCAGCAGATAACCATTGCTGTGCTGCGGCAACAGCGGCATCCGGCATGTCAGGGCGCTGTTGTCGCGTGACGTGCCCTGTCGTCAACGTAATATGGGTGATATATGTCATGATCTAGCGCTCAAGCGCGCAGTGACAGCATTGACCATAGCAGCATCCGTATCCGGGCCGGTGACGACCTGATCCAATACCTCCTGGATATGAGCGTGACTTGCCTGGGGGACGATCAACTGCGCGGCCTGGATGATCCGTGCGCGGCGCGCAATCGCCCGATGGTCAGCGCCTGTCTGGCTTGCTTGATCAGATCCCAGTGCTTGGCATCCCGATTATCGATCCACCACTTGGCATCAGCTTGACTGCCCAGCCACGCCCGGATGCTGGGGTGGCTGGTAGCGTCGGTGGCAAAGGTAATTAAATCGCGCTCGATTTTTTTCAGGAGGTCAGCGCGGATCTTTTCAGCCCAAGTGATTTGTTTGGGTGATCCCTTGAGAGCCGCAACCTCAAACGCGTCACTGAGGGCCGCCATCTTCTTGGCCTGTGCCGCCTTAAGGCAGTCGGGGCAAATCCCTTCGGTGTTGATCCATTCGGCTTTGCGGTCACGCTCGGCAGTGGTGCCCAGCAGGTCGACGACGGCGGCGTGGCCGCAAGAGTGGACGATCGTATGCTTAGCCATGGTCTGTATCCTGTCCCTGACGGCCCGGGGCGCGGCGTTGTTGATGGGCTAAATATGCCGTAACAGACCATCGGGCGCAAGGGGTAAATGATACGTAACGGCATATTTTTCTGTTGACCCTCGGCGCCGATGGATGCATCTTATCCGTGTGTTTTGCGGTGTGGATTGCTGATTTTTTGGAGATCAATCATGGCCGATAAAAAAACAATACTGCGGCAGCAGCTAGAACGTGAGATTGCCGCAATAGAATCCGTGCGTGCCGAGGCTCCCCGATATGCGGCCAGCCTGGAAGAGATCAAGGCCAGACGTCTGACCTGGATCAACACACGGGTTAATATCGAGGTCAAACAAGACGGACAAGGCCGCACATTTTATTTGCCCGCAGTCGAGGGCATCTCTCCGATAGAGCATGTGCGCCAACTCACACCGGAATACATACACCCCATCAGGGTGCGAATTTGGGACAGCGAGCACAGGGTTTATTTGGACCGATAAGCCGCAAGCGCCCAGATCTATACAGCAATAGGGGCGCCCAAAGGCGCCCCTATTACAAATTAGCCGATAGAGATCTGCGATCCAGCCGTAACTAGCTATCCGCAATCCACGAGTGAGAGAAAAATGTATCTTATGACAGTGGCGAGAACAACCATAAATTATTGCCTATAGTAAGGCCCCCTGGACGCCGCTCAGGCCCCATTCGCGCCCCGGTGGCCCGTAGTACAGCAACTCTTGCACGGCTGTAGGCCCCGTGCTGGCGATGCTGTAGGTGTGATCCAGGACCGCAAAATTAAAATTGCGGAATGCCTCCCTCACGCCGGGGGTGTCGTTGATCGACAGCACAAAGCGCCCCTCGATGGCCGCCAGGATTTCCGCCAAGCGGCTGAAATCCTCCCGCGCGAACACCCCCTTGCCATAATCGGTTTCACAGTCCCAATAGGGCGGGTCCAGATAAAATAGGGTGTTGGGAGCGTCCCACCGTTGGAGAATGTCGCCGTAGGGCAGGCACTCGACTACTATACCAGACAGCCGATCATGCAGGGCGTCCAGTAACGGGCCGACTCGGGATAGATCAAAGCCATGAAACCCCGATGGGCTGACGCCAAAACTGCGCGCCCTCGACTTACCACCGAATGCACACGCCTGCAGGTACAGGAATCGTCCCGCCCGCTCGATGTCGGTCAGGGTGATGGGGTCGGTATTGACCAGACGGTCAAACGCCGCCCGGCTCGTGACCTGGAAACGCATGTAATCCAGGAATGGCACGTAATGCCGCTGCACCACCCTGAAAAAAGTAGCTACGTCGCGGCTGATATCATTGATCACCTCAACCGCCGCCGCCTGCCGGCGCGACAGGAACATGCCACCCATCCCGATAAACGGCTCCACGTAGCAAGTGTGGGGGCAGGCCTCGATCCAAGGTAAAATAGACGGGGCCAGACGGCGCTTGCCGCCCATGTAAGGCACAACGGGCGAAATTGGTCGTACAGTACGCTTTGACTCCATGGTGCAAATCCAGATATCAACTCCCCCGCTGCGTGCGCGGCAGCGGCGGGGATCGGCCACTCTGGCCGGATTGGTCGTGGGATCTCCTAATCCCGGTGATGGCGTCCTACCGCCGTCACCCCCCGCCGCCCTGACGGGGGTAATCAGTCACCAGGGCGCGACGGCGCCCTGGTTTGCAGGGGCCGCGTGCCCCCACCCGCACAGCCGCTGCCCGGTCAGGTCATGGGCCAGGATCTGGCGGGCTGTGTCGGTAGACATGTGGTCGGCGGGGCTGATCAGGATGGGGGACCAGCCCGCGCAGGGGTCAGGCGCTCTCGGCGCGGGACCAGTCGCGCAGCAACCGGCCAGCGGGATCAGGATCAGCGGCAGCAGCCGTTTGAGCATCGGTGTGGACTTTCGCGGCATTGAGAGATTGCGTGAGTTGGGCGGCAGCTTGTTGCTGCACGCCCAAGGCCACTTGCGTCTGCTGCGCCTGCCACTGTTGCAGCCCGGCCAGCAGCAGCTGGGCCAGGGACTGCAACAGTGGCTGCAACAGGGAAGCCAGTAGGGCCGCCATCAGGCCGCCGGAGCCACCGGGGTGGCGACTGCGGACGCCACCGGAGCGCCGGTCGGAGCCGCCTGCTGCGTCGCTAGGACGGTGGTCAGCCGATCAAGAACGGTGGATACCGCCTGATCCACCCACGCGTTATTGACGGCGGTTTCCGTCGGGGTGCCGGTGGCCGTGGACGTCTGGGCGGGCGCTTCCAGCACCAGACTATTGTCCGACAGCCAGCCCGCAACATGGCTCTCGACATAGGCGCGCACGGCGGTGGCGTCCGTCAGGCCCAGCCGCGTAAGGGCGGTTGGGACCTGGGAGACGACGTAGGTCAGGACCCCATCAACCAGGGCGGAATGGGTGGACAGGGTCAGCGTGCCGTCTTTGATGGTCGGCGAGATCTTCGCCGTCACCGCCTGCACGCCAGCGGTGACGGCGCTGGTCAGGGACGCCTTGGCGCGGTCATCCAGCTGCAGGCCGACCAAATGCTTGGTCAGCCACGCCAGCCCGGTCAGAGCGGCGGCGATCAGCACCTGCTGGGTCACGGGGAGGATAACGCCGTTGACCAGCGGGGCGAAATCCACGCCGACGGCGGCAGGCGCAGCAGCCTGGGCCAGAGCCAGCCCAGGGATCAGGGAGATGATGGCAAGCGCCGTCAGCGCCGCCCCGGTACGGGTACGGGTCATGATGATGTCTCCAGAGATTATCAGGGGTGGGGATGCCGCCCGCAGGCGGCGGGACCGCGCCGGGGCGGTCAGTGACCGGCAATGACGGCGGTGGCCGCCTGCCGGAACAGCGCGTCGGGATACCAGCAGGGCGGCATCCCCGCCGGGGGATGCCCCTGTTCTTCCTTGGTGATGGATTGGGCCAGGGCCACCAGGGTGGCCGGGTCGGCCAGATCCAGGGCCGTGTCGGCGGCGATGGGGCGGTTCAGGGCGCCGGTCAGCCAGCGGCAGACATTGGCGACATAGGCCGGGGTGTCGTTTTCGACTGGCGGCGCCCAGATGGCGACCAGGGCCGCCAGCGTATGCGCCCCCCGGTGCCAGTGGGTGCGCAGACCGACCATCATCGCCCTGATCCCGAAATAGGGTTCGGCGAAGGCCACGAATCGGGCGTCGGGCTGGGCATCGGCCTGCCCGACCCAGACGGTGGCGCTGTGCTGGATGTTGCCGGGATTGTGCAACCTGATACCGCGCGGCAGCGCGGGAGGCGCCGCCGCCGGGGGTTGGGTGATCATGGTGTCAGTCTCCGTCGAAGTGGTGGGGGATGGTCAGCAGCCGCCCGAGGGCGGCATGGGTGGACAGGGCGGCGGCGGTGGACATGGACAGCACCAGCTGGTTGCCCGCCCAGATCTCCACCCGGTCGGCGCCAGCCAGCCGGACCAGATCCAGACCGGCGGTTTCGACGCCTTCGACCACGCGGCGGATGCCGGTGGCGTCGGTGGTGGTGATGACCGTCATTCCGCCGCCCCCACGACGCGGGGGGCGAGGTTGGCGACCAGGTGGTGCAGATCATCGATCCGCTCATGGACGCGGGAGAGGTTTTCGCTCTGGCGGCCCTGCTGAGTGGTCAGGCTGGTGATGGTCTTGGCTAGTTCGTCTAGCCTGGTCGCCACGCCCTTGAGGTCGATTTGGGAGGCGATGAAGGCCCGCCGCCCCTCCTTGTCATTGGCGATGTCGTGTTCCGCCCGCTCAATGCGGGTAGCGAGTACGGCCAACCGCTCAGATAGGGCGGCGATGGCGCGGGTCGCGTCATCATCATCGTCGCCGTCCGGCGGCTGGCGCACCGCACGGCGGTGCGCCAGGGCTGAAACGGCCATGGACAGGATCGACACCAGTCCCGCTATCACCGCCCAGGGGGTTGCCCCAATCGCCTCCATGGTTTTTTCCTTTCTTCAGGGCATGAAAAAGGCCCCGCTAAGGGGCCTGATGATGCGAACGGCGTTCGCGGAGGGGAAGCCCAGCCTTAGCTGGTGGCGGTGGGGGGCGTGGTCCCGGTCGCCGCCGCAGGGGCCACCGGGGCCGGGGGCGTCAGTTGCGTGATCCGCGTCGGCAGCTCGTAATTGATCACGCTGGAGTTATTGGCCAGCACCCGGTTGATGATCTGCGCAGTGGTGGACGTGTCCCCGGTGGGCAGGGCGGCCAACTGGGCGGTCAGGGTGTCGTTGACCGTTTTCACTGCTGCCAGAACCGCCTGGGCTACCGTCAATTCGTTGGCGGCGATCAGGGCGGCGGCGGTGTCGAGATCGGATTTGGAAATAGCCATGGTGAGATGCTCCTGAGGTTTACGTGATTACTGCGGGCGGAGGATGACGGGGGCGTGGGCCGCCTGGGCATTCGTCTCCGCCAATTGCTGCTGCACGACGCTCAGCGCCCGGACGTAGCGGGTGTTGAGCGTCGTCAGGTGGGCGTTTTCCGCCTCTTTCTGGCCCAGGCGTTGCTGCAGGACGCCGATCAGTTCCGACTGGAACTGAAACTCATCCTTCAACTGGTCGTGCGTTAGAGAGTTGATGTCAGACATGAGATTTCCCATCCTGGTTTGTGATCTGTTCCCCACGCCATTACTGCTCAACGCAGATAACGGTGATGGTTTGCCTAATGTTTTCCGGGTATTGCGCGTTTGCGCGGGTGCGGATAACCGCCTTGTACTGGCGGTCCTGCGTGGACAAATCGGGATCGGTAAACGTCATCGACCCCGATGCCGTATCGCCGCCGGTTGATGAGCCGTTGCTGTCCCCGACAACAGGGGGCTCTCCCCGCCATGTCCAGGTATCCGTGACAGTGAGGGTCGCGCAGGGGGCGCTTGCGTAGGCGCCATCCGCCACGGCACGGTACAGATCGATAATGGTCTGTCCCGCGACTGTCGGCGGGGTGCTATACGTCCCATCAGCGTTTTGCACCGCGTTATTGAGCCCGGCATCGCCCTTAAACTGGGCGGCCCCCTGCGATGTATTGGCGTAGATTTTCGACAACACGGATGAGTATGAGTAACTGACCGTGACCACGATTTTGTGACCACGACTATAGAACTGGGCGGTTTCTGCAAAGGCGGTGGCGGAGGAATCGGGGGTGCTGGCCGATGTTGTCAAGGTGCCAGCCGACAGAGCGCCGCCAAAATAGGTACGGCCATCGACGGTGCTGAAACTTATCGCGTTTGCTTCGGAACAGGCAGATATATCCATCGCGGCGCCGTACCATTCGATGAATTGGTTGGTTGTGCCGAAGCCTGTCCCGATCACTTTCATATAGCCGTTACTAAGCACGATCCGGGCGTTATTGAGGTCGAACACCGCCCGCCCATCCGGGCTCCGCAGATACCCCGCCGTGACCGTGCCCAGGTTGCTGGTAATCGCCGACAGGGCGCCAACCGACATCTGCTGCGCCGTCACCGCCCCCGCCGCGATCTGGGCTGCCGTGATGGTGCCGGCGCGGATGCTGCTGCCCTCGATGATCACGCCGCCGTAGTTGGCGACGAAATGGGCACCGCCGCTGTAGGTACACAGGATGATGGTGGCGTCATTCATCGCCAGCGCGGGGGTTACAGTGGTGGACAGCGACCCGGCGCCTTGCGTCCAGTAGACATACCCGGCCCCGACCAGGGAGCCCGCCGCGATGGCCACCTGCGTTGTGGCGCCGTTGTCCGCCACATACAGGGCGCTCCCCGCCGACCAGGACAGGGTGTTCTGGCCATCCGTCGTAAACGCCAACCCCGAGAAGCTGACGGCCCGGTTGCCGACGGTCAACTTGTTGGCGGTGATGGTGTTGGCCGCGATGGCGCCGCCCTCAATCTTGGTGGTGTCACCCCCGTTGCGCCAACTCGCCAACGATGTGGTGCCGGAGATCTGCACCATCCCTGGGGCGATCTGGGTGCTGCTGCTGTTGATGGTGGCGGCGGGGTTGGCGGCCCACCCCTGGATAGTCCCGATACTGACCCCGGTGGCGCCCACCGTGATGGTTGCCGGTAGGTTGGTCGACGGCGCGAACAGTGATCCGGTCAGCGTTTGCGCCGCGATCTGGGCGGCGGTGATCGTCCCCGCCGCCATCTGCGCTGCCGTGATGGTGCCGGCGGCGATCTGGGCCGCAGAGATAGAGCCGGCGGCGATTTGATTGCCGGTGATCGACCCGTCAACGATCAGGGCACCGGTATTGCGGCGCCGGATCTTGATGTTGAAAAAGTGAACCTGCCCCGGACTGGCCGACATATGCCACAAGCGTAGATAGGCTTTGCCCCTAACTGACGCGGTGAAATACATCGCTACCGTCGTGTACGCCCCCGCAGATGCCGCCGCCAAAGTGCCTGACCCGGTGACATTCAGCAGCGGTGTGCCCGGCATCGACGACAGCGTTGATGCCGAGGATCTGAGGACCACGTCAAAGCCCACGGAGACGTTGGGATCTGTCGTTATCGTGGCCTCGACATAGAGCTGATCGCCGGCCTGCACCGAAATCCCCCCCGACAGGGTGGTGTCGTCAAAGCTGGTGGTGCCGTTGACAATGCTCAGCTCGCCGCTCGAGCCATTACTGCGGGATAGGGTCAGGCGATACGCCGATGGGCAATTGCCATCCCAGGCCGGAGCCACGTAAACGCTGTCGCCGCCGGTGGCAATCAACCGGGTCCAGCCGTCCAGGGTGCCGGACGACAGGTCGCCGTTGACCGCCAGATTATCAAACGAGCCCACCGCCAGTTGCGTGGCCGTCACCGCCCCCGCCGCGATCAGGGCGGCGGTGATGGCCCCCGCCGCGATGTTGGTGCCGGTGATGCTGCCCGCTGCGATGCTGTTGCCGGTGATGCTGCCGCCAGCAATGTTGGCCCCGGTGATGGTGTTAGCGGCCAGACGGTCGCCGGTCAGGCTGCCGGCCTGGATCTGGGCGGCGGTGAGCGTCCCCGCCGCCATCTGGGTCGCCGTCAGGGTGCCGGCAGCGATGTTGCTGGCGATGATGGTGCCGGCAGCAATCTGATTGCTGGTGATCGACCCGTCAACGATCAGGGCGCCCGTGTTGCGGCGGCGGATCTTGACGTTGAAGACATGGACCTGACCGGCAGCGACCGGCTCCTGGCTAAGCCGCAGGTAGGCTTTCCCCCGGGCCGGCGCCGTGAAATACATCGACACCGTGGTGTAAACGCCAACCGAGGTCGCACTCAGCGCGCCGCTGATGTTTTGCAGCGGCTGCCCCGGCATCCCGACCCCAGCGGTGGCGGAGGAGCGCAACACCATGTCGAACGCCAGGGATGCCGACGCGCTGGTGGTGATCGTGGCCTCGACATAGAGCTGATCGCCGGCCTGCACCGAAATCCCCCCCGACAGGGTGATGTCGTCAAAGCTGGTGGTGCCGTTGACGATGCTCAGTTCGCCGCTCGATCCATTACTGCGGGATAGAGTCAGGCGATAGGCCGATGGGCAATTGCCATCCCAGGCCGGAGCCACGACTATACTGTCGCCGCCAGCCGCGACCCGCCGCGACCAGCCGTCCAGGGTGCCGGATGACAGGTCGCCGTTGACCGCCAGATTGTCAAACGAGCCCACCGCCAGTTGCGTGGCCGTCACCGCCCCCGCCGCGATCAGGGCGGAGGTGATGGCCCCCGCCGCGATGTTGCTGCCGGTGATACTGCCCGCTGCGATGCTGTTGCCGGTGATGCTGCCGGCGGCGATGTTAGCCCCGGTGATGGTGTTGGCGGCCAGGCGGTCGCCGGTCAGGCTGCCGGCCTGGATCTGGGCGGCGGTGAGCGTCCCCGCCGCCATCTGGGTCGCCGTCAGGGTGCCGGCAGCGATGTTGCTGGCGACGATGGTGCCAGCAGCGATCTGGGCTCCGGTGATCGTCCCCGCCGCGATCAGGGCGGCGGTGATGGCCCCCGCCGCAATGTTGCTGCCGGTGATGCTGCCCGCTGCGATGCTGTTGCCGGTGATGCTGCCGCCAGCAATGTTGGTCCCGGTGATGGTGTTAGCGGCCAGGCGGTCGCCGGTCAGGCTGCCGGCCTGGATCTGGGCGGCGGTGAGCGTCCCCGCCGCCATCTGGGTCGCCGTCAGGGTGCCGGCAGCGATGTTGCTGGCGACGATGGTGCCGGCAGCGATCTGATTGCTGGTGATCGACCCGTCAACGATCAGGGCGCCCGTGTTGCGGCGGCGGATCTTGACGTTGAAAAAGTCAACATTCGACGGGCCGGTGCTCCGGTTCCACAGGCGCAGATACATCTTCCCCCGCGCCGGCGCCGTGAAATACATCGACACCGTGGTATAGCCCCCCACCGACGTCGCCGTGACCACCCCATTGGCCGTGCAATTGGCCAAGGGGATGCCACCGATACCGCTGGCACTGGTCGAGGATGTCCGTATCACCATGTCGAAGCCGGCAATGCCGGTGGGCGATGTGATGACTGTCGCCTCGACATAGAGCTGATCGCCAGCCTGCACCGAAATCCCCCCCGACAGGGTGGTGTCGTCAAAGCTGGTGGTGCCGTTGACGATGCTCAGCTCGCCGCTCGAGCTTGTCCCCCGGGCAATCCCCAGGTAATGCGCCGATGGGCAGGAGCCGTCCCAGGCCTGCCCCACGTAGATGCTGTCACCAGCGGATGCCGCCAGCCGGGACCAGCCGTCCAGGGTACCGGACGACAGGTCGCCGTTGACCGCCAGATTGTCAAACGAGCCCACCGCCAGTTGCGTGGCCGTCACCGCCCCCGCCGCCATCTGCGCCGCCGTGATAGTGCCCGCCGCGATGCTGTTGGCGGTAACACTCCCCGCCGTGAGGTCGCCCCCGTCGACGGCCCTGGTCCAGACTGTGCCATTGTCGCGGTACAGTTTGCCGTCGGTGGTCAGGTAGACCACCCGCCCCACGGTGCCCGCCGCCGGCAGGCTGGTCATGGTCTCGACAGGGCGCAGGCCGGTGGCCAGATTGGCGGTGGTGATCGCCCCGGCGGCGATCTGGGCGCCGCTGAACTGGCCGGAGATGATCTTGCTGGCATCCAGGCCGGGGATGCTGGCAGTCGCCAGCACGCCGCTGACCTGGTTTGCCAGCACGCCCTGGATCTGCGATGATGTGAGTTGCCCCGTCACCGAGGTGGCCGGCACGGCAGCGGTCCAGGTGCTGCCGTTGTCGCGGTAGAGCTGGCCGTCGGTGGTCAGGTAGACCACCCGCCCCACGGTGCCCGCCGCCGGCAGGCTGGTCATAGTCTCGACAGGGCGCAGGCCGGTGGCCAGATTGGCGGTGGTGATGGCCCCGGCAGCGATCTGGGCGCCGCTGAACTGGCCGGAGATGATCTTGCTGGCATCCAGGCCGGGGATGCTGGCGGTCGCCAGCACGCCGCTGACCTGGGAGGCCAGCACGCCCTGGATCTGCGATGCCGTCAGTTGCCCGCTTACCGAGGTGGCCGGCACGGCAGCGGTCCAGGTGCTGCCGTTGTCGCGGTAGAGCTGGCCGTCGGTGGTCAGGTAGACCACGCGCCCCATGGTGCCCGCCGCCGGCAGGCTGGTGACTTGCTGGATCGGCAGCAGGCCGGTGGCAAAGGCGGACAGGCCGACACTGCCGGGGGCCAGATCGTTGGGGCCGAGCGCTGCCACCGTGCCGGCAATGCCGGCGGTGGCGCTGGCGGGATACCAGGGGCCGAGATTGCCGGAGGTATCGACGGCGCGCAGCCAGTAATAGCGCGTCGATCCCGAGGGCAATCCTGTGTGGGTGAAGGCGGTCGACAGCACCTGGGTGATGCGGCTGGCCGCTGCCAGGTTGTTGCTCGACGCGGCCCACACCTCGATCCCCGCCAGATCGGTATCCGTCGGGTTGCTCCACGACAGGTAAAGCGCCTGCACGCCCGACAACACCGCCAGCCCGGCACAAGGCCCCGGCGGTATCGTGTCGCGGACGGTGGTCGCGGTGACGGCAGGCGACCAGCCGGAGGCGATAGTGCTCTTGGACCACGCCCGCACTTCCACGGTGTAGCTGGTGTTGGCCTGCACCGTCCATTGATAGGCCGGCTGCGTCGTGGTGTAGACGATGGCGCTGCCGCTGCCCTGCTGAATAGCCACGTCAAAGCTGGCAAAGTTGGCGGAGGGGCTGGCGTTCCACGTCGCCTTGAGGGTGGTGACCACAGAGCCATCCGCCGCCACCACCGAGGTCGAGGACAGGGCCAGACCGGTCGGCACTGCCGGCGGAATGGGGTCGACCACCAGGTCGATCAGGCTGAACACCTGTTCGGCGCTGATGTTGAGGCCGGTCTTGCCGAAGGCGTCATAGGCGGCGACGCGGATGTAATAGGTGCCTACCGTCGCCGGCAGCATGACGTAGGGGTTGGGGCCGTCATAGGCCGGGGTGGTGTTGATGGGATCGAAGCCCGAGGTCTGGGATAGCCAGACCAGATACCCGGCCAGATCGGGGGTGGCGACGGGCGGGATGTCAACGATGAGGGTGCCGATGCCCTGGCTGATGTGCGGCACGACGGCAGCGGGGGCCGGGTTGGTGACGGTGATGCTGGTGGCTGCCGTTTGCCCGCCGGTTTTATCCAGGATGGCGACGGCGAAGGTCAGGGTACGGCGGGGGCCGCCGTCGCCCTGATTCATCTGATAGCTATAGGTGTAGGTCTCGCTGGCGGCGGTATCCGTGCGCACCACCCCGCCGGTGGCAGGGTCGATCACCTGGACCCGGTACGCGGCAAAATAAGGGCTGCGCCCGGTCCCGGCGGACACCTGCGCCCCGACCGGATAGGGGCCGCTGCCGGTCCACACCAGCTTGATATCACGCCCGGTAAAGGTCGCCCCGCCGCTGCCCTGCCCATCCAGGGTGAGGGCGCTGACGCCGCCATTGTCCAGGTTGGCGACCAGGGTGATGGCCTGCGCCGGGGTCCAGTTGGACTGCACGTCCGCCCCCAGGGAGGAGGCCGCCTGCACCGTATAGACCACGTTCTGCACCACCGGGGCCAGGGTGGCGGTGGTGGTGCCGGCGGGGACGCGTAGCGACTGCCAGACGCCGCCAGCCGCCTGCCAGCGCAGCACCGTGTCTGCCGCCGCCCCGCCGTTGCCGGGGGTCCAGCTCGCCACGATGGCCAATTGCACCGTGCCATCGACCTGGATGGCGCTTTGCTGGGTCAGGGTCAGGCCGGTGGGCGGCGGCAGCATGCCCACCGCCCCCACCGGGGTATAGGTGTAGGCCGGGACATCGGCCAGCGACTGTTCGGCGGCCCCGAACAGGTTGTAGCTGGTCAGCTTGAGATACAGCCGCTGGCCGACATAGGCGGCGGGCAGGTCGTACCGGAACAGGGCCTCATCCAGGCGGGCGAAGGCGGTGCCGGCGGCATGGGCGGCAACGGGGGTGCCGTACAGGCCCCGGCGCAGGTAGGACAGGCTGTAGGTGGAGGGCGCGGTCAGGGTGGCGGTGGCGTAGGCGACCATCTCCACCCCGATCAGGGCCAGGGTGCGCCCGGCATCGGCATCGGCCTGGGTGCCGCTGAGCAACTGCACGCGCGGGCTGGCCAGGGTGACTTGCGGGGTGTCGGCGGTGTCGGGGTCGCTGGCGGCGGGCAGCGCCGTGGCCAGGGTGCCGATGCGGCAGGGGGCGGTGATGCTGCCGATCTGCTGATAGGTCTCATCATCCAGCGACAGCCAGACGTGGCAGCCGCCCCACCAGTTGGACACCCCCACCGCGCCGACCCACACCTGTTGCACGCCGCCGGTGAGGCCGGGCGAGGGCTCCATGATCAGCGCCTGCGCCACGCTGCCGGGATCGACGCTGGTGTTGAGGGGGGTGTTGGCGGTGGTGGGGCGGGCGTATTCGGTGGCGGTGCCGATGCCGGCGGGCAGTTCTTCCGCCGTCATGGTCAGGGTGCCGTCGGCGTCCTCATCGATGCCGGTGATGCGGACGGGGAACTTGGCCAGCCCCAGGGCGCTGTCAGTGAGGGTGACGATGTCGCCGGGCTCCAGCAGGCCATAGGCCCAGCCCAACTTGAAGGTATAGGTGTTGCGGATATAGAGCTGGCGTTGCAGCACCAACTGGGCGGCGATGGCGGCGACAGTGCCGTCGCAGATGTCGTGCCCCTGGGTCGGATCGGCGACCCGCTGGCCCCAGGCATCAATGGCCGACTGATCGCGCGCGGTGGCAATGGCCGTCTGGTAGGCGTTGGCGCGGTCGAGATATTCCAACTGCACGATGTTGTTGCTGTCGGCCACGTCGCTGCGGTCCAGGGTAACGGGATCGCTGCTGCTGTCGGCTAGGAAATCATCATCGTTGAGGTCGTAGACGGGGGTGAGGTTGGGCGTCCAGGTGACCCCATTGCCGGTCAGCGGCATGTCACCCAGGGGCACGGCTTTAAGCTGGCCGCCAGACCAGAAGATGGCGGTGTTGGTGAGGGTGCCCCACCGGTTGATGGTGTCGCTGGCGGCGTTCTGGTCGGTCAGCAGCGGCGACAGGAACAGGCCGGCGGCGGTGCAGTAATCCCGGTAGGAGGTCAGGTCCGACACCTGATCCGTGGTCAACCCCATGCCGTACTGGGGGTTGGTCAGGAAATCCAGCAGGATATCGGCGGGGTTGGCATCCTGCCCATTGGGGGCATTACGCAGGCGCCACATCACTTCGTAATTGTGGTTGGGCAGGTTTGGGCTGCTACCCAGGTCGTACTTGGGGGAGGCAACATAGGCGGTCAGCGGATAGGACAGCGCCTGATCAGGATGCGCGCTGTACAGCGACGACAGCACCGCCTGCCCGGCGGTGCCGGTCATCAGCGTCAGGTTGAGGGCCGCCAGGGTGGTGGCGTCCTTGCTGGCCCATACGCGGCCTATGCCGGCAATCGGGCCTTCCCCAATCGCCATGGCCACGGCGGTGCTGTAGGTGTAGCTGGTGCTGGACCCGCCACCGCCCTTACCGCCCTGCGACTGGCCGGTGCTCTGGAAGTTGCCGTACCAGATCAGGTTGGTGCCGGTGCGGTTGGTGCCCCAGCCGATGGGGATACCCACCCCGGCGGCACTGGTCTGCACCTGCAGCGAGGTATAGCGGGTGACGGTGGTGCCGGCGGTCTTGCCGCCACCGAGATTACCGGACATGGATCATGCATCCCCGCCCATGGACGCGGCGGCCCACGGGTCGAAAAACATCAGGTCGCGCCCCGCAAACGGGATACGGGTCAGGTCGCCGTCCACCACCGCGCCGTCGCGGGCGTGGGCGTGGATCAGGGTGGTGGGGCCGGTCATGATGGCGCCGTGGCTGTAGCAGCGCCCGAACTTGGCCAGCAGCATGTCGCCGGCCTGCGGGGCGCGAGTCGCCGGGTCGAAGGGCGTGCCGAAGCGGGCTGCCCAGGCGGCGTAGCGCTCCTCCGACCGATGCAGGTGCCAGTCGGTGGCGTAGGGGCGCGGGTCGAAGGGCGGCATCACCTCCGTATCGACATAGCAGCGGACCAGCAGCATGGCGCAATCGACGCCCGCGCCCTTGATATCCGCCAGCCGGTGATAGGGGGTGCCCAGCCAGGAGCGCACTTCCGCCACCACGGCGGCGCGTTGGGATGCGCTCATTCTACCACCCCCTCTGTCAGGGGGATGATGCCCGGCGCCACTTCATAGGTGTAAGTCCGGGCACCCGACCAGTCCGGCGGGGATGGGAATTCGAGCCGACGGGACTCCACAGTCGTAATCACGCCGTCCCACAACGGCACAGAGAGCCCAATTGGATACTTAGAATCATTGCTCATGCTGAGGTCTCCGCCGGGGGGATATAGGGGAAAGCGCGGTAATTCCCGGTGTTATTGAAGCGGGCGGCGCAGGTAGGCTGGGTGTGGTCACAGCCATAGGTGATGGTGAAGGGATCACCCGGGGCCGGCAGGGCATCCAGCGGGTAGGCCAGTTGCAGCCCTGCGGCGCTGGCCGCCCGGATGCCGCGTGTCTGACCAGCGCAGACGCCCCCGGTAAAGGTGATCGACCCCTGGGTAAACGCTGCGGGGTCAATGGCACCCTGGGGCGTGGTGCCCATGGCCGTCAGGGCGGTGCCTGGGACGACATAGGCGTTGCCGCCACCCGGTCCCACCGTGTTGGACCAGGAATAGTGCGTGCGCAGCAGGGCGCAGCCGATGTCATACAGGCTGTGGATGCAGGCGGGCTCATAGAGGTTGTGCGGCGCCTTCTGGTTCAGCAGCAGGCTGTCGCCCTTGACGGTCAGGGTCGCCTGACCGCGCACCGCCTGCACGGCGCTGACCCGGCCATTGAACAGCGGGATCACCCCGAAGGCGGTATTGGCGGGGGCCGGCATGAAGGCCCGCGATAGGGTGACCCGCGCCGCGTCGAAGCCGCCGTTGTTGGCGAAGGCGATCACCCCGGCGCCCCCCAGCAGATCGCCCGCCGTGGCGTCGATGGTGAGTTCCAGTTCCGGCACCTCGATGGTGTTTTTCTGCGACAGACGGGACCGGGTCAGCTTCGGCCCCGCCGCCTGCCAGGTGGTGCCGTTGTAGGTGATCGGCGCGTTGGTCGAGGTCCAGTTGAACACCGTCCCGGCGGGAATGCTGGGGGTGCTGGTGCCCGCCGAAATCCCGATGGTGAACAGGTCAGCCGACCAGAAGCCGGGGCTGCTCTGCAGAAAGGCGATGAGGGCAGGGTCGGTGGATCGCATGTGGGCGCTCCAATAAAAAAGGCCGCCCGAGGAGGGACGGCCCGATGACGGGAATGCAAAAAAAAAGCTGCCGATCAGGCGCGGACGCTGATCAGGTTGAGCTGCTGGACCTGCCAGAGCTGGGCCATGAACTTCTCGAACGTCAGGGTGTCGTCCTTGAAGCGGCACAGGAAGGCGAACTGGAAGTCGGCGGTGATCGCCGCCCCCGCCGGGGGGGCCGTGGTGAAGGTCAGGGTGGTCCCCGATACGCTGTAGCCGGCCTTGGCCTGAGACGTGCCGTTGAGATAGACCGCCGTCAGTGCCGTGACGCCGCCCACCGGCTCAACGAAGCCGCCCAGGCTGCGGATCATGGTGAACGCGGTGGTGGTACCGTCGCCGATGGCGATGGTC
>Ga0335070_10003506_pt1 | contig 18323 bp, 21 predicted proteins | sample Lox_Sample_13_FD_206722 | JGI IMG/M metagenome (GOLD analysis project Ga0335070, IMG submission 206722) | Soil microbial communities from Loxahatchee National Wildlife Refuge, Florida, United States - Lox_Sample_1.3 | ecosystem: Environmental > Terrestrial > Soil > Wetlands | place: USA...
GCGGATCCCGCCGCGCGGCACGCGCACACCGTTCTCCTGCTGATCCGGGTCCGCAGCCGGCTGACCGGACTCGCGCTCGTGCAGCGCCAGGTGCACCCGCTCGGGTGTCACTTCCTCGTTCTTCGCCAGATCGAACAGCTCCCGCAGGGTGTTCTCCGCGTTCTCGGCCTGAGCGCCGATGACGCGAAACGTGTCGCCGCGCCGGCGGATCTGCACGTCAAGGCGGGATTCGAGCAGGCGCAGATTCTCATCGAGCGGCCCGCACAGATTGGCAAGCCGCGCGTTGTCGGTGGGTTCGAGATCGAATTCCCGCTGCGGCTCGGAGGCGGAGGAGGCCACGGGCGACTTCAGGAGACGGCACTCGCGGCCGGCGCCTCGTGCAGGGCCGGCGCCGCGTCGTGATGCACCGGCCGCGGGTCCGCCTGCGCAGCCGCCACGAGGCGGCCGCGGACCGTATGCGCCCGGACCTCGGTGATCAACACATCCGCGAACCTGTCGATGAGCGTCGCGGGACCCGCGAAATTCACCCAGCGGTTGTTCTCGGTTCTCCCGGCGAGCTCGTGCGCGTCCCGTCTGGCAGTCCTTTCCACCAGCACCCGTTGCACCGTGCCGACCATCCTTTCACTGATCGCACGAGCCTGGGTGTCGAGTTGGTTCTGCAGCCGGGTCAGCCGTTCCTGCTTGACCGCGGGAGCCACCTCATCTGGCAACGACGCCGCCGGGGTCCCGGGGCGCCTGCTGTAGAGGAAGCTGAACGATTGATCGAACCCGACGTCGCGCACGAGTGCCAGCGTGGCCTCGAAGTCACGCTCGCTCTCGCCCGGGAAACCTACGATGAAGTCGGATGAGACACTGATGTCCGGCCGCACCCGCCGCAACCTGCGGATCTTTTCCTTGAATTCAAGAGCCGTGTAGCCGCGCTTCATGAGCGCCAGGACCCGGTCCGAGCCGCTCTGCACCGGCAGGTGCAGGTGGCCCGCCAACTGCGGCACGCTCCCATACGCCTCGATCAGGCTGTCGTTGAATTCGAGGGGATGCGAGGTCGTGAAGCGGATGCGCTCGATGCCCGTGATGGCCGCGACGTGATGGATGAGGGTCGCGAGGTCCACGCGCGCGCCGTCCGCCATCGGCCCCGCGTAAGCATTCACGTTTTGTCCGAGTAGCGTGATCTCGCGGACACCCTGGCGCGCCAGGACGCCCACTTCCTCCAGCACCGACTCGAACGGCCGGCTCACTTCCTCGCCCCGCGTGTAGGGCACGATGCAGAAGCTGCAGTACTTGCTGCAACCTTCCATGATGGACACGAACGCGGTCGCGCCCTCGGCCCGGGGCTCGGGCAGGTGATCGAACTTCTCGATCTCCGGGAAACTGACATCGACCACCGCGCGTCCCGTGCGCTGCAACTCGGCGATCATCGCCGGCAGGCGGTGCACGGTCTGCGGCCCGAAGACCAGGTCCACGTATGGCGCGCGTTGTGTGATGGCCGTGCCCTCCTGGCTCGCCACACAACCGCCGACGCCGATGATCACGTGAGGCCGGGCTGCCTTCAGCGCGCGCCACTCGCCCAGAAGCGAGAAGACTTTCTCCTGCGCCTTCTCACGCACCGAGCAGGTGTTCATCAGCAGCACGTCGGCCTCGGCGGGGTCCTCGGTAGCCGAGATCCCGCCGCCAGCCTGCAGCACGTCCGCCATCCGGGCGGAGTCGTACTCGTTCATCTGGCAGCCGAAGGTCTTGATGAAGTAGCGGCGGGACATAGGTGCAGAAGGTGGCGCGGAATTCTAAGGCCTTGAGACCCCGGGCGCACGGCCGCGCGGCCGCGCCACCGGCCGGGGCGGAAGCAACTACTGTAAAATCAACAGATTACAGGCGCAAGACGGCGCGCTCAGAACGGGATGTCGTCGTCGAAGTCCTCGCGTTCGCCACCCTGGGCGCCGCCGCTGGAACCCGAGTAGTCCGGGAACGGCTCACCGCCCTGGGAGCCGCCGCGACCGCCGCCGGAGCCGCCTCCGCCACCTGCGCCCCCGCCCGAGCCCCCACCACTGCCGCCTCCGCCGCGCCCGCCCAGCATCTGCATGTCGCTGGCCACGATCTCGGTGGAATAGCGCTCGTTGCCCTGCTTGTCCTGCCACTTGCGAGTGCGCAGGCTGCCCTCAATGTAGACCTGCGAGCCCTTCTTGAGGTACTCGGCGGCGATCTCACCCAGGCGCCCGAACAGCGCCACGCGGTGCCACTCGGTGCGCTCCTGCTGCTCGCCGCTCTGCTTGTCGCGCCAGCTCTCGCTGGTGGCGATGCGCAGGTTGGCGACCGTGGTCCCCGAGGGCATGGCGCGGGTCTCGGGATCGGCGCCGAGATTTCCGACCAGGATGACTTTGTTGATGCCGCGCGCCATGTGCAGTCCTCGATGGTGAAGCGGCCATTCTAGTGGAGCCGCCCCGGCCTGTAACGCGGTGAAGCGGGCCTGAACCGGGAATTTCCCGGAGCCGGGCCACCGGGCTGCCGCCACCGAACGCGGTGGGGCCACCGCATTCGCATGCCGAGGGACTGCCGTAACCGTACGCCTCGGCGGGCACAGCGCGTACACTCGATGGTTTGCCGGAAATACCGAACGATGCAGCAGATCCGCGTCCGCGGGGCGCGCACCCACAACCTCAAGAGCATCGATCTCGACCTGCCTCGGGACCGGCTGATCGTGCTCACCGGTCTGTCGGGCTCCGGGAAATCATCGCTCGCGTTCGACACGCTGTACGCGGAAGGCCAGCGCCGGTACGTCGAATCGCTGTCGGCCTACGCCCGCCAGTTCCTCTCCATGATGGACAAGCCGGACGTGGACGCCATCGAGGGGCTTTCGCCAGCCATCGCCATCGAACAGAAGGCGACCTCCCACAACCCGCGATCGACCGTAGGTACGGTGACCGAAATCTACGATTACCTGCGCCTCCTGTACGCACGCGCGGGTACCCCCCGCTGCCCCGACCATCTGATCGATCTCGAGGCGCAGACCGTCAGCCAGATGGTGGATCAGGTTCTGGCCCTGCCCGAAGGCACGGCGGTGGCGCTGCTCGCGCCTCTGGTCAGCGACCGCAAGGGGGAGCACGCGCAGGAGCTCGAAGATCTCGCCGCACAGGGGTTCGTGCGCGTCCGGGTCGATGGCCGCATCCATGAGATGGAAGCGCTCCCCAAGCTCGATCCGAAGCGCAAGCACACCATCGAGGCGGTCGTGGACCGCACGCGCGTGCGCGCGGATGCGGCACAGCGGCTGGCGGAGTCGTTCGAGACAGCGCTGCGTCTGTCGGGCGGACTTGCGCGCCTGGCCTTCCTCGATGAACCCAGGCGCGAAGAGCTGGTGTTCTCCAGCCAGCACGCCTGTCCGGTCTGCGGCTACAGCGTGCCGCCGCTGGAACCGAAGCTGTTTTCGTTCAACAACCCCGCCGGAGCCTGTCCGGCGTGCGACGGACTCGGCAGCAAGGAGTTCTTCGATCCGGCGCGCGTGGTGGTGAATCCCGACCTGTCCCTCGCCAGCGGCGCGGTGCGGGGCTGGGACCGGCGCAATGCCCATTACTTCCAGCTGATCCAGTCGCTGGCGCGTCATTACGACTTCGACATCGAGACGCCCTGGAATGAACTGCCCACCCGAGTGCAGCAGGTGCTGCTGAACGGTAGTGGCTCCGAACCCATCGAATTCCGTTACAGCGAAGGCAAGGGGCGTGCCTCGCGCCAGCGCCACCCCTTCGAGGGCATCCTGCCCAACCTCGAGCGCCGCTACCGCGAGACCGAATCGCTGACCGTGCGGGAGGAGCTGTCCAAGTACCTGGGCATGCGTCCCTGCCCGGAATGCGGCGGTGCCCGCCTGAATCGCGCCGCGCGCTTCGTGTTCGTGGCCGACCGCAGCCTGCCGCAGACCGCACATCTCACCGTCGGCAAGGCGCTGAGCTTCTTTTCATCGCTCAACCTCGCGGGCTGGCGCGGCGAGGTGGCCGGGAAGATCGTGCGGGACGTGGCGCAACGGTTGCGTTTCCTCGTGGACGTCGGCCTCGATTACCTGACACTGGACCGGAGCGCGGAAACACTCTCCGGCGGCGAAGCCCAACGCATCCGGCTGGCCAGCCAGGTGGGCTCCGGGCTCACCGGTGTCATGTACATCCTCGATGAGCCCTCGATCGGTCTGCACCAGCGCGACAACCGCCGCCTGCTCGGCACGCTCAAGCGGCTGCGCGACATCGGCAACACCGTGATCGTGGTGGAGCACGACGAGGAGGCCATTCTCGAGGCCGATCATGTGGTCGATCTCGGTCCCGGGGCCGGCGTGCATGGCGGCCAGATCGTGGCCCAGGGCACGCCGCGCGACATCCAGGCCAGTGCCGCCTCGCTCACCGGCCAGTATCTGAGCGGGCGCAAGCAGATCGCCCTGCCCGTCCTGCGCACGCTGCGTTCGCCGGACAAGCTGATCCGCATCGTCGGGGCGACCGGCAACAATCTGCGCAAGGTGGACGCCGAGATTCCGCTGGGGCTGTTTACCTGCGTGACCGGTGTGTCAGGATCGGGCAAGTCAACATTGATCGTGGACACCCTGTTCGCGCATGCGGCCGCACGGCTCGGCGAAACGGCGCAGTGCGCAACCCCCTGTGAGCGCATCGAAGGGCTGGAACAGATCGACCGCGTGATCGATATCGACCAGAGTCCGATTGGCCGCACGCCGCGCTCCAACCCGGCCACCTACACCGGCCTGTTCGCGCCGCTGCGCGAACTGTTCGCCGCCGTGCCGGAAGCCCGCTCGCGCGGCTACGACGCCGGCAGGTTCAGCTTCAACGTGAAGGGGGGTCGCTGCGAGGCCTGTCAGGGAGATGGCGTCATCAAGGTGGAGATGCACTTTCTTCCGGACATCTACGTGCCCTGCGATGTGTGCAAGGGGCAGCGCTACAACCGCGAGACGCTCGATATCCGATACCGCGGCAAGAACATCCACGACGTCCTCGAAATGACCGTCGAGGATGCGTTGCGCTTCTTCCAGAATGTGCCGGCCGTGGCCGGCAAGCTGCAGACCCTGACGGACGTAGGTCTCTCATACGTGCGCCTCGGGCAGAACGCGACCACGCTCTCCGGTGGCGAGGCGCAGCGTGTGAAGCTCGCGCGCGAACTGGCGAAGCGCGCCACCGGCCGCACGCTCTACATCCTCGACGAGCCGACTACGGGCCTGCATTTCCACGACGTTGCGCAGCTGCTGGATGTACTGCATCGCCTGCGCGACGAGGGCAACACCATCGTGGTCATCGAGCACAACCTGGATGTCATCAAGACCGCGGACTGGGTCATCGACCTCGGGCCCGAGGGCGGCGAGTCGGGCGGTGAGATCGTCGGTAGCGGCACACCGGAGCAGATCGCCGCGAACCCGCGTTCGCACACGGGAGCCTTCCTGCGGCCGCTGCTGGGCCTGGAGAGCGACCGACGCAAGAGCGGCTGAGCGTTGCGCCGCGGTGGGCCGAGCGTTGCCGACGCACGGCTACGCAGTCCGACGGCGGTTCAGGCGGTCGCGCCAGGGGCCCAAAGCGCGCCATTATGTGAAATGCTGCGGCGCACAGGCAGCGTGCCGAGTGCCCTGCCGCCCCACTCTCGAGCTCAGGTGACCGCTGCATTGCAAATGCGAACTGTTCTCATATACTGGAGCCATGGATGCAGTCGCCGCCCCGGGCGGAGTCGTTCTCGACCCGGGCTACATCAGTCTGAGTGCACTGGCCCCCGGCGCCACCGGAGTGGTCGTCGGCGTGGGCGGCCCTTCACAACAGCAACTGTCGGTCCTCGACCGGCGTCTGCTCGAACTCGGTTTCTGCAGCGGCGAGCGCATCGAGATCGTTGCTGAAGCCAGGCCGGGACGCGATCCGTTCGTGGTGCGCGTAGGTCACACGACACTGGCCCTGCGTCGCCGCGAAGCCGAAAACATCTGGGTGGAGATTTCCCGACCCGGGAAGGCGTTGTGAACGCCGCGGCGGTGCCCTCAGCGGCGCCGAGTCTGTCTCTCATCGGTGTCCCCAACTGCGGCAAGACCGCACTCTTCAATCGACTGACCGGCAGCCGCCAGAAGGTGGCCAACTACCCCGGTGTCACGGTCGAGCGCAAGGAAGGCCGCTTCCTGGGACCGCGCACCGGGCGGTCCTACCGGGTGATCGATCTGCCCGGCGCCTACAGCCTCGAGCCGACCAGTCTCGACGAAGCGATCGCACGCGACGTGGTGCTCGGCCGGCATGCCTTCGAGCCGCCGCCGGATCTGCTGGTGTGCGTCGTCGATGCCACCAACCTGCGGCTGAATCTGCGGCTGGTGCTGGACTTGAAACGCATCGGCCGCCCCATGCTGGTCGCTCTCAACATGAGCGATGTCGCGCAGCGGCGCGGCTACCGTCTCGACCGCGCAGCACTGGAGCGCGCGCTGGGCGTGCCTGTCATCGAGACCGTCGCGGTGCGCGCCGGCGGCGAGCGGGCCCTGGTCGAGGCCATCGACCAGTATGATTTCCCACAGCGTGGTGGGCGCATCGAGGCCCCGCCACCCGCCAGCCCCGCCGAGATCGAAGCGACGCAACGCGAAGTGCGCCGCATCCTCGACGAAATCGGTTACCGCGTGCCCGCCCGGCAGCGCTGGCTCGCGCGGCTCGATGCGGTGGTGCTGAACCCGGTGTCTGGACCGATCCTGCTGGCGGCGGTGCTGTTCCTGATGTTCCAGGCGGTGTTCAGCTGGGCGCAGACGCCCATGGCGCTGATCCAGTCGGGGATGGCCGCACTCAGCGCGTGGGTGGGCTCGGTGATGCATGAGGGCCCCCTGCGCGGCCTGCTCATGAGCGGCGTCATCGCCGGTACCGGCAGCGTGCTGGTGTTCCTGCCGCAGATCCTCATCCTGTTCCTGTTCATCCTCGCACTCGAGGATTCGGGCTACCTGCCGCGCGCCGCATTCATGCTCGACCGGTTGATGGGCAAGGTGGGACTGTCAGGCCGCGCCTTCATCCCGCTGCTGTCGAGCTTCGCGTGCGCCATCCCGGGAATCATGGCGACGCGCACCATCCCGTCGAGTCGCGATCGGCTGGCAACGATCATGATCGCGCCGTTGATGACCTGTTCGGCGCGACTGCCGGTGTATGCGCTGCTGATCGGTGCGTTCATCCCTCAGCGCACGCTCGGCATATTCAACCTGCGCGGGCTCGTGCTCTTCGCGCTGTACTCCGCCGGAGTGCTCGGCGCAATGGCGGTGGCGTTCGTCCTGAAACGGACCGTGATGCGCGCCACCTATCAGCCGCTGTTGCTGGAGCTGCCGGAGTACCGCATTCCCGTGCTCGGCAACCTGCTGCTGGGCCTGTGGGAACGCGTGCGCATTTTCCTCGGACGGGTCGGCACCCTGATCCTGTCGCTGATGGTGGTGCTGTGGTTCCTCGCCAGTTTCCCGGCACCACCCGCGGGGGCGACCGGCCCCGCCATCCAGTACAGCATCGCTGGCATGCTGGGACGCGGCCTGGAAGTGCTGTTCGCACCGCTGGGATTCAACTGGCAGATCAGCGTCGCGCTCGTTCCCGGACTGGCCGCGCGTGAGGTCGCCGTCAGCGCGCTCGGCACGGTGTATTCCATGTCGGCGACCGGTGATCTCGAAGGTGCGCTCTCGCCCGTCATCGCCGGCAGCTGGAGCATCGCGACGGGCTTGTCACTGTTGGCGTGGTACGTGTTCGCGCCGCAGTGCCTGTCGACACTGGCTGTCGTCAGGCGTGAAACCAACTCCTGGCGGTACCCCGCGATGATGGCCGCGTACCTGTTCGCGATGGCCTATGCGGGCGCTTTCGTGACTTACCGCGTGGCTCTCGCCCTCGGGGGAGGCTGACCCCATGGCGGCTCTCGAATCGATTGTCGTCGCATTGATCGTTGCGGTGTGCATGTTGTACAGCGCGTGGGCACTGCTGTCGGCGCGGTTGCGCCTGCGCGTGCTCGATGTGGTGCGCGCCTCGCTAGGCGATCTGACTCCGGGATTCCTGACCCGGCTGCGGGACAAGCTGCTGGCGGGAACGGCGGGAGGCTGCGGCGCCTGTCCGGCGGCCGGCGACAAGGTCAACGGGACCTTTCAACCCTCGAATCGAACACCTGCCGCACCTCGCCGTTGATCACGCGCTCCTGGTAGCTGCCGCGGGTGTAGCCTGCGACCACGCGGCGCCAGAAGCTGACCGCGCCGGGGTTGCGCAGGTACTCGGTGATCTCCCACCGGCCCGCGAAACGGTTGAAGATGAGGTCGACGGCGGTCCGGCCGATTCCCAGCCTGCGGCTGGCGCGCGTGATGAAGAACTCCCCCATGCGGTACTCCACCAGCGGCGGACCCTGCGGAGTGCCGCCACGGGCGACCATGGCGAAGCCGACACGCTCGGTGGACTTCAGGATCACCAGGGGGAAGGCGTTGCGGTCGCTGAACCAGCGCGCCACCTGGTCGGGTTCGCGGTGACCCACTTCGCCCAGCACGGGGAAGATCCCGGTGCTCAGCGCCGCCAGGTCATCCAGGTATTCGCGGTAGATGCCGCCGATCCAGAGCCGGTCGCCCTCGGATGCGCGCGCATCGCGCACACTCACGCTCACAGCCGTCATAGCGGACGCCCCAAAAGACACGGCCCGGACAGGTCGCCAGTGCGATCCGTCCGGGCCGGTTGGAGCCTTCAGCTCGGTAAGTAATTCTCGCGAATGACTTACTGCTTCGGCGGCGTGGCAGCGTCGGCCGGAGCGGCAGGCGGTGCGGCGGCACCCTCGGCGGCCGGTGCGGCGGCGCCCTCGGCGGCCGGAGCGGCAGGAGCGTCAGCAGCCGGAGCGGCAGGAGCCGGAGCGCTTTCGGTCGCGGCCGGAGGAGCAGCTGCGGTATCGGTGCTGGCGGCTTCCTGCTTCGCGCAGGCCGTCAGCATCAGCGCCGCAACGAGTGCGCTAAGAGCGAGTTTGGTGTTCATCGATCGGTACCCCGAAGAGAAGCAGTGGTGTGAAGACGATACGAACGATTATTGTCGTTCCGCGAGTCCTTTCCGGATCGCGGCGCCAAATTCTATAGACTCCGTACGCGATTTGAAACTGTCATACGCTCGTTGTCTGCGGCGCACGACAGGGGCGGTACTTGTTTGTGTGGCTCCAGCAACGCGCGGCGTCGCGCCTGGTCGCCGTGTGAACGCCTGCGAAGGTCCCGGGCCCCATCGGCTTCCCCGTCTCGAGGGGTCCATGCGGCGCGCGTCCCCTCCCCTCCCCGCCCACCTGTCCCTGGCCGTCCCCGGGAGCGGCGGCCCGTGCCTTAGAATCCACGCCTTCAGGCGAGTCCGATGGGCGAGGAGCCGACGATGTCCGAGACAGTCACACGAGGCGATCCGGGGAGCCGGCTCGATGCCGCCTTCGGCGCCCACCTGCGGGTGGTCTGCGAGCGTTCCACCGCGGCCCTGCAGGCGAGCGGACATGATGCCCTGCTGGTGCATTCCGGCTCGCTCCTGGGCGTCTTCGCGGACGACCGGACCTACCCTTACGAGGTGAACGCGCCGTTCAAGGTATGGGCGCCCCTGGAGGATGCGCCGGACAGCTTCATCCACTTCCGGCCGGGGCAGCGGCCGCGCCTGCTGTTCCACAGCCCCGCCGACTACTGGTACAAGCCCGCCGCGCTGCCGCAGGCCTACTGGACCCGGCACTTCGACATCCATCCGGTCGCATCCCTGGCCGAAGCCCGGGCCGCCCTGCCCGCGGATCTCAGCCGCACTGCCTACCTGGGGGAGCGTTTTGCCGAGCTGGCCACCTGGGGCATCGTGGACATCAATCCGCCGCGACTCATCCGGCACCTGGATTTCAGCCGCGCCATCAAGACCCCGTACGAGCTGGACTGCCTGCGCGAGGCCAGCCGCCTCGGGGCCCGCGGCCACCGGGCAGCGCTGCAGGCGTTCCAGGGCGGCGCTTCCGAGTTCGAGATCGAACTGGCATTCCTGCGCGCCTGCGGGATGCGGGAGCAGGAGCTGCCCTACAACCCCATCATCGCGCTGAACGACGGCGGCGCGGTGCTGCACTACCAGGTGTTGGAACGAGCCCCGCCGGCCAATCGCCTGTCCCTGCTCATCGACGCGGGGGCCGAGTTCGGCGGATACGCGAGCGACATTACGCGAACGTACGCGCTGCGCGATGGGGATTTCAGCGCGCTCATACGGCGGATGGACGAGATGCAGCAACGCTTGTGCGCGGGCGTCCGCGCCGGTGTCGACTGGCGCGACGTTCACCTGCATGCGCATCATCTGACAGCCGCTCTCCTTCGCGATGCCGACATAACGACCTGCGGCGCCGAAGAGGCCGTGGCCAGCGGAGTGTCGAGCGTTTTCCTGCCGCACGGCATCGGCCACCTGCTCGGACTCGAGGTGCACGACGTCGGCGGTTTCATGGAGTCGCCCGACGGGAACGACATTCCGCGGCCGGCCGGTCACCCCTATCTACGACTCACGCGAGTGCTGCAGGAAGGCTTCGTGGTCACGATGGAACCGGGAATCTACTTCATCGATCAGCTGCTGAACGCGGCGCGGGGTGATGCGCGCGGACGCTCCATCAACTGGTCACGGGTGAACGACCTGCGCCCGTACGGCGGGATCCGGGTGGAAGACGATCTCGCCATCACCGCCACGGGATGCGAGAACCTGACCCGCAACGCGTTCGCGGCGGTCGGCCACGCGTAGCGGTCGGCGCGCGGCGGTCGGCCACGCGCAGCGGTCGGCCACGCGCGGCGGTCGGCCACACGCAGCGGTCGGCCACGCGCAGTGGTCGCCGTTCAGCGCTTGGCGAGCAGGTCGCGGATCTCCTGCAGGAGCTGCTCGGAGCGCGGCGGCGGCGCAGGGGGTGCCGGGGGCGCCGGCTGGGGCCGCTTGAGCTGATTGATGCCCTTGATGACCACGAACAGCGCCAACGCGATCAGCACGAACTCGAAGATCGTCTGCACGAAGGCGCCGTACTTCAACAGCACGGCCTTGCCGGACGGATCGGTGCCGATCTGCGTGGCCAGTTCACTGAAGTTCACCTTGCCGATCAGCAGCCCCAGCGGCGGCATGATCAGGTCGGCGACCAGGGAGCTGACGATCTTGCCGAAGGCAGCGCCGATCACCACACCGACCGCGAGGTCGAGGACGCTGCCCTTCATGGCAAATTCTTTGAATTCTGAAGCGAGGCTCATGGCGGTTCCTGGGAGTCGGCGTTTCGGGGGTCGCCGTTGGACCCGAGCCTACGAGAACCGGGCGGGACGCGCAAACGAAGCAGCCGCCCGTGGGGGCGGCTGCGGTGCGGTGCGGCAGGACTGGAGGGCCGGGCAGGATGCCCGGAGCCGGCGAACTACGCCGCGGCTTTCTTCTTGCGGGCCCGCTTCGGCTTGGCGTCGGCTTCGGCGGCTGCCGCCTCGGCGGTCTTCTTCGCGCGGCGGGTAGTCTTCTTCGCAGCCGGCGCCTCCTCGGCCGCGACGACCGCCGGTCCGTCCACGAGCTGCATCAGGGCCATCGGCGCTGAGTCACCCGGGCGGGGCACCATGCGCAGGATGCGCGTGTAGCCGCCTGGACGCTTCTTGAAGCGCGGTCCGAGGTCCGAGAACAACTTCTCCACGACCTCCGCGTCACGCAGCCGGGCGAACGCCAGGCGGCGGTTGGCATCGCCATCTGTTTTGGCCAGCGTGATGAGCGGCTCGACCACGCGACGCAGCTCCTTGGCTTTGGGCAGCGTGGTGCGAATCGTCTCGTGGCGAAGCAGCGAAACACTCATGTTCCGCAACATCGCATGGCGGTGCGGGCTGTTACGGGACAGCTGCCGTCCGGTCAGATGGTGGCGCATATCAGTTTCTTCCGGTCTACCGGCGCGCAGGGCGCCGCTTCACTGGCGGGGACGCAACCGTCCCCGCGCAACAGATGGCTTCAGATGACGTCCCGCTCTTCGTCGTGCTTGAGCCCCGCGGGCGGCCAGCCATCCAGCCGCATGCCCAGCATCAGGCCATGGCTCTGCAGCACTTCCTTGATCTCGGTGAGCGACTTCTTGCCCAGGTTGGGCGTGCGCAGCAGCTCGACTTCGGTCCGCTGCACCAGGTCACCGATGTAATGGATGTTCTCCGCCTTGAGGCAGTTGGCGCTGCGCACGGTGAGCTCCAGCTCGTCCACCGGCCGCAGCAGGATGGGATCGAACTGCATCTCGGAGACCTTCGTGGCGGCCTCTTCCTCGCCCTGCAGATCCACGAACACCGACAGCTGGTCCTTGAGGATGCTGCCCGCGCGACGGATGGCTTCCTCTGCATCGATCGTCCCGTTGGTCTCGATGTCGATGACCAGCTTGTCCAGGTCGGTGCGCTGCTCGACGCGCGCCGCATCCACCGAGTAGGTAACCCGGCGCACGGGCGAGAACGACGCATCCAGCTGCAGACGGCCGATGGGGCGGGTCTGTTCTTCGAATGCCGCACGCGCGGCGGCCGGGCGGTAGCCGCGACCCCGCTCGATGCGCAGGTTCATGCTGAGCTCGCCGGCCTTGGTGAGGTTGGCGATCACCAGCTCCGGATTGACGACATCGATGTCGTGATCCGTCTGGATGTCGCCGGCCGTCACGGGACCCGGGCCCTTCTTGTGCAGGCGCAGCTCGGCGCTGTCACGCTGGTGCATGCGGATCGCCACCTGCTTCAGGTTGAGCAGGATGTCGACCACGTCCTCCTGGACGCCTTCGATGCTCGTGTACTCGTGCAACACGCCGTCGATCTCGACTTCCGTGATCGCGCTTCCCGGCATCGACGAGAGCAGCACGCGCCGCAGCGCATTGCCCAGGGTGTGTCCGAAACCGCGCTCGAACGGCTCGATGACCACACGGGCCTGACGCGGCGCAATCGGCTGCACCTTGACGACACGGGGCTTCAAGAACTCGGTGACTGATCCCTGCATAGCGACTCACTTTGCCGGCTGTGTCAGCCGGCCCCAAACCAAAAACAGTACTGCGTAGGCGTCGTTCGCCGGCGCGGGCCGCCGCGCGGCCCGCCGCTTACTTCGAGTACAGCTCTACGACGAGGTTCTCGTTGATGTCCGGCAGGACATCGTCCCGGGCCGGCGCGCTCTTGAACACGCCGCGGAACTCCTTGTCGTTCACCTCGACCCACTCGGGCAACCCGACCTGCTGCGCGACGCTCAGCGCGCTCTGGATGCGCAGCTGCTTGCGCGCCTTCTCGCGCACCTGGATCACATCGCCCGCCTTGCACTGGTAGGAGGCGATCGTGACCGGCTGCTCGTTCACCATGATCGACTTGTGCGCGACCAGCTGGCGCGCTTCGGCGCGCGTGGCGGCGAAGCCCATGCGGTACACGACGTTGTCGAGCCGGCACTCCAGCAGGCGCAGCAGGTTCTCACCCGTGGCACCGATGCGGCGCGCCGCTTCCTTGTAGTAGTTCGAGAACTGCCGCTCGAGAATGCCGTACATGCGGCGCAGCTTCTGCTTTTCACGCAGCTGCAGGCCGTAGTCGGACAGACGCTGGCGGCGCTCGCCCTTGATGCCGCCGGGCGGCACCGAGAACTTGCACTTGCTCTCGAGCGGTTTGACGCCGCTCTTGAGGAAAAGATCCGTGCCCTCGCGACGGGCCAGTTTGCATTTCGGACCTGTGTAACGTGCCATGCTATTCCTCTGACTGGATCAGACGCGGCGCTTCTTGGGCGGCCGACAACCGTTGTGCGGGATCGGCGTAACGTCCGAGATACTGGTGATCTTCAATCCGCAATTGTTGAGCGCGCGGACCGCCGACTCACGTCCCGGGCCGGGACCGCCGACACGGACCTCGACGTTCTTCACGCCATGTTCCTGCGCGGCGGTGCCAGCCTTCTCGGCGGCAACCTGCGCGGCGAACGGCGTACTCTTGCGCGAGCCGCGGAATCCGCAGCCCCCCGACGTCGCCCAAGACAGCGTGTTGCCCTGTCGGTCGGTGATCGTAATGATCGTGTTGTTGAAGGACGCGTGGACGTGCGCGATCGCATCGAGCACGTTCTTGCGCGCCTTCTTCGGCTTCTTCGCGGCGGCTGCTGCGCCTGCTGCCGCGGTACCACTGGGTTTCTGTTCGGCCATGCGACTGGACCTGTGTGATTCCTGTTTCCGTTATGCCTGGCGGCTCATGCCTTGCCCGGCGGGGCGTTCAACTTGACGGCCTGCTTGCGTGGTCCTTTACGCGTGCGGGCATTCGTCCGCGTGCGCTGACCGCGAACCGGCAGCCCGCGACGATGGCGGATGCCCCGGTAGGAGCCGAGATCCATCAGCCGCTTGATGTTCATGGACACCTCGCGGCGCAGATCGCCCTCGACCGCGAACTTGGCGATCTGGGAGCGGATGGCGTTGACCTCAGCTTCGGTCAGGTCCTTCACTTTCGTGGTCGGATCGACCCCAGCGTTCTCACACGCCTGGCGCGCACGCGCACGGCCCACGCCGTAAATGTGCGTGAGCCCGATCCACACGTGCTTGTTCATCGGAATGTTGATTCCGGCTATGCGTGCCATGGCAACTGTACCTTTGCGTTCCTGACCCTGACGGACTGCCGACCCACCCTCAACCCTGCCGCTGCTTGTGGCGCGGATCGGAGGTGCAGATGACGTGCACCACGCGGCGGCGACGCACGATCTTGCAGTTCTTGCAGATCTTCTTGACCGACGGACGTACCTTCATGACTGAAGCCTCTCGTTGCGCGAACGCTAGCTGCCGCTGCCCGAGCGGCCATAGCCGAGCAGGTTCGCCTTCTTCAGCAGGCCGGGATAGTGATGCGACATCATGTGCGCCTGCAGCTGCGCCATGAAATCCATCACCACCACGACGACAATCAGCAGTGACGTGCCGCCGAAATGGAACGGCACGCCCCGCGAGGAAACCAGGATCTCCGGCAGCAGACACACGGCCGTCACATAGATCGCGCCCCACAGCGTCAGTCGCGTGAGCACCCGGTCGATGTAATCGGCCGTCTGCTGGCCCGGGCGGATACCGGGGATGAATGCCCCCGACTTCTTCAGGTTGTCAGCCGTGTCGCGCGCGTTGAAGACCAGCGCCGTGTAGAAGAAGCAGAAGAACACGATCAGCAGCGCGTAGATCACCAGGTGCAGGGGCTGCCCGTAGCTCAGTGCCTGCGCGACATCCTGCATGAAGGTCGCGAACCAGCCTTCCGCGTTGGCGCCGAAGAAGCTGGCCATCGTCGCCGGGAACAGCAGCAGGCTCGAGGCGAAGATCGGCGGGATCACGCCCGACATGTTGAGCTTGAACGGCAGATGGCTGCTCTGCCCGGCGTACATGCGCCGGCCCACCTGCCGCTTCGCGTAGTTCACGGCGATGCGCCGCTGCGCCCGCTCCACGAACACCACGAAAGCCGTCGTGCCCAGCACGAGGATCAGCAGCAGCAGCGCGAACGGCGCGGTCATTTCACCGGTGTTGACCGCCTCGGCCGTGTTGCCGATGGCGCCCGGCAGGCCCGCCACAATGCCCGCCAGGATGATCATCGAGATGCCGTTGCCGACACCCCGCTCGGTAATCTGCTCGCCCAGCCACATCAGGAACAAGGTGCCCGTCGTCATGGTGATCGTCGCCGGCAGCAGGAACTGCCAGCCGGTGATCAGCGTCAGCCCGCCCTTCATGAGGGCGCCGGCCGCCGCGAACGACTGGAATGCCGCCAGTACCACCGTTCCATACCGGGTGTACTCGGTGATCTTGCGCCGGCCGGACTCACCTTCCTTGCGCAGCTCCATGAGCGTCGGAATCACCATCGACATCATCTGCAGAATGATCGACGCCGAAATGTAGGGCATGACTCCCATGGCGAAGATCGACAGGCGCGACAACGCACCGCCCGAGAACATGTTGACGATGCCCAGGATGGTGTTCGACTGGTCGTTGAAGAACCGCGCCACCTCGCTGGGGTTGATGCCGGGCACCGGGATGAAGGTCCCGATGCGGTACACGATGAGGGCGCCCAGCAAAAACAGCAGGCGGCCGCGAATCTCCCCGAAACGGGCAGCGTCGCCCAGGGCGGCGGCCGGATTGCTGCTGTAGGTGGAGTTCGCCACGCGTGTCGCTCTATGTGGGGACTGGAGTCCGGATTGGAAGCCTCAGGCCTTGGCCTTGGCCGGGCCCTTGCCCGCCTTGCCCTTGCCCGGGTTCTTGCCCGCACCCTTGTCCTCGGCCGCAGCCGCCGGCTCGGCGTCTTCCAGGCGTCCGCCTGCCGCCTCGATGGCCGCCCGCGCACCCTGGGTGGCGGCGATGCCCTTGAGGGTCACGGCCTTGCCGATCTTGCCCGACAGCACTACCTTGGCCCGCTCCGCGAACACCGGAACGATGCCGGCCCTCTTCAGCGCGTCCAGGTCGATCACGCCCTCGATGCCTTCCAGCTCGTGGAGGCGAACCTCCGCGCGCGTGCGGGCGATCTCGGAGCGGAAGCCGAACTTGGGCAGCCGCCGATCGAGGGGGGTCTGACCGCCCTCGAAGCCCACCTTGTGGTAGCCGCCCTTGCGGGCGCGCTGACCCTTCACCCCGCGGCCGCAGGTCTTGCCCTGGCCGGCAGAGGCGCCGCGGCCGACGCGCAGGCGCAGGCGCCTGGATCCGGCAGCGGGCTTGAGTGTATTGATGCGCATATTCAGTCCCGGCTCAGGAGCCGCGCTCCACTTTCAACAGGTGCACGGCGGCGTTGATCATCCCGCGGTTCTGCGGCGTATCGGCGACCGTCACGGTCTGACGGATCCGGCGCAGACCGAGTCCGCGTGCGGAAGCCGCGATGTTCGCCAGTTGGCCGTGCAGGCTCTTCACCAGCGTTACCTTCAGTTGTGTCTGGTCCGCCATGTTGGTCAGCCCGTGATCTCTTCCAGCGTCTTGCCACGCTTCGCCGCGATGTCGTCCGGCGAGCGGATGTTTCCGAGAGCCTTGATCGTGGCGCGCACGACGTTGATCGGGTTCCGCGAGCCATAGCTCTTGGCCAGCACGTTGCGCACTCCGGCGCACTCCAGCACCGCACGCATTCCGCCACCGGCAATGACGCCGGTACCGTCCGACGCAGGTTGCATGTACACGCGCGTGGCACCGTGCACACCTTTGATGGCGTAGTGCAGCGAGTCATTGCGGAGCGCGACGTTGATCAGGTTCTTGCGCGCCTGGGCCATGGCCTTCGAGATGGCCACGGGCACTTCGCGGGCTTTGCCGAAGCCATAGCCCACGCGTCCCGACCCGTCTCCGACCACGGTCAGCGCCGTGAAGCCGAACTGCCGGCCGCCCTTGACGACCTTGGCTGTACGATTCACCGCAACGAGCTTCTCTACGAACTCGTCACCCGACTGGTTCTTTTCCGGTCTTGCCATACGTACCTTCTCAGAACTCCAGACCCGCTTCGCGAGCCGCATCCGCGAGCGCTTTCACGCGCCCGTGGTACTGGAAACCTGCACGGTCGAACGCGACCCTGCTGACACCCGCCGCCTTGGTGCGCTCGGCAATGACGCGGCCCACGGCCTTCGCCGCTTCCACATTGCCCGTGCCCTTCAGACCCTGACGGACGGATTCCTGCACCGTCGAGGCGGAAGCGATCACGCGCGCGCCCTCGGAGTCCGTGACCTGCGCATAGATGTGCTGCGGGGTCCGGTGCACCGTCAGACGGGCGACGCCGAGCTGGCGGATGTGCTGGCGTGTCTTCACAGCGCGGCGCAAGCGCCGCTGTTTCTTCGTGATGATCACTTCTTCTTCCCCTCTTTGAGGGTGATCTGCTCGCCGGCGTAACGCACACCCTTGCCCTTGTAGGGCTCGGGGGGTCGCACGTCGCGGATCTCGGCAGCGACCTGGCCCACCTTCTGGCGGTCGATGCCCTTGATCACGATCTCAGTCTGGCTCGGCGTCTCGATGGTGATGCCTTCGGGAATGGCGAAGGTCACCGGGTGCGAGAAGCCCAGCGTCAGGTTCAGGTTCTTGCCCTGGACGGCGGCGCGGAAACCCACGCCCACGAGTTCCAGTTTGCGCTCGTACCCCTTGGTCACGCCCAGCACCATGTTGGCCAGGTGCGCACGCGTGGCGCCGGCCTGGGTGCGCGAGATGCCGGGGTCGGCAAACTTCACTTCCAGCTTCTTGTCCGACTGCACGACGGACACGCCGCGCTGCAGGGGCACGCTCAGGGAGCCCTTGGCGCCCTTGATGACCACCGCCTCCGGCGAGACGGTGGCGGTCACGCCCTGCGGCAAACTGACTGGTGCCTTCGCTATTCTACTCATGGGCTGCGCCCACCTTTCCTGCGGGATCGCGCTGCGCGCGAGCCGCTTCATTGAGCGACGCGCTGCGCGCGTCGGCCAGAACACCATGCATCAGGCAAC
>Ga0335070_10003507_pt1 | contig 18322 bp, 17 predicted proteins | sample Lox_Sample_13_FD_206722 | JGI IMG/M metagenome (GOLD analysis project Ga0335070, IMG submission 206722) | Soil microbial communities from Loxahatchee National Wildlife Refuge, Florida, United States - Lox_Sample_1.3 | ecosystem: Environmental > Terrestrial > Soil > Wetlands | place: USA...
CTTCCTCGTCCAGCCAGAGGTCTTCGTCCTCCTCCTCCAGCTCTTCCTCCTCCCATTCCTCCAGTTCCTCCTCCTCCCACTCATCCTCCTTGGCCGCTTCTTCGTTTGGTGCGTAGGTCGCGCAGCCGGTATCGGGGTCGATCTCGACCGCCGCGGCGCCGCAATAGCCGTCATCTAGAAAGATGCAGTCGGTATAATGGCAGCGGATACGGGGCATGAATTCCTCCTAGAGTTCGGTTTGTCTGACGAGCCTGATGATGGCGACGATAAAGATAATCGTAATCAGCACCGCAGAAGCCACACAGAACGGGCAGATGGCATGGATCACGTACAGCTCGAGGTAGGTCAGGTAAACGGTAAAAGCCACGCCCGCCAGACCGAGGCCGAAGACGGCCAGGGGGCCGTTCTCCTTGAACAGCCGGCTGCGCGGCTCCAGCAGGTGGATGGCCAGGATGACAAGATAGGCGGCCAGGCCAAAGACGGCGACGGGAATGCCGTAGATCACGGAATACGGGCTGAAGTTGACGTCGTGGCAGCCGCTGTTGCCGATGCACATGGCATTGTTTCCGGTCAATTTGTAAATGAACAGGTAGATTGCGTCCAGGACGCCCAGCAGGGAGGCGATCAGGCTGATCCAGTACAGCGCCCGGTTGGTTTTATTCTTTTGGGTGGGGTCTACTCGGTTCGCCATAATTCCACTTCTGAGTTTGCAGGCAGCGATTTTACCCCAGAGGGCACAATCAGTAAAGCATTTGCCCGCACCAGGGAGAAGATGTTTCCTGAGCCCTGGTGACCGGTCAGACGGGCGACCAGCTCTCCGGCCTCCTCGCCCACGACTGCCCGCAGATAAGATTCGCGCCCATCCGACTCGATTGGCTCAACCAGGCGGGCTTTCAATCTAGGCCGGGTGAGGGCGGACAATCCGCTGAGCTTTTGGAGGGCGGGACGGACGAAGATCTCGAAGCCGACGAAGGCCGAGACCGGGTTCCCGGGCAGCCCGAAGAAGGGGATGCCATGATAGCTGCCGAACGCCAGGGGTTTGCCCGGGCGCATGTTCACCTGCCAGAAATCCAGGCCGCCGTCCTCCTCGACAACCGCCTTGACGTAATCGAAGGCGCCCACGCTTACCCCGGCCGAGGAGACGATCAGGTTCACCCTGGCTTTCACAGCCTGCTTCAGCCGGGCGCGGACATCTGCGGCCCGGTCGGCGGCCACGCCCAGGCGGACGACCTCCGCCCCGGCATCTTGCGCCAGCGCGGCCAGGGCGTAGGAGTTGGCGTCCCGCACCTTGCCCGGGGAGAGAGGCGCCTCCACCGGAAGCAATTCGTCGCCGCTGGAAAGGAGCGCCAGTCTCGGAAGCCGGAAGACCGGAACCTGCGCTTTGCCAAGCATGGCCAGCAGGCCGATCTCCTGGGCGCGCAGGCGCGTGCCGGTCTCCAGAACCTCGTCCCCGGCGTGCAGGTCGTCGCCGCGGCGGCGGACGGAGCTTCCCGCCTCGACCGACCGGTTGACGGTCACCTTGCGCGGGGCGGGCGCCCCGGGCGTGCGGATATTGAAATCCGTTTCTTCGACCATCACGACCGCATCCGCCCCGGCGGGCAGGGGAGCGCCGGTCATGATGCGGGCTGCCTGCCCGGGCTGGAGCCTGACCTGGGGGGCGCTGCCGGCCGGGATGTCATCGACCACGTCCAGGGTCCGGGGGAGCGTCGCCAGGTCGGCGCTGCGCAGGGCAAAGCCGTCCACGCTGGAGTTGTCGAAGGGGGGCAAGTCCGTGTCGGCGCGGATCTCCGCAACCAGAACGCGCCCGGCTGCCTGGTCGAGGGGCAGACTCATCGTCCCGACCGGCCGAAAGACCTCCAGGATCCGTTCCCGGGCACCTTGTACGCTTAACATTAATCGCCGCCTTAAAAGCGGCGACATTATACCACGCTCTTCTACCCCATTCTCGGTGTAAGCAACTTTCCCTCACCCCCGAAGGGGGCGAAGGGAGAGGGGGGATCACCCCGCCCGGACGCGCTGAGCTTCCAGGACGTTGGGCAGGTTCTCCATGCGTCCCAGGATGCGGCTCAGCTGGGCAATGTCACGCACCTCGATCACCAGGCGCAGGTCAGCCAGGTTCTTGCTGACCCGCACCTGCACGTCCACGATGTTGACGTTTTCACTGTTTAGCAGCGTGGTGATGTCGCCCATCAGACCCTGGCGATCGTAGGCGGAGATGCGGATGGGCACCGGATAGGTGCGCACCTTCTCGCCCCAGCTGACCTTCACCAGCCTCTCCGGGTCGCGCGTGCGCAGGACGTTGGGGCAGTCCTGGCGGTGGATGGTCGCGCCGCGCCCGCGAGTGATGTACCCGACAATGGGATCACCGGGCGTCGGGTTACAGCACCTGGCGAATCCGGTCAGGATGTCCTTGAGACCCAGGACGGTAACGGCGTTGGTGGGGGAGACTTCGCTGGTGGGCGGAACCGCCACCAGAGTGTCGTCGGTCTCCTTGGTCTCGATCAGCTTGTTGACCACCCGACCGATAGAGATGTCGCCGTTGCCGATGCCTTCATAAAGATCCGCCAGGCTGCGGTCGAAATTCTTTGCCAAGATATGCAGGCTCTTGTCGTCCAGTTCGGGCAGGCCCAGGCGGACGATTTCGCGTTCCAGCAGGACCTTCCCCTGGGAGACGTTCTGTTCGCTGTCCTGCTTCTTGAACCAGGCCTTGATCTTGGAGCGGGCGCGCTGGGTGCGCACCAATCCCAGGCTGAGGTTGAGCCAGTCACGGCTGGGGCCGCCTGTCTTGGAAGTCAGGATCTCGACCTGCTCGCCGGTGTGCAGCTCGTAGTCGAGGGGTACGAGCTTGCCGTTGACCTTCGCCCCGCGGCAGCGGTCGCCAACGGAGGTGTGGACGTGATACGCAAAATCGATCGGCGTCGAGCCGGCTGGCAGGTCGATGATGTCGCCGTGCGGGGTGAAGATGTAGACGCGGTCCTTGAACACGTCGGTCTTCATGCCTTCGACGAACTCCTGGGCGTCATCCACGTCCTGGCGCCATTCCATCACCCGCCGCAGCCAGTTGATGCGCTCGTCATATTTGTCGCGCGAGCCGCCTTCCTTGTAGCGCCAATGGGAGGCGATGCCGAACTCGGCATTCTCGTCCATTTCGCGCGTGCGGATTTGCACCTCGACCGGTTTGCCGTCGTCGTAGATGATGGCCGTGTGCAGCGACTGGTAGAAGTTGTCCTTGGGGGCGGCGATATAGTCGTCGAACTCCCCGGGGATCGGACGCCAGTGGGTGTGGATCAACCCCAGGGCCGAGTAGCAGGAAGAAACGTCCGGGACGATGAGCCGGACCCCGCGCACGTCGCGCACCATCTCGAATGGCTTGCCCTTCTCCATCATCTTGTGATAGATGGAGTAGATGTGCTTTGGCCGGCCGGAGATCTCCGCTTGGATGCCTCCATCGGAGAGGAGCTTGCCGATGTGGACGATGATGCCATTGATTTCGGCTTCGCGCGAGTCGCGCCGCACGGAGAGCTGCTCGGCGATCTCCTTGTACTTTCCCGGGTTGACGTAGCGGAAGGCCAGGTCTTCCAACTCCCACTTCATCTGCCAGATGCCCAGGCGGTTGGCAAGCGGGGCAAAGATGTCCAGCGTCTCCTGGGCGATGCGGCGGCGTTTCGCCTCGGGGAAAAACCCCAACGTGCGCATGTTGTGCAGCCGGTCCGACAGCTTGATCAGCACCACACGCACGTCACTGTCCATGGCGAGGAAGGTCTTGCGCAGGGTCTCCGTTGCCAGCTCGCGCTTGCGATCGCGTTTCGCCGTCTCGTCCTCGACCCCGATGACGGATTCGTCATTTTTACGCAGGGCTTCCTCGCGGTGCTCTCCCCGGGATACCCGCGGCAGCTGGGTCAGCTTGGTGACGCCCTGGACCAGGTTGGCGATGGCGTCCCCAAAGTCCCGCTGCAGGTCTTGATACTTGACCTTCGTGTCTTCGATCGTGTCATGCAGCAAGCCGGCGGCCACCACCTCAACCGGCATGGAGTACTCCGCCAGGATGGCGGCGACAGCCAGGCAGTGGTTGATGTAGGGATCTCCGGAGGCACGCTTCTGTCCGGTGTGAGCGCGCTCGGCCACGCGGAAGGCGCGCCGCACCAGATCCCGGTCGGCGTTGGAATAATTGGCGGGGAGCTGTTCGAGGAGCTCGTCGATATTGATCGGAGAGCAGGATTTCATCTTCTCACAATTTTAGCCCAAGCCAATGGCTTGTCAAATCAGCCCACGCACTCTTTCACCCAACAGGGGGGGCGGTCGCATGGGCCTGGCTGTCGATCAGACGCCGCCCTCAGCTTTGGGGTCGGGTCCATCGGCCTCCCGCTTACCCGCGCGAGGATACAGGGTCAGCATCATTGTCCTGGCCAGGATAAAGATGATGCCGAGCAGCACAATTGCCAGAATGGACAGCGGGACGACTTCGTTCTTGAATAAGTACGGCTCATAGGAGAAAAAGGAGACCAGAACGATGGCGAGCGGAACGAAGAAATAGTCCGGAAAAAAGAAGGCATAGAGGATGGACAGGACGTCGGCGGGGTAAAAATAACGGTCGTGCATCCGGGGCAGGAAGAAGGGCAGGATGAGCACGGAGAGCAGCACGAGCTGGACGATTGCTCCGTCCGTCAAGGGAGCACGACTCTGATAGGCCACGACGAGGTAAAGGAAACAAACGCTGGTCCCGAAAACCAGGCCCGCCAGATAAAGCTGATCGCTGAAGCTTTTAGGGAACCAGGCGTACATGTTCGCCACGTTGTTGGTCAGGGTGGTGTACAGGTCGACCTGACCGGAAAAAATGGTGAGAAGGTCGACCAGCGGCCTTCCGGCAATCAGGGTGGGGAGAATGGAGAGCAGGTAGACGGCTGGTACGATCAGCAAAGCTCGCCATTGGATTTTTCGTTTGAAGAGCATGACGAGCAAGAAGGGAGCCAGAAAGAGCGCCTGAAATTTAAAGGAGATTGCGATCCCGAACCAAAGACAGGCCAGCCAGCTTTTTTCCTTCAAGGTGTAATAAACGCAGGCGACCAGGCCGGTGGTGAAGAGCACATCGATCTGACCCCAGAAGGCGCTGTTCAGAACCACCGTGGGGGCAAACAGCACGGCAAACAAGGCGAACATTGGGGCCGGACCGGAGGGGACCTTAAGCCGGACGGTCCGGTAAACAAACCAGGCGCACAGGAAATCACAGAGGATTGAGGGCAGCTTGACGGCGGTGAGGTTATAAAGTCCCGGGAATAAGACGGAGATGATGTACAGGCAATATAAATACGGGGGGTTATAGTTCGAGACACCGGTCCGGAAGGAAGCGAAGCCCTGGTTCTTGATGGCCTGGTACCAACCGTTCATCAATCCGGTGAAGTCATCCGAGGCGTAACTGCGCAGAGCATAGCGGAGAAAGAGCGCCAGAAAAACCCCGGCCACGATGATCAAGGTGTTTGCGAGCGACAGGTTTTTCAAGCGCGCCTTTGTGCTTTGAAAGAATGACCGCAAGCTTTTCATGATCAAGCCCTTTGCTTTTCGTGTAAAATCTAGGTCAAGTATAGCATGTTCAATCTTTCCTGCCGCAGGGAGTCATGCGCATGCCCGTGGTTAATAATGTCACCCGTCTGTTGGACTCAAAAAAAATACCCTATCGGGCTTACGAGCTGCCGACCGAGAAGCTTGGCGCCCGCCAGACCGCCGGCCTGCTCGGCCTGGAGTCGGAGCTGGTTTACAAGACGATCGTCGTGACGCGCCCCAAAGGCAAGCCGATTCTGGCGGTCATTCCCGGCCCGAACCGGGTCGACTTGAAGATGCTGGCCGCCGCCCTGGGTGAGAAAAAGGTCAGCCTGCCGACCGAGCGTGAGGCCGAAGAACTGACCGGCCTGATGGCTGGCGGAATTTCCCCCCTGGCCTTGATCAACCGCGGCTTCCAGGTGGTGATCGACTCCGCGGCGCAGGCCAGGTCCGAGATCCACGTTTCGGGCGGGCAGCGCGGGTTGAACATCCGCCTGCCGGTCAAGGCACTGGCCGAGCTGACCCGCGCCCGCTTCGCGGCGGTCAGCGTTCCTGACCCGGATGATCAATAAAAAACCAGAAGACCCTGGAATTTGGCTTTATTTCAGGAGTAGTTGATAAACCGAAGCCTCTTGGGGAGAGCAAGTTTACAGGAAATTCCAAAACTCAGGGGGGTTTTGCTGTGAAGAAAAGCATAAGCAACGCAGACGCGCGTTTCGAGACCCACACCATTTTATTCGAGTAGCGGGTTTTGGTTTTTCTGGCCGACCCTAGATAAAGAATGTCATTCCGAACAACCAGAGAATAGTGGCGAAGAATACCAACCACTCCAAAATGGCAAGCAGCCACACGCGCGGCCGTTCCGGCTCACCATCGGGGTCGGGAGCCTCCACGGGGTCACCCTTTGGTTTCTTTGGGGTGATCCCGACCAAAAAAGCAGCATAAGCAAGAAAGGCCGCCAGGCTGAGCCAGTTGGCGGAGGGGAGGATGACAAGGTACCCGGAGGGTTGGAACTGGATGGCCAGACCGAAGAAGAAGACCATAACCAGGCCACTCCGGAAGTAGGTCATGGCTGCGATCCCATGAGCCTGAAGATTGTTCATCGGGAAAATGCCCACCGCGGAAACAGAGAGGGCGGCAATTATTCCGGCCACGACACCCAACCAGCCCAGAACGCTGTGCAGCACCACTCCAAGATTAATTATGAACGGGATCAGGAATAGACCTCCCAGGAATAGGCCATAATTAAACACCCACGCTGCTGCCGAGACGCCTTCTTCACCCAGCTCTGAGATGAAATGGTTTATAAGCGAGAACTTTTCCCCTTGTTTGCCGCGGTAACCCAGGGCGGAAAACAAAATGGCCAGGATCGCGAGTCCGGTCCCGGCTAGGCCGAAAATTCGGAAAATGTTGACTGGCATAAAGTGGAAGTTTATCCTGCGGTCATTTGTTTTGCAATGCTTCGAAGAGTGCCGCGCCGCGCAATCCTTTGGCCAGGGCCGATTTGCCATCCTCCAGCAGGAACCACATATTGACGGTTTTTTCCCCTGCCTGGAAAGCAATCCCTACGTAGCCCGGCCGGGGTCCGGGGATGGACGATCCGGGCAGCGCCTCAATAACCTCCAGGAGACGTTCCGCGGATTTTCCCAGGCGGGCTTCGTCTAAATCCTCGACGGCTGCCTTGAAACGGAAATCGGTCTCCATGGTCGAGAAATAGACGATCTTGTTCGTCAGGTTGTCGTAGCAGTTCTCTCCGTAGGCTTCAGCCGAGGCGGTGACACCGGTCAGGCTACTCTTGTCGACCGCCTCCTGGACCTGCCGGCTGAGGTCGGGCAGGGGTTGGGTTGCCCAGTTGAAATAACATCCCGGATAGGCTGTCGCGCCCGGAAGGGGCGTTCCAGTGGGTGGGACGGCCTCAGCCCCTTCTGCCGCTTGGCGTAGGCTGCAGGAGGTCAACATGAAGAAAAACAGGGCTAGGAGAAGGAGAGTTGCAGCGTGTTTCATCGTCGATGCGATTATATTCCAAAGCGGAAAATAAAAGGCCACCGCGAGTCCTGCGATGGCCCGATGAGTAGAAAGCAGGCGCTATAATTTTTGGATGTCGGAAAAGAACGCTTTTGTGTCGGTGTGGCGCGCACGTGTGGCGATGGTCCAGGCGCGCAGGATTTGCCCATACATGCGCAGCTTCCAGGCAGCACCCTTCCAAAAACCCCTTTCCGGTCGCAGTTCGCTGTTCGGGTGCCAGATCCCTTTCAGCGGGACGACGCGTTTCCGGTATCCTTGCTGGCGGGCAGCCACGGTCAAGGCGACCTCGAAACCGTAACCGGCTGCCGCCTCCCGTGAAATGAATCTCAGGAGATCCGCGCGCAAGCCGCGCTGGCCGGTCAGGAAAGGGGCCAACCAGTGCGAGAGGTCGGTGCTGAGGTGTCCGCCCACGAACAAGCCCAGGGTCATGTCGGCGCGGTGCTCCAGGATGGGCGCCATCAGGGCGCAGAGATGGCCGGGGGTCAGGTTCTTCAGATCGGCATCCAGGAGGAGGAGGTAGGGAGCAGTCGTGGCTGCACAACCGCTGAAAATTGCCTCCCCCTTGCCCTTGTTCCTGTCATGTTGAACGAGGCGCACACGCGGATCGTGGGCGGCAGCCTGGCTCAGGATTTCGAAGGTCTGGTCCGTCGAGCCATCATCCACGAGCACGATTTCGTCCAATATCTGTGTGGCGAGCAAGACTTGGAGGACGTCGCCCACATTGGTCTCTTCATTGAATGTAGGCAGGATGGCGGCGATGAGCGCTTTGTGCGGCACGCTTGGTTGGTTGTTCATCGGGTGTCCCTTCACTCTTTCCAGAGTATATCACCCTTTAACAAGCGGAATATTAATTTAAAATTGGGCACTTTTACACCGTCTACGGGCATAATGGACTCCGGTTCCTGCTCGGCGGTGATGAATAAGCAAGTGACCTCACAAGATTTACTCTGTTTTAGGTATAATTCGCCCATTCTAAACGCAAATGGAGCACCAGATGGCCAAGAAATTATCCGGTAACGAGATCCGTCAAACCTTCATCGATTTCTTCGTCGAACATGGACACGCCTTTGTCCCTTCGGCTTCCCTAATTCCTGGCGGGGATTCCACCTTGCTTTTTACCAATGCCGGCATGGTCCAGTTCAAGGACGTTTTCCTGGGCACGGATAAACGGCCCTACACCCGCGCCGTCGACTCGCAAAAGTGCCTGCGCGTGGCCGGTAAGCATAACGACCTGGACGAGGTCGGCCGCGACGGCAGCCACCACACCTTCTTCGAGATGCTCGGCAACTGGTCGTTTGGGGATTATTACAAGAAAGAGGCCATCACCTGGGCCTGGCAGCTGCTCACGGACGTCTGGGGGCTGCCCAAGGCGAGCCTTTACGCCACGTGTTTCAAGGACGACAAAGGCAACATCCCCCAGGACGACGAGGCCGCGCAGGCCTGGCGTCAGCAGCCGGGGTTCGATCCGTCCCACGTCCTGTTTTTCGGGCGCAAGGAGAATTTCTGGGAGATGGCCGAGACCGGTCCTTGCGGCCCGTGCTCCGAGATCCACATGGACCGCGGCGTCCAATACTGCAACAAACAGGATGTTCCTAAGCACGTCTGCCGGGTGAACGGCGACTGCGATCGCTTCCTGGAGCTGTGGAACAACGTTTTCATCCAGTACAACCGGCTGGACGCGGACACGCTCGAGCCACTGCCTGCCAAGCACGTCGATACCGGCATGGGGTTCGAGCGCCTCGTCTCCGTGCTGCAGGGCGTGGATTCCAACTACAAGATCGACCTGTTCAAGGGCGCCCTGGACGTGGTCCGCTCGCTCACCGGCGAGAGCGAGCAGCAGATGTATGACCATTTCACCCCTTACCGGGTGATCGCCGACCACGCCCGGGCTGCGGCATTCCTCATCGCCGACGGGGTCGTCCCGGGGAACACCGGACGCAACTACATCTGCCGCATGATCATCCGGCGGGCAGCGCGCTTTGGGACCAAGCTCGAGTTGCGCGAACCCTTCCTGGCCAGGGTGGCGGAGGCGTTCATCGACAGCTACGGGGACTTCTACCCCGAGCTGGTCAAGGGCCGCCAGGCGATCGTCGATAACCTGGCTCGCGAGGAGGTGCGCTTCGCCCGTACGGTGGAATCGGGGACCGCTTTCCTCCAGGGGATGTTGGATGAGCTGAGGAAAAAGAAGAAGAAAGTGCTCGACGGCGCCAAGGCGTTCGAGCTGTACGCGACCTACGGCCTGCCGCTGGAGATCACGCGTGACATCGCCCGCGAGCAGGAGCTGGATGTGGACGTGGATGGTTTCCACCGGGCGATGGAAGAGCATCGTCTCGCCTCCGGGGCTGGGAAGGCCATGGGATTGATGGGCGGGGAAGATGCCGAGTTCTATAATGGCCTGCGCAAAGTTCTGCAGGCGAAAGGCAAGCTTGGCAAGGGAGGCGTCGCCTACGACCCGTATGGCGTGCTGGAGGTCGAGGGGGAGGTGCTGGCCCTGGTCGCCAACGGACAGACGATCGACGAGGCCCAGGCGGGCGACTCCGTCGAGGTCCTCCTGCCCTGCACTCCATTTTATGTTGAATCCGGAGGCCAGGTGTCCGACACCGGCCTGATCCGGGACCCTGGGAACAAGTGGGAGATCGAGGTGTCCGAGATGCGCAAGCCGGCTGCCGGCATGGTTGTCCACGTCGGGGAGGTGGTGCGCGGCCAGCCCAGGGTCGGGGATCGGGCGGTGGCGAGCGTCGACGCCGACCGCCGCCATGACATCCGGCGCAACCACACGGCGACGCATTTGCTGCACGCCGCGCTCCACCAGGTCCTCGGTGAGAACGCCCGTCAGGCGGGTTCCTTGGTCGCCCCGGATCGCTTCCGCTTCGACTTCAACCACCCCGAGGCGATGACCCCGGAGCAGATCGAGCGCGTCGAACGCATCGTCAACCTGGCGGTGGCGGCGGATTATCCGGTCAAGCCGGTGGAGAAATCCCGCCAGCAGGCAGTGGCCGAGGGTGCCATGGCGCTGTTCGGAGAAAAATATGGGGAGACCGTGCGGACGATCACGATCGGCGACCCAAATCAGCGCTATTCCTACGAGCTGTGCGGCGGCACCCACCTGGACCGCACCTCGGACGTGGGCGCATTCCTCATCGTCAGCGAAGGCTCGGCTGCAGCCGGCATCCGGCGCATCGAAGCGGTGACCGGCCGCGGGGCGTACGAATTGATCGCCCGCCGTTTCAAGGCGCTCAAGCAGGCTGCCGGCCTGCTTTCCAGCACGCCCGAAGCCCTCCCCGAGAAGGTCGAAAGCCTGCAGGACGAGCTGAACGCGGTCAAAAAAGGGATCGCCGGCCTGCGCCGGGAGGGCGCGATTGCCAGCTTCGCCACCCAATTGGCAAACGTCCCGCTCGTTCATGGCGTACCAGTGCTGGCAGTCGAGGTGCCCAATGCCGATGCAGACACCTTGCGTCAATTGGCAGACCGCTTCCGCCAGAATTATGCGAGTGGTGTGTGCGTGCTCGGTTCGGCTATTGACGGGCGCCCGACCGTCATCGCCAGTGTAAGCGAGGACCTGGTCAAGCGCGGCATCACCGCCGGGGAGCTGGTCAAGTTCGTGGCCGCTCCGCTGGGCGGCTCGGGCGGTGGCAAACCCAGCTTAGCCCAGGCTGGCGGCAAGGACGCCAGCAAACTGGACGAGGCCCTGGCTTCCGTACCCGGGTGGGTCGAGAAAAAGTTGAAGTAAGTTGGCAAAGGAGTTGCATGCGGATCAAAATCTGGCTGATCCTTGCCCTCCTGGGCGCCTGGCTGGTTGCCTGCGCCGCCCCGACTCCTGCTGCCACACCGGTCCCACCTCCGACCGCAACTCTTATTCCAACCGACACGCCCATGCCCACTCCCACCGTCGTCCCGACCGTGGCGACGCTGCTCTATGGCAATAAATACACGGATACCGCCATTCCGGTCTGGAACAACATCCCCATCATGAGCGGCGCGATCCGCGGCACAGGGGACAACACCACTTACCGCTTTGCCACCAATGCCGCCCCGGAGAAAATCCAGGCCTACTACAAGTACGCCATGGGCAGCCTGGGCTGGACCCTGACCTCGACCAGCAACCCGGTGGGCACGATCGTGATGATCTTTAATCACGGCAAGGACAACATCACCATCTCCATCACGTCGCAGGCGGCGTTCAACCTTGTGGTTTTGACCAAGGGGCAGTGACGTACTCAAATCGTCGTCAGGCCGGATGGGGGAGGTCGGGCCTGGTGGGAAGGATTTTCAACCGTAGTACTTAGAGATGATTGTGCTTCGTCAGAAACGTGCGTAAAATGATCGCTAATCGATTGCCCTGGGCCCGGGATAAGGCGGATATGCTTCCCCGACGGGGAGGATGTCGGCGGGCTCAGCACAACCTTTGATCAGTAGTTCGTTCTTTGTGCAGGTAGATTATGGCTTTAGAGGTGAAAATGAAAAAAATTTCCTGGTTTGTCTTATGCTTTTTCGCTCTGGTTGCCTGCAACCTGACCCAGGCGGCGCCAACGACTGCCCCGCAACTCATGGCCACGGTCGCACCGTCCGCCACGGAGACCGAAATGGCCACCGCCCTGCCGACGGACAGCCCCACTCCCCTGCCCTCCGATACTCCCGCGCCGACCGCAACGGCCTCAGCCCCAACCGCAACCTCGCTGGAGGAAAGTCTGCGTGGTAGCCCTTACTTTGCGCTGCTGGGCGGGATGGATCCGTATTCCAACCCGGTTGGAACACCGCTTAAAATCTGGAAGAAGTTCCCGATCATGTCCCAGGCCACTGCCGGACAGGAATACACAGGCGGCGTCTACAGCTACTGGGCTGCGGCCAGCCTGAATCAGGCGGTCAGTTTTTATAGCAGCAAGCTGCCGGGCGTGGGTTTTTCTAATTCTACTCTGGCTAAGGGGTACGGTGGCACTGGAGATAAAGCCAATCATAATGCCTCATTCTTACTCTCCGGCGCGGTCATTTATATTTTCACTTACGACAACCAGCCTAATCATACCCTGGTCATCATCAGCGCCCCCTGAACCGGCAACCTGGGTTAGGCAGGTGCGCGCCATCTTTCCCTACGTTATAATCGGAAGAGATGAAGACCCAGGTCATCCAGCTGGATGCACATGACGATGTGATCTCGGTCCGTGACAAAATGTCGTGGGCCAAGACGCCGCGCCTGCTGCTTGTCTTTCCCCGTCGCGGACGCATCCTGGCCCGGACCGTGGACCTGCGTCTGCTTCAGCGGCATGCCGCCAGCCTCGGCGCCCAGTTGGCCATCGTGACCCGCTCGGCGGAAGTGGGTGCTGCGGCGCGGGAGCTGAAAATACCGGTTTTCGATACTTCTGCAACGGCCCAGCGCAGACCGTGGCCGCAAAAGGAGGCGGCGCGCACGGTTAATCCTCGCACCCCACATCCCGACCTGCGCCAAAGGCTTCAGGACGTGAAGGATATCGAAGGCCGTTGGCGCAATCTACCTGCGGTGCGGTTGGGCTTTTTCACCCTGGCGGTTCTGTCGGTATTAATCTTACTGCTGCTATTCGTGCCATCGGCAAGAATCAAGTTGAGCCCGCGCCTCCAGACCCAGAGCTTGAGCATGCCGGTCACTGCCAGCCCGGACACGGTGGAAGTCAACCTGGTGGCGGGCAGCCTCCCGTCGCAGACCATATCCGTCGTGGTCGAGGGAAGCGATACGATCCCGGCCTCCGGGTCGGCGCTGCTCCCCGACCAGCCTGCCCGGGGTCTGATCCGCTTCCGCAATTTAACCACTTCCGTCGTCGGCATCCCTGCCGGGACGATCGTTCAAACGACCGCCAGCCCGGCAGTCCAATTTGCCACGACCGTGGACGGCGTCGTGGCTGCCGGCGTGGGCAAGACGGTTGACCTGCCGGTCCAGGCGCTGGAAACGGGCTCCGCTTCAAACCTGCCAGCCGATCAGCTCATCGCCATCGTGGGTGGACTGGGCACCAGCCTGGCGGTGACCAACCCCGACCCGGCTGTCGGCGGCACGGATCGTTCCACTCCGGTTGCGACTGCCGGCGACCGCCTCCGCCTGCACGATGCGCTGCTTGCCCGGCTCAAGCAGCAAGCTCTCACCCAAATCCCCGGCAGCCTTGCTGCAGGCGACGTGCTCTTCCCCGACAGTCTGACGATCAAGCAAGTCCTCGCCGAGACGTATATTCCCGGTCAGGGACAACCCGGAGACCAGGTCACCCTTAGTATGCAGTTTGATTTCGAGGCGCAGTATGCCAGGGGCAGCGATCTCCAGTCTCTGGCAAGTGCGGTCATGAATGCCGACCTGCCTGCCGGATACCTTCCGGCTTCAGGACCCGTCGAAATTTCCATCCGCAAACCCCCTGTCACTGCATCCGGTGTCACGCAGTTGGAAATCCAGGCGGTACGCCCGCTGTTGGCGCAAATCGACAGCCAGCAGGCAGCCCAGCTGATCCAGGGTTTAAACATCCATGCTGCAAGCCAGAAGCTTTTTACCCTCCTTCCCCTGGCTGGAAAGCCTGAAATCCACCTGTTCCCTTCCTGGTGGCCGTGGCTTCCCTGGCTTTCGTTCCGCATCATGGCAATCACGAATTAATGTTTGCCCGGTTTGAACAAACATGCGCATCCTGGCAGTTGACCCCGGTTCCAAGCGCCTCGGCATCGCCATCAGCGATGAAACCGGAACGATTGCCAATCCCCTGAAGGTGATCCTGCACGTCTCCCGTATCATCGACGCCGCGTTGGTGGTGGACCTGTCCGTTTCCAACCGGGTGGGTTTGATCCTCGTCGGGCAGTCGCTCGACGAGAACGGCCTCCCCACCTACGAAGGCCGCCGGGCGCAGCGCTTTGCCGAAGCGCTGAAATTACAGACGGGTATTCCGGTCCTCCTATGGGACGAAGCCTTCACCACACAGGCGGCACGCTCCGCCCGCCTCGATCTGGGTGTTGCACGCCGCAAGCGCGCCGGACATTTGGACGATCTGGCGGCAACTGCATTGCTCCAGGATTATCTTGATACCACGTCTGGCAGGGGATAAACCCATGGGCAAACGCCGTTCTTGCCTTCCCGTATTCTTTCTGATCGCTCTGCTCTTTATCCTTGCATCGACTGCATTCATTCTCTATGCTCCTGTTATGGTGGAACGTTCCTTCGGCCCTGCCAGTCCGCGCCTCCGCGACGACCAGAAGCTGACGTATGCCCTTGAACTGCTCTGGAATAGCGGAAATTTAATGGAACCGGCCAATCCCTCCGGTCCTGAGCAGGTCTTCGTGATCGAACAGGGGGAAAGCGCGACCTCGATCTCGGACCGTTTGGAAGAGGCCGGTTTGATACGGGATTCTCGCACCTTCCGTGAATACCTGATCTGGTCGGGGATTGACACCACCATCCAGTCAGGTGTGTACCGCCTGGCCCCATCCATGACCGCCGTGGAGATTGCCCGCCAAATTCAATCCTCGGTTTTGACGGAAGTGTCGTTTTACATCCTGCCCGGCTGGCGCGCCGAGGAGATCGCCGCCGCGCTGCCCACCTCCGGCTTGTCCATTCCCCCGCAGGATTTTCTCGTGGCCGTCTCGCACCCTGCCGCCCCGCCCTATTTCCTGACCGCCGGCGCTCCCGCCGAGGGTTTTCTCTTGCCGGGTCGTTATCCGCTGTCACGGACCATTTCTGCAGACCAGCTGGTTGCTGCATTCCTGGCGGATTTTGACAAGGCGCTGACGCCGGAATTGCGCAACGGCTTTACAGCCCACGGCCTGACGATCGTTCAGGCGGTGACCCTGGCCTCGATCGTCCAGCGCGAGACCGTGGTCGACGAGGAGATGCCGGTCATCGCTTCGGTTTTTTATAACCGACTGGCAGCCGGGATGAAGCTCGAAACCGATCCAACCGTCCAATATGCCCTGGGCTTCAATGCCGCCCAGAACACCTGGTGGACCAATCCGCTCAGTATGGACGACCTGAAGGTCGACTCACCTTACAATACCTATCTTTATCCGGGGCTCCCGCCTACGCCGATCTCCAACCCCGGTCTGACCGCCCTGGAGGCGGTGGCTGACCCCGCACAGACGGATTACTATTACTTCCAGGCGCGCTGCGACAATTCAGGCCGTCACAATTTTGCTGCCACCTTCGGGCAGCACCTGCAGAACGCCTGCCCGTAATAAATTTGTAGTCACGCTTGAAGCGTGACCTACTCCACTCCTCCAACTTTACGGGATTACTTCGTTCTAACGGAAACGTAAATATCCCCTTCCAAGATAGTGGTCAAATCTTTCGAATAGTAGTGGTGGACAAAGTATAGCGTCCTCCCGTCATTGCTCATGGATGGTTCCCCGGCGAAGGTGGAGACGATCTCCTCCGGGTGGCCCCAACTCCCATCCGGCTGGCGCGGGGCGCGGAAGATGGCCGGGCCGGGACGCCCCTGCTTGCTTTGCCCGTTGTACCAGAGCTCCTGTCCGTCCGGGCTCACGAAGGGCCAGCCTTCGTCCGCGGAGGTGTTCACCAGCCGGCCAAGATTGATCGGTTCGCCCCAGCCGTCGGAGGTCTTGGGCGCCACCCACAGATCCAATCCGCCGTAGCCGCCGGCGCGCCGGGAGTGAAAGAACATCTCCTGCCCGTCGGCGCTCATGTGCAGTTCCCCCACCTCGTATCGATCCTGTTTTAGCTCGTCACCGGCAAAACGCCAGTCCCGCCAGGCTCCGTCGCGAAATTCGGCGCGGAACCACTGGACCCCGGTGTAGCCCGCCCTGACGGTACAGAAGTACATCAGGTCCCCGGCGAGGTATTCGCAGCCGTCGAGCGCAAGTTGACCGGGAGCCTCCAACCGGACGCGTGCCGGCCCCCCCAGGATTCGCCATCGCGGTTTGTCACCCAGATGCCGGTCACGCCGTCGAAGAGCTGTTTCTCGGCTGGACGGCTGACGTCCGGGGTGAAGAAAAAGTACAAGGTTTGGCCGTCAGGAAGGATAAAGGGGCTGTCCTCCCCGCCAGCCGTGTTGACCGGAAAGGGGAGCGGCACGGGCTTGCTCCAGCCGTCGACCGCCGTGGGACGCCAGAAATCAGATTCCGGGCCATATTTCACCTGTGGCAGGAGGGAATAGCGATCCAGCGGAGTGTTCGTGGGGGTGGAAGCGCTTTTTTCGCAGGCGAGCAGTGCCAGCAATAGCACGGACAAAGGGAAGAGCAGACGATTCATATCCGGAATCTTCGAACTTGTTCCATCGGCTGTTCACAGGCGACCCCGGGCAGCCGTTGTTTGCCGCAGGTGAACGGATCATCGAACAGCCTTTTCTTCGGGGCGGTTGGCGGGTTTCCTGCGGAACAGGGTCAGGATGGTCGCCCCCAGACCGGTGCAGATCGCGAAAGGGGTGAAGACGAACCAGCCGAGGTAGGGGGTCAACCCGGCCAGGACGAGGAGCAGCCCGCCCCGCACCGGCGTCCAGAAATTGGTCTGGTTTGGATCGATTTTCAATCCCAGGAAAGTCGATAACACGAGCAGCCCAAAGATCGACAGCACGATGAATGTTCCTGCCACCAGGACAACGAGCAGGGTCAGGAACCCGGCCAGGGAAAATCCGGTCCTGACGGGGAAGAGGTTGATCAAGGTGCCGAGCCCTCCTACCAGGGCCAGGGCGAAGATCAGGTTGACCAGGCCGACCAGGAAGGAGCGCACGAGATTCGCCTCCAGCTTCTGCCGGGCGCGCTCGACCGGATCAGGCAGAAGCAGGCCGAGAGCCGCCAGCAGAGAAAGAAAGGTGACCGCTGACACAATCACGAGCAAAACAAGTCCGAGCACTTCCATTTCAACCTCCTGAAGAAAATGATGAAAGGGATTTATTGGCTCTTTCGGATCTGGTCCCAGCGGTCCAGTCCGGGCTTGGGCGTCCCGTCCGCCGGTCGCAGGCCGACGGCGGAGAACATGCCCAGGGTCTGCACGTCGCCGCCGTGACCCTGGAGGATCATCATCGCCCCATAGGATTTGAGGTCGAAGTCGCTGAGCAGCAGGTAGATCCAGAAAGACAGCCGGCTGCCGAGCTGGGAGTGGAGGTCGTCAAGATAGGCGACCTGGTCTTCAGGCGTGCCGTGGAAGGGGCCGACGTCCTGCGAGGTAAAACCGCCCTCGGCCACGGCCAACGGCTTGGTGGTCCGGGCCAGCAGCGGAGTGTAATAATCGGCCGGGATGTCCGAACCGCGCGGATAGACCACGAATGGGTAGGAGGAGATCGCCCACACGTCCAGCCTGGGTTCGAAGATCTCCACCTGGTCCCAGTTGACCTGGCGGGGTGTGCGCCCGTTTGCCACCTGTGGCATCAGGTTGTTCAACTCCTCCCACTGGAAGGTGACGAAGACCTGTGTTTCCGGAGCCTCGCGCTTGACCTGGTCGTAGACCGCCTGGTAAAGGCTCAGGAAATTGGGAAAATCTTCCGGGTGGGTATCCGCGTAGGTGTTGATCTCGGATGCCAGTCCCAAGTCCTTCGGGTGGAACTCGTGCAGGATGCGCAGGGTGAAGTTGGTGAAAGCCGCCCGCACGTCCGGGTTTGCAAAGCTGACCGCCCAACCCTTGGGCAGGTTGTAGAACTCCGAGCGATTAAGGCCGTTGAGCGGGTCTACAACGAAGATGACGTCCAGCCCGTTCTGGTGGGCCAGGAGGTACTGGTTATGGATGTCGGTCATGTTTTTGGAGGCGGCGTCGGCGCACTGGTCGAAGTCGGACCAGGGGATGTTCTGCTGCAGGAGCACCACGTCGGCATGCCGGCCG
>Ga0335070_10003508_pt1 | contig 18317 bp, 14 predicted proteins | sample Lox_Sample_13_FD_206722 | JGI IMG/M metagenome (GOLD analysis project Ga0335070, IMG submission 206722) | Soil microbial communities from Loxahatchee National Wildlife Refuge, Florida, United States - Lox_Sample_1.3 | ecosystem: Environmental > Terrestrial > Soil > Wetlands | place: USA...
TGTGCGCTAATGCCGACAAGCTGCCCGCGAGTGTGAAAGACGCGTTGACGGGGACTGCTGCAAGTGCTCCAACGGCCCAGATGTCAGTCGTGAAGTAATAGGTCGGGCGTGTCTCCGGCATCCGCAATCCAGGGACGGAGCACCCGGCGTTGGTGGCGCCGGAGCCGCTCTCCGTCGTTCCCGCGGAAGGCACCTCAACCGACACAGAGAACAAGCGAGCAGCGCTTCCGAATCATTCCATTTGTCCTCATGTTCTGCAGCACGACGGTAATCCGATCCGAGCAGATCTGACCAGCGTGCTATATTGCGTCTTTCACCCATGGGTTCTTTTCTCTTTTTTGCGTTTTCGTGGTGGTCTTGGATTCTCAGAGCGGTGGCGATTATCCATTTCATTCGTCGACGCCCTGATTCGTTCTGGATTTGGATAATTCTGATTCACCCGATTGGCGCGCTGGTGTATATCGCAATGGAAGTAATCCCCGATGCGGGATTGCTGCGCAGTTCCTTCCAGGTTTTCCCGCGGCGCAGGAGAATTCAAGAACTCGAGCGCGCGATTCTCGACAATCCTTCGGCGGGCAATTACGAGGAGCTCGGATTGCTGTATCTGGACGACGGAAACTTCGCGCGCGCCCGTGCCTGCTATGACAAAGCGATGTCGTCGCGAACCGATCATGCAGATCCCTTCTATCGGCGCGGCATTGCCGAGATCGAACTGGGCGACTTCGCAGCCGCAGTCCCGGACCTGGAGCGGACTGTCATGTCTGATTCTGACTATGACTTTCATCGCGCCAAGGGCTTGTTGGCGTGGGCGTATGCGAATACCGGCCAGGTGGATAAGGCAGATGCCATGTTTCGCGAGGCCACGCGAATTTCGACTCTCTCGGAGACGTATTACCACTACGCCCTGTTTTTACAGTCGCAAAGTCGCAACACCGAAGCGCGCGTCTGGGCGCAGAGAATTCTCGAAAAGAAACCTACCATGCCGGGATACCTGCGGCGGCGGGAGCGGCCGTGGTTTCGGAAGGCCAGCGGGCTCTTAACCCGGTTGCCGGCTTAGCCTGTCTTGTTGTCCAGATTGGGCACGGCCTCCAATTTGCATAGCGCAAAGAGCAACCATGCGCGGATGCTACCATGAAGAGTGGTGAAGCTATCTGACATCCGCCTGTTGGCGACCGATATCGACGGGACGCTGCTAAACCCGCAATTTCAGATTTCTGAGGGCGATCTGGCCGCACTGCGCCGGGCGCACGCAGCCGGGATCGAAATTGTGCTGGTAACGGGCCGGAGGCACACCTTCGCTCTCCCGATTGCCAAGCAGCTCGGATTCGATCTGTGGCTGATCAGTTCGAATGGCGCGGTCACCCGGTCACTGGCCGGCGCGACCTTTCATCGCGACATGATGCCTGCCCCGGTCTGCCGCCAGTTGTGCCTGGCCATGCAAGAGTTCCGTGGCAATACCGTTCTGACCTTTGACCAGGAGACTAAGGGTGCGATCGTGCTCGAGCGGATGGATGAACTAGGCGCCAGCATCCGGCGCTGGCTCGAGAAAAATATGGAGTACATCGAGTTTGTGATTCCGATCGAGCGGGCGCTGGTGACCGACCCGGTACAGGCGATGTTTTGCGGAACCATGGCGCGGATGAGCACCGCTCTGCAGGCCCTGGGCAAGGCCGGGATGGAGGGGTTAGTGACCATCCTGCGAACCGAGTATCCGGCGCGCGACCTGTCGCTGATTGATGTGCTGAATGTCGGGTGCTCGAAGGGCCATGCCCTGGAACGCTGGGCGTCTTACCGCGGTTACCGACGCGAAGAGGTCATGGCCGTCGGTGACAACCATAATGACGTGGAGATGCTTGAGTTCGCCGGCTATCCGGTTATCATGGGAAATGCGTGTGCGGAGTTGCGCGCCCGAGGCTGGCGCGTAACTCGTGGAAATCACGAATGCGGGGTCGCGGCGGCGGTGGAGTTGGCGTTGAGACAAGCCGTCGCTAGCCGTTAGTCCTTGCCCAAAGCGAAAACCCTCGTTTTGTACTTGCTGATGGCTGGAATGAGATTTCGTTTTTTACAATCCGTCGCATGCATCGTCATGATGGCGATGGCGGCGCTTCCCTGTTTTGCGGGTGAAGTTGCAGTCCTGAAAAATGGATTTGCGATTAAACACGAACGGCGGGAGATCGTTGGTGATTTGACCCGCCTGTACGTGAGCGCGGATGGATCGAGCTTCGTGGATGTTCCCACAACGGAAATCGAGCATTTTGAACCTGCCCCCGAAGAGCCAGCCGATGATCGGGCGTTCCGTACCGCTACGGCGTTCACGCCGGCATCGAGCAGCAAGTCCGGTGGCTTTCCAGGACGGCCGGTGACCGATCTCTCCCAGGTTGTAAATGAAGCGAGCGGACGATATCGACTCGATCCCGATCTCGTGAACAGCGTGATCAAAGCCGAAAGCGACTTCAAAGTGCGAGCGGTATCACCGAAGGGCGCGCAAGGCCTGATGCAGCTCATGCCCGGAACAGCGGCGCAACTGGGAGTGCCCAATGCTTTCGATCCCCAAGCGAACGTCGATGGCGGAACCAAATATCTGCGAGAGCTGCTCGAGCGATACAACTTCGATCTGGTGAAGGCGCTGGCAGCGTACAATGCCGGCCCTCATCGTGTGGAGCAATTCGGCGGCGTGCCTCCTTATTATGAGACGCGAGCCTATGTCGCCCGCATCGTGAAGGACTTCAACAAAAAGAAAATCGCGCAGCAGAAAGCCGCCGCTGTGCAGCGGAACAATGTAGCGCAGAAGAAGGGCAGATCGACCGCCCCGAGCTCGGCCGCAAAACATGACTCCAAGAGCGGCGGGCACACTACCGTTGCTTCGGCGCAGGACAAGTAATCTACTCCAAGCCCCCTTCCGAAACTTTGCAACTTTCATTCGCGCGCATTGTCGATAGAGAGTTTGACCCTAATGGCGGTGTCATTTACCTTAAGGTTGCGGTTTCCCACTTCGCGTTGCGGGGACCGCGGCGCGGAGCTTTCCTCCTTTCATGGACAAGAAACGCATTCTGGCCAGCGTTGCGGTGTTCTGCATCCTGGCGATTCTTGTTTACCTGCAATATCGGCATTGGCGAACTTTCGACTGGGGAACATTCTGGAGCCAGACCCACCGGATCCGGAAGTGGCATGTGTTTCACGGCATCGTGCTGATCTATCTGGCGTATGTCGTACGCGCTGTCCGCTGGAAGATATTCCTGAAACCCGTGCGACCTAACACAAAACTCGTTGATGTGGTGTCGCCCACTTTGATCGGATTTACAGGGATTGCGCTGTTGGGACGCGCCGGAGAATTCATTCGTCCCTACCTGATTGCGCGGCGCACCGATCTTCCCTTCTCTTCCCAACTCGCGGTGTGGGCGGTGGAACGAATCTTCGACATCGGAGCGTTCGGAGTTCTGATGGCGCTGGCCATTTTCCTGCCGAGCGCGCTGCAATCGATTCCCCACCCGGAGTACTACCAGCGCTTCCGGGAGGCGGGCTTTTTCCTGATTGCCTTTGTGCTTGGAACCACGGCGGCTGCAGTCGTGGTTGGGCGAAGCGGTGAGGCAGTTGCACGCTGGGTGGAGCAAAGGTTCGCGCATCTCTCGTCCAATATTGGGCACCGGCTCGGGCAGAGAGTTCGCGAGTTCGGCATGGGGCTCAACACGATTCACGGGCCGATGTCACTGCTGTGGCTGAGCGTGGCGTCTGTGGGAATGTGGTACATGATCGCCCTGGCGTACCAAGAAGTAACCCATTCTTATGGGGCTGCGGCGCTTGACATCCCGGTTTCGCAACTCCTGATTCTCATCTTCGCCAGCATGCTTGGTTCGATGTTGCAACTGCCAGCCGTAGGCGGAGGCTCGCAGATGGCCACGATTGCCGTACTCTCCAGTGTGTTCGACGCGTCGCCGGAAATGGCTGCAAGCTGCGGCATCCTGTTGTGGCTGGTGACCTTTGCAGCGGTCGTGCCCGTGGGGCTGTTGCTCGCTCACCGTGAAAGGCTATCGCTGCGTAAGCTGTCCGTGGAAAGTCATAAAGCGGAAGAGACGGATGGCTCCCCCTCCCCCACGGTCTGAATCTCTTCTCCTGCCCTCACCTATTCACACCAACCATTTGGAGACCCGGCTTTGACGTGAACGCCTCCTATCGATTATTTGGAGCTATGTTGGAGGCTCCATAGGGCATTCGTTTTGAGTTCGTCTGATTATGGCTGGAGGCAATGCTGTCCAATTGGCAACAGGTGCGATCTGTTATGTTCAGGCCCAGCAGTATTGACCTTAACAAATAACTTCTTGCAACAGCCGTTGACCAACCCATCCGCAAGTGCGAAACTCATGGCGTGTATAGGCATTTACGTATGATCCGTCCCAATGGAATTAGGGTCGCCCGCTTGTTTTATCTGAGCGGTCTATGTTGTCTGGCTGCTCTATTGTCCTTGAGCGTCGCGGTGGCGCAGCGCGGAGACCCGTTCAACAGCATGTCATCGAGCGGAGTGATGCCCACGACGACGCTTACGCCTGGCTACTACTCCAATGGTGGCACACCCCTCATCGTGAAGGTGTATACAGGCAAGCAGGCTCGCCTCGACCGCCAGGCAATCGTGAAGCTTTCGAACGATAGCACCCACTACGAGACAACTCAGACCACCGACGGCAATTCTGAAGCCGCATTTATCGGTCTGGAGTTCGGGCACTACGTTCTGGAAGTAAGCGCCGTTGGATACTTGACGGAACGCAAGGAGTTCCAGTTATCGACCCAGAACAGTACCTATCACGAAACTCTCACATTGGAACCCGACCCGGCGGCTGTCCATTTTAAGGATGTGGACGCGGCGATGCCGTCCAAAGCGCGCAAGAGCGCCAAACGTGGAGTTTCCGCTTTGAAATCGGGTAATTTGAATGCTGCTGAGAAATGGCTCGATGCCGCGTATAAGTCAGTTCCGTCCAATTCTGACCTGAATTTCTTGCTGGGTTATCTCTATTACCAGAAGAGAGACTACACTAGTGCTCAGTCATTCTTGGGAAACGCCACCCAACTCAATCCACATGACGCTCAAGCACTGACGCTCCTGGGAAGACTCGGCCTTCAGAAGGGAGACTACGTAGGTGCCTCGAATGCATTGCAGAGAGCGATTGCAGCAGACTCGGATTATTGGATGGCGCATCATCTTCTTGCCGATGCATATTTGAAGCAGCGTGACTACGAAAAAGCGCGAGAACAGGCGCTGCTGGCCATTGGGGACGGAAAAGTCAAAGCGAATCCGGCGAAGTTGGTTCTGGGACAAGCTCTAGTAAACCTCGGGCGGGAAAAAGAAGGCGTTGAGGCGCTGAAGAGTTTTGTAGACGAATCACCGAAGAACCCGGTCGTTCCCCAGGTTCGCACCCTGATCGCAGAACTGGACTCGCGAGCCACCGCAATGCCCAACAAGGCTGCCACGGACACGCGCCCGGTTGCGTCGATCGCGGGTGTGGATTCGCTGATTGCTTCTCCCGAGCCCACTTTTTCCGTCAAACCGTGGCAACCCCCGGGGATTGACGATGTGAAGCCCCAGGTCGCCCAGAATGTCGCGTGTCCTTACGATGCGGTCATTCGGGGTTCCGGTCTAGGCGTGCAACAACTGGTTGAAGATGTGTCGCGAATTTCCGCGATCGAACATCTTCTGCACTTGCAGCTGGACGAGATGGGCAATCCGCTCACGAAAGACACACGACAGTTCAACTACGTCGCCGCGCTATCGGAATCGACCCCCGGCTACGTCGCGGTTGAAGAATATCGTGAAGAGCACCTCGGTCTTGGCGATTTCCCGGACCACATCGCCAGCAGCGGCTTCGCCACGCTCGCTCTGGTATTCCACCCCGCGATGCGGGACAACTTTGAGATGGTCTGCGAGGGGTTGGGCGACTGGCGGGGACAGGCTGCATGGCTGGTGCATTTCCGGCAGCGGGACGATCGACCCGCGCGCATTCATGACTACAAGGTCGGAAGCCAGGTCTATGCCGTGAAACTGAAGGGACGCGCCTGGATCACGGCAGACAAGTTCAGGATCGTGCGCATAGAGTCGGAAATGGCAACTCCTCTGCCTCAGATTCGACTGGCCAGCGAACATCAGATCGTTGAGTACGGTCCAGTGCCGTTTGCCAAGCGAAACGTGCAGCTCTGGCTGCCGCAGAGCGCAGAGGTCTATTTTGACTTCCGGCGGCATCGCTACTACCGGAAACACAGCTTTGATCACTACATGCTGTTTGCGGTAGATGCCGACGAGAAGCACAAGCCTCCGGCTGCCCCGCCGGCCGACAACAAAACCCAGCCGAACTGAGACTCGGGGAACGTTTTTAAACGCTTCCGAGCATCAAAGGATGGGGGCCCCGGGCAGAGTCGAACTGCCGACCAACGGTTTAGGAAACCGCTGCTCTATCCATCTGAGCTACGGGGCCAGAGAGCAACTCAATTATCTCATGCGGATTTTCAGTTCACGGCCTGCCTGACGAACCCGAGCTACAGGAAAACATTAATTTCTGAGGATCCTAAATCGTGGGCCGGACGATCAACGGCTGTGGGACGCCAAATCGTCCAGCGCAAGATTCAGTTCCAGGATGTTGACCCGTGGCTCCCCGAGCAGACCGAGACTGCGGAGTTGGGTGTGCTTCTGCACGAGTTCGCGGACATAGGATTCTGGGATTCCGCGTTCGCGAGCGACCCGGGGCACCTGAAATTCCGCAGCCGCCGGGGAAATCTCGGGATCAAGGCCCGATGCCGACGTTGTAATGAGGTCCACGGGGACTGGCGCGGCCGGATTTTCCTGCTGCAGCCTGGCGGCGTCAGCCCGGACACGGTCGATCAGCTTCTGATTCGTGGACGCATAATTGGTGCCGGCAGAGTTGGCGGCGTCGTATCCATTGCCCGCAGCAGAAGGACGCGGATGGAAGTACTTCGCTCCGGTGAAAGGTTGGGCGATGATTCGCGAACCGATGGCTTCCCCGTTCCGGCTGATGATCTGGCCATTCGCCTTGTCTTTGAACAGAAGCTGGGAGATGCCGGTCACCACCAGCGGATAGATGATCCCTAACAGGATCGTGGTGGCGATGGTCATCAGGAATGCGGTGATCAGGTTCTTCTTCATTGGCAATTCCTCAGGCCAAACCAACGGCCGTAATGAGCACGTCGATGATCTTGATACCTATGAAGGGGGCAATGATGCCGCCCACTCCATAAAGGAACAGGTTGCGGCGAAGCAGGGCTTCGGCATTCATGGCGCGATATTTCACGCCCCGCAGCGCCAGCGGGATCAGCGCGATGATGATCAGCGCGTTGAAGATGACGGCGGAGAGAATGGCGGATTCCGGCGTCTTCAGGCGCATGATGTTCAGCGCGTTGAGCACGGGGAAAGTTGCGGCGAACATCGCGGGTATGATCGCGAAGTACTTGGCGACGTCGTTGGCAATGGAGAACGTGGTTAAAGCGCCGCGCGTCATCAGCAACTGTTTGCCGATTTCCACAACTTCAATCAGTTTTGTAGGATTGGAGTCGAGATCGACCATATTTCCGGCTTCCTTGGCCGCCTGCGTACCGGTGTTCATGGCTACACCGACATCGGCTTGAGCCAGCGCTGGTGCATCGTTGGTGCCGTCGCCGGTCATAGCGACCAGTTTGCCTCCGGCTTGTTCGCTGCGGATCAACTTCATCTTTTCTTCGGGCGTGGCCTGCGCGAGGAAGTCGTCGACGCCGGCTTCGCGCGCGATCGCGGCGGCGGTCAAGGGATTGTCGCCGGTAATCATGACGGTGCGGATGCCCATCGAGCGGAGTTGCGCAAAGCGATCGCGGATTCCACCCTTCACGACATCTTTGAGGTGAATCACGCCCATGGCGGACTTGTTTTGAGCAACCAGCAGCGGCGTACCGCCTGACGCGGCGATACGTTCCACCGTGGCGCGGACCTCCGCGGGCACATTGCCGTGGCCGTTCTGTTCGATGTAGCGGGCAATCGCGTCGGCGGCGCCTTTGCGGATCTCGCGGCCGTCAAGGTTCACACCTGACATGCGGGTCTGCGCCGTGAAAGGGATGAATTCGGCTTCGTGCGATGCCAGTTCGCGCCCGCGGAGGTGATACCTTTCTTTCGCAAGCACAACTATGGAGCGCCCTTCGGGAGTCTCATCCGCCAGCGACGACAGTTGCGCGGCGTCGGCCATCTCGGCTTCTGTCACTCCCGGTGCGGACAGGAATTCCGTGGCCTGGCGGTTGCCGAAGGTAATGGTGCCAGTCTTGTCGAGAAGGAGCGTGTTCACGTCGCCGGCAGCCTCCACCGCGCGTCCGGACATGGCGAGGACGTTGTGCTGCACCAGGCGGTCCATGCCCGCGATTCCAATGGCTGAGAGCAATCCGCCGATCGTGGTCGGGATCAGGCACACGAGCAGCGACACCAGCACGAAAACAGTCTGGGGAGAGCCGGAGTAGATAGCGAAGGGCTGGAGCGTGATCACCGCGAGCAGGAAGATGATAGTCAGGCCCGCGAGCAGAATGTTGAGCGCGATCTCATTCGGCGTTTTCTGCCGGCTTGCCCCTTCGACCAGGGCGATCATACGATCGAGAAAGGTTTCGCCGGGGTTGGAGGTGATCTTGACCTTGATGTGATCGCTGAGAACGCGCGTGCCGCCGGTGACGGCCGAGCGGTCTCCGCCAGCCTCGCGAATCACCGGTGCGGACTCACCTGTGATCGCCGATTCGTCCACCGACGCGACACCTTCGAGGATCTCTCCGTCGCCGGGGATGAGTTCGCCAGCGGAGACCGAGACCAGATCTCCGGCACGCAGTTTCGCACTGGCAACCTCCTCGATCTTGCCACCCGAGGTATACCGCTTGGCGATCGTCTCCGAACGCGCACGACGCAGCGTGTCGGCCTGGGCCTTTCCGCGGCCCTCGGCCATCGCCTCGGCGAAGTTCGCGAACAGGACCGTGAACCACAGCCAGAGCGTGATCTGCAGGTTGAAGCGGAATGCGGCGTGCGGGTGGAGAATCAGCAGGGCGGTCGTAATTACGCTGCCGATCTCCACCACGAACATGACGGGATTGCCCATCATGTGGCGCGGGTTCAGCTTCAGGACAGAATTCCAGGCTGCGCCGCGAACCAGTTTCAAATCCCAAATCGATTTCCGATGACTCGCCATGTGTCCGTCCTTAGAAGGTCTTGCCTGCGTAAAGCAGAAGGTGTTCAAGAATTGGTCCGAGACTGAGCGCCGGGAAGAACGTCAGGGCTCCCAGAATCAGGATCACGCTGATCAGCAGGAACGTGAACAGCGGCGTGGTCACCGGGAATGTGCCCAATGACGGTGGCACATATTTCTTCTGCGCGAGACTTCCGGCAACTGCCAGCATGGGGATGATCATCAGGAAGCGCCCGACCAGCGTCGTCATGCCGATAGCCGAGTCGTACCAGAGGCTATTCGCGGTGAGTCCGCCAAACGCGGAGCCGTTGTTCCCTGCCCCTGAGGTAAAGGCATAAAGAATCTCAGTGAGACCGTGCGGACCGGGGTTGAGTATGCCGACGGTTCCAAAGTTCTTGACTGCGGAGATTCCCGTAAGCGTCAGAATAATCAGCGGAAAGACGAGCGCGTAGAGCATCGCCATCTTCACGTCATAGGCTTCGATTTTCTTGCCGAGATATTCGGGAGTGCGTCCGACCATCAGCCCGGCAATGAAAACGGCGAGAACGATGTAGACCAGGATGCCGTACATGCCCGCTCCGACGCCGCCAAAAATGACTTCGCCGAGCATGATGTTGACGAGCGGTACCATACCCCCGAGTGGCGTAAACGAATCGTGCCAGCCGTTGATAGCTCCGCAACTCGCATCGGTGGTGATAGTTGCAAAGAGAGCGGTGTTGGCGATTCCGAACCGTGTCTCCTTCCCTTCCATGTTGCCGCCGGGTTGCATGGCGGTGACATGCTGAGCGACATTCGCCGGATAAAGGGGATTCGGATGCGACTCGGCCCAATAGGCGACCGTTACTCCGGCCAAAAAGAGGATCGCCATGGCCGACCAGACGGCCCAGCCGTGAGCCGGAGAGCCGGTCATGCGGCCGAGCGTATAAGTCAAACCCGCCCCGATGGAGAAAATGCAGAACATCTCGAAGAGATTCGTAATCGGCGTGGGATTCTCGAAGGGATGGGCGCTGTTGGCGTTAAAGAATCCGCCGCCGTTCGTCCCCAATTCCTTGATGATTTCTTGAGAAGCAACGGGACCCTGAGCTATGGTCTGAGTGGCAACAGTGTCCATCACAGGCTTGCCATTGGCGTCCACGGCGGGCTTGCCGTCGGCTCCCACGTGCTGAATCTGCTGCGGTTCGACTAACTTCACTGTGTCGTAAGGCTTGAGGTTCTGCACAACGCCCTGAGACACCAGAAACAGTGAGCCGATCAGGCACAATGGCAACAGAATCCAGAGGCTGCAACGGACAAAGTCGACCCAGAAGTTGCCGAGCGTCTGCATCTGGCGGCGAGCGATGCCGCGAATGAAAGCGATTGCCAGCACGATGCCGACGGCTGCCGACGCGAAATTGTGGTAGGCGAGCGCAGCCATCTGCGTGAAATAGCTCATCGTGGTCTCGCCCGAATAGGCTTGCCAGTTGGTGTTGGTCGTGAATGATGCGGCGGTGTTGAACGCCAGGTGCTCGGGCGTTACGCCCGCAAGATGCTGCGGGTTGAACGGGAGCATGCCCTGCACGCGCTGAATCAGATACAGGACCAGCATCGATACCGCGCTGAACAACAGCATCGCAATCGCGTATTCGGTCCAGCGCATTTCGTGGTTCTCATCGACGCCGGTGACGCGATAAAGCAGGCGCTCGACGGGACGAAGCACAGGATCGAGAAACGTGCGCTCGCGCTGGAACACACGGGTCATGAAAATCCCGAGTGGTTTCGTGACCAGTAGGATCAACCCGAGGTACACAATGATTTGAAGCCAGCCGTTGATGGTCATTTCAGAATTTCTCCGGACGCAGCAGCGCGTAGAAGAGGTACACCGTCGTCACCGCGCTGATGATGAGCATGACTAGAGTTTGCGTATCCATTTCGGCCTCCTACTTCAACCGATCGCAGAAATGAACGTATGCGACGGAGACTGCGAAGAACGCTATTGTCACAGCTACCCAAATTGCATCTTGCATGGTTGATCTCCAAACAATCCTTTCGAATGTGAACTACCAGGAACCTTCCTTTCGGCCCCACCACCAGACCAGGCCGAGAGTTGCAGTGTTCTGATCTTTCTTGAGAACGCCTTGTACATCCGACAAGAACGTCGGCTGATTCGAGTAATCCCGCCGCCACTCGTAACGCATGAGAAGCCCATCCGCGACCTTGTAATCCAAGGTGACAGTATTCTCTTTTAATGCCTGAGAGATTCCGGCAAAAAGGGCGCCCCGGTCCGACATGTACTCGGCTCGGCTCGCAACGGTGAACTTCGGTGACAACTGGTACTGGATGTACGCAGCAGCACCATCCGTGTGAGCCGGCGCAGACGATTGTCCGGAAGCGGCATCTTTCCAGAGGCGCTGGATGAAGTAGTCGCTTTCCAGCGCGAACGCGAGCTTCGGAGTTGCCTGCCAGCTCACGTAAGTATCGAATATGTGAGTGCGGCCATTGGGCGCTGGAGAGATCGAGGCGTAACAAAGCCCAGGCTGCACAGGGATTGGCCCGCAAGCCGAGGCGCTGCGATCAGGATGCTCCTGACCAAGGTAGTAATTCATCGTCCAGTTAACGTTCTTGTATGGCCTGGCGGTGAAGCCGAGCAGTTGGTCCTTGAAGCCGTTGGTGTCTTCGATCTGATTTGTTCCGTTCACGATCCAGTAGTTCACGCTCAAGCGATCGTTAACCGGGATGCTGACGCGCGCACCCATGTGGTAGAAGGGTAGAAAATAGAACCAATACGAACGCGAATAGTTGATCTGGTCTTTGGTGTAGTTTCCCTCGATGCCGAGCGAACTCGCCCACTTTCCGAAGTCAACATTGATGCCCTTGCCGACCGGAACCACATAGGTTCCGTAAGCCTGGAAGATGTTGCGGAAGACCTCCGGCCTGGATTCGTTGGCGGGATTTCCCTGTCCTGAAGCAGTCGCCTGGCCAAACTGCAAGTCGAGGCGCGCGCCCCAGCGGCGGCCAGCGCTTACGTCAGGCGCATGCTCAAGGACGACGCCGGCCTGATTGAGGCTAAATTCGTTGCTGAGGACGTCATAGGCACGCAGCGAGTTCACCCGACCGGCCGGGTGATTGAAATTATAGGCGTAATAACTATCAAGGTTGAGATTGACCGTCGTGTCGTGCAGGAAATCGAGACTCTTTCGGTCGTCTGAACTCAACAGGCCCTGTTGAGGCGGGGCATCGGCGGCGGTGGAAGTGTGAGAGGGCGTTGTCGGTGCGACAGACACGCTCGACGACGCCCATGCGGCACTGCCCGCCGCGCCCTCAACATGGCCAGGCGACGTTACCCCATCTTGCCTTTTAACCTGCGCTTCCAGTTCCGCAATGCGCTTCTTCATAGCATCCAGTTCCAGCAGGACTTCCTTCGGGCCTTGCTGGTGGATGGCAGGCGTAACGTCCCCGGACGTATCGGATGGTTGAGGGCCGCTCGAAGTCTGCTGCGCGTGAACTGGAATTGCCAGTCCGGCCATGAGCAGCAGACCAAGGGCAATCCGCCCGCCAGTGTGAGCCGGGAACCTGCGTGTGAGAGCGTCGAGTTGGATCACTATGAGTTCTCCCCGCTTGCGGGTTGGACTGTATCTCGCCACGTATGCCTTGAAGTCCGGCGTGGCGGGATGAATCGACTCCCGCAACAATGCGACCAGGACGCGAAGCAGAAACGTGACGGCGCCAACACCTAGGACAACCAATGCAAGCTTCATAAGTTTCAACGCACACTCTTGCGGAAGGCTATGAAAGGCATTTCACAACCATTCACGTAAAAGTGGGATCAAGAGTTCGTAAAGAATTCGTAAGGAGGTCAGACCATTCGATGGCGTCCTGCCTTCGATTTCCAGAGGCTATTTAGCAGCCCCACTCGGCTTCGCCCGGCTTTGCGTAGTACTTGCGTTCCGGGTTGGGAGGTGCGGACGGAGTGGACAATTCAAGGAGAGTCAGGCGCGCAGCGGCGACCATCAACTTGCGTTCATTCTGGGGAGCCCGTTCCCACGAAGATGCGCCTTCGCTATTTTGAGAGCCGCAGTCATGAGCCAGAGCCTCGTGGTAGTGATGGAAGAGCTTTGCTAGTTGTTCTGCGTTTACATCCTGAAACATCGACATGGTCCCCGCCTTTCTGGTCGTTGCTGGTTCTTTGCGGTCAGGACGGTTTGCGTTCCTGCCGCCTCAAAGCATTGGATTCCGGCAGACGTAAGGATTGAATAAAGAGTTCATAGAATGTTTGTAAGAAAAGGGGTTCGAGAGAAGTCCTCCCGTCACTCTCCGGGTTCGAATCGATACCCCACCCAGGGTTCGGTGACGAGATAGCGAGGAGAAGCCGCGTCGGGCTCCAATTTCTTGCGCAATTGTCCGACGAAGACTCGCAGGTACTCGACTTGTTCCGTGCTCTGTCCGCCCCAGATCGCTCCCAGCAGTGTGCGATGGCTGATGACCTTGCCGGGATGGCGCGCCATGTAGACCAGGAGGTCAAACTCTTTCGGAGTCAGGCGCACCTCGCGATGGAGCACGTTTACCTTTCGGGCGGCGGTGTCGATGCGAAAGTCGCCGATGTCGATCACCGGATCGGCCTCGGTCTGAGAGGGCATGCGGCGAAGGTTCGCTCGCACTCGCGCCAACAGTTCATTCATGCCGAAGGGCTTGGTTACATAGTCATCGGCTCCGGCGTCGAGAGCTTCGACCTTCTGCTGCTCCTTATCGCGAACCGACAGCACAATGATCGGCACATTGGAAGCCGCCCGGACGGTGCGGCAGAGTTGCACTCCATCAACGGTGGGCATCGACAGGTCCGTGATGATCAGGTTCGGCTGCCAGTCTTTCATGATCTCCAGCGCCATTTCGCCCGTGTTGGCCACGCGGATGTCATAGCCTTGCGCCGAAAGGCTCGTGCGCAGCACGCGCGTAATCTGCGGCTCGTCGTCCACGACAAGGATGTGGGCAGGATCCGTCATCAGCGAGCCTCCTGCGTAACGATGTGCACGTCGACCGACGGCGAGTCGCGAAGAAAACGCTGGATGGCCGACATGTACAGATATCGCTGCCAGCCGGTACGAGCAGACCGGCCGAAAATCACATGCGTGATGTGATTCTCGCGCACAAGTTGGGCCAATCCGTCTGCAATGCTCCGTCCCGACGTGCGCACAACCCGCGCGCCCAGATTCTCGGCGAAGCGGATGTTTTCCGTCAGACTCTTCTGATCTTCCGGCCGAGTATCCCGTCCCACATCGATGTAGAACACGAACAACTCTCCGCCAATCGCCTGCGCCATGCGCGAGCCCCGGGCAATAATGTACTGCGCCGCCGGGTTCGAGCTCACGCAAACGGCAATGCGCTCGCGAACCGTGTGCGCCGGCTGGGTGCCCTCCTTCTCGAGGAATGCATCGAGACTGCGGTCGACGACCCGGGTGACCTGACGAAGTGCCAGTTCGCGAAGGGCAATCAGGTTGCCGGGCCGGAAGAAATGCGAGAGGGCGCGCTGCGCGCGATCTACGGGATAAATGTCACCGCGTTCCATGCGCTTCTGCAGCGCCTGCGGCGTCAGGTCCGCAAGTACGATTTCATCTACGCGCTGCATGACCCAATCGGGAACGGTCTCCCGCACCAGAACGCCGGTGATCTGTTGGACCGTAGGCCCGACGCTCTCGACGTGCTGCACGTTCATCGTGGACAGGACATCGATCTTGGCATCCAACAATTCGATCACATCCTCGTAGCGCTTCGGATGTTTGCTGCCCTCGATATTGGTATGCGCGAGTTCATCGATCACCGCCACTGCAGGCTTGCGGGCGAGGATGGCATCAACGTCCATTTCATCGAAAATCGTGCCCTTGTATTCGAGTTTTCGCGGTGGAACGCGTTCGAGTTTACCCGCCAGTTCTGCAGTGGCCTTGCGGCCATGACTCTCCACGACCCCGATCACCACATCTTCACCGCGGCTGGCGCGCCGGATTGCTTCGCTCAGCATGTTATACGTCTTCCCCACGCCGGGAGCGTAGCCCAGAAACAATTTGAAGATGCCGCGCGGTTTATCGGGAGAAACTTGCTGGAGCCACTCCTCGGGGGTCTTCGCCATCGCAGCTATTGTGCTTGCAGAGAGTAGAACTTGTCACCTGCAAGTACAATGCGGGTGTGAAAACTCCCGTTCAAACTCAGGCACTGCGCTATGCGATCGTTGGGGTCGCTATCGCCGCGGTCACCGCCGGAGCTCATAAGTTGCACGTCAACCAGACAACCGTAGCGCTCATGTTCCTGGTGATGGTGCTGCTCACGTCGGCGTATTGGGGACTGCGCTATGCCTTGGTCATGGCGCTGCTGGCGACCGCCGCGTTCAATTTCTTCTTCCTGCCTCCGTTCGGAACCTTCACCATTGCCGACCCGCAGAATTGGGTCGCCCTGTTCGCGTTCCTTGTGACCGCCCTGGTGGCCAGCAACCTGGCGGAGCGGGCACGCCGCGAGGCGGAAGCGGCCAAGCAAAGACGGCGCGACGTCGAGCGTTTGTACGGCCTGAGCCAGCGGCTGCTGGCTTCAGAAAACGCCCTGGAACTGCTGAACGCGTTGCCGGGCTATGTTCACGAAACGTTCTCCGTCGGCAGCGTGGTGGCGATGGCGGCGGATCATCCAACGGTATACCGATCATCGCTCGAGGCTGTGTTCGAAGAAAGTGTCCTTCGCTCGACCCTGTTGCGCGGTGAGCCGATTACACAGGGAGGAGTTTCGTATGTCCCGTTGCGGCTTGGGATGCGGACGGTGGGCGCCCTCGGCGTCACGGGAGCTGAGCTTTCGCGAGAAACGCTGGACGCCCTGGGAAGCCTTGCCGGGCTTGCCATCGAGCGCGCCCGCGCTTTGGAGGCGCTCAGCAAAAATCGCGCGGAACAGGAACATGAGCGGCTGCGGACCGCCCTGCTCGATTCCGTTACCCACGAGTTTCGCACGCCTCTCACATCCATCAAGGCCAGCGTAACCACACTCCTTTCGGGAGCTGAACTTGACGACCGCGGGCGCCGCGATTTGCTGACCGTCATCGATGAAGAGACGGATCGACTGAACCGGCTGGTCGGTGAGGCGTCTGAAATGGCGCAGCTCGATTCCGGAAAGTTCAAACTGCAACTGGATTCCCATTCCATTCGGGATGCGCTTGACCCCGCGCTTCAAGATGCCAAATGCCCTCTCGAGGGGCATCCCGTGGAAGTGCAGGTTGCGCCTGATCTGCCGAAGGTTCGCATCGATGTCGAGAGGATCCGCGAAGTGTTGATGCATCTACTGGAAAACGCGGGAAAATACTCACCTGCGGGAGCTCCCATCAAGGTAATGAGCGAGGTTCAGGGCGAGCGTCTGGTAACCAGCGTTGCCGATCGTGGTCCCGGCATCGATTCGTTCGAGCAGAGTTTGATTTTTGAGAAGTTTTATCGCGGACAGCATCAGCGGTATACCGCGCCGGGGACCGGCATGGGCTTGGCGATCGCAAAGGTCATCATTGAGGCACATGGCGGAACGATTGGTGTCGTCAGCCAGTTGGGAAACGGGTCGGTATTCTCGTTCAGCTTGCCGCGCGCAAAGTGAGGAGATCGCCATCACGGGGCGCCCTGCTCCGCTTCGGACGGCGCCAGAAATCTGTGCGGCAATGTACAGCGGTCTTGTCCTAAGGACAAGACCATGTATAGCACTTTCCACTGATTTCCGAGCTTCTACGCTACAATTCGGAATGATTCTCGCAGTCGTTCGTTTCCTGGCGACTGCTTCACGGACTTAGCCCTACTAAAATCCATGACTGCCGAAACGGCAAGCGTCACTCCCGCTGTGCTCGACGAGAAAAAAGTCTTCTACAACCGGTTTCTGCTCATCGTTGCTGGTCTGGGCGGACTGCTCTACGGCGTGGACGTGGGAATCATCGCCGGAGCGCTCCCGTATCTGGAAGCAACCTCGGGGCTGAATCGCAGCGAGCTTTCCATTGTCGTCGCGGCGGTTCTGCTGGGCAGCGTCTTTTCAACCCTGTTCGCAGGCCTGCTCGCCGACTGGATGGGCCGCAAGGCACTCATGGCGGTCAGCGGCGTTATGTTCGTCATCAGCATCCCCATGATCGCGCTCGCTCATGGCTACAGCTCGCTGGTATTTGGCAGGCTGCTGCAAGGAACGAGTGCCGGCCTTATTGGGGTTGTGGTCCCGCTCTATCTTGCCGAATGCCTGACGGCGGCGAATCGTGGCAAGGGCACCGGAATTTTTCAGTGGCTGCTTACCGCAGGCATCGCGATCGCGGCCCTTATCGGATTGCTGTTCAGTTTTCGTCTCGATCATATCGCCAAGCTCGGAGATACCGGCGCAATCTTCGCCTTTAAGAACTCCGCTTGGCGCGGCATCTTCTGGGTCTCGCTTCCGCCTGGGCTTCTGTTCGTCATAGGAAGCCTGATGCTGTCCGAATCTCCGCGCTGGCTTCTGAAGCGCAGGAAAAGAGAAGCAGCCTATGCTGCGCTGCTTCGCTCCCGCACCACAGCGCAAGCCGATCTCGAACTTAAAGAAATGCAGGAGTTGGCGCCCTCGGAAAGCACGAAAGCTGCCTCTACCACGACGACCAAAGACTCACTGCTCCGTCGCAAGTACGTCATTCCCTTCGTACTCGCCTGCATCATCCTCGCCTGCAATCAAACGACGGGGATCAATTCGATCATTGCCTACAACACCAACATCCTTCTTCAAAGCGGACTCTCCGATCTTGCGGCGCACGTCGGCTACGTTATTTTTACCTTCGTGAATTTCTTTGTGACGCTGGTCGGCGTTGCACTGGTCGATCGCAAAGGGCGCAAGTTTCTGCTTGGCATCGGCACTGCGGGGATCATCCTTGCGATGCTGTTTACAGGTACTCTGTTTCGCCGTACGGAGAAACTGGGAGTAGACTCGCGAACCGCGATTCAGGCGATGGTCACCGCGGACCAGACGGTCAAGTTGGCCTTCAACCAGGAACTGGCGCAGTCTCTGCTGCAATCCTCCGGGAACACCTCCATCGCATCCGGTGTTCCTGCTTCGCTGGTTGTCATCTATTCCTATGGAGATTTCCGCACCGCAAGCCAGGCCGTGCGGTCTGACGATCCTGCGGCGAAGCCTGTCGACATTGCGCGC
>Ga0335070_10003509_pt1 | contig 18299 bp, 17 predicted proteins | sample Lox_Sample_13_FD_206722 | JGI IMG/M metagenome (GOLD analysis project Ga0335070, IMG submission 206722) | Soil microbial communities from Loxahatchee National Wildlife Refuge, Florida, United States - Lox_Sample_1.3 | ecosystem: Environmental > Terrestrial > Soil > Wetlands | place: USA...
ATTCCTTTCGGAGCCGCCACGCAGTTTCTAGTCGTTTGTGTAATCGTTGCGACGCTTTTTGACCGCCTCCTGAGGACCTCCAAAAAAAAGCGTATCTGGAACTTGAACGGGTGATTGTCGTTGAGAATCTAGCCCCGTCAGAAATTAGAACGAGATTCGTGTCTGAATTCCTGGGCGCGGAAGTTGGCGACTGGCTGAAGGGCATTGCTGCCGGGATAACCGAAGCCAACGAGAAGCTAGGGCGCGCGACAGCCGGGAGCAACGAGAGAATCGCAGAGATAGCGGCTATCGATACGCGATACGCTATAGAGCGGAGGAGCAGAGCCCAGAGTCTGGCAACGGAACTGGCAACGGCACTAAACGAGCATAGAGATGCGATGGTACAGTACGGGAGCCAATTGACCGAATACAGCAAGAAATTCATTCTATCTGCCGATGAGCGCGAAATGCTGAAAGACCTAGTCAGACACTTTGTAGCCAAGGCCGAGGAGGGCAAGAACCGCGTAGCACCGGTAAACGATGCCCTTAAAAGGCTCCGACCCTTTCTTGAGCAGAATCCCTAGCATGTGGCTCGCGAGATTTTTCCGGGCCTGCTGGGAGGATAGGCACATAGCCTCTACTTTTCGCCATCAGCCATGCCCCGCGAGGCCAAAAAACGCGCTCGCCGAACGAAAGGCAAACAGAGGCGGGTGGGCCACATTAACTGGGGTAGTATAGCGCGCGCTTGTATGAACGCCGAACTCGGTTTAGCCGGTGGGTGCGCCACTTCTCGCGGTTTTCGAGAAGTGGCCGCCGGACCGTGCTGCAACCCTGGCGGCCACGGGGGCACTTCATCTTGAGCACTCGCCATTCAGCTGAGCGCACGACGGTCCGCCACCAGCCCTTTTCCGGCCTTTAGCCCAACACCTGGCCTGTCTGACAAATGTGCTAAAATGTCTGACATGACTTCCAACCGCATCACTATCCGAATTCCCGAGAGATTGGGGCATCGCCTCCGCAGCCACTCCCGCATGCAGGGCAAGCCGGAATCCGAGCTGGTGCGCGAGGCGCTGGAGAAGTACCTGGCGCAAGCCGGTGCGACGCGCCCTGCTTACGACCTGGCGCTCGAGGCGGGATTGATCGGTTGTGTGCGGCGGGCGCCCAGGGACCTCAGCACCCATCCCCGCCATTGGGCGGGCTTCGGAAAAAGCAAGTGAGGCGGGTCCTCCTCGATACAGGGCCGCTGGTGGCGATTCTTTCCGCCCAGGACCAGCACCATGGCGTGTGCGTGGACGCGCTTCGCCATCTGCCCGGGCCCCTGTTTTCCTGCTGGCCGGTGATTACCGAAGCTGCCTGGCTACTCCGGCGCAACCCCGGCGCGGTGCAGCAACTTCTCAAGAGCCTCGGCAGCGGCTTTGTGGAACTCCTGCCCTTGGCGAGCCTGGAGGCCACGGCGATTGCCGCCGTGATGAAAAAGTATGCCGACATTCGCCCCCAGCTGGCGGACGCCGCCCTGGTCTACCTCGCCGACCGCGACGGCATCGATACCATTTTCACCCTCGATCAGCGCGATTTCTCGGTCTACCGCTCGGCCCGCAAACGTGAGTTTCGCATTCTCCCCGAACTGTGACCGGCGCCCGGTTCCCCACCCTTCCCGGAGGGAAACTGGTGACTGACGGGACATTCCCCCGCCCTATTTCCAGCCGATGCGACACCACACCTTCACCTTCTTTCATTTCTTTTCCCACTTCCGAAACCCCACGAAAATTTTCTTCCCCTCATCACTAACTTTGGTCTCCCGTTTGCCTACCAATCATCTGCACTTCGCCTCCAGAAGGTGTTTTGCCCTCCCCTATGTCGCACGTTCACACCTCTAACTCCCTCGCCCTCAAGATTATGCCTGTAACTCCCCTCGATTCATTGATTTTGACCGCCTTCATGCTCCATCCCGTTGATTCTCATAGATCGGGGGAGGGGGGAGGGGTATCCCCATTTCCCGTTTCCGTCACAAATCCTGCCGTTTCCCACGGCTCAACCAATCATCAGGCTGTGCCGAACAGCCGGCGCAAGTGCCGAGCACTCGGCGGCCACACTCCGAGGACTCTTTCATGTCTTATCCCAGTCGCTGTCAGCACATCAAAATCAACGGCACCCAGTGCGGATCGCCCGCCATGCGCACCAAACGTTTTTGCTACTTCCATCACGCCTGGCATACCGTCGGCCACTCCGGCCTCAAGCTCACTCCTGACGCCCAGCCCGACCTGCCCGGTTTTCACATCCCCCTGCTCGAGGATGCCAACTCCGTCCAGATCACCCTCATGCAGATCATGCGCCTGATCGCTACCAAGCAGATCGACGCCAAGTCTGCTGCCCTCATGCTGTACGCGCTCCAGACCGCCGCCGCCAACGTCCGCAACCTCACCTTCGAGCCCAGATACATCCACCAGGTCGTGCTCAGCGCCGACAACCTCAGCAAATCTCGCCTGGGCCGCTCCGACGTCTGGACCGATGCCGATTGCTGCAACGAAGTGGAGGAAGAAACCGTCGAGGCCTGAGATGGGTGCCCCCTTCAAACCGGTTTTGCTTGAGTGGGGATTTGTGAGTGGCCACTCTTTTGCCCGCGCCAGCCTGGACTACGCTGCTGCGTTGGCGCGCTACGATCACGCCTCCCACAGCCGTTTTCCCTGCCCATTACCTTCGTGATCTAGGGCGCGGTTACGCGCGGGGGCTACAGTGGCCTCATGACGCTTTCCTCGATGGTGGTTTCGCGCGATTGGCAGGAAGTCAGCGTTTTAGAGTGCATCCTCGGCGGGTTGCACATTGCCGTAGACGTGGAATCGGAAGTGGCCCGCGCCCAGGCCAAGCTGGCCAAAGCAAAAATTGACGCTCTGATTGTGGATTGCGACCTTCAGGGCACAGCGGGTTTTCTGCGCAGCGTGCAGAACTCGGTGCCGCTGGTGATCGTCAGCGGATCGAATGGGCGCAATCGTCTCGAAGCTACCGGAGCGGCCTTCGTCTTCCAGAAGCCGATCTCCGTCGAGCAGGCGGTGCACACACTTTCCGCGGCGCGTAACATGATTATGGACGGCCGGCTGCGCTATCACCGCGAGACCTTGGATCTGCCGGTATCACTTACTTTCGGCGCGAAACGCCGCTGCCAGGCCCATCTGATGAACCTCAGCCAGGGGGGAGTTGGTGTCCGCATCCACGAGACCCTGCCGTTGGCCTCGCCGCTGCGGGTCAGCTTTGCGCTTCCCGGAACCAAACGTTCGTTGCGGGTGCAAGGACAGGTGGCATGGACGGACCGGAAGGGCAATGCTGGAATCCGTTTCCTGGAAATCACTCCCCACGCCAAGCGCCACCTGCAGCTTTGGCTGGAGCGCCAGTACTTCTTGCGCTAGGCAGTTGCTGCTGGCTGGTCTCAGCGAAAGCGCGGCCTTTCTTCCTTCTCGGTTTCCCTGCCGGCCCGGACACCCCTGCCGGCGAGCTGCGCCAGGTAGACGCCGGGTGTGGCCCCGATCCAAGCGGCAAACAACCATCGGTAGACGACGGCGAAGATCGCCGCCGCGCTTAACCCCAAGCCCAAGCCGATCGGCCAGGTGGGGAAAACCTGGATCATGGCTAACGACACCACGGAAAATAACAGCACGGCGCTGAGCACAATGAGCGCATCCAGCAGACCGGACAGGCTCCGCGCAGAAATCGGGATGGGGCACCAGAAAAGGCGCAAATCTTCCCGTCTCTGGTCTTGCACCCTCGGCGCTCCGATCGGCTCCGCCTCCAGGGTGAGCGCCGGCCGCGGTGGCCCTGAGAACAACAGTTCGGTCGCCTCCTCGCCTTGTTTGCGGTGAATGAACACCGAATCCGTCGCGTAGAGCCCGCAGGCCCGGGCCAGAAGCTGGGTGAAGAGCCAATCTTTGAGCAGACGGCGGGTACGCGTTGGCAGCTCGAGAAATTCCAGGCCCGCTTGTCCCATGGAGTCGGCCCAAACCACCCGCCCGGTGGTTTCCACCCGGGTACGCGGACTCAGCAATTCAAAACGAAGTTGCACTTGCTGATTCACGCTTAGAGGAGCGACGGCTTGCACCGCCACTCCCGCTTCGCTGACTTCGCGGATGACGCCACCGTTGGTCTGGTCCAGATTGACGTACGCCAGGGTGTGGACCTTTTGCCGATAGTAGCGGCGTTTGGCGCGGACCACCCCGGGAAGATTCGTGGTCCCCGCAGATGTGGCCGACGGATACTCCATGCGTGAATGTTATCCCCAGGTTAGGAGCGCCCTCAGTAACCGCATTGGTTCAAGCGCAGTCAGGCGGGACGTTTCTCGGAGGGTTGGACCTGTGGCAGGGCTTGTGCCCGGCGGGCGCGGTCCCACGCGATCAGGCGGTTCAGGTCGTAGCTGTACGGCCCATAGGCAACGAAGTCCCTCTCGTCAAACAGGCGCTTGATGCCGCAACCCATGCAGACCTGGTACGAATGGTCCTGGGCCCGAACTGGCCAACTCATCTTGGAGTGCCAGCAACCACGAAACAGCATGACCGCAGCACCCGCCAGCCCGGTAGCCACAAGGCCCAAAGGCCACAACCAGCGTGACTTCTTGTTCTCTTCACCCACCTGACCACAGCCCCTAACTAGCTCTAAAAACAAGAATATGCGCAATCGCAGGGTAGTGCAATGGCACCAATTTGCCAGTTTGGGAAAAGGCTCCGAAGTGAGGCTTACCAAAGAGCACTTCCGCCATCGCAACCTTCGTGCAGCGGGAGTTATTGCGATCAAGGGCGAACCCCTGTAAGTTACTGTTATCGCCTCAGATCGCAGGGACGAGCCGAGGCCGGCGAGGACGTCTATTCGCCGGGTTGACAGGCGCGTCACGCATGACAACACTTGGGGCGTACAACTCCGGCTGCGGAGGAAATTCCACCCCTTCTCATGAGCGCCAGTCCGACCAACGCGGGCCTTGGGTTGCCGGATGAACCAACGGGTTCAAGCGCAACCCACTCGCTTCCCGCCAGGCCTGAAGCCGCTCCTGCTCCGCCGGCCCATGAAGCCTTGCAGGCCCTGCTGGCCTTCTCTTCCCTTCACGAACAGATTCGCCAACGCCGCGCGCGCGAGTTGCGCAACGGCGAACGCCTGAGTCCGGAAGACGCCTGGCAGCTCGAGCAATTCGTCCTCGACGAAGTTCTGCAGCTGGTAGCCGAGCGCGCGTTGGCCATAACCGGCGCTGACGGCGTGGCGGTGGCGCTCGCGGAAGGGGACGCCATCATCTGCCGGGGTTCGGCTGGAGAGATTGCCCCGGATCCGGGAGCGCGCCTTGATCCGAACTCGGGATTCTCTGGAGCCTGTTTCCGCACCCGCTGCATCATCCGCTGCGACGACGCCGAGAACGACCCGCGGGTCAACGTCCAGGCCGCCCGGCGTCTGGGGGCGCGTTCCATGGTGGCGGTGCCGCTGGTGGGACAGCATAGCGTGATCGGGCTGCTGGAGGCTTTCTCGTACGATGCGTACGGTTTCAATGATAGCGATGTTCGCAGCCTGAATCTTCTCGCTGAACTGATTTTGGCAGCCATGCGCCCGGAAGAGGAAGACCGCATGGCGGAGATCGCAGACCGGGTGGCCACACAAACTCCCGGATCGCCTGCAACCGCCGAGGCTGTTGTTCCGAATGGCCAACCCGAATCACCTCAGCCGTTGCCTGAGAAGACCATCGAGCCGGAGCTCCCCGGACCGGCTGCTGCTCCTGCGATCTTTGCCAAATACCAAGTCCCCGAGAGCGCTCGTCCCGGGCTGCTCGTGGTGCTGATAGTTGTGCTAATCGCCATCGGGCTTGGCGGGGGATTGTGGTGGAAGATGCGGCGAACGGCCACCGTTGTAACCACCAGGCCGCCGATGGTTGCGCCTGCTCCCGCGCCAGCGCCAGAGACGGCGCCGGCCCCGCCTGCTGCCAGCGAGAGCCTCCCCGCTCCTGCGCCCCGGGACAAACTTTCTCTGCTCCCGCGGGTCACCGGAATTCGTCACTGGTCATCAGCCGATGTTAGCACGGTAGTGGTCGATCTCCAGGAGCAGGTTCAGTACGAAGCCCACCGCCTCAGCGACCCTGAGCGTATCTACTTTGATCTGCATGACACCGCGCTCGCTCCCGGTCTCTTTGGCAAGACCATCGAAATTGGGGACGCGCGGCTGGCGCGGGTGCGTATCGCCCAACCGGTGAAGGGCGTGACCCGGGTCGTGCTGGAGACCAAGGGCAACTCTGACTTTTCCGTGAGCCTGGAATCGAATCCCTATCGGCTGGTGGTCGAGGTCCGTGCCGCAGGCGCCACGCCAGGCCCTAGGGCCAGAGTAGACCTCTTTGCTCCCGTTAGTCCGCCGCCAACACAGCGCCTGGCTCCATCTGTGACATCGCCGGAGGAGGCGCGCGTCCGCCCACACGTGCCCAGGTTCCGCATCGTGCTCGATGCCGGCCATGGGGGGTGGGACCTCGGGACCGTGGGCCGGCGGGGCCTGCTGGAAAAGGACCTGGTGCTGGATATCGTCGAGCGTTTGGGGAATCGGCTCGAAAGCCGGCTGGGTGCGGAGGTGATTTACACGCGCTCGGACGATAGCTATGTCGCCCTGGAGCGGCGGACGGAAATCGCGAACCAGGCTCAGGCCGACTTCTTCGTCTCAGTGCACGCCAACTACAGTGACGACTCCTCAGCGCGCGGCGTCGAAACCTATTACACCAATACCTTCTCTTCGGTGAACGCCTACAGCCACGAGGCCGGGGTCAACGGCCACGCCTTGCAAACGGTGAGCTTCGCCAATTTTGACATCCGCGAGAAAGTGCGGGAATCCCGCAAGTTTGCGGCCAGCGTGCAAAGCTCGCTGTTCGCCGCTCTGGCGGCAAAGAGCCCCGGCATTCGCAACCGCGGGGTGAAAGAAGCTTCCTACGTCGTGCTGACCGGCACCTCCATGCCCGCGATTCTGGCCGAAGTTTCCTTCGTCAGCAGTCCCGCGGATGAGACCAACCTCCGGAGCCCGAAGTATCGCCAGCAGATTGCCGATGCGCTCTACAAAGGCATCGTTCGCTTCGCCACCGAGTCCCACAAGGTAAAGCTAGCCAGCACTTCCAGCAAACCCACCGGCCGCTAACTGAGAACTGATTTTCTGTGAAAACGGCGCGGGCTATGGGTTGGGTTTAATTCCACCGTACTTCTCCAGCCACTTCAATTCCTCCCGCACCTTGATCTTCCCGTGCCAGGGATTCTTGTCCAACTCGTGCCCCTCCCCGGGGAAGATGAGCAGGGTGCTGGGCACGCCCAACTCGTGCAAGGCGCGATCGAGCAGGTAGTCTTCCGCCACGGCGACGCGGATGTCGTCGCCGCCCGCCACCATGTGGGTTGGAGTGCTGACTTTGTTGATCTGAAAAATTGCGGCTTCGTCGTGATACCGCTGCTGGGCTTCCCAGGGAAGCCCACCCAGAAAGTAGGCATCATCGAACGTGGTATCGTCGTTGCCCCAGTTGGCAACGTGCTCCACCGCTCCCGCCCCGGTGACCGCAGCCTTGAAGCGCGTGGTCTGGGTGATCAGCCAGTTGGTCATGTACCCGCCGTAGCTGTAACCGCCGACCGCGAGGTGATCGGGGTCGGCAATGCCATCCTTCACCAGCGCGTCTACGCCTTCCAGAATGTCCTTTCCGGGGCGGGAGACGATTTGTGGCACGATGCCCGACAGGAACTTGTCGCCGTAGCCGGTGGAGCCGCGATAGTTCGGTTCAAACACCAGCCACCCCTGGGTAGCAGCCAGGCGGTCCCACTGGTACCAGTCGGCTTCGAAGTGGTTGCCATCGGCATCATCGGGGCCGCCGTGGATGAACACGAACGTGGGCAGACCCTTCGCCTCAAATTTTCCCGGCGGATACATCAACATGCCTTCCACCCTGGTGCCGTCGTCGGCGGTCCAGTGGTACGGCTTGCCTTTGGGCAGATCGCGCTCCGCGAGCAGTTTGTTGAAGGCGGTGATCGGCCGAGCCTGCTGCAGCTTGTCGATACTGTCGGCCACATACACCTCGGTGGGCTTTTCCAGCGATGAGTAAACGAAAGCTACGCGGGGAGAGTGGGACGACGCGGTTAGGCGTTCGTAAGTGCCCTCCCAACCCGGCTGCTTCGCGAAAGGCGCGGACGCGTTGGACTCCGAATAAACCTGCACTTCCGTTCCTAAGCGGCCTGCCGCAACTGCTCCTCCGTCGGGCACGACCGCATACGCGCCCACCCATCCCGCAAATTCGCTGGCCCACCGTTGCATGTCTCCGGTGTCGGCGTCTATCCAATAGAGCCGCGTTTGGGTGTCTTTGTACTTCCCCTCAGCCGATCCGTAAGGCACCTGGAAGAAAAGATGGCGGCTGTCATTGGCCCACTGCAGGTGCTCTTCGACGCCCTGGTTGCGGGTAAGCTGCCGCGGTGGCCGCTCCGGCGAAGCATTCGCCAGGTCAATCGAATAGATCTCGAACTCCCCCACCTTTTCCTCGCGTTCGGAGATGGATCCGCTCAGGAACCCCAGTCTGCGCCCGTCCGGCGACGCCACCAACTGCCCGACCCGCCAGGGCGTACTGGCCAGCGCATGTGAACCCGGCGTGGCCCCGGACTCTTTCTCGGAGTCAGCGGCCGGTGTGCTGCCGGCGCTCGTCCGGCGGGCGATCGCTGCCGCGACCTCGATGCTGAAAACCGTGTCTCCACGCTCCGCCGCCCGGTACTGCTCCACGTCCTTCCACTCCTTCTTGTAGGCATCGTTCTGGGCCTTGGTCCAGGGCGTGCGGGTGGCGAAAAAAAGTTTCTGCGAGTCCGCCGACCAGGCAAACGCGTGCACTTTCTCGTCACCTTCGGTCACTGGAAAGGCTTCTCCGCCAGAGATCGAGATCAAGTAGAGCTGGGCCACTTCCCCATCTTTGTCCTTGGACTCCTCGTCGCCAGAGTCAATCTTTCGCTCGGAGAGGAAGGCGATCCAGCGCCCATCGGGCGACCACTGCGGCGCGCTGTCATGGCCTGACTGCGTGAGCTGAGTCAGGCTCTCGCCGCCGGGACCGTTGTCCCGGTATAGCCAGAGGTCATCGCGAAAGATGTTCTTGTCCCAATCCGGGCGCTCGGTGCCGAGGACGACGGAATGCCCGTCGGGCGACAGCTTTACGGCGGTGAAGTACACCGAGTTGAAGAACTCGTCGAGCGTGAGCTTGGGCTTGTTAGCGGCATGGGAGCCAACACCGGTCAGGACTGCGATCAGGGCAAAGGAGAGCAGCTTTTGGGTGGTCATAAAGTTGTAGAAATGAGATATACATCGCCCGGGCATGAGGCGCAAATTGCCGCGCTACTGTGCCGGCTGGGCATTCTTCAACGCGTCGTCCAGTCCCTGGCCACTCTTCGGAGCGCTGCCTTCCATTACCCGCCAGCCGTCATCGTAGTGCCTGAAACCCACGGTAGCGTTGTACTGCACCCCGTCGGCGTAGAGCGCGGCTCCGACCTCGTTCAGTGGCACCCACTTCCACAGAAAGTCCACATCGGCAACATTGCCGTCCTTGCTGATGCCAGTCACTTTCACCAGTTCCCTTCTGGCCACCGGCACGCTGAAGTACTGCGAGGTGCGGGCATCGCGCGGAATCAAGTCGCGGAAGGCATCGACCCCCAGCGGCGTCAGCACAACATCCCAGCAATCCGCGGGAGAGCTATTCGGCGTCCGGGGAGCGCCCCCGGGACCGCTTGCGGCGGGGCACGGCGCGTTGGCGGCGGTGATCCAGCCACGGCGCTGCAGTACTAGGTACTCCGGCGAAAAATAGTCTTTATTGGAGATGACCCCGGTGCGCAGCCAGAACTCCTGGTTCGCCTTGAACACATCGGAGCCGGCAATCAAGTCGGCGGCCAGCCGCCGGGTGAGGAAATCACGGGGCGAGCATCCGGACGCTACACACACCAACGCCGCAATCAAGAGCAGTTGCAGTTTCCGCATGAAGTTGGAGCTTGCCGCTAATTGAGGATTGTAACTATACGCGAAGCCCGGCGTGGCATAAAAGGACGGTCTGCAATCTGGCCCTCGAAATTTGTCGCCCAGCGCCCCGGAATCGCCGCCTTGCACCCGGGGCAGTTCCCCTCCGCGGTGAGGCGGTAGCTCTCAATGAAATAGCCGTCGCGCCGAATCAGTGTCTCACCGCAGTGGTGGCAGCGCGTATTCTCCAGTTCCCCCACCCTGCCCGAGAGGTTTCCCGCATAGACGTAACGCAACCCCGCCCTCTTGCCGATCTCCGCGGCCCGCAGCAGGTCCGATGGGTGGGTGTTCTCGGGATCTTCCATCTTGTAGTCCTTGTGGAAGGCCGTCACGTGCCAGGGAATGTCCACCGAGACGCCGGCGATGAATTCACTGAGCCCGCGCAACTCCTCCTCGGAATCGTTAAAGCCCGGAATAAGCAGGGTGACGATCTCCACCCACAGTCCCATTTCATGCAGCCGGCGAATGGTGTCCAGAATCGGCCCCAAGCGTCCGCCCAGCTTCCGGTAGTGGTGATCGTCGAAACTTTTGAGGTCCACCTTGTACAGGTCAATCCACGGACGCAGATAATCGAGCACTTGCGGCGTCCCATTTCCATTGGACACGAACCCAGTAAGAAGACCGGCGGCCTTGGCTTCTTTGAACACCGCCACTGCCCACTCACTCGTAATGAGGGGTTCGTTGTAGGTGCTCACCAGAATTTTCGCGCCCTGGCGCAGGGCATCCTGCACCATCGCCTGGGGCGAAGCCTCCAGCGGGGGCGAGACCGCATCCGGGTCCCGCAACGCTTGCGAGGTAACCCAGTTCTGGCAGTAGGCACAGTGGAGATCGCAACCCAGCATTCCGAAGCTGTAGGCCAGCGCTCCCGGATGAGCGTGGAAGAAGGGCTTCTTCTCTACTGGGTCACACTGCACCCCGCCCACGTATCCCCAGGGCACGTACAAGACCCCGCCTTTGTTGTAACGAACCTTGCAGACACCGGGTTGGCCTTCCGGAATGGGGCAGCAGTGGCCGCAGGCGTAGCAGCGTACGCGGTTGCGGTCCAGCTTCTCGTACAACTCTCCCTCGCGGACATTCTGATAGACAATGTCGCGAAGGGTAGGCATAGCATACCTCTGACTTTATTCTAAACCCGGTGGGAAGGTTGTTTCGGACGCTGGTCTCTGTGCCCTCAACCTGCCCGCATCCCTCGCCAACAAGCCAGCTACGGGATCCCGGGCACCGGCTTGCCGGCTGCCTGGTGCTGCTTCAGCCACTCGTTGGCTTGCTGTTGGGCAGTGATCACCTGGGCGCGGCTCATGTGGGATACGAGCAGGGGCATTCGGTATTTGCTGGCTTCGTCTCCGCCCGCCTGGGCCAGGACGGACCAGAAGTAGGCCTTGCTCAGGTCCTGCGGGACACCGCGTCCCACACCGTAGTAGGCGCCCAACATGGCTTGGGCATTGACATGGCCCTGCTCTGCGGCCAGGGAGAACCAATGCACGGCCTCGGTATAGTCCTGCTTCACCTCTTCCCCAGTCGCATAGCGTGCGCCCATGGCGAATTGTGCCGCCGGGTCGCCTTGCTCGGCCAATTTGCGCAGACCTTCCAGGGTACTGACGTCCGCGATTGTAACCGGCGGCTTGGGAGGCGGCTGCAGCGCCGATCTTGCAGGGGCACTGCGTTGTGGCGCCGGGGTTGTCTTGAGCCCGGGAGTGACCAGCCACACCACTACCAAGAGCAAAGTCAGCGCGGCCGCAATGAGTACGCCCTTGCGCAGCCGAGACCAGACCGGCTGCTCCGGAACTGGCTCCTCCGGAGTCTCTCTGGCAGCTTGATCGTCGCGCGGCAGCGCCGGGGAGTCAGGGGTTCGCCTCTGTGCGGCAGCGCGCGCGGCGCGATTCACCGCCGCCAGAACAGTTTCCGCCAGGCGCTGCAGGACGGTGTCGTCGTTCCGTGTAAAGGCATTCGGCTGGGGCGCGAACACTTCCAGCAGTCCGATGACCGCGTCTCCGAGGCGAACGGGAACCGCAATCATCGATCGGATGCCAAGCGCCCGGCAGCTGTCGCGGTCCACGCGCGGGTCAGTCTCCGCATCCTCGCAGCGAAGCAGGATGCCTGAGCGCACACATTCGCCCGAGAACCCGGAACCAATCTGGAGCCGCGTCCCGAACCCCGGAGCATCGCCTGCCGTGGCCCGGCAAATCATCTCGCTGCCCTCTACCAGGGCAATCGCCGCGCCCGCGGCGCGGGTAAGACCTTGCGCTCGCTCTGCCACCAGTTGCAAGGCCGCATCCAGGTTCAGACCGAGCCATTCGACCTCCCGCTTGACCGCCGCCAGCCCGGTCAGAATCGAGGTGTAGTCCGCAGGGGCAGGAGGCTCCACTCCTTCCTCCTGAGCAGAAACTACGTTTGTTCCCTCGCGCGACTCCTCCGGCCGCCTCGGCGCAGCCGCGTGATTCATGCACGCGGCCATCGCGTTCAGAAACAGCCATTCCTTGAGTTGTCGCAGGGAGCCATCGGGCATCGGGAGAAAACTGATTCCTGCCCGCCCCTGCCGATCCGCCCAGATCACTTGACCCATCGTTCGGATGTCGGCATTGCTCTCGGACAGATCCAGGCACAGGCTTAGCTCGCGCCCGGCTTGCAGAGGCGTGGCCGTCTGCAGACGCATGCCTTCTTCGCTGATGTCCAGGATCGCGTTGAGGTCGCGAGCCGTGCCGGGGGAGCCTCCGTCCAGGCTGGCGTAGGCGGGGGTGTGGACTCTCATCCGCACACGGCGGCGCCGCTCGCGCACATTGGGTATCAGCCCCGGGGGTTCGAAGGCCGGCTTGTTCCCGAGGGACTCCATGAGGGGTTCTGCTACATATTAACCCAGCCCCGCAAGCCGCAAGTCACCCGGTGACACTCAGAAGGACGCCTTCTAGGCCGTCTGGCGGCGGCCTATCGGTCGCATGCTGGAAAGACGGGAAATGGCCGCCACCATCATGCTGGACAGCAGTTGCATGGTCGCGATGTCGCGATTGTCAAAGGCATACGGCGAGGAGGAAAGCACCTCGAACACGCCCAAGGTCCGGCGGAAGTGACGCAGCGGTGCAACCAGAATGGAACGCACGCCCAAGCGCCGGCAACTGGCCAAATCGACGCGCGGGTTCCTCTCCGCATCGTTGCAAAGCACAACCTCTCCGGTGCGAACGCATTCGGCGGAAATCCCGGAATCGGTCTGCAGGCGCACTCCCAAGTCAGGCGCGGTGCGTCCGGTGCGCGCACGACAGACAATCTCATCCCCGTGGCGCAACGCAATCGCCGATCCCGTGGCACCGGTCAGGGCCTGCGCCCGCTCCGCGATCACGCTGATGGCGGGCTCCAGGTCGATCTCTCCGGGATGAATCTCCCGGCTGGAACCGCCGGCCAGCACTGTGGCATGCGAAGAGTGCAGGGTGCGCGCATGGTGCCGGCTTGGGGCCAGCGCAGCGAAGGAAGCCGGCACACGGTCTTCAGCCGCGTGCGCCGGCGATGCGGGCACGGTCCGCAGCAGCTCCCGCACCAGCCGATCCAGTTCGGCGTCCTCGATCAAATGCGCCGTCTGCTGGCCCCGCAAAGACCCGCCCAGCACCCGCGACAGGCTGAGCACTGCCTGGCTGCCGCAAGCCAGGCAATTCGGCATGTTATTTTCGCTGATTAATTCGCACTCGACGCAAAACACCGCGGTCTGCAAAGACAGGAAGTTGATGTCCTGTAGTTTCATCCAACCCATCGAACGACTTTCCTCCGGCCAATTCGCGAATTAGCAAAGTAAATGGCAGGCTTGCGCGCAGAAAGTGACAGGACTGGTTCAGGCTGTGGATAAATCGAAAGCGATCAGTGGTGATGCATGTTGGCGTAGGGCAAAAGGTCCCAGGCGCGCCAGAACGCCTCCATTTCCGTTGGAGTGCCCAGCGACACGCGGATGTAGGTGTCCATGGCGGGAAAACGGCGGCCGATCAGGATGTTGTTCTGCCGAAAATGCTGGATGACCTCCGCCGCCGAATGGTGGGTGTCCATCATCACGAAATTGGCGTGGGAGTCGATGGGCTTCAGCATCCGCGCCGTCGCCTGGTTGAAGAATTCCTGGCGTTCATCGGCATTCCGCTTGACGGATTCCTTGACAGCTTGCTGGTCATCGAGGGCGGTGATCGCGGCTCGCACCACCATGCCGTTCACGTTGTCCAAGGTGTCAAAGGGACGCATGCGGTCCACCGTCGCGGGCGAAGCGATACCGTATCCCAGGCGTAACCCGGCCAGCCCATACACCTTGGAGAAAGTTCGGGTCACGACAACGCGCTCGTCGTTGATGGGGCGATCAAGAAAAGATACATACCGCGAGGACTCCCCGGCGTAGTGATGGTAGGCCTCATCGATGAGCACGTAAGCTGGGGAAGAGAGTTTGCCGAGGAAATCCTCCAGGTTCTTCCGTGGGGTGATCGAAGCCGTGGGGTTGTTCGGATTGCAGACATAGACCAACGCGGTCGCGCCGGAGGCCTGCGCGAGCATCCCGTCGAGATCGTGGGAAAATTCATGATTCAGAGGCACAGATTCAATTTCGGCCCCGGTGGCCTTGGCGTAATGCTCCATAGCTTCGAAGGTGGGGGACGCCTGCACGAGTCTCCTACCCGCACCCAGAAAGGCGTGCGCGGCTATGCGGAGGATTTCCGTGGAACCACAGCCCAGCAGGACCTGCTCCGGTTTCACCTTGTGGAGGGTCGCGATCCGCGCAGTCAGGCCGTCATAGTACGCATAGGGATAGCGGTTGGCTGTCGGCACGGCCGCGCGAATTACGTCCAGGGTTTTCCGGGACGGACCATACGCGTTCTCGTTGCTGTTCAGATGGATAAATCCCTGCCCCTGCTTCGCCCGGGTGGGCTCGAACGCCGTTGCCCGCGACACGTCCGCCAGCGGCCATGGCACTGCCGCTCCTGCCGCCGCTCCTAGTCCCACGCTGCGAAGAAAACTTCTGCGAGAGATTTGCATATTCTGCCGGCCCTTCTCCCACTTACCACCAGGACAATTACGCGCCCAAAAAACAGATCGCGCCATTTTCTCAAAATCAAATGGCCCAAACTACGCCTGACGTTGACTTCGGTGGAACTCACTTGATGACGAGGTCCACAGAGCCTGGAGGTGGCCTGCGATCACTTCAGGGCCACTTGCGCGATGCGTTCCGCAGCATGGCCGTCCCACAGAGGAACTGGTGAAGTCTTTTTCAGTTCACCGGCCAGAATCCGGCGGATTTCGCCCTTTAAGCGTAAAACATCGCGCCCCACCAGCACATTGGTTCCCAGGCTCACCGTGACCGGCCGTTCGGTGTTTACCCGCAACGTCAAACACGGGATGCCCAGGAACGTGGTTTCCTCCTGGATTCCTCCGGAATCGGTAATCACCACTGTAGCTCCCTGCTGCAAGGCCAGAAAGTCCAGGTAGGGTTTGGGATCGAGCAGACGGAGACGGCCATTCGAAAGTGCCTGCAGACCGAGATCTGCAATGCGCTGCCGCGTTCGCGGGTGCACGGGAAACACCACTGCCAGGTCATGGCTCAGGTCCGCCAGCGCCAGCAGCAGCGTCCGCAACCGGGGAAGATCATCCACATTCGAGGGGCGATGAAGGGTCACCAGCGCATATCGCCCCACCGCATCGTCGGGCTTGTGCGCCGCACAGCGAGGCAGCAACCGTACCAGGGTGTCAATCATCACGTTCCCGACGCGGTGAATCTTGGCAGGCTTGATCCCCTCGCGCTGCAGGTTTTCATCCGCATCCGCGGAGGGCGTGAACAGCAAATCTGCGAGTTGATCGGTAATCACGCGGTTGATCTCTTCCGGCATGCTGCGATCGTGCGACCGCAATCGTGCCTCCACGTGGCCCACGCGCACCTGCAGCTTGGAGCACACCAGGGCCGCAGCCATTGTCGAGTTCACGTCGCCGTAGACGAGCACGAGGTCCGGCTTACGGCCGGCAACTACAGGCTCGAAGCGCGCCATAATCTCGGCGGTCTGGACGGCGTGGCTGCCCGAGCCTACTTCGAGGTTCACGTCCGGCGCCGGTATCTCCAGTTGCCGGAAGAACACTTCCGACATATTGGCGTCGTAGTGTTGCCCGGTGTGGACCAGCGTCTGCCGCGCTCCCGCCTTGGCCAACGCCGCCAGCACGGGCGCTGCCTTCATGAAGTTGGGACGGGCCCCGACCACGTGGAGAATATGCATGACGAGAGCGGCTATCTCCCAGGCCTGCGATTGTACTTGGTTTCACCGGCAAGACTGGAAAACGCCTTCAGCCCGCCTGCGCGGCAATCAGCCCAGTGCCTGGCTCGACTCGAGGGAGGACCTCCACCGCATTGCCGAAGACCCGGTCCAGTGCGTCGGCCAGTGCCACCGGGAATACGGAGGTGAGCAGGTTCACGTCGAGCTGCAGATCACGCTCGCTGTACATCCGGTACATGGTGAGGGAGCCCCGCCGACGGTTATTGGCGGTCACCAGATCGAGGTTCAGGCTCCAGACAGTTGCCATCTCGTGAGCGAAGCGGCTGCCGGGCCTCTTCCAGCGCAGATGGGGCTGTTCCGCGTGCCCCGAAACCATCCTCAAGCCATCGACGTTGTGCAATTCGCCGGGAAGCAAGTGCAGTTTCAGGTCGAAACCATCAAAGTCATTGGCACTGAACGCGGCCAGCAAAACGCGGCAAAGCTGCTCGTAATCGCGCGCGGCTTTCAACTCCTCGGTGGCCCGGCGAATGGCAAGATTGTTGATGAAGATCTGCCGTTGCTCGATGGTACGCTGGGCCACACGCCGCAATTCGCCAAACTCCAGGTAACCCAGGTGCTGCACTCCCAGCCAGATCCCGGTGCCAATTACGGCCAGCACCAAGCCGAACGTGCTTCCCGTCGGCCATAGCAGGAACAAGCTGAGCAAGGCAAACAGCGCCGAGACCGCGTACAACACGATCACCACTTGCCGGTGCGATAGGCCGCGTTGCAGCAGTTTGTGATGAATGTGCTCCCGGTCCGCGGTAAATACCGGGCGGCCGCTGATGAAGCGCCGCAGAACCGAAAGCGTGGTCTCGAGGATGGGTAGTCCGAACGACACCACCGGGATGGCCACAGCAATGATCGTGGGCGCCTTCTGTGTGCCGCGCAAGGCCAGCGCGCTCAGCATGAAGCCGATAAACAGGCTCCCGCAATCGCCCAGAAAAATGGTCGCCGGGTTAAAGTTGAAGCGGAGAAAGCCCAGGATTGCTCCTGCCAGCACGATGGTCATCAACGAGACCAGCGCCGACTGGCTCAGCAGCGCCGCCACGAAGACCACCAAGGTTGAGAACAGGGCCGAACCGGCAGCCAAGCCGTCCAGGCCATCAATCAGGTTAAAGGCGTTGGTAATCGCCAGCACCCACAGAATGGTCAGCGGCAAACTGACCACCCACGGGAAGTGATGACTGCCAAACAACACCGGCAAATCCAGGATTCTCAGGCCGCCGGCGTACAGTAATGCGCCCGCCGCCGCCTGGACCGTGAACTTGAGGTAGGGCCCTGCCGTGCGCAGGTCGTCATAGACACCCAAGAGGAATATCAGCAACCCGGGCAGCAGGATGGTGAAGAGCGTTTTGGAGGAGAATCCGAAGCTTAGCTGTGGGTAACGCCAACTAACCAGCAGCGCGAGGGCGATGCTCAGCAAGAACGAAAGGAAGATCGCGACCCCACCCAGACGGGGCAGAGGGGCACTGTGCAAATGCCGTTCCAGCGCGGGCCCGGCTACCCATCCCCGCGCCGTTGCCACGTTCCGTACGTACCTGGTGAACCCGAATGAGAGCAGCAGCGAAGCTGCAAACATCCCCAGGTAGAAAAGTGTCAACTCGCTCTCCTTCGGCCAGAACCAGAGGCGCAGCCACAACCCCGGCTGTCCTCGCTAAACTTCTCCCCAGACTCGTCCTGCTTCCAGACCGATTGATGCCAAAAGAAAGTTCGTCAGTTGAAATGGACTTACTTTGCACTATAACAGCGCGAAAAATTGACCCACAATTCTCTTTCTTGGTACCTGCTGTGGAAAATTCCAGGGCAATTTCTTCCGTCCCGGGTGGCGGCGGCCAGGAACCGATTCACTCACCCTTCGCGCATGAAACGCTGCTTCGTGGGCCCGTATGCTGTGCTAGACTTTTGTTCTCGTTATCATCACGAGAGGTTTTGCCATGCGGTCTCTGCGACGCAACTCGTCGAGAATGCTCTTTCTGGCCATCTTCGCCACCTGGGCAGCGCTGCTTGCGACCGGAGGTGCAGCCGGGCAGCAACCGGCGGACGCAAAAGAGAAACCTG
>Ga0335070_10003510_pt1 | contig 18297 bp, 23 predicted proteins | sample Lox_Sample_13_FD_206722 | JGI IMG/M metagenome (GOLD analysis project Ga0335070, IMG submission 206722) | Soil microbial communities from Loxahatchee National Wildlife Refuge, Florida, United States - Lox_Sample_1.3 | ecosystem: Environmental > Terrestrial > Soil > Wetlands | place: USA...
CCTCCTCTTGGAACTTCGTGAGAGAATCGCCGCGGGCCGAGCGTGGTAGTCTCGGTGGCGACGATGCCTCGCAGCCGATCCGCGTGTCCGTTGGGCGGGCCGGCGAAACCGCACGCCCGAGAGGACCCCCGATTGAGCTCGATCGAGTTCAAGCAGCGGATGGAGAGCGAGTATCGGGATGGCACTGCGCCTTGGGAAACGGGGCAGCCGTGCTCGGAGATCCAACGGCGTCTGGCGGCAGGGGATCTCCCGACAAGTGGAGCTGCCCTCGACCTTGGCTGTGGGAGTGGCGTCCAGACTCTTTTGCTGGCGGCGCACGGGCTCGAGGTGGTCGGCGTGGATCTCTCCACGACCGCGATCGAGAATGCCCAGCGACGCGCGTCCACTCACCCGGCCGGCCGACGCGTTCGCTTCATCGCCGGAGACGTGACCGAGGTTCGCGGGATCGGGGAGCCCTTCGATGTGCTCGTCGACCGCGGTTGCTATCACCTGGCACGCCGGGATCACCTCGACGCATTCCTGGACGCGCTGAGCAGGCACTCTCGCTCGGGGAGTCTTCTCTTGCTCATGGCGTTCAGTGCCGCCGAGCAGCCCGAGTTTCCCGTCCCCGTCGTGACCGAGGACGAGCTCCGCAACGAGCTCGGTAGCCTGTTCGAGATCACGGACCTTCGAACCTGTCGTCTCGACAAGCCCAGGGGATTCGAGCGAGAGCCGCTCTTCTGGTCGGTCCTGCTGAGGCGGCCCTGAGCCATCGCAGCTGCGCCGCCCAACACGCCGCCGTACCTGAGGCCGCGGTCTTCACGAGGGTGGGCGGCCGCGCTCGACACGCGGCGTGGTAGATTCACGCGCGACCCCAGGTGAGCGGCAATCCGTCGGTCAGCCGTCGAGAGGACCAGGTTTGCAGGGCGAGGGACCTCTTCTCACGATCGCGGAGATCTCCGTCTCCCTGGCCGGGTTCTCCAGCGTGGTCATCGCTCTTCGCGGCTCCGGCCCCGACGCATGGTCGCCTCAGGATCGCTTCGGCCTCGGCAACGTTCTCGGCGCCAGCGTCGGAACGCTCGTCGGGTCGCTTCTTCCCTTCCCGCTGGCGTACCTGGGTTGGTCGAGCGGGACGGTCTGGCGGGTGGTCGACGCGATCCTCGGCCTCGTCATCCTCGGAGCCGTCGGGTTTCTCGCCTTCTCCGCGGCGAAGGGCTCGGTGTCACCCCGCACACCGCGACTGTTCTGGCTGTTCGCCGGCTCCGGCTTTCTCGTTGCGGGGCTGTTGCTGGCCTCTGCCGGTGGCCTCATCTTCGCAAGGGGACCGTCGCTGCTCCTGTTCGGTCTCATCTGGGCTCTCGTCGCCGCGTTCGCTCAGCTGGCGACGTTCGTGCTCGCCACATGGTCCGGCAGCTCGTAGGCGCGCGGCCGCAAGTGGGCAGCCCTCTGTTCGGCGGGACGAGCGTGACGCTTTCCGGAAGCTGCCTTTGCGGAGCCGTTCGGTATGAGCTGACCGAGCGCCCGGTGTGGTCGCACAACTGTCACTGTTCTCGATGCCGCAAGGCGACCGGGTCCGCCTTCGCATCGAACCTCTTCTTCAAGCTCGGCGCGCTCCGATATTCGCGTGGCGAGCAGCATCTGCGGTCGTTCAAGCCTGCCGACGCGGAACGCTTCACCCACGTGTTCTGCGGCGAGTGTGGTTCCACGTTGCCGTTTCGGAACGAAGCGCGTGGCCTCGTGGGGGTTCCCATGGGAAGCCTCGACGGCGATCCCTCCTTTCCGCCCCGAGCTCACATCTTCGTCGATTCGAAGGCGCCGTGGTTCACGATCTCGGACGATCTCCCTAAGCATTCGGGTGCGCTCGGCGCGCCGCTGCCACCGCGCGAGTAGGCTCGCTCGCCGCCCAACGAAGCACTGCAGCCGACGACGAACCGATGGCCACGATCGGTGCAGGGTGGCATTCTGGCGGCGGTGGCTCAGCCCAGGCGCTGGTCGTGAGCGCCGTGCGGTGCAGTGGAGCGCCGCCCTGAGGGCCCTCACCACCCACCCGAGGAGGCCGCGATGAGCAGCACGAAGGAGAGCAACGAGAGCGCGCCGCCGGTCTCGAGCGTCGGGCTCGACATGAAGCTCGAGGTGGTCGTCATCCCCGTCTCGGATGTCGACCGGGCGAAGGAGTTCTACGGGAGGCTCGGGTGGCGGCTCGACGCCGACTTCGCGACCGGTGACGACTTCCGCGTGATCCAGTTCACGCCGCCTGGCTCCGGATGCTCGGTCATCTTCGGCAAGAACGTCACCGCGGCGGCACCGGGCTCCGCCCAGGGCCTGTACCTGATCGTCTCCGACATCGGCGCGGCCCGCGACGAGCTGCTCCGTCGCGGCGTGAAGATCAGCGATGTGTTCCACGACGCCGGCGGCGTGCACGCGGGCACGGACGAGCCCTACTTGTTCGGGCGGCTCCGGGTCGGCGGTCCGGATCCCGAGCATCGCAGCTACCGCTCGTTCGCCACGTTCAGCGATCCGGACGGCAACGGCTGGCTGTTCCAGGAGATCACCACGCGACTCCCCGGTCGGATCGACCGCGGGGAGACGTCCTTCGCGTCCGCGAGCGATCTGGCGAGTGCGTTTCGCCGTGCTTCCGCCGCGCACGGGCGGCACGAGGAGCGGACGGGGAAGCCCGATCCGAACTGGCCCGATTGGTATGCCGAGTACATGGTGCGGGAGCAGGCCGGGGAGGAGCTGCCGTCGTGAGCCGTCACCACGACGTCATCGTTCGCTGTTCGAGTCGTCCCATCGCCCGCCGCGGGTGACCAGCCGCGGTCCCGCAAGGCGCGACCGTCGCGTCGGAAGCCAGCCTCTTCGCGGTGTTCCGCTCCACGAGCGAGGCGGTCGATCGTCGCGACGTAGGGCGCTACCAGACCGAGCAGACGGCGCTGTGGCTGGAGCGCACGCTCGTCTTTCGCGAGAGCTGCATGGCGCGCCGTCGCGACGTGCGCTTCGTCGACCTCGAGTACCGCGGGCTCAACGCGGATCCGATCGGCGCCCTGCGCCGCATCTACGACGCGGCCGAGCTCGAGCTCGCCCCCGACGTCGTCGACTCCTTCGAGCGACACCGCGCCTCGAGCTTCAGCCGGCCTGCCTTCGTGATCGAGGGCCAGGCTCGGACAGGCACACGGGAGGTCGAGACGAGATGAAGAGCCCTCGGCACGGGGACATCTCCTGGCTGCGTCCGGAGCTGGTGGCAGATCCGAGCGCTCTCCAACGTGGAGCTCGTCCACTTCGCGAATCTCAAGCGCGAAATGGAGGGCGGGATAAGCACGGAGACGTGCTGGAACGCGCCGTCGGGCCTTCAGCTGACTCGAGGACAGCCCGAGCGCTTCGAGTATTCCGGACCGGAAGGCGTCGAGCGCGCTGGCCGCGATGAAGAAGGGGCTCGCGCCAGAGGCGACGGCCCTGCGCGATGGCCGATGGCAGACGGTGCAGGCTTCGACGCTCGTTCCCGGCGACGTCGTGAAGATCCGCCTCGGCGTGATCGTGCCCGCCGATCTCCGGCTCGTGAAGGGCGACTTCGCGTCGATCGACCAGGCCGCGCTCACAGGCGCTCATCCGACACGTCCGCCACAGCTACCGCCCTCATCTCGCGGTGCTGGTCGAGGACGCCTCGGGGCCGTGGCGACCGGTCCCGGCCGTCCCGGGCGCGCAGAGCGAGCCGGGCCTCCTCGTGCTCCAGTTCGGGGCCGACCTCTTCTACGCGAACGCGGCGCGCTTCGCGGACGACGTGCGGGCGCTCGTCGCAGGAGCGCCCGCACGCGTGCGCTGGCTCGTGATCGACGCGGGCGCGATCACGGCGATCGACTACTCGGCGGCCCGCGTCGTCCGCGTTCTCCTCGAAGACCTGGCACGTCGCGATCGCGGCGATCCGTCGCGGGGGCGGGCAGCCCTGAGCGCACCGGCGCCGCGGCTCAGGGTCGATCCGAAGGCTCGCCGACCGCATCGAGCAGGCGGTCGAGGAACGGCGCCTGGGAAGGGAGGAGCCGCCGGCGCGCCTCGTCGATCGGGAACCACGCCGCGCGATCGACTTCCGGGAAGGCGCGCACGACACCGGAGCGGGGCGGCCACTCGAGATCGAACGTGTTGCTGCGGATGCGCTCGGGATCGAGATCGCCGCGCACGGCCCAGGCATGCACGCGCTTTCCACCCGCTTGACGGACGTCGCCGAGCGAGAGCGCCGGTCCTTCGATCGCACGGCCCGTCTCCTCGGCGAACTCCCGGCGCGCGGCGACGAGCGGGTCTTCGCCCGGGCTCGTCTCGCCCTTGGGAATCGACCAGGCGCCGAGGTCCTTGCGGCTCCAGTAGGGCCCGCCGGGATGGACCAGGAAGACCTCGACCCCTCGGGCCGTGAGGCGGTAGAGGAGGAGGCCGGCGCTCGTGGCGGGCATGCGCCGAGCGTAACCGGCTCCGTCGGGGCCGCTCTCCCCGACGCTCGCATCTGGAGGTAGTTTGATGCGACGAGGCTGGGGGGCGATCCGGGGAGCGTCCATGAACCTCGACATGCCGATCGAAGAGGCGATGCGAACACAGCGCTCGATCCGGCGCCTCAAGTCCGACCCCGTCGACGATACGCTCGTCCTGCATCTCCTCGAGCTCGCGCTGAAGGCGCCGTCGGGCGGCAATCGCCAGAACGCGGAGTTCATCGTCGTGCGAGATCCCGAGGTGAAGCGCGGCCTCGCTCGGCTCAACCGCGTGGCGTGGAGCGCCTACGGCCGGATCTGGAAGTTCTTCGCGAGAAACGATCCGAAGACCCTGCGTACGATGAAGGCGGTGGACTGGGAGACCGAGCACTACGAGGAGATCCCCGTCGTGATCGTCGCGTGTCTTCGCTGGACCGCGTACGGGCCCATCGTGAGCGGATGGAGGCCGCCCTTCCCGCCCTTCCTCGCGGGCATCTACTACGGCTCGATCTTTCCTGCCGTCCAGAACCTCCTGCTCGCGGCGCGCGCCGCGGGCCTCGGAGCGTCCCTCACGGTCATGCCACTCTGGAGCGTCGCCCTCGCGCGGCGCGTCCTCGGGCTCCCGCTCTGGGTGTCTCCCGTGGCGGCGATCCCGATGGGCTGGCCGATCGGGCACTACGGAACGACGACCCGCGCGCCCGTGGGCGACGCGGTGCACTTCGACCGCTACGGGCATCGCCCGTATCGTGGATGCGCGGCCAGCGCCCTGAGAAGCGACGAGACGGGGCACGCGCTCGACGGCCCTCCGTCGGCCAGGAAGGCCCGAAGGTGATCGCGTACCGGCGCGCGGAGCGGTCCGACGCGGACGCCATCGCGCTCCTCCACACGCGGAGCTGGCGAGAGAGCTATCGGGGCGAATTCCTCGACACGTTCCTCGACGGAGAGCTCCCCGAGGAACGGCTGCGCGTGTGGCACGACAGGCTCGACCGGCCTTCGGATCGTCAGCTCGTGCTGCTCGCCATCGACCGCGCGGAGCTGGTCGGCTTCGTGTGCGCGTACGGCGCCCACGATCGCGAGTGGGGATCCCTGATCGACAATCTCCATGTCGCCAGCACCGCGAAGCGCAGCGGTGTCGGATCGTCGCTCATGAGGCAAGCCGGGTCGTGGCTCGGCGCGCACCACCCCGACGTGGGCGTCTACCTCTGGGTGCTGGAGTCCAACGCCTCGGCGAGACGATTCTACGAGCGTCTCGGCGCCCGGAACGCCGGCGTCTCGACGATGGAGACGCATGGCGGCGCCGTGGTGCGTAGCTGCCGGTACACCTGGCCGCGGCCCGGCGCGGTCGTCCGTCGGTCCGCATGAAGACGTACCGAGGCTCGTGTCACTGTGGCCGCGTCCGCTTCGAGGTGGACCTCGACCTCGACCACGTCCGCTCGTGCGACTGCTCGGTGTGCCGAAGGCGTGGCGCGCTGATCCACCGGGTCGAGGAGCAGCAGCTTCGGCTCCTGACGCCGCTCGACGACCTCACGCTCTACCAATGGCACACGCGCACCGCGCGCGATTACTTCTGTCCGACCTGCGGCATCCTCCCCTTCCGGCGACCGCGCCACCGCACGGCCCAGGAGACGGCCGCGGGCGTGCAGGCGTTCTCCGGGTGGAGCGTCAACGTCCGGTGTCTCGACGGCGTCGACGTGGATGCCATTCCGGTGCGGCGCGTGTACGGGAGCAAGCTCCCGTAGCGCCGAAGGAGGTACGGTGCGGCAAGGCGGTCATCTCTCCGGTGTCCCCGCCCTGACGCAGTACGCTCGATCGAAGAGGGTCGGGAGCCTCCTCTTCCTCGCCGGCGTGAGCGCGCGCCGGGCCGACAACTCCGTGCAGGGTGCGTCTCGCGAGCGAACCGGCGCCCTCGAGGTCGACATCCGCGCCCAGACCGAGGGCTGCATCGAGAACCTCCGCGCCGCGCTCGAGGCCGAAGGGCTCGGCTTGGAAGACGTGGTCGACGTCACGGTGTTCCTGGTGAGCATGGCCGACTACGCCGGCTTCAACGAGACGTGGAACCGCTTCTTCGGCACCTCGGGGCCGACGCGCACGACGGTGGCGGTGCATCAGCTCCCCGACCCGGAGCTCGCGATCGAGCTCAAGGCCATCGCGAGCTTCGCGTGACGGACGTCGCGCCGGGCGACCGACTCGCCGCTCCGAGCGTTCGTTGCGTGATAGGCTGTCCCGAGAGCAGGCGAGGTCATGACCCATGAACCATCTCACCGCAGCCGAAGCGCGTCGCTTCGCGGAGACCTGGCTTCCGGCGTGGACGGGCAACGACCCGGAGCGCCTCGCGAGCTTCTACTCGGACGACGCGCTCTACGTCGACCCCGGAATCCCGGAAGGCGCGCGCGGCAAGCCCGCGCTCCTCGCCTACTTCCGGAAGCTCCTCGCCTACAACCCGGACTGGGTCTGGACGCACCTCGAGGGCATCCCCCTCGAGGACGGCTTCCTGAACAAGTGGCGCGCCACGATCCCGGTCGGGAGCCGCGTGCTCGAGGTGGTCGGCGTGTGCCTCGTGCAGCTCGACGGCGCCGGGAAGATCCGTCGCAACGAGGTGTACTTCGATCGGTCGCAACTCGTGCGCGAGATCGAGCGTCATCGGGCCGCCGTGGGGAATCGGGGAGACGACCGCCTCGATCTGGGACAGTCGGGCGAATCGCAACCGGTGCAGAGCCGCCGCCCCTAGTACCCCACCCTCGCCGCATTCTCCGCGAGCGCCCGCCGCAGGCTCTCGAGCGACGGGCTCGGCGCGGCGGCGCTGTGCTCGGCGCGCAGCACGAGCTCGCGCGCGCCGGCGGCGTCTCCGCTCGCGAGCGCGGCCCGGCCCGCGGCGGCGAAGAGGTCGGCGCTGCCGGGGCCCAGGGTGAGGGCGCGCTCGTAGATCCGCCGCGCACCGATCGCGTCGCCCTGACGCATCCTCACGTCACCGACCGCGGCGAGGGCGGGCACGGTGGGACGTAGCGTGATGCTGCGCTCGAGCTGGGCGAGGGCGGCGTCGATGCGCTGCGCGTCGGCGAAGCCCATGCCGAGGGCGGTGCGGCTCCCCGCGTCGTCGTATCCGAGCCACGCGAGGCGGTCGAGCGCCAGCGCGGCCGTGTCGTAGTCGTGGCGGGCCATCGCGGCGGAGAAGACGTGGTCGCGGTGCCAGAGCACGAAGCCCTGGATCGCGAAGGCCGCGGCGAGCACGCCCCAGACGAGACGCCGACCGAAGACGCGCAGGGCGCCCGACGCCTCGCCGGGATCGCTCTCGTCGCTGCGCTCGCTTCGGATCAGGATCTGCGCCACGCGTCCGCCGCGGAGCTTCCAGATCGCGCCGTCGAGGAGGAAGTGGTGGACGTTCACGGCGGACGCGACGAGGAGGGCGAGGCCCGAGTCGTAGGACATCGAGCGCGCGGCGAGAGGCGAGAGCAGGACGATCGGTAGCGCCCACGCGCCGCAGCCGGCGAGGAGGGTCTTCCCGTAGAAGCGGCCGTAGCCGCGGAAGTCGGAGGACGCGCGCGCGTAGTACGCCGTCACCCACAGATACTGGACGGCATGGGCGACCGCGATCCAGACGAAGTAGTAGTCGCGGTACTCCGGCCGGAACGGATCGATCGCGACGGGGAGCGGGAGGAAGCGCAGGCCGAGCGGGAGCGAGAACCAGAGCGCCTGGGAGACGACGAGGGCGAGGGTCGGCGCGAGCGTCGCGAGCGCGGCGCGTCCCGCGAGCGACGCGAGCGCGACGCCGAGCGTCGCGACGTAGGCCGCGATCAGCGCGAGCCCGAGCGGAGCCACGATCGCGACGGGGATGCCGAGCGTGATCAGGTGCACGTCGTTCCCGCTCAGGAGACCGAGCGCGCCGACGGGGCCGGAGAGGGCGACGTTCAGCGTGAGGAAGGCGATGCCCGTGGAGAGGAGGAAGGAGCTCCAGAGCAGGCGCTTCTCGCGCGGCGTCGGGTCGATGCCGCGCCGCCGCAGGAACATGAGGCCGAGGCCGTAGTTCTGTCCGGCGTAGTGCCACGGGCTCCAGTTCACGTAGAACGTCGCGAGCCAGCAGCCGACGATCGGCGCACGGAGCGCGATCGCGACGAGCGCCAGGATGGCGAGCGTCGCGTGGACGGTGAAGAGGCGGTAGCGGCTCCGATCGCGCGCGTGCTCGTAGACACGCACGAGCGTCGCGCCGTAGTGCGGCAGGCTCGAGGCGAGGACGAGCGCCGGGAACAGCCAGGCGGTCTGGTGGGTCCGGAGGTCGGGCCCGACGGCGCAGAGCACGAGCAGCAAGAGCGCGTAGGCTCCGCCGCAGCCGAAGAGCAGGTCGGGGACCGGTCCGAACAACCACCGCTTCTGAGCGTCGGGAGCCGCAGCCGTCATCGCAACCTCGGGCTCCCCTTTTCCCACCCGTGCCCAGGGGCGTCAAGGGGGAGAAGGCACGAGACGCGCCGTCCCCGCGGCCCGGCTCAGGGGCGGACGATCACCTTCCCGTAGGTCTGGCGCGAGCCCAGCGCCTCGAGGGCGGCCGGCACCTCCTCGAGCGGGTAGGTCGCGTAGATCACGGGCTTGATCTTCCCCGCCTCGTACAGCCGGAAGAGCGCCTCGAACGTCTCCGGGATGCGCTTCGGCTCGTGGATCGCATAGGCGCCCCAGTGGAGGCCGACCACCGAGACGTTCTTCAGCAGGATCCGGTTGGCCTTGATCTCCGGGATCGGGCCGCTCGCGAAGCCGATGATGAGGAGGCGCCCGTTCCAGGCGATGCACTTCAGCGACTGGTCGGTGACGGCGCCGCCGACGGAGTCGTAGATCACGTCGGCGCCCTTCCCGCCCGTCGCGTCCTTCACGCCGTCGATCCAGCCGGGGTCGCGGTAGTCGAGGCAGACGTCGGCGCCCGCCCGCCTGGCGACCTCGAGCTTCTCGGGCCCGCCCGCGGTGGCGATCACGCGCGCGCCGAGGGCCTTCCCGATCTGCACGGCCGCGATCCCGACGCCGCCCGCCGCGGCGTGCACGAGGAGGCTCTCGCCAGGCTGGAGCTGCGCGCGGAAGACGAGGGCTGCGTAGGAGGTCGGGTAGACGATCGGGAGCGCCGCGCCCTCCTCGAAGGTCATGCCCGCCGGCATGCGCCAGACCGCCCTCGCGGGCACGACCGCACGCTCGGCGAAGGCGCCGAGGGGCACCGACGCGAGCACGCGATCGCCCGCCGCGAAGCCCGTCACGTCGCCCGCGACCTCGCGCACGACGCCGGCCAGCTCGGCGCCCGGGATGAACGGGAACGGCGGCTTCACCTGGTAGCGGCCCTGGGCCATCAGGATGTCGAAGAAGTTGCAGCCCGCGGCCTCGATCTCGATGCCGAGGCAGCCGGGCAGGAGCTTCGGCTCCGGCGCCTCCTGCACGCGCATGTCCTTCGCCTCCATCCAGCGGTCGACGACGATCGCTCGCATCGGGCCTCCTCGTGCTCGGCAGGTCGCGGGATTCTACCGCCCGGGCCACGCGCGACGACGCTCCCGTGGGCCTTGCGCGCCGGCGCGGCGCCGTGCTGCACTGCGTCCGGTCGCTCTTCGCGAGGTCCCATGAAGCTCGTCACCGCCATGATCCGCCCCCATCGCTTCGAAGAGGTGCGGCGCGCCCTCGCGGAGATCGGGGTCCGGGGGATGACCGTCACGGAGGTCCGCGGCTGTGGACGCCAGAAGGGTCACACCGAGCTCTACCGCGGGGCGGAGTACGTGGTCGAGCTCGTGCCCAAGACGCAGCTCGAGGTCGCCGTCGACGACGGCGACCTCGAGACGCTGATCCACACCCTGACCCGCGCCGCGGCCACCGGGGCAATCGGAGACGGGAAGATCTTCGTGTGCCCCCTCGAGGAGGTGGTGCGCATCCGCACGGGCGAGGAGGGGCCGGACGCCCTCTAGGCCGGTGCGCACTGTGAACCACTTCACACACGACGCGAACCGATCGGCACAAGATCGGGCCGAGACGGATCGGGGAGCTCGCGCCGCAGCGGGGCGAAGCGACCGATCCGCGGCGCTCCCGGACCTGACCATGATCGAGGACCTCGAGCTCGAAGCGACGGACGTGCGGGCGGCTCTGCGTCTCGTGGCGGAGGTCGCCGCGGTACCCGGGAATCTCGCGTGCCGCCGCCGCCATCTCCTGACCGGGCTCGCGCGCCTCGCGGGGGCGGACGTCTGGATGTGGGCCGAAGGCTGGGTCGGGGACGATGGCCAGGTCGTCCCGCGCCTCCTGCAGGACGGCGGCTGGAGCCATGAGGAGCAGCGCCGGATCGGCCTCGGCGCGCTCGCGGCTCCCGAACGCCTGTGGGCCGAACGTCGCATCGAGCCGCGCCCCGGCGGCCCGCCGCGCACCCACATGCGCCGCGAGCTCGTGCCCGACGACCGGTGGTACGGATCGACCTTCTTCCAGCGCTGGCGTGCCCCGGCCGATCTCGACGACTTCGTGGTCTCGATCCGACGCCCGGAGAAGAACACCTTCTCGCGTTTCGGCCTCCACCGTCGGATCGGCCGCGAGCCCTTCGGACCTCGCGAGCGGAACCTGGTCGAGTTCCTCTCGGCCGAGGTCGACTGGCTGCACCGCGCCGAGGCGCCCGACATCGCGTCGCCGCTCCTCGACTCCCTCTCCGGCCGCCAGCGCGAGGTGCTCCACAAGCTCCTCGCCGGCGAGAGCCGCAAGGAGATCGCGAGCTGCCTCGCGCTGAGCCTCCACACCGTGAACGAGCACGTCCGGCTGCTCTACGCGCGGCTCGGGGTCGGCAATCGCGGCGAGCTCCTGGCGCGATTCCTGCGCGGCGGCTGAGCCGCACGCACGGGAGATCGACGGGTACCGCTCTCCGCCTCCCGCCCGCCCGGCAAGTCGTCTCGCGGATCGGCCGATGAGCCGGACGCGAGACCCCTCGCAGGCGGAGGAGCAGCGCGTGCTCGAGATCCTGCTGATGCTCGCGGTCGTGGCGGTGCTCGGGGCCTGGGCGCTCCTCGGCTCGACGCTCCCGGTCGCGACGGTGCTCTTCGGCGGGATCTGGCTCGTGGTCGCGGGGCTCGCCCTGGGCGTCCCGACCGGCGCCATCTACCACGTGGCGCTCTGGCGGAGCCTCGGACGGGCGAAGCTCCTCCCGGCCCGCTGGTGGCTCCATCCGACGTCGCTCCACGATCGCATCCCCGAGCCCGATCGGCTGCACGTGCTCGCCTGGTGCTACCTCGGCGCCGCGGGCTTCCTGCTCACGCTCCTCGGCTGCGCGGTGGTCGCGATCGGCGCGTGGCGGAGCGCCTGAGCCGCAGCTCACCACTGCAGCGTGTCGGGCAGGAGCTCGGCGACGAGATCCTCGTAGTACGGGCGGAGCGCCGCGAAGTCCGGACGCTCGGGGCGCTTCGAGTAGAGGTCGTACGGGTTGAAGGCGCGCACGGCGCGCAGCCGGCGCGCGTCGTCGGCGTTGGCGAGATGCGCGTACTCGCCCTCGCGATGCCACGCGTAGAAGCTGTGGTAGCGCACGATCGCGAGGCCCTCCTCGGGCAGGAAGTCGCGCAGCACGTGGTAGAGGTACTCGTCGTGTCCCCAGGAGAGGTGCACGGCGTCGAGCCCGCAGCGCTCGCGGTAGATGCCGAGGGGCGTCGCGTAGGCCGGCACGGCCACGTCGGGGTTCGCGGCGAAGAGCTCGGCGTGGACGATCCGCGGCGAGAAGGCGCAGCCCACCGGGAAGGTGTCGCCGACCACCGCCCACTGCGGCTCGCCGAACAGGCAGAGCACCTTGCCGAGGTCGTGGAGGAAGCCCGTGAGCACGAGCCAGCGCGGCTTGCCGTCGGCGCGCAGCGCCTCCGCGGTCTGGAGCGCGTGCTCGAGCTGCGGCAGCTCGAGGTCGGGATCGCTCTCGTCGACGAGCTCCGAGAGCGCCGCCACGGCGTCCCACACGCTCATGCGACGGCGGCGCGGGGGCAGGTACTCCGCCTTCTTGGCGAGCACGAACCCGAGCGTCTGGCGTGCGTGGTGCTCGCGATGGAGCTCGCGCACGCTGCCGCGCGCCGTGCCTTCGTAGTCGCGGTACGCGTGGCCGTCGCCGGCCGCCTTCACAGCACCCCCGTCGAGTGCCCCTTCCAGAACGGCTCGCGCAGCACGCGCTTCAGGATCTTGCCCGAGCCGTTGCGCGGGATCTCGTCGGCGAACGAGATCGAGCGCGGGAGCTTGTAGCCGGCGAGCACCTCGCGCGCGTGGGCCTTCACGCCCTCGGAGTCGAGGCCCGAGCCCGGCCGCGCCACCACGACCGCATGGACGAGCTCGCCCCACTCCTCGCTCGGGATGCCGAAGACGGCGACGTCGAGCACGTCGGGGTGGCGGTCGAGGGCAGCCTCGATCTCGGCCGGGTAGATGTTCATGCCGCCCGAGATGATCATGTCGTTCTTGCGGTCGCAGATGTAGTAGAAGCCTTCCTCGTCGCGGTAGGCCACGTCGCCCACGGTCATGAACTCGCCGCGCCGGCTCTTCTCGTACTTCTCGGGCGCCTTGTGGTACGCGGCGAACACGCTCGGGCTCCGGACGTAGAGCTCGCCGGGCACGCGCGGCTCGCAGATCTCGTTCCCGAGCTCGTCGAAGAGCTTGATCTCGACCATCGGCGAAGGCCGACCGCAGGAGCCCGGCTTCCGCAGCTGGTCCTCGGGACGCAGGATCGTGTTCACGCCGAGCTCGGTCGAGCCGTAGATCTCGAACAGCGAGTCGTCGGGGAAGTCGCGCAGGTAGGCCTGCTTCAGCGCGAACGACCAGGGGGCCGCGTTCGCGAGCATGCGCCGCATCGAGCTGCGGTCGAAGCGCGCCCGCGTCTCGTCGGGGAGCTGCGTCACCATGCGGATCGGCGTCGGCGCCGAGAAGGTCGTGGTGACGCGGTACTTCTCGACCAAACGCAGCCAGTCGACGGGCTCGAACTTGTGCTGCACCACGACCGTGTTGCCGAGGCCGTGGGCGACGGCCATGAAGCCGCCCGGCCCCGAGTGGTAGAGCGGGCCGGTCGTGAGATACACGTCGTCGGGCACGTAGCCGATGAAGCCCAGCATCGCGGTCGTCTGCGCCGGGCTGCCGATCGGCCCGCGCAGCGCGCCCTTGGGCTTTCCCGTCGTACCGCTCGTGTAGATCATGGTCGCGCCGGCGTCGGGCGGGCGCTCGACCCGCGGCGGCGTAGCCGGCGCCGCGGCGAGCAGGGCGTCGCCGTCGAGCTGCCCGCCGCCCGGCCTTCCGTCGAACACGAGCACGTGTCGGAGCTGCGGGGCCTGCGGCTGCACCTTTGCGAAGAGCTCCGCGTACTCGGCGTCGATCCAGGCCGCGACGGCGTCGCTGTTGTCGACGACGTAGGCGGCCTCGTCCGCAGTCAGGCGGTAGTTCAGCGGCACGGCGGTCGCGCCGAGCTTTCGCGCGGCGTGGATCATCCGCACGACGCCGAGCGAGTTCTGTCCGCACCAGACGACCTTCTCGCCGGGCTTCACGCCGAGGGCGTGGAGCGCGTTCGCGAGGCGGTTCGCGTCGGCTTCGAGCTCGGCGAAGCTGCGCTGCTCGAGGCGAGCGGGATGGCCGCCCATGGCGGGTCGGTCGTCGATCACGGCCGGCTTGCTCGGCATCGACTGGGCGTAGACGGACAGCATGTCGGGGGGCGCATCGGCCATCGTTCGGTCGTCCTTCGTGGGTTGTCCCGGCCTCAGCGCTCCGTCGGAGGCGGAGCCCCCGGCGCCGTGCGGGCCGCGGGCGTGATGCCGCGGAAGAGGAGCTCGACGGCCGACGCGATCGCCTGGCGGCAGCCATCCGCCGAGACGAGCCCGTTGGCCCAGGGAACGCGCGCGCCGCTCGTGACGTGGAAGAGGGCGCGTGCCGCGGCCATCACGTCGTAGTCGCGGGGCAGCTCGCCGCGGGCGCGCCCCGCGACGAGGATCTCCGCCAGGAGCCCGATCGTGCGGTCCTGGAGGGCGAGGGTGCGCCGCGCGACGCGGGCCTCGGGCCGGGTGGTCGCGCGGAGCGCGATGATCGTGAGATCGGGATCGCTCGCGAGCAGGCGGTGCTGCACCTCGAGGAAGCGCGCCACGCGCTCGCGCACCGGGCGCGAGCGGTCGTCGGCCTTCCGGAACTCCGTCCACGCCTCCTCCTGGCGGTCGGCGAGCTCGTCGACCAGGAGCTCCTCCTTCGATTGGACGTGGCGATAGATCGAGCTCGCGCCCATCCCGGCGCGGGCGCCGATCTGGCGGAGGGTCGCGTGGTCGAATCCGAGCTCGCGGAAGAGGGAGAGCGCGGCCTCGCGGATGCGCGCGCGGCTCTTGCGGCCGCGCACCAGCCGACCGTCGTCGGGGCGCAGCGGACGGCGCGGCACGGCAGCGCGCGGTGCCGAGCCCGAGGGCGGCGCCGGCGGCGGGCTCGACGAGGTCTCCACGCTCCCCCCGGAAGTGAACGCGAACAAGATCGCATGGACCCGCTCCGAGTCCAAGAAGCAAGAAGGCCCGGCCGAGGTGGCCGGGCCTTCGCTTCCCCCAGAGACGCGATTCTCGTCGGATCAGCTCCGGCGTCGACCCGCGACCATCAAGCCCGTGAGGCCGAAGCCGAGCAGCACCACCGTCGCGGGCTCGGGCACCGGCACCACGTTGAAGGCCGCGGTCACCGCCGCCACGTCGCCCGGCGTGAGGGTGAACTGGAGACGGATGCCGATGTCGGACAACGGTCCCGAACCGACGGTGAGCGGCCCGCCGGAGGTCGTCCCGATCGACGCCGTGCACGGAGGCCCGGCCGGGGTCGGTGACGTGCAGGTCGCCGGGAGGATCGGCGTCAGGCTCAGTGCCGTCGCGCCGTCCACGAGGCCCACGAAGAAGGGCGTGGACCCCGATTGACCGACGGCCGGCGAGCCGAGCGTCGTTCCGTCCGAGACCGAGCCGCCCACGGAGCCGCTCACGAAGGCGGCTCCGGGGATCGCCGGCGAGACCGGCAGGGTGACCGTCAGGATGAAGGTCTGCGTGAAGGCCGTGCTGTTGGTGACGCTGAAGGTGCCGTTCACGAGCGGATCGGGATCGGCGACCGCGTTCCAGTTGATCGTCCAGCTGGTCTTGACCACGCTGCCGGTGTAGTCGAAGTCCGTGCCGCTCGGGTCCGTCACGCCGGAGGCCGAGCCGGTCCAGGCGTTCTCCGTTCCCGTCGGTCCCCACCGCAGCGAGAGACCCAGGTTCGGCGCCGTCGCGGGACCGAGCGTCCCTGCGGAAGCTGTTCCAGCAATCAACAGGCCAGCCGCCACGCCGGCCAGAGAGCGCAAGTGCAACATCGATTCTCCCTTCCCGAGGAGAGGCCCACCCCGCCGTGGAGCAAGCCTGGTGCCAAGCGTAAACGAGCGGGTAAGTCACCGGTGAGACGAGGCTTTGACGAACTGGAGGAGCCGCGGCGAGGCACGGGCGTTCCGTGCAGGAGGAAATCTTTTTCCCGCCGGCGAAGAGGTTCCTACTCGCCGATCAGCTTGATCAGCACGCGCTTCTCGCGCCGGCCGTCGAACTCGCCGTAGAAGATCTGCTCCCAGGTCCCGAAATCGAGCTTCCCGGCCGTGACCGCGACCACCACCTCGCGCCCCATCACCTGGCGTTTGTGATGGGCGTCGCCGTTGTCCTCGCCCGTCCGATTGTGGAGGTAGCCGCCCCGGGCGGGATCCGAGCTCGCGCTGAAGGGCGCGAGCTTCTCCAGCCAGCGCGCGTAGTCCGCGTGGAGACCCGGCTCGTCGTCGTTGATGAAGACGCTCGCGGTGATGTGCATCGGGTTCACGAGGCAGAGCCCCTCGCGGATCCCGCTCTCGCGCACCGCCGTCTCGACCTCGGAGGTGATGTTCCGGAAGCCCATGCGCTCGGGCAGGTGCAGCGAGAGGACCTTCCGGAAGCTCTTCACCGGCGCTCGGGCTCGGCCAGGAGACGCTCGAGCACGCCGCGCATGCGGCCCTCGAGGCAGAGCACGCGGCGCCGCAGGTGGAGGATCACGTCGACACCGGCCGGGTTCACGCCGAGCTCGCGCACGAGCAGCGCCGCGAGCCGCAGGTCCTCCGCTTCGTCGGGCGACACCTCGTCCGACACGAACAGCCCTTCGCGACGCAGATCGTCGAGAAAGCTCCGGTCGTCGAGCGCGAGGAAGCGCAGGATCTCGTCGACGCGGATGCGCTCGCTCATCGGAACAGGTCCTTGCGCACGTCCGGCGGGTCGAAGCGCGAGAGAGCCTCGAGCTTCGCGCGCGCGTCGTCGTCGAGCCCCTTCGGCGCGCGGATCTGCACGGTCACGTACAGATCGCCGGGCTCGCCGCCGCCGGGCGTCGGCATGCCCTTGCCGCGCAGGCGCAGGCGGCGACCGCTGTCGGTGCCCTCCGGGATGGTGAGCGTCGCGCGGCCCGAGAGCGTCGGCACCTCGACCTTCGCGCCGAGCGCCGCTTCGCGGACCGTGACGGGGACGTCGAGGTGGAGGTCGCGGCCTTCGAGGCGGAACACCGGATCGGGTCGGATGCGGATCGTCGCGTAGAGATCGCCGTCGGGCCCCCCGCCGGAGCCCTCGCCGCCCTTGCCCGGCACGCGGATGCGTCCGCCGTCGGTCACTCCCGCCGGGATGCGCACCGTGACGGTCTCCTGCTTCATCCCGCCGTCGGCGGCGGGGCGCGTGAGCGCGAGCCGATGCTCGCCGCCGCGCGCCGCCTCGCGCAGATCGAGCGCGAGCTCGGCCTCGATGTCGGGGCCGCGGAACGCCGCGCGCCCGCGGCCGCGCGCGCCGGCGGGCCCGCCCTGCCAGCCGCGGCGCGCGAACAGGTCGCCGACCAGATCGTCCAGGTCGAACGCGAAGCCCTCGCCGCCCGGCGCGCCGAAGCCCTCGAAGCCTTCGAAGCCGCCCGGTCCGCCGGCCTGGGCCCGTGCGAAGCTCCCGCGGCCGAAGCGGCTCTCGAACTCCTCCTTCATCTTGCGCGCCTTCTCCGCGTCGAAGCCGCCCTCGAGGGCGACGTCGCCGAACTCGTCGTAGGCCCGGCGCTTCTCGGTGTCGGAGAGCACGTCGTAGGCGCCGCTGATCTCCTTGAAGCGATCCTCCGCCAGCTTGTCGCCGGGATTCACGTCGGGATGGTACTTGCGCGCGAGCTTGCGGTAGGCCTTCTTGATCGTCTCCGCGTCGGCGTCGCGCGCGACGCCGAGCACTTCGTAGAGATCACGGCGCTTCTTCTCGGGGGGCACGTCAGAGCTTCTCCGGGTTCTCCAGCCGCTCGCGCACAAGATCGAGCGCGCGCGCGGCGTAGAAGCCGTCCTCGGTCCGCTCGTCGAAGGTCCACTTGAGCACGATGCGGCGCCGGCCGTCGGCGCCCGGATGGATGCGCCCCACGACGCAGAAGATCGGGCAGTTCCCGCGCTCCCACAGGTGGTGGTACGCCGCTTCGAGACCGACACTGCCCAGGTTCGCGATGAAGGCGCTGGTGAAGAGGGGATCGGGCTCGATCATCGCGTTCGGCAGCAGGCCGAGCTGGTCGATCCGGTGCACGAGCCACATCACCGCTCGGATCACGAAGGGAGGAAGCCGCAGCAGCGCGCCCATCTCGAGGTCGCTCGTGCTCTTCTTGTCGCTGCGCCCCTCGCGCAGGCGTCCGAGCGTGCCCTCGATCATCTCGTCGAGGCTCTCGGCCGGGTCGAAGCGCCGCTTCACGGTGACGACGGGCGCCTGGTCGTCGAGCCGCTTCTTCGCGCTGAACGTCATCCACACGTCGTTGCGCTGCCAGAGCCGGCCCCCCGCGACGAACCGGTTCATGCGCGGCCGATCCTGCAGCCCGCGCGCGATGGCGCGCAGCACGAGCTGGAAGAGGGTCATCGGGCGCTCCGCGGGGCGTGTCGCGTTGCGCG